>Ga0222714_10000814_pt1 | contig 35478 bp, 33 predicted proteins | sample C33_3DmetaG_FD_165048 | JGI IMG/M metagenome (GOLD analysis project Ga0222714, IMG submission 165048) | Estuarine water microbial communities from San Francisco Bay, California, United States - C33_3D | ecosystem: Environmental > Aquatic > Marine > Unclassified | place: USA: California...
TACCGACCGCACCGCACTCTGGCTGCTCCGCGGCCTCTCCCGGCCGTTCCTGCGCACGACCCTCATGCCGCGCGACGTGGCAGACAGGCTGCCCGGCCGCAAGCGTCCGGTGCTCTACGTGATGGAGGAGCGCGGACTCTCCAACCTGCTCGCCCTCGAGAAGGGCTGTGAGGCTGCCGGGCTGCGCGGGCCGCTCAGGCGTATCCGCCTTGGCAGCCTCACGCTCCGGCGCTCCTTTCTGGCGATCGAGAGACGCTCGGGTGTGCTGCGCAAGCGCCCCGACCGACGCCTCCCCGGTGAGTTGCGTGATCTGCTGACGGCCCTCGCCGACGACGAGGCGCTGGAGCTGGACGTGATTCCGGTGGCCGTGTTCTGGGGCCGGGCCCCGCAGAAGGAGCGCTCCTGGCTGGACCTGGCATTTTCCGAGAGCTGGGCCCTGATGGGTCCCATGCGCCGCCTGCTGTCGATCCTGTTCAATGGGCGGGCCACCCTGGTGCGCTTCGGTGAGCCGCGACCGCTGCGCGGCTGGCTGGAGGGTGGTGGTGAGCCTTCCCGCTCCGCCAGGCGCCTGCTGCGTGACCTGCGCCATGAGTTCCGCCAGATGCGGCTCGACACCCTCGGGCCGGAACTGGCCACGCGTCGTTCGGTCACCCAGGCGGTGCTGCGCAGCCGGGCCGTGAGGCAGGCGGTGAGGCAGGAAATGCGCGAACGTCACTGCTCGCGGCGCGAGGCGCTGCTCAACGCGCGCAGGCTGGTTCACGAGATCGCGGCGGACTATTCCCACGCCTTCATTCGCCTGATGGATGGACTGCTGACCTGGCTGTGGACGAGACTCTACGACGGCGTGGAGGTCCATAACGCTTCGCGACTGGAGGGCCTGCCCGCCGGCTGCGAGGTGGTCTACATGCCTTGCCACCGCAGTCACATGGACTACCTGCTGCTGTCGTGGGTGATCTACCACCGTGGGTACCCGGTGCCATACGTGGCAGCCGGCATTAACCTGAACCTGCCGGTGATAGGCCGCTTCCTGCGCAAGGGCGGAGGCTTTTTCATCCGTCGCTCATTCCGTGGCAACGGCCTCTACCCATCGGTCTTCACTCGCTACGTGGACGTCATGATGAGTCGCGGGCATCCGCTGGAGTTCTTCATCGAGGGAGGGCGCAGCCGCAGCGGGCGCATGCTGCCGCCCAGGACCGGCATGCTGGCCATGACCGTGCGCAGCTTCCTGCGCCATCAGCGCCGGCAGGTGGCGTACGTCCCGGTCTATTTCGGTTACGAACGCGTGTTCGAGGCGCGCACCTACCTTGATGAGCTCTCTGGCCAGGCCAAGCGCAAGGAAAGCATCCTGGGCCTGCTGCGCAGCCTGCCGTCCCTGCTGGGTCGCTTCGGCAGGGTTCAGGTCAGCTTTGGCCAGCCGATCCTGCTCGGTGATCTGCTGAATGACCGCTGCCCCGGATGGTCGCAGACTCCGCTGGACGCCGATGCCCGCCCGCCATGGTTCAGTGTCGCCGTGGATGAGCTCGCCGGGGCAGTGGTGCGCGGTATCAATTCGGCGGCGGCGATCACGCCGGTCAACCTGCTGGGTATCGTGTTGCTGTCGACACCCCGCCAGGCCATGGTCGAGGCAGACCTGGCCAGGCAGCTGGAAATCTGCGTGCGGCTCCTCGATCGCCATCCCTACGCCGAGGGTGCGGTGCTGCCGGCGCCGGATGGACCGGAGATGATCAGGGCCGGTGAGCGCCTCGGCCTGCTGGTGCGCCAGTCCCATCCCATGGGCGACGTCCTGCGCATGCCCGAAGACGTCGCTGTGTTAAGCACCTTCTATCGCAACAACGCTATCCACCTGTTCGCACTGCCCTCGCTGGTGGCTTGTGCCTTCCTCAACAACGTCACCATGCGCGGCGAGGACGTCCAGCGACTGGTGGCCAGGGTCTATCCCTTCATCCGTCAGGAGCTCACCCTGCGCTGGGAGGAAAAACAATTGGAGGGTGAGGTCGAGGCGATCCTGCTGGCGCTGGCGGGCGAGGGCCTGCTGGAGCGCGATCCGACCGGCTCCGTCTGGCGGCGCTCCCGCACCGGCAGTGCCGAAGCGGTGCAATTGTCGCTGCTGGCCCAGACCACGGTGCAGACGCTGGAGCGGTATTACCTGGTCATCTCCATGCTGCTGCGCGCCGGCAGCGGTCGGGTCGCGCGGGATGAGCTCGAGCAGCGCTGCGTGGCCATGGCCAGCCGGATCGCCATGCTCTACGGCCTCGAAACGCCCGAATTTTCCGACCGTAACCTGTTCAGGGATTTCATCGCCCTGCTGCTGAAGCGTGACGTGCTGTCGCTCGACAGTGGCGGCAAGCTGACCTTTGACGAGGGCCTCGCCCGCGCAGAAGTGGATGCCCGCATGGTGCTTTCGGAACAGATCCGCAACAGCGTCCTGCAGGTCACCCACACCTGAGGCTCAGTCGTCGTCACCGCCCCGCCAGTGTTTGATGCGCTGGCGGTGGCGCTTGTCGGCCATCCGGCGCTCGCGCGCAGCCCGACCTGGCCGGGTGGGTACCCGCTTCTTCGGCTCGCGCGCAGCAGCCTCCAGTAGCGCCGCCAGTCGGCGCAGGGCATCGCGCAGGTTGGCCTCGCGGGTGCGAAAGGCGTGCGCCTCGATAACCAGCTCGTCGTCCTTGTTGAGCCGCCGGCCGGCCAGCTTGCGCAGCCGCTCGCGACCCGCCTCGCCCAGCAGCTCGGTCGAGCCCACCTGGAAACGCAGCTGGCAGGCCGTGGCCAGCTTGTTGACGTTTTGTCCGCCGGGCCCCGGGGCGCGCACCCAGCGCAGTCGATAGGACGCTGCCGGGATGTCGGTGGCCCGGACTTGCCGCTCAGTCTTCTCCGTCATCGGCGTCGATCACCTTCTCGCCGGGTCGTGGCGCCAGGGTCGAGGCACTGCGGTTACCCTCGAGAATCCGGATCTCGCGCTGGGCGGGCGGGATGGTGATGCCATGCTGCCTGAACAGCGACCAGATACGGCGGTTGACGTCCGAGCGCACGTTGTTGACGCCCTCTGCCGGATCGGCAATCCAGAAGCGTATTTCCAGCTCCATGCCGTAGTCGGTGAAGTCCATGAGCCTCGATACCGGCGCCGGCTCGGCGAGGATGCGCGGGTGGCCAGCCGCCGCATCGAGCAGCAGCTGCAGTGCCAGTTCCACGTCGTCCTGGTAGCTGACCCGCAGGGCGATCCTCAACCGGACCCGGGGGCTGCCGTAGCTCCAGTTGATGACCTGGTTGGTGATCACGTTCTGGTTTGGGACCAGGGTAGCTACCCCATCCCGGTCACGCACGACGATGTAGCGGCCCCTCAGTTCCTCGACCCAGCCGAAGCCGTGGGTGCTGGTGCCGGTAGTCCCGGTGAAGCTGATCACGTCCCCGGGCTTGATGGACTTGTCGGCCAGCAGCACGAAGCCGCTGACGAAGTTCGCGGCAATGGCCTGCAGGCCGAAGCCCAGGCCGAGGCCGATGGCGCCGGAGAAGATGGTCAGCGCGGTCAGGTCCACCCCGGAAGCGCGCAAGCCCAGCAGCACGCCGAGGCCGATGAAAAACGCGTAGCTGGTCTTGACGATGCCGATCCGGGTGGAGGGCGCCAGGGCATCCAGCTTCGAGACCCGTCGATCCAGCCAGCGCGCGGCCCAGAGGCTCAGAATGACGCAGATGGAGACGGCGAATAGTGCGGACATGACCGACCAGATGGTGATCCGCCCCTCGCCGCTGGAGAGTCCAATGGAATCGAGCAAGGCAACCAGCAGGTCCAGCCAGCCGAGGATCTGCGCCGCCACCAGCACACCCACCGCCAGTGCCAGGCGGTTCTCGTAGCTCCTAAGCCGTGAATCCGGCGAGAAGGAGCGCCGGACCGCGAAGAACAGGATCCTGATCAGCACCATCGCCGCCGCGATCCGCGCCGCCGGGTCGATGATGGAATGGGCACGGTCTGCCGCCTGCAGCAGCAGGGCGCCCGTGCCGAACAGCAGGGTCGCCAGCAAGTACGGAGAGGCGACGACGGCGGCCTCGGTCAGCAGGTTGCGCCAGCGCATGTCTGATTCCTCGCGGCGCAGGTACCAGCGATTGGCAGCGCTCGCGGCCATCAGGGTCAGCGCCAGCCCGAGCAGCAGCGCGGATGCCTGTCCCAGCATCGAGGCCGTCAGCCACGCGTCGAGCAGGTCGAGTGCTTCCCCGTTCATGCGTTCATGTCCGGAATCAGCTCGCTTTCGAGCCTGGTGATCTGGTCCTTGAGCACCAGTTTGCGCTTCTTCAGCCGGCGGAGCTGGAGTTCGTCCACGTGCATGTCCATCGCCAGGCGGCTGATGACCTCGTCAAGGTCGCGGTGCTGAATGCGCAGGTCACGCAGTTTCTGCAGCCGTTGGACCAGTTCGGTATTGACCTTGTCCTCATCGCTCACCGGCAAGCTCCATCGGCTGGCCATCAGGCCGCCAGTACTTCCGCGGCCCGGGCCGGGAAGGCCGCGTCCAGCCAGATCGGCTGGATCGGCGCTGGCAGCTTAGCCAAACGGCCGGGTTGATTCCACGGAGTTGCCGGGTCGTGGAAGTCGGAGCCGACCGATCCCGCCAGGCCCTGGCGCGCAGCCAGGCTGGCGGCAGTGGCTACCCGGTCGGGCGAATCGCCTCCGCAGGCGACCTCCAGGGCCAGGCCCCCGTGTTGACGGAAGTCGGCGCACAGCTCGCGGCGGGCGCCGGCGGACAGGCGGTAGCGGAGGGGATGCGCGAGGCTCGCGACCCCGCGAGCGGCAAGGCAGCACCGCAATACTTCCTCGAGTGCCGGCCAGTGCGAGGCTACGGCGGCGGGCCGACCACGACCAAGGTGGCGCTCGAAGGCGGCTGCCTGGCTGTGGGCTGCCCCGCACTTGACCAGGGCCCTCGCAAAGTGGGTTCGGGTTGGCCGTGGGGTGACCGCGAGGACATCGCGCAGGATCTCCGCGCCGGGGAGGCCGGCCCGCTCCAGCTTGCGGGTAATTTCCTCGGCGCGGCGCAGCCGCTCGCCCGCCATGAGATCCAATAATGCAGCAAGGTCAGGCGCGCAGGGATCGATGCCGAAGCCGAGCACGTGGACGGTCTGCCCGCGCCAGGTTGCCGAGAGCTCCACGCCGGGTACCAGCAGGACGCCGGCCGCCGCCGCTGCCAGGGCCGCCTCCTCGAGTCCCGCCACGGTGTCGTGATCGGTGAGGGCCAGGACCCTGACACCTCGCTCGGCCGCCAGCTGTACCAGTGCCGCAGGGGTGAGCAGACCGTCGGAGGCCGTTGAGTGCGAATGAAGGTCGACCGGGCTGCTCAATGCACCGCCCTCGGCGCCAGGCCCACGCTGTCGACCCGGCCACCGCTGACCACCACGAAGCCTCGCTTGCGGTTGTAGCCATCCTCCGAGTAGTCAAACACGTAGGTGCGTCTGAGGATGAGGCGCCCGTCCCGGTCGCGGGCGAAGGTCAGGCCGTGACTGGCCACCGTGCCATCCAGGAATTGCGCCCCACCCTCGCGGCAGGTCTCCGCCGCCACGCGGTTCGCCAGCTCGCGCGCCGCGAGCCCCGCGTGCCAGGCCCAGCCTACCAGGCACAGGCCCAGCATGGCCGCCAGCGTGGTCCAGCTCAACTCAGCCATGCCGTCCAGTCGTTGGCGGCGGCCGAACAGGCAATGAAGTTCGGATTGAGCAGCGTGTCGCGCTGGTTGTAGAGCATGGGCTCGCCGCTCAATTCCAGCACGCGTCCACCTGCCTGCTCGAGCACACATTGCCCGGCCGCAGTATCCCATTCGCTGGTCGGGCCGAGGCGTGGGTACACGTCAGCGGCGCCCTCGGCCACCATGCAGAACTTGAGCGAGCTGCCGACCGCGACGAGTTCGTGGGCGCCGGCGCGGGCCAGGAAACCGTCCAGGCTGCTGCCGCGGTGGGAGCGACTGCCCACCACCCGGAGCGGCGTGCCGATCACGCCGGCGGCGCGTATGGCTTCACATTGGCCGGCCCGATGGCGCTGCGCCCCGCGGCCGCGCGTCGCGCAATAGTCAAGGTCGAGCGCCGGGGCGTGGACTACGCCCAACACCGGCCGGCCCTGGTGGACCAGCGCGACGTTGACCGTGAACTCACCGTTGCGCTTGACGAATTCCCTGGTGCCATCGAGAGGATCCACCACCCACAACCAGTCCCAGCCCCGGCGCAGCGCGGGCGACACGGAGGCAGACTCCTCCGACAGGACCGGCACCTCGGGCAGCAGTGCCTGGAGCCCTGCCTCCAGGATGTGGTGTGAGCGCAGGTCCGCTTCGGTCAGCGGAGAGTCGTCTTCCTTGTGCTCGATGGCGAACGGCGAGGCGTAGACCTCCATGATCGCCCGACCTGCCTCGCGGCAGAGCAGCCTCACCGGCTCGAGCAACTTCTCGCCTGAGTCGGTCACCGCGCGTTGCTGCCGGGCGAGTTTCCCCTGCGACGCCGTCGTCGCTGGCCCCCGCCGGACCCGCCCCCCGGCGCCTTCGCGCGCCGCTCCTCACGCTCCTTCCAGGACTGCGTGTCCTTGTGGCGTGGCACCGCGCTGGCGGAGGCTACCTCAGGCAGCGCCTGCGGATCGAAGCTCCCCACCGGGATCTTGCGGCCGATGAAGGACTCGATCTCCGGGAGCGTGATTACGTATTCCTCGCAGCCGAGGCTGATGGCGTCCCCGGTCGCGCCGGCACGCGCGGTGCGGCCGATCCGGTGGACGTAGTCCTCGGGGTCCTGCGGCAGGTCGTAGTTGAAGACGTGGCTGACGTCCGGGATGTGCAGCCCGCGGGCGGCCACGTCGGTGGCGACCAGCACCGCGATGGCGCCATCGTGGAAGTCCCGCAGCATCCGGAGCCGGCGTGCCTGCGGCACGTCGCCGGACATCGCCGCGGCCTCGATGCCGTTGGCCCGCAGCTTGCGTTCCACGTACTCGGCCGAGCGCTTGGTGTTCACGAATACCATGGTGCGGGTGGCCCCTGATTGGCGAAGCAGGTGGATCAGCAGCGGTGCTTTCTCCTCCATGGAGGGGAAGTAGATGAGCTGCGTGACCTTTTCCGCCGTGATCCGCTCCGGCTCGATGCGCACCAACTCCGGATCGTTCATGTGTTCATAGGCCAGCTCCAGCACCCGCTGGGAGAGGGTGGCCGAGAACAGCAGGTTCAGGCGCTGGTCGGGAGGCGGTAGGCGCCTGAGCAGGTAGCGGATGTCCTTGATGAAGCCGAGATCAAACATGCGGTCAGCCTCGTCGAGGACCAGGACCTCGCAATACCGCAGGTCGAAGACCCGCTGCTTGAGATAGTCGATCAGGCGGCCCGGGGTGCCGATCAGGACATCGACACCCTGTTCGAGTTGGCGGCGCTGCTTGTCGTAGTCGACACCCCCGAAGGCCAGGCCCAGCCGGAGAGGGGTGTACTGTCCGAGCAGCGTCGCGTCGTGATGGATCTGGATCGCCAGCTCACGGGTGGGTGCCAGTACCAGCGCGCGGGGCGAGCTGATGGGCCGACCGGCCGCGGGCTCGTTGCGCAGCAGGCGCGCATACAGCGCCACCAGGAAGGCCGCCGTCTTGCCGGTACCGGTCTGGGCCTGGCCCGCCACGTCCATGCCGGCCAGGGCGCGGGGCAGGGACCCCGCCTGGATCGGCGTACAACGTTCGAAGCCGGCGTCGGCGATGCCGCGGGCCAGGGCCTCTGGCAGGTGAAGTCCGGTAAAGGAGAGTTCCGAAAAGTTTTGCTCGCTCACTGATGCCCTTTTATGCCGGCATCCCTTGAAAATTGTCGCGTGACAGGCTACAAAGAGCGCCAACAACGACGGTTACACCGCCGTCAATCCCGAACCCGGCTCTATCCGGGGGTCCCCAGGGCCCGATCGAGCCAAAGACTCAACCAGACAAACCAGGTTCAGCGCCAGAACGTATTGTGCCGCATCCGGCCTTCTCTCGTCACTCGTTGCGAACGCCCGCGGCCCCACCCTCATCCCACAGTTCCTTTTCACCCTCTCCCTGGAGGATCCCCGCGTGAGCGGAAATGACATAGTCCATACCTCTGATGCCACTTTCGAAGCCGATGTGCTGAATTCCGACCTGCCTGTCCTGCTGGATTTCTGGGCGGAGTGGTGCAGCCCCTGCAAGGCCATCGCCCCCCTCCTCGACCAGTTGGCAGAGGAATACGGTGGCCGGGTTCGCATCGCCAAGCTGAACATCGACGACAACCGCAGCACCCCGCTCAAGTACGGTGTGCGCGGCATCCCCACCCTGATCCTGTTCAAGGATGGCGCGCCGCAGGCCCAGCAAGTGGGCCTCGTGCCCAAGGCGAAGCTGGCTGCCCTGCTGGATCAGCACCTGTGAGGGGCTATCTCGGCAACCAGGCCCGTGGCGGCGGGGGTGGCGGTGGTGGCGGCGGTCGCAAGGGCCAGGGGCGTCATCGCGGCGGCAACCGGCAACTGCCGGAGGGACTGCCCCAGGACGATTATCCGGACGGTGGCGACCTCGACATCATCTCCCCGGAGGAACTCGCGGCTTCCCGCCGCTCGATGAACCTCACCGAGTTGAAGGCCAAGCCAGTTCACGAGCTGGTACGGATGGCCGAGGCCATGGGCCTTGAAAACACCGCCCGCCAGCGCAAGCAGGACGTTATCTTCTCCATCCTGAAGGCGCACGCCCGGGGTGGCGAGGACATCTACGGTGACGGGGTGCTGGAGATCCTGCAGGACGGTTTCGGTTTCCTGCGCTCGGCCGAGGGTTCCTACCTGGCGGGCCCTGACGACATCTACATCAGCCCGTCGCAGATCCGTCGCTTCAATCTACGTACGGGCGACTCCATCTCCGGGCTGATCCGGCCGCCCAAGGACGGCGAGCGTTACTTCGCCCTCCTCAAGATCGGCGAGATCAACTTCGACTCGCCGGAGAGCGCGCGGCACAAGCTGCTGTTCGAGAACCTCACTCCGCTGCACCCAACCAAGCGGCTCAAGCTGGAGCGGGGCAACGGGTCGACGGAGGACCTCACTGCCCGGGTCATCGACCTCACGGCCCCGCTGGGCAAGGGCCAGCGCGGCCTGATCGTCTCGCCGCCCAAGGCGGGCAAGACCATGCTGCTGCAGAACATCGCCACTTCGATCGTGGCCAACCATCCCGAGGTATACCTGATCGTGCTGCTCATCGACGAGCGACCGGAAGAGGTCACCGAGATGGCGCGTACGGTCAAGGGCGAGGTGGTCGCCAGCACCTTTGACGAGCCGGCCAGTCGCCACGTTCAGGTGGCGGAGATGGTTATCGAAAAGGCCAAGCGCCTGGTCGAACACAAGCGCGACGTGGTAATCCTGCTCGACTCCATCACCCGCCTGGCCCGGGCTTACAACACGGTCGTGCCCAGCTCCGGCAAGGTCCTGACCGGTGGCGTGGATGCCAACGCCCTGCAGCGCCCGAAGCGCTTCTTCGGCGCGGCGCGGAACGTCGAGGAGGGTGGATCCCTCACCATCATCGCCACCGCGCTTATCGATACCGGCTCGCGCATGGACGACGTGATCTACGAGGAATTCAAGGGCACGGGCAACTCCGAGATCCACCTCGACCGCCGGGTGGCCGAGAAGCGAGTGTTCCCGGCCCTGAACATCAACCGTTCCGGTACCCGGCGCGAGGAGTTGATCACGGCTCCCGACGAGCTGGCGAAGATGTGGATCCTGCGCAAGCTGCTGCATCCGATGGATGAGCTCGCTGCCATCGAGTTCCTGATTGGCAAGATGAAGGACACCAAGACCAACGGGGAGTTCTTCGACGCCATGAAGCGCGGCTGAGGGCAGTCGGGCTTGCCCGCAGGGCGTAGCGCTTCCCCGCTGCAGCGTGATGCGGCCATGCGCCGCCTCATGCGCCGGGTGGGTCCCTGCCTGTTGCAGCCCGACCGGCGCCGCTCGCCCTACCAGGCCCTGGTCAGCGCCATCGCGCATCAGCAACTCACGGGCGCGGCGGCGCGCACCATCCTGTCGCGACTGTATGCGCTGGACGGTGGCAAGTCCTGCCCGGCGCCCGAGACGTTGCTCGCCCTTCCGGTGGAAGCACTTCGCGGCGCTGGTTTTTCGGCCGCCAAGGTGCTGGCCCTGCGCGACATTGCCGCACGTGCGCTTGACGGCAGCCTGCCGCCGCGCCGGATCCTGCAGCGCTGGGACGACCAGAGAATCGTCGATCAGCTGGTGCAGATCCGCGGCGTCGGTCGCTGGACCGTGCAGATGCTGCTGATCTTCACCCTGGGTCGTCCGGATGTACTGCCGGTAGACGACTACGGGGTGCGCAACGGTTTTCGCATCGCCTATGGACTCGACCGCTTACCCACGCCAGGCGAGCTGGGCGAACATGGCCTGCGTTGGGCGCCGGAGCGTTCGACTGCGGCGTGGTACCTGTGGCGGGCCGTCGACCTGGAGCGCGCGGCGGGTTGATCAGCTGCCGGGCCCGAGCTCGCGGTCAAGGATGCGCTGCAGTTCGGACTCGACCTTGCCCCGGGCCATGGACAACATGAAGCCCAGCTTCGCGTCGATACACAAGTCGCTCTCGCCCAGCCTGACCTGGCCGTTGAACTCGGCATGCCGCAGTTGCGCCACGTCCCCCTCCCAGCTGCAGGTGACGCCGAACTTGTCTTCCAGCTTGGCGGCGATCCGCTCGACCTTCGACCGCAATTCGTTCAGCCCGAGCTGGTGTGTCCGCCTGATGCTGATCTCGCTCACTGGTCGATACCTCCCTGTGCCTCTTCCCTGGCCACTGCACGCCAACCAATGTCCTTGCGGTACTGCATGCCCTCGAAACAGATCACGTCCACCAGCGCGTAGGCCTCACGCCGCGCGGCGGCAACGCTCGGGCCGAGGCCGACTGCGCACAGCACGCGACCGCCGGTGCAGGTCACCTCGCCGGCCACCAGCCGCGTGCCGGCATGGAACACCTTGCCCGCCAGCGTGCCTGCCTGATCGAGGCCGGCGATGCGAGCTCCCTTGCGAGGGGCGTCTGGGTAGCCGCCAGCGGCGATGACTACGCCGACTGCTGCCCGCGGGTCCCACCGGGCCTCGACCTGGTTCAGACGCCCGTCGAGCGCCGCCTCGCATAGGTCCACCAGGTCGGATTCGAGCCTGGCAAGTATCGGCTGGGTCTCCGGGTCGCCGAAACGGCAGTTGAACTCAAGCACATTGGGCGTGCCGTCGGGGGCGATCATCAGCCCGGCATACAGGAAGCCTGTGTAAGGCGTGCCTTCAGCGGCCAGGCCCTCCACAGTGGGCACGATCACCTCGCGCATGATGCGCTCGTGGGCTGCGGCATCGACCACTGGTGCCGGCGAATAGGCGCCCATGCCCCCAGTGTTGGGGCCCAGGTCGGCGTCGAGCAGGCGCTTGTGGTCCTGGGAGGTCGCCAGCGGCAGGATGTGCTCGCCATCGACCATGACAATGAAGCTCGCTTCCTCGCCCTCCAGGAACTCCTCGATGACCACCGTCTCGCCGGCGCTTCCGAAGGCGCCAGTGAACATGCCCTCGGCAGCGGCGATGGCCTCGTCTGCCGAGGCCGCAATGATCACGCCCTTGCCGGAAGCCAGCCCGTCGGCCTTGACCACCATCGGGCTGCGCTGGGCCCGCACCCATGCGCGGTCGAAATCCTCGCGGGTGAAGCGCGCATAGCGGGCGGTGGGGATGCCGTGCCGTTCCAGGAAGGCCTTGGTGAAGGCCTTGCTGGCCTCCAGCCTGGCGGAGTCGCGCGAGGGTCCAAAACAGCGAAGCCCTGCTGCCTGGAACGCATCCACGATGCCGGTAACCAGGGGCGCCTCCGGGCCAATGACGGTGAGGCCGACGTGTTCGGCCTGGGCCAAGCGGAGCAAGCCCGGGATGTCGTCGGCCTCCACGGCGACGTTGCGACAGCCCGGTTCGAGAGCCGTCCCCGCATTGCCGGGCGCGACCAGTACCTCGCTGACTCGCGCCGACGCGGCCAACTTCCACGCCAGGGCGTGCTCGCGACCTCCGCTGCCGACCACCAGGACCTTCATGCCGGACTCAATGCCTGAAGTGGCGCATGCCAGTCAGGACCATGGCCATCCCGTGCTCGTCGGCTGCCGCGATGACCTCGGCATCCCGCATGGAACCGCCGGGCTGGATGACCGCCCGGATGCCGAAGCTGGCTGCCACGTCCAGTCCATCGCGGAAGGGAAAGAAGGCATCGGAGGCCATCACGGAACCCTTCACCTCCAGCCCTTCCTCGGCCGCCTTCATCGCGGCGATGCGGCTGGAGACCACCCGGCTCATCTGGCCGGCACCAATGCCCACCGTCATGCCTTGTCGGGCATACACGATGGCGTTCGATTTCACGTACTTGCAGACCCGCCATGCGAACAGCAGATCGGCCAGCTCCTGCTCGTCGGGGATCCTCGCCGAGACCACCCTGAGGTCTCCGGCCGCCACCTCACCAGTGTCCGGCGTCTGCACCAGCAGTCCGCCGCGCACGCTGCGCAGTTCCATGGTCGGCGCGGAGGCAGGAGCCAGCGGGCCGGTTTCCAGCACCCGGATATTGGGCTTGCCGGCCAACACGCCGCGTGCCTCGATCGCCACCGACGGGCAGGCAATGACCTCCACGAATTGCCGTTCGAGGATCGCAGTCGCCGTCCTGGCATCCAGTTCGCGGTTGAAGGCAATGATCCCGCCAAAGGCGGAAGTCGGATCGGTGCGATAGGCAAGGTCATAAGCCTCCTGCGCCCCGGAGGCCACCGCCACCCCACAGGGGTTGGCGTGCTTGACGATCACACAGGCCGGTTCGGCGAACTGCCTGACACATTCCAGCGCGGTGTCGGCATCGGCGATATTGTTGTAGGACAACTCCTTGCCCTGCAGCTGGCTGGCGGTGGCGATGCTCGCGCCGCTTGTCCCGGAGTCCAGGTAAAAGGCCGCCGATTGATGGGGATTCTCGCCGTAGCGGAGTTTGTCCTTGCGCCGTGCGCCGACCACCAGGGTCTCGGGAAACTCGCCGCTGCGGCCAGCGAGGTAGGCGGCGACTGCCGCGTCGTAGCCGGCAGTATGCGCGTAGGCCTTGGCAGCCAGCCTGCGGCGGGTCTCGAAGCCCAGGCCCCCGGAGCGACCCAGCTCCTCCAGTACAGGGGCATAGTCGACCGGGTCCACCAGCACCGCTACGTGGGCGTGGTTCTTGGCGGCCGCCCGCAGCATGGCCGGACCACCGATGTCGATGTTCTCGATGGCGTCCTCGTCAGAGCAACCGGGTCGGGCGATGGTCGAGGCGAAGGGATACAGGTTGACCACCAGGAGATCGATGGGCTCGATCCCGTGGGCCTGCATGACGGCGTCGTCCACGCCGCGCCGTCCCAGCAGGCCGCCGTGGATTTTCGGGTGCAGGGTTTTGACCCTTCCGTCCATGATTTCGGGAAAGCCGGTGTAGGCGGCGACCTCCCGGACGGCCAGGCCCGTCTCGGCCAGCAGGCGGGCCGTGCCCCCGGTGGACAGCAGCTCGATGCCCATCCCGGCCAGTTGCGTGGCCAGTTCCGAGACGCCCGACTTGTCCGAGACGCTGATCAGCGCCCGCCGCACGGCGACGCTCATGCGCGGGCTGCCAACCCGTATTCGCGCAGTTTCTTGCGAAGGGTGGCGCGGTTGATGCCCAGGATGGTTGCCGCCTGGCTCTGGTTGCCACCCGCGTAGTCGAGCACCGACCGGAACAGGGGCACTTCGACTTCCCGCATGACCAGCTCGTACAGCCGGCCCGGTGGGTGTCCATCGAGCGCGCCGAAGTAGGCGCTCAACGCCCGCTCTGTGTGGCTGCTGAGCGGTAGCAGCGGCGGAACCTCCCCGCCGTTAATCCCCATCTTGCCGTCATGCCCTGCCATGTCTTCCCCTCAGGCGGCCCGCTCCTGGCACTCGCCGGGCGGTGCGAACAGGTCTCGTGCAAGCGCCACCTGTTCCGCGCCATCTTCGGTCGAAGACAGGGCCTTCGGCAGGCGGTCTCCGAGGCCGAGTTGCCGGGCGTACCAGGTCAGGTGCTTGCGCGCGATTCGAACGCCCTGCGACGGACCGTGGAAGGTGTGCAGTGCGTCCAGATGTTCGAGGATGATATCACGAACCCTGCCGCGGTCCGGGATCGCAGGGGACCCGGCGAGGCCCAGCGCCGCGTTGATCTCCGCGAAGAGCCAGGGGCGCCCGCAGGCGCCGCGGCCGATCATGATCCCCGCTGCGCCGGTATGAACCAGCACCAGGCGGGCCCGGTCGCCGTCGGTCACGTCCCCGTTGGCGAAGACGGGCACCGACACCGCCCTGACGACCTCGGCGATGGTGTCGTACTCGGCGTTGCCCTGGTACATGTCCTCGCGGGTACGTCCGTGAACGGCCAGGCCCACCACACCGAGGTCCTCGGCCATCCGCGCGATGTCCACGGCATTACGATGACTGCGGTCCCAACCGGTCCGCATCTTGAGGGTGACCGGGACGCCTGCGGCCGCCACCACGGACTCAAGGATGCTCCGCACCAGTTCGGGTTCGCGCATCAGGGCCGACCCCGCGGCCCGATTGCAGACTTTCTTGGCTGGACAGCCGAGGTTGATGTCGATGACCTGAGCGCCGAGGGCCGCGTTCATGGCTGCGGCCTCGGCCATCCTCGCTGGCTCGCTGCCCGCGATCTGCACCACCCTGGGCTCGGGCTCGCCCTCGTGGTCCATCCGCCGTCGCGATTTTTCGCTGTGCCAGAGCCGAGTGTCAGAGGTCAGCATCTCAGAGGCGGCCAGTCCGGCCCCCAGTTGGCGGCAGAGAATGCGAAAGGGACGGTCAGTGACGCCCGCCATGGGCGCGAGGACAACCGGCGAAGGCAAGGTGAAACCAGCGAGCTTCATCCGCTCGCCTCGCCGGCGCAGCGAAGCAGGCCGTTGGCCCTGAGGCAGGCGTCAATCACGAAGCCCACAGCGTCGCTGCCCGGGTCCTGGAACAGGACCTCGACGTCGATCCGCTCGCCCGGTGCGATCGTCTCCGGAGGCGGGCCGTCACCCACCCGGTATTCGCCGGGTTCCACGTCGCGGCCAGCAATCAGTGCACCGAAGCGGTCTTCCACGACCAGCCTGAGGATCGGGCTCGGCTGGACGAACCGGTCCTTGTTTACGATGGCGGCCCTCAGCCTGACCCGGCCCGCAGCGCCGAGTTCACCGGTCGCACCGAGTTGCCTGACCTCATACACCGCCGGATCCGGCGCCTGCTGGTGAGCCTCAAGTCCGACCAGCGCCTTGAGGGGCTCCTGCCAGTGCAGGCCGACCTGCACGGCCAGTGCGGCTGCCAGGCCGAGGGCGAGAAGCCAGGTCCTGAGACCTGCGCCTGCGGTGGCTGCCGGAGTCTCGAGCAGGAAGTCCGTGCCGAAGCCTGGCGCCGCGGGGTCCGGCACAGGCCCTGTTGGCGGCGGGTCCATGTCGAAGGCTCCCGAGCACACGCCGCAGCGCACCCTGCCGGGCCCGTTCTCGAGCAGGGAGTCGGGTACCCGAAAGCGGGTCTGGCAGTGGGGACAGGTCGTCAGCACGGTTGCATGGTGCCACGTTCCCTCGTCCGCACACCCTCCAGCAACACCCAGCCATCGCGCACCACCGGCGGTTTCATCTCGAAGTGCGCCGCATAGGCGCGCGCCACGCCGGGCGACTGCTCCTCGAGCAGGCCCGAGAGGACGATGCGACCGCCAGGCTCGACGGCCTGGCTCAGCACGTCGGCCAGTTCGACCAGTGGGCCGGCCAGGATGTTGGCCAGCACTAGATCGAAGCGACGTCCGGACACGACTTCGGGCGGTCCGGACTCCAACCGCTGCGTCAGCCGGTTGCGTGCCGAATTTTGCGCCGTGGCGAGCAGGGCCTGCGGGTCGATGTCCACGGCGAGGGCGTGGTCTGCGCCCAGCGCGAGCGCGCCGAGAGCGAGGATGCCGGAGCCACAGCCGTAATCCAGTACGCGGGCACCCGCCAGCGGAAACCCGTCCAGCCACTCCAGGCACAGGGCGGTGGTCGGATGAGTCCCGGTACCGAAGGCGAGTCCGGGGTCCAGTTCAAGCACCACCGCTCCGGGGGCGTCGATGGCTTGTCCGCCTGGTCGGATCCAGAGCCTGCGCCCGAACTGCATCGGATGGAAATCGCTCAGCCACTCGCGTTCCCACGGGCGGTCGTCGAGCAGGTCGTGGCTCACCGCGGCCTCGGCCAGGTTCAGGGCGATCGAGAGGGCAGCGGACAGTGCCGGTCCCGACGAGCCCGGCGTGAACAGCGCGCTCAGCCGGATAGCCGGCCAGAGGGGGGTTTCCCCGGGCGCTGGCTCCAGCACCGGGTTGTCCGCGCCGTCGCTGAGGGTGACCGAGAGTGCCCCGGCCGCAAAGCAGGCCTCCTCGGCGGCTGTCAGATCGCAGTCGCCGAGGTCGATGTGGATGCGCAGGTAAGGATCGCCCACCACCGGCCTCACTTCAGGCCGAGACGTCGCTCCAGGTAGTGAATGTCCAAGCCACCCTGCCTGAAGGCAGCGTGGTTGAAGATCTCCTGATGCAGGGGGGTGTTGGTCTTGATGCCCTCCACGACCATCTCCGACAGCGCGTTGCGCATGCGGGCGATGGCGGTGTCCCGGGTGTCGCCGTGCGCAAGGACTTTGGCGACCAGGGAATCGTAGAAGGGTGGCACGTTGTAACCGCTGTAGAGGTGACTGTCGACACGGATCCCGGGTCCGCCCGGTGCGTGCCACAGCCGCACCGGTCCCGGCGAGGGTGCGAAGGTCTTGGGGTCCTCGGCGTTGATCCGGCACTCGATGGCATGCCCGGTGATGCGCACTTCGCCCTGGGTGAAGGGCAGGGGCTCGCCCGCCGCCACCTGCAGCTGCAGCTTGACGATGTCGACGCCCGTGACCAGTTCGGTGACCGGGTGCTCGACCTGCACGCGGGTGTTCATCTCAATGAAGTAGAACTCGCCGTCCTGGTAGAGGAACTCCAGCGTACCGGCGCTGCGATAGCCGACTGCGGAGCAGGCACCGCAGACCCGCTCGCCCATTTCCCTGCGTTGCTTGTCGGTGATGCCCGGGGCCGGCGCTTCCTCGATGATCTTCTGCCGCCGCCGCTGCAGCGAGCAGTCGCGTTCTCCCAGCGAGACCACGTTACCGTGGTGGTCGCCGATTACCTGGAATTCGATATGGCGCGGTTTCTCGAGGAATTTCTCCAGGTAAACCATCCCGTTACCGAAAGCCGCGATGGCCTCGGCGCGGGCCACATTGATCGCGTTCAGCAGGGTGGCCTCGCTGTGCACCACGCGCATGCCACGACCGCCGCCGCCACCCGAGGCCTTGATGATGACCGGATAGCCTACTTCCCTGGCCAGCCTGAAGCACTCATCGGGGTCCTCCGGCAGCGGCCCGTCCGAGCCGGGCACGCAAGGCACGCCGTGTTCCTTCATGACCTTGATGGCAGAGACCTTGTCACCCATCAGGCGAATGGTCTCGCTGCGTGGCCCGACGAACAGGAAACCGCTCTGTTCGACCCGCTCGGCGAAGTCGGCGTTCTCGGACAGGAACCCGTAACCCGGATGGATGGCCACGGAGTCGGTCACCTCGGCGGCGCTGATGATGGCCGGCATGTTGAGGTAGCTGTCCTTGGAGGCAGCTGGACCGATGCAGACCGTTTCATCGGCCAGCAGCACATGCTTCAGGCTCTGGTCGGCCGTCGAGTGGACCGCCACGGTCTTGATGCCGAGCTCCCGGCAGGCGCGCAGGATGCGCAGGGCGATTTCGCCTCGATTGGCGATGACGACCTTGTCCAGCATGGTTACTCGATCACGAACAGGGTCTGGCCAAATTCGACCGGCTCGCCGTTCCGCGCCAGAACCGACACCACCCGGCCGTCCTTCTCGGACTCGATCTGGTTCATCATTTTCATGGCCTCGATGATGCACAGCACCTGACCGACCTTGATCTCGTCGCCGACCTGGACGAAGGCCTTGGCGCCCGGCGCTGGTGCCGAGTAGAAGGTGCCCACCATCGGCGCGGTGATGGTCTTGTCGGCAGCGGGCGCAGCCGGGGCTGCCGGGGCCGCGACTGGCGCGGCCGGGGCAGCGGCGGGAGCCAGCTGCGCCGCCGCTGGCATGGCTGCGGGCAGGGCGGCCGCCTGCATCACAGTCATCCCCTGCGGGTGGCGGCTGATGCGTACCGATTCCTCCCCCTCGGAAATCTCGATCTCGGAGATGCCCGACTCTTCCAGCAGCTCGATGAGCTTCTTGACCTTGCGTATGTCCATGTGACCTCAGGACCTCTGGTGTGGCGCTGCCCGCAGCCTGGCGATCGCTGCCTGCAGCGCGAGGGAGTAGCCCTCGGCGCCCAGACCGACGATGGAGCCTGCGGCCAGATCGGAAAAATAGGATTGGCGCCGGAACGCCTCCCGGGCGTGGATGTTGCTGAGGTGTACCTCGATAAAGGGCACAGCGGCTGCAGCAACGGCATCGCGCAGCGCGACGCTGGTATGGGTGAAGGCCCCCGGGTTCAGGATCAGGAAGTCGACTGGTTGATCCAGCAGCGCCTGGACCCGCTCGACCAGCACGTGCTCGGCGTTGCTTTGCAGGCATTCGAGGACGACGTCCGCCTCCCGGGCCTGTCGCTCGAGTCCGCCCTCGATGTCGGCCAGGGTCTGCTGGCCATAGAGTTCGGGCTCCCGCCGACCGAGCAGGTTCAGGTTGGGCCCGTTCAGCACCAGGATTTTTTTCATACTACGCCCCGGCAACCGCTGGCAACCAGCAGCCGGCCCCTCACCCCATTCCCAATGGCGGGCCATTCAACCCCAGTCGGGGGGAGTTTGTCCAGTTTCCTGCGATTTCGGGGACGATGCCCCCAGATCGCCGGTAGATAAGGGCAGATCTAGGATGTGGCCTTGGCCGCGGAGGGCTTGCGGTCGCGAATCCACTGCTGGGCTGCCGCCAGGTCCTTGCGGCCCGCCTCCAGATCCTGCACGGCGCCGAGGATGACCTCGGCCTGCTCCCGGTGCAGCTCGCCAACGTGCAGGGTGACGATCCGGCCCCGGCTGTCGGTGAACACGGTGAACGGGAAGCCGAGGCCCGGCATGCCGAAACTTCGCGCCGCCTCCATACCGTCTTCCTCGCCGATCAGCACCGGGTAGTTCACCTCGGTGCGCTGCAGGTAGTCCAGCACGTCGTCGCGAAAGTCGACGGCCACGCCCACCACCTCGAAGCCCTGCTCGAGGTACTCCGCTCGCAGGGCATTGAGTAGCGGGATCTCACGCCGGCAGGGCGGGCACCAGGTGGCCCAGAAGTTGATCATGAGCGGCCGCCCGTCCCACTCACTGATCGAGCGAGGGACCCCCTCGAGGTCGGTCAGCGTGAAGTCCGGCCGCCGTTCCGGAATGAGGGCACCCGCTGCGGCCTGTACCGGCGCTGCCGGATCCCGCGGGGCAAGCCAGTAACCGGCGCCGAGGCCGGCTGCCGCCAGCAGGGCGTAGGCCGTCCAGCGCCCTGCCAGGGTCAGGCGAGGCACTCTTGCTCCAGGCGCTCCAGATGCTCACGGAAGCGCTCCGGCGGCACGAAGCCGACCAGCCGGAAGTTCTGGCACTCACGGCCCCCGACCGGAAAAAATGCGGTGGTGGGCGGGCCGAAGATTCCGAAGCGCTTGAGGAGGGCCTGATCCTCGATGCTGTTGGCGGTGACGTCGGCCTTCAACAGGGTGAAACCCTGCAGGGCGGTGCGAACCCCGAGGTCGGCAAAGGTGTACTTGTCCATTTCCTTGCAGGACACGCACCAGTCGGCGTAGAAGTCGACCAGTACCGGTGCCTTGGCGGAAGTCAGTTCGCGGTCGAGGTCACCCACCGAGCGGATGGTGCGGAACTCCAGCGCCGGCCCAGTCGCTTCGCCCGCGCCGCCGCCAAGGGCCGCGAGCGGGCGTAGCGGGTCGGATCCCCCAGCGGCCGCTCCCACCAGCAGGATCACGCCGTAAACCATGCTGAACAGGCCGGCCCCGCGGGCGACGATCGAGTGGCCGGTCGGGGAGCGCCAATCCGGCCGGTGGAAGCCGCCGAAGTAGTAGCCCGCCACGAAGGCCAGCAGTGCCCAGAGCGCCACCACCACCGGGCCTGGCAGGACCCGTTCCAGCATCCAGACGGCCACGCCCAGGAAGGCCACGCCGAACAAGGCCTTGACCGTTTCCATCCATGGCCCGGCCTTGGGCAGTAACTTGCCTTCAGCGACCCCCACCAGCAGCAGGGGAGCACCCATGCCGAGCGACAGGGAGAACAGCGCCAGTGCGCCGCGCGCCACGTCGCCCGTCTGCCCGATGACGGCCAGCGCGGCCACCAGCGGTGGCGCTACGCAAGCGGTCACCACGAGCGCTGACAGCGCGCCCATGACCAGCGTGCCGACCAGCGTGCCGGCCCGCTGGCGACTGGAAGCCATGTGCAGACGGGACTGCAGGCGCGAGGGCAGTTGCAGGTCATAGAGACCGAACATCGACAGCGCAAGGGCCACGAACAGCAGGGCGAACAGGACCAGAATCCAGGGTTGCTGAAAAAAGGCCTGGGCCTGCTGCCCGGCGGCGGCGAACGCGGCCCCGGCGATGGTGTAGGTCACGGACATGCCGAGCACGTAGGTGGACGACAGCAGCAGCGCCCGCCCCGTGGTCACCTGCTTGCCTTCGCCGGCGATGATGCCGGACAGGATGGGAATCATCGGCAGCACGCAGGGCGTGAAGGCCAGCAGCAAGCCGAAGCCGAAAAAGCTGGCCATGACCGCCAGCAGCGGGCCGCTGGCTACCAGGCTGGCCAGCCGGTCCTGTTCGGCCACCATGCCGGGGCCACCCCCATCCGCGCCACTGGATCCGGCCAGGGTCGCCGGCGTTCCGGGGGCGGGCAGGTCCACGGTGACGGTCGTGCTGGTGGGTGGGTAACAGAGCCCGGCATCGGCGCAGCCCTGGTAAGACACCTTGATGGTCACCGTCCCGCTTTCCGGGCGGGCCTGTACGGGAACCCGGGCCAGCAGTCGGTCGTAGAAAACCTCAACCTCGCCAAAGAATTCGTCGGTCTTGCGCTCGCCGGTCGGCATGCTGGGCTGGCCCAGTTCGAGTCCCGGTGTCTCCGGCTTGGCTCCCACCCGGTGCCGGTACAGGTAGTAACCGGGCTCGATACTCCAGTCGAGAACCACCGTTGCCCCCCCGTCGGGGTAGGCCATCAGGCGGAAAGCGACCTCTGGCGGCAGGAATTCCGGTTCCTGGCCCGCTTTGCCCAGGAGGCCCTGGGGGTGGGCAGCATCTGCCAACAGGCCCCCAAGCAGGGTCATCAGGATCAGCCAACGGCGCATGGATCACCTCGTCGAATCGGCGGTCAGTCAGACCAACTGGGGGGTGGCCGGTTCCGAACGCCACCAACTGTTTGAAAAAGATAAAGAATTTTAGCTGTTTGCGGTCGCGCTTGAAATAGCTGTGGGCGCCCCTATCATTAGCAGCCACCAAGGGCGAGTGCTAACAGCGCCCTGCTGGTGCCCCTCTTGGGGTCCATAACCGTTTTTGTCACGTTCAAGGAGTGTTGTTCCATGAAGATTCGTCCGCTTCATGACCGCGTGATCGTCAAGCGCGAAGAAGAAGAGCGCAAGTCACCCGGCGGCATCGTGATCCCTGACACCGCAACCGAGAAGCCCATCCGCGGCAAGGTGGTTGCAGTGGGCAAGGGCAAAATCCTCGAGTCAGGGGATATCCGTCCACTCGACGTCAAGGTCGGTGACAAGATCCTCTTCGGCAAGTACAGCGGTACCGAGGTCAAGGTCGACGGTGATGAGCTCCTCGTCATGCGCGAGGAAGACATCATGGCCGTGATCGAGAAGTGATCGGTCGCCCGCAGTCATCAAGTATTCAGAGGTAATTGAAAATGGCAGCTAAGGAAGTTCGTTTCAGCGATGACGCACGCGGCCGCATGGTTCGCGGCGTCAACGTGCTGGCCAATGCAGTGAAGGCCACGCTCGGCCCCAAGGGCCGCAACGCCGTGCTCGAGAAGAGCTTCGGCGCCCCGACCGTCACCAAGGACGGCGTCTCGGTCGCCAAGGAGATCGAGCTCGAGGACAAGTTCGAGAACATGGGTGCGCAGATGGTTAAGGAAGTCGCCTCGGCGACCTCCGACGAGGCCGGTGACGGCACCACCACCGCGACCGTTCTGGCCCAGGCGATCGTGCGCGAGGGCATGAAGGCCGTGGCTTCCGGCGTCAGCGCCATGGACCTCAAGCGCGGCATCGACCTGGCGGTTGCCAGCGCGGTCGCCGAGCTGAAGAAGCTGTCCAAGCCCTGCAAGGACTCCAAGGCCATCGCGCAGGTGGGCACCATTTCCGCCAACAGCGACGTCAGCATCGGCGACACCATCGCCGAAGCGATGGAGAAGGTAGGCAAGGAAGGCGTGATCACCGTCGAGGAGGGCTCGGGCCTCGAGAACGAACTCGACGTGGTCGAGGGCATGCAGTTCGATCGTGGCTACCTGTCCCCGTACTTCATCAACAACCAGCAGAACCAGACCAGCGAGCTCGAGAACCCGCTGATCCTGCTCTACGACAAGAAGGTCTCCAACATCCGCGAGATGCTGCCCCTGCTCGAGGGCATCGCCAAGGCCGGCAAGCCGCTGCTGGTGATCGCCGAAGACGTTGAGGGCGAGGCGCTGGCCACCCTGGTGGTCAACACCATCCGCGGCATCGTCAAGGTCAGCGCGGTCAAGGCGCCGGGCTTCGGTGACCGCCGCAAGGCCATGCTGCAGGACATCGCGATCCTGACCGGTGGCACGGTGATCTCCGAGGAAGTGGGCCTGTCGCTGGAGAAGGCCACCCTGAACGACCTCGGCAAGGCCAAGAAGATCGTGGTGGAGAAGGAAAACACCACCATCATCGACGGCGCCGGCAAGCCGGGCGAGATCAAGGGCCGCATCGAGCAGATCCGCGCCCAGATCGAGGAGGCCACCTCCGACTACGATCGCGAGAAGCTGCAGGAGCGCGTTGCCAAGCTCTCCGGTGGTGTCGCCGTGATCAAGGTGGGTGCGGCAACCGAGGTCGAGATGAAGGAAAAGAAGGCCCGCGTCGAGGACGCCCTGCACGCAACCCGTGCGGCGGTGGAAGAGGGCGTGGTGCCTGGCGGTGGCGTGGCGCTGGTCCGGGTGCAGAAGGCCGTCGAGAAGCTGACGGGTATCAACGACGACCAGACGGTCGGCGTCAAGATCCTGTCACGCGCCATCGAGGAGCCGCTGCGCCAGATCGTGCAGAACGCAGGTGAGGACGGCGCCGTGGTGCTGGCCAAGGTCCGTGACGGCAAGGGCAGCCACGGCTACAACGCGGCCACCGGCGAGTATGGCGACATGATCGAGATGGGCATCCTGGATCCCACCAAGGTCACCCGCCTGGCGCTGCAGAACGCGGCCTCCGTGGCCGGCCTGTTGCTCACCACCGAGGTGATGATAGCCGAGGCTCCGAAGAAGGAGCACGAGCATGCACCGATGCCGGGTGGCGGCATGGGCGGCATGGGCGACATGGGAATGTGATCAGCGCTTCAGCGCCGATCCCAAGGGGCCCGGGAGGACACTCCCGGGCCTTTTTGTTTACAGGGGTACGCCCCAACCGGCCGGCTTGAGGGCCACGACCTTGAAGTCGCGGGTGTGCATCTTGAGTTCAGGCGTGAAATTCCACGACTTCAGCAGGCCGCCAAAGTGGTCGTCCTCGCCCTGGACGTCGAGCTGGTCGGTCGACGGATCCCACGGCGAGAAGGCCATGGTGGCTGCCATCGCAATCGCGTAGCGAGTCTGCTTGGGAACAAAGCCGGCCCGGTGCGGATTTTGTTTCGGCGTGACACAGCCGTCCGCCGCGGTGCGGGCATCGACCGGGACGCTGACGTGGCCCTCCACGCTTTCGGGGATGCGGGCCCGCAGGGTGTAGACGCGGCGGCCCTGGTGTCTCGCGGTGAAGCTCACCGCTTCGCTGCCGAGGTAGTCGAATTGCAGGTCGGCCAGCCCCGGATGCTTGGGAAAGCCCCACACCTCGCGGCCGCAGGCAATCGCCGAACCAGCGCCCACGGTGTACCCCGTCCGGTCGCCGCCGCACAACACGCGGTGGGTCATGTTGATGGCTGCCGGGTGCTCGACATTCAGGGAAAAAGGTGACTCATAGGGCAGTTCGAGCGGGCTCTCCCTGGGCGTGACCGGGAAGGAGAACCAGGTCTCGAGGTAGGGGTTGAGTCGGTCGGTCGGGCCGCAGTCGGTGTCGGTGAAATTATTGCACCATAGCTGCACGGGCGTACGCCCGCCCACCGAGACCGGCACGAAGGCCTCGTGCTCGAATTCCTTCAGCGTTTCAGCATGGTCGGCACCGCCGTATACGACCAGATTGGTACTCTTCAGCCGCAACGGGATACGCGCGACGTGGCCGTCCGAGGCCAGGTAGCTGTCGGTCTGCGGCCACTGGGTGAACCACTGTTCGGAAAACCTGCCCGTATCTCGTGTCATGCCTGCCTCCTGGTGCAGTGGCCGGTTCATGGAGAACGGCCCATGGCGGTATCATAAGGTCATTTCCACGATGGCGAGGTCGTCGTCGAAGGGCTTGGGGCCGTTCTCGGCCCGGATCGAGTCGATGATGAAGGACAGCGCGCCCTCCGCGCGCGGCCCGCGGCCCACGATCTCCATGAACTCCTCGAAACTCATCATCGAACCGTCCGCACGGGTGATCTCGTATAGCCCGTCGCTGAAAAAATACAGCCGCGCATAGGGCGCCAGCACCACACGCTGCTCCTCGTAGGTCATCCCCGGCACTCCCCCGATGATCATGCCCGGGTTCTTAAGCGCCGTCACCTCAGCCTCTGCTGCACTCGGCCCCGAGATCAGGATCGCCGGCGGATGCCCGCCGTTGGCATAGCACAGTTCGCGGCTGCGACGATCGTAGACCCCGTACCACATCGTGAAATACAGGTTGCCGTATCGGTCCATCTGGAAGGCATCGTTCATGGCCCCCAGCACCGAGGCCGGCGAACGGAAGTCGGTACCCGCCAGGGTCTGGTTGCGCAGCACGTTCATGGCACTGATCGACAGCAGGGCCGGGGTCAGGCCGTGCCCGCACACGTCCAGCAGGTACATCGCGAAGTGGTCTTCGTCGATCCACGAGTAGCCGAAGGCATCGCCACCCAGCTCCGCTGATGGAATGAACCGCCAGTCCGCCGCAGGCGAGCCGCCCAGCCGCTCCGGCAACAGCGAGGCCAGGAAACTGGCCCCGGCAGACAGTTCCTGGGCCTTCTCTTGCAGCAGGTTGTCGACGGAGGCATAGCTGCGCACGAGGGCGTTGCCCATTTCTGTGAGCTGGCTCGCCAGTTGTCCGGTCTCGCGGATCGTGCCCTCAGGTATCAGGATGGTGTTTTTGCGCGCGACTTCCCCAGCCAGGCGACCACTTGCCAGGCCGAGCCTGCGCAGGGGTCTGGTCAGGATCTCCGTACCGGCCAAGGCAACCAGGATGGTAAGCAGCGTGAGGATTGCGAGGATGACGAAGGCCTTGAGATTGCGTGACTCGAGCCGCTCTATTACCTGACTGGCATCGTAATGGACGAGGACCCGACTGCCCGGCGCGGGCAGCGCAACATCCCGGGTCACCAGGTACCTTGCCCGTTTCCACCACGCCAGCATCGGCGCGTCGGCCCGCTCCGGCAACCAGACCTGCAGGCCAGGACTGACCGCAAGCGTGGAACCGATGGCGGCCAGGCCCGTATCGCCGGCGATGGCCAGCACCCTTCCGCCGGGACCCCGATACTGGATGCCGACGCCTTCCTCGAGCGGCAGGCGCTTAAGGGCAGCCTGCAGGCGCCGATCATCCAAGGTGCCTTCCCCCGGCCCACGGGCATCGGCGACCCATGACCTCGCGAGGGTCCCGACTGCATTCAATTTCTCCTCCACCGAACGCTCAAGGTCTGCCCGGCTCAACCGGGTATCGATGGACACCAGAATGACCCCTGGGACCAGGATTGCCAGCATCAGGGTGTTGAACAGGATTTGCGAGAAGGAGACCTGCCGTTTTCGAAACAGAATATCGATCCCGATGACGATCATCGAGGCTAAGGATGCATTGAGGATACCGTTGACCGCATTCTTGAGGACCACCAGCTGGCTGACGGATTCGGGCTGGCCAAGGTAGAACCCGAACAGGACCATTAGCAGGGGCCCGCCCGCGAGGATCCAGAACAGCGTGTCAGCTAGCGGGGTGTAGCGGATTTTCTTGCCGAGCAGGCCAACCGCCGCCGCTTCCAGGACCAGCACGGGCGCGGTGAAGGGATGACCCCAGAGGATGAGGGTGTAGAGCGCGCTCGGAATGGCGACCAGTACACCGGCAACGCCGCCGAACAGGCGGATGGCCACGAAGGTCGCCAACGACCCGAAGATGAGGTCGATCCCGAAAAACAGCGGCAGGCTGAAATAATTTCCGGCCAACCCGAGGAGGGCCAGCAACGCCGTGCCTATCGCTGTCACCTCGCGTCGGCGGCCGCCGGTCCACCCGGCAGGAGTCCCGGCTTGCTCGACAGGCGACGAACTGACCATGTTGGGCTCCTGGTGACGGCAGGGACGTTTCAGGTGTGCGGCAGGGTCAAGCCAGTTTCCAGTCGAACCGGTGTGGCCTTGAAGGCCGGAGTCTTGCTGCGCGGGTCGACGGCCGTTCCGGTCAGGGCGTTAGCTTCCGGAAAGTAGGCCATCAGGTCGCCGGGTGGCAAGTCGAATTGTTCGACCACGACGTCCTGCATCACGCCCTGGGCCGAGCGCAGCGTCACCCGGTCGCCGACCCTGATTCCCAGGCGCTCCAGGTCGGCACTGCCCATCATTACGCACCAGCGACTCTGCGTCTGGCGATAGACGTCGTGGTCTTCATAAACGATGGTGTTGAACTGCCCCTCGCTGCGCGCGGTAGTCAGCATGAACGGATAGTCCTCGCTGGTGCGCGGCGCCGGCATGGCACGAACCAGGAAGTGGGCCCGGCCGGAGGGGGTCTTGAATTCCGGCGTGTGCAGGATGCGGCCACGGATGTGGAATTCCTGCTTCGCCACGTCGATGCTGGCCAGATCCTCCATGCCGGGAATCGTGGCCGCGATGGCCTCGCGAATGCTGCGGTGGGAGCGAAAGGCCGCGAACGGTACCCTGGACCCTGGGAACAACCGATCTGCCAGTTCGCACAGGATCCAGCTTTCCGGGCGTACGTTGGCGAGCCTCTCGATCCCTCCGTCCGAGAGCCTGACGTAGTTGAACATCGACTCCTGGGTGGTGGGATCCCACTCCTCGTCACGCGCGGTGACCGGCAGGATCAGCGTGTCGCCGTCTCCCAGGCCGTGAAGGTGCCCGCGATTGAGGGTGGTGGTCAGGAACAGCTTGAAGCCAATGCGCTCCAGGGCTGCGCGGGCCCAATCTGCATCGGGATTGGACCCGTAGAGATTGCCGCCCATCATCACGGCCGCGTCCATCGTCCCCCGGCTCGCGGCCTGCATGACCCCCATGGTGTCGAGCCCCTCACCCGACGGAAATGTCAGGCCGAGCGTGGACTCCATCCTCTGCATGACCTCGCTGGCCAGTACCGGCTTGACGCCGATGGTCCCAATGCCCTGCACGTTGCTGTGCCCGCGCAGCGGCAGCAGTCCGGCATTCGGCTTGCCCACCATGCCGCGCAGAAGGGCCAGATTGGCCACCGACTCTACGTTCTCCACCCCGTGCAGGTGGTGAGTGAGGCCCATGCCCCAGGCAAACACCACGCGCTCTGCGCGCGCGTAACAGGCCGCCACGTCCTCGATTGACTGCCGTGACAGGCCGGTTAACGCCTCGATTTCGTCCCATTCGATCGAGGCGAGGTCAGCCGCGTAGGCATCGAAGCCCTCCGTATGCGCCTCGATGAACTCTCTCGCGGCCGCGCCCCCGGCGAGCACCGCCTTGCCGATCCCCTTAAGCAGGGCGATGTCGGCGCCGATCCGCGGTTGCAGGTAGCGCGAGGCGATCCAGGTGCCGCCGCTCAGCATGGAGCGTGGGCTCTTGGGTACCGCAAACCGGACCAGGCCCGGCTCCCGCGCCGGGTTGATGACGATCACCTCGCCGCCACGGTCCCGACAGGCCTTGAGTTTGTGCAGCAGCCGCGGGTGATTGGATGCGGGGTTGGCGCCCAGCAGGAAGATCAGGTCACAACCCTGCAGATCCTCGAGTTCGATGGTGGCTGTCCCGGTTCCGATTGACGCATCCAGCCCGACGGAGGTGGCCTGGTGGCAGTAATAGGAGCAGTTGTTGACATTGTTGGTGCCGAATACCCGGGCCAGCAACTGGAAGACGAACCCGGCCTCGTTCGATGATCGTCCCGAGCTATAGAAAAAGCTGCGCGCTGGATCGGTGCCTCGCAGGCGAGCTGCGGCATGATCGAGCGCCCAGTCCCAATCGACGCACCGAAACTGCTGGCCGCCACGCTCCTTGTAGAGGGGATGCGCCAGTCGCCCCATTTTCGCCAGCTCGCGCTCGTCCAGTTCCCGGAGGTCGTCGAGTGAATGCTCGAACACCTCGGTCGGAATGGCCGGCTGGGTGTCGGTGGACTGCGCCTGTACGCTCTTGTTGCAAACCGAGGGGAATTCGCCGAGTTCGTCGGTCATGCCGCCGCGCTGCCCGCCCATGCCCAGGCCACAGGCCTTGCAGGTGTTGCGGGAACTCAGCGTTTTGGCCGCACGCGCCAGGCCTATCCTGCGCACCGTCTCCAGGGTGTAGAGCACCTTCTTGGTGCCCCCTCCAACCACCGGACGCGCCCGGCGGGGCATTTCAGTACTCAAGCGATGGCTGCCAGACGACCCATGGGCAAAGTGTAGAGCAAGCCGCGGCACGCCCAAAGGCTTTTGCCACACTCCCTTGCTAAGCTTGACCCATGCAGGACGACCTCGACGGTGATCCACTGCAGGCCTGTCTGGCCTGCAGCGACTTTCTGGCGGCTGCCCTGCGTCGGGCGCCGACCCTGCTGCAGGAGTTCCGGGAGCGGGGCGAGCTCGATCGGCCCTTGATCCGGGCCACGCTCAGGGAGACGTTGGATGAAATCGCTGCGGCGCAACCGGACGAGTCCGGCTTCATGGCCGAGCTGCGCCGCCTGCGGCGCAGGCATCTCGCCCGCATTGCCTGGCGCGACCTGACGGGCATCGCCAGCCTCGAGGCAACGCTCGCTGACCTGTCGCTGCTGGCGGATGAATGCATCGCGGCGGCCCATCGCTACGCGACAGGGGCCTTGGCGGGCCGCTATGGCATGCCCCTTGACGGGGCGGGCCAGCCCTTGGAGTTGATGGTGCTGGGCATGGGCAAGCTCGGCGGTGGCGAGCTGAACTTCTCCTCCGACATCGACCTGGTATTCCTCTACCCGGATGAGGGAGACCCGGAAGAATCCCTCACCGACGGTCGCAAACGGATCACCCACCAGGAATATTTCACCCGTCACGGCCAGCTGCTGATCCGCCTGCTCGATGCGGTGACCGAGGAGGGCTTCGTCTATCGCGTGGACATGCGACTGCGACCTTTCGGTGATTCCGGCCCCCTGGTGGCTGGCTTCGGCGCCTTCGAGGACTATCTGCAGCAGCACGGCCGCGACTGGGAGCGCTACGCCTACGTCAAGGCTCGACCGGTGGCCGGCGGCGGCCGGTTCTTCGAGCTGTATGACCAGGTGCTGCGCCCGTTCGTCTACCGTCGCTACCTCGATTTCGGCGTGTTCGAGTCGCTGCGGGAGATGAAGGAATTGATTTCGCGCGAGGTGGCCCGCCGTGACCTGCAGGACAACGTGAAGCTGGGGCCAGGTGGGATACGCGAGGTGGAATTTGTGGTGCAGGCCATGCAGCTGATCCGTGGCGGCAGCGATCCGCGCCTGCAAAATCCATCCCTGCTGGCTGTCCTGCCACAACTGGTCGGTGCCAAGCTGCTGGATCCGCCGGCCGTCGCGGCCCTTGAGTCGGGTTATCGGTTCCTGCGCCGGCTGGAGAACCGGCTGCAGATGGTGGACGACGCACAGGTCCACGAGTTGCCCGTGGATCTTCTGGCCAGGGAACGCTTGGCCCTGGCCATGGGCCTTGAGGCCTGGTCATCGCTGGTCGACGAACTGGACAGGCACAGGGCGGCGGTGCGGCGGGTATTCGAGGCCGTGGTGTTTGCGCCCCGACGGCCTGACTCGGATCCGAACCTGCCCGACCTCAATGCCCTGTGGCAGGACGATGACAACCACCCGGCGGTGGTCCACTCGCTGACCGCGGCGGGCATGGTCGAAGCCGAGGAGGCTGGTCGGCAGCTCGCCGAACTCACCCGGTCCGCGTATGCGCGGCGCCTGGATACGATTGGCCGTCGGCGGCTGGTCCAGTTACTGCCCTTGCTGATCCGCGACGTGGTTGAGGCTGCGCCTGCAGGGAGCGCCGCTGGTACGGCTGCCAGCCAGCTGGACCTCCTCAGGCGTCTGGCCACGCTGCTGGAGTCGATCGGCGGTCGCACCGCTTATCTGGCGCTACTGATCGAGAATCCCGCGGCGCGAACCACGCTGGTCCGGGTCTGCGGCCACGGTGACTTCCTGGTCAGGCAGATGGCGGCCTTTCCGATCCTGCTGGATGAACTGATCGACGATCGCCTGCTGGAAAACTTGCCCGATCGTGAACAATTTGCCGTGGAACTCGATGCTCGGCTCGAGCAGGCCGCCGGCGACCTGGAGCGTGAGGTGGATGCGCTGCGCCACTTCCGCCGCGCGGCCCGGTTCAGGGTGGCCCTGCTGGACCTCGAGGGGCGCCTGCCCCTGATGGCCGTCAGCGACCGGTTAACCGAAGTGGCCGAGCTGATCCTGGCGCGTGCCATGCAGATGGCCTGGCAGCAGCTGGTCGCCGTGCATGGCGAGCCAGGCTGCATCGTTGATGGCCTACATCGGCCGGTGGCGGTCGCCGCCATCGGCTACGGCAAGCTCGGCGGCCTTGAACTCGGGTATGCCTCGGACCTCGACCTGGTGTTCCTGCATGACTCGGCGGGCGAGTCGCAGGAGACCGTCGGTCCCAAAGTGGTCGACAACGCCGTCTTCATGGCCCGCTTCGGGCAGCGTCTGGTCCACCTGTTGACCGTCCACACGGCCGCGGGCCGGCTGTATGAGGTGGACATGCGGTTGCGCCCGAGTGGCAAGGGTGGGCTGGTGGTCACTCAGGTGGAGGCCTTTGCAGAGTATCAGCGCAACGAGGCCTGGACCTGGGAGCACCAGGCCCTGCTGCATTCCCGAGCAGTGGCCGGCGATCCGGCCTTGCGCGCACGTTTCGAGGCCATCCGGCAGGAGATCCTTGTCGATCACGTCCGCCGGGACGGGCTCCGGGGGGAGGTGGCCTCCATGCGGGAGCGCATGCGCAGCGAGCTCAGCGAGGGGACGGCCGAGGAATTTGACCTGAAGCAGGATCGGGGCGGGCTGGCCGACATCGAGTTCCTGGCCCAGTATTGGGTGTTACGCTGGGCCGGAGAAAGACCGGCCCTGTGCCTGTTCCCGGACACAATCCGGCAGCTGGAGTCGGTCGGCTCCGCGGCGCTGGTCGACCATGGGGTCATTGACCGACTGGTTGACGCATACCGCGACTACCGGCGCTGCCTGCACCGGCGCTCGCTGGAGGAGCTTGGCAAGGTGGTCCCCGCTGACTGGTTCCCGGACCAGCGCATGGCTGTGTCTCGCGTCTGGCAGCAGGTCATGGCCGAGGACTTGGAGCCATCGCTATAATGGCAGCCATGCAACACCCGGGCGAACAGGCCAACGCGCGTCGCAGCTACGAGGTCACTGAAGCCGACCTGCCACTGTCATGTCCGTTGCCCAGCATGAAACTCTGGAACTCCCACCCCAAGGTCTACCTGCCGATCGAGGCCAGCGGACGGGCCCGCTGTCCCTACTGCAGTGCCGAATTCCGCCTGGTTCGCTGAGCTGCGGAGCGCATCGTGAGCCTCGTGGTGACGGGGCAGGGTCGCAGCACGATGCTGCACGATCCCACCCTCACTACTGATCCAGGGCGTCTGTTCGATCTCGAGTCGCTCGCCGCTGCCGGTAGGGTTGAGCAGGTCCGGGGCGGTCGTGGTTCGGTCAGTTTCCTGGAGCTGGCAGGAGATCATTTCGTCCTGCGCCGTTACCTGCGCGGTGGCCTTGCAGCCAGGCTCTCGAATGACCGCTATGCATGGCTGGGCCTGGAGCGCACGCGCCCGTTTCGTGAGTTGCGCCTGCTCGAACGGCTGCAGGCGCTGGGCCTGCCGGTGCCCCGACCCGTGGCTGCGCGGGTGACCCGTCACGGTTTGACCTACTCCGGCGAGCTGGTGACCCGTCGCCTGTTGGCTGCCGAGCCGCTGGGTGAACGATGGCTCGCCGGTCGGGCCGTTGATGAGGATTGGCTGGCGGCCGGGCGCTGCGTGCGCCGATTCCATGATGCTGGCGTGCGTCACGCGGACCTCAACGCCAACAACCTCATGGTCGACGGACTGGGGGGCGTGTGGCTGCTGGACCTCGACCGCGGCTGCTTGCCGGGACCGGGTCGGTGGCAGCACCGCGTGTTGCAGCGACTGGCTCGCTCCCTGCGCAAGCTGGCGGCTGGCGAGCGCTCCTGGGAGGAGCCCTGGCAGTTGTTCATGCTCGGCCATGGTGCTGTGGAGGAACGGCCATGAGCGCCCTGTACTCACTATTCACCTATGCCACGATGCCCCTGGTACTGATGTACTTCCTGTGGCGGAGCCTGCGCGAACCCGGTTACCGCCACGCCTTGCGGGAAAGGCTTGGTTTCTACCCCTCAGCAGCGCGTGGCGCGGTGTGGGTACATGCGGTGTCGGTGGGGGAGGTCCGTGCGGCCCTGCCCCTGCTGGAGGGCCTGCTCGCTCGCTATCCTGACAGGCCGCTGTTGCTGTCCACCGTGACCGCCGGGGGGAGACAGGTGGCAGAACAGGCCTTGGCCGGCCGCGGCACCGTCTGCTACCTGCCGCTCGACCTGCCCGATGCCGTCAGTCGTTTCCTCGATCACCATCAGCCTGTTGCCGGTGTGATCATCGAAACGGAGATCTGGCCCAATCTGTTCCGCGCCTGCGCCCGCCGTGGCATTTCCTTGATCATCGCCAACGCGCGGCTCTCCCCTCGTTCGGTGCGTGGCTATCGCCGCCTGTTGCCGCTGCTGCGCCGAACTTTCGATGAGGTGGTGACGGTGGCCGCGCAAAGTGCCCAGGACGTCGACAGGTTCATTGCCATCGGTGCGCCGCCCTCACGCAGCCGTATGGTCGGCAACCTCAAGTTCGACATCGAGATCGATGCCGGACTGGTTCGGGCGGGTAGAGAGTGGCGAGCCGAGCAGGCTCCAGGCCGACCGGTCTGGGTGGCCGGCAGCACGCATCAGGGCGAGGAACTGCAGGTGCTGCAAGCCCATCGCATCCTGCTGCATGCCCACCCCGATGCACTGCTGGTCCTGGTCCCGCGGCATCCGGCTCGCTTCGAGGAGGTGGCCGGGCAGCTTTCCGCGCAAGGCTGGCGCTGGGCGCGCAGGTCTGTCCGGGATGCCCAGGCGACCGGCAGCGAGGTATTGCTCGTCGACACGCTCGGGGAACTGCTGATGTTCTATGCGGGCGCCGACCTCGCTTTCGTCGGGGGCAGCCTGGTGCCCATCGGTGGGCACAACCTGCTGGAGCCGGTGGCGGTGGGCCGGCCCACGCTAACCGGTCCTTATAATTCGAACTCCGCAGGGATCTATGCGGAATTGAGCAAGGCGGGAGGGCTGCTCAGCGTTCAGGATGGTCGTACGCTGGGGGAAATGCTCGTCAGGCTGTTCGGCGATTCCGCTGAGCGTGAGCAGATGGTCGCGGCAAGCACGCGGGTTCTCGATGCCAATCGCGGCACCGTCGAGCGCTTGCTGGCCCTGCTGCAACCCCTTGTCGCTACAAAGAATGCGAGCTAACAGCTTGTTTTAATCGGGAAAATCGGCAATCCTCGGGACATGGAACGGTATCGTAAGTTGAGTCCTCCGAGCAGCCAGAGGCGTGCCCTGTTGTCGGGGCTTGCAGGCGCGGCGGCTTGCATGGTGTTGCCGCCCTATGGCCGCGCACTGGCCTCCGTGATCCCCTCGTCTGCCAGGAGACTCAGCCTCCTGCACACCCACACCGCTGAGTCGCTCGACGTGGCCTTCTTCGACGGTGCGGCCTACTGCCCGGATGCGCTCTCGACCCTCGACGGTTTCCTGAGGGACTTTCGCACCGGTGAGGTGACCCGGATGGATCGACGCCTGTTCGACGGCCTGCATGCACTCAGGGCGCTGGCCAATCACGACGCACACTTCGAGGTCATTTCCGCCTATCGCTCGCCGGCCACCAACGAGATGCTGGCGGGCCGCTCCTCGGGCGTAGCCAAGCGCAGCCTGCATATGCAGGGTAGTGCCATCGACGTCCGGCTGACGGGGTTCCGCACCCGCAAGTTGTTCGATTACGCCAGGCAGTTGGGCCTCGGTGGCGTCGGGCTGTATGTAAAGTCGGATTTCATTCATCTCGATACCGGTCGCGTTCGCTTCTGGACAGGCTGAGCCATCTCACCAGCGGGCGTGCCGTGATCCGGCTCTGGTTCGTTCCCTGGGTCGTCCTGCTTGCCGCCTGCGCGCGGGAGCCTATCGAGGGTCCCGATCGGGGGCGGACGGTGTACGCCACCCATTGCGCTTCCTGCCATCAGCGCAATGGCCAGGGCCTTGGCGAAGTGCAACCGGCGCTGGCAGGTTCCGTGACCGTCAACGGTGACCCCGATGCCCTGGTCGCTTGGGTGATGTACGGGGACCGACCCTCGACCCTGCAGAAGCGCCGTGGTTTGGCCGTGATGCCGCAGTTCTTCTGGCTCGCCGACGAGGATCTCGCGGCGGTGCTGACTTACACCCGGCAATCCTTTGGCAACGCCGCCGAGGCGGTTGAACCCACGCTGGTGACCGGCATCCGGGAGGATCGGGGCCGTCCGTGAACCCATCAGTGGTGATCCTTGATCACGTCGCGGGCGCGCGAGAGGCGTGCGGCCTGGTGGTGGTGATCGACGTGTTCCGCGCTTTCACGGTCGCCTGCCATCTGGTAGAGGCTGGCGCTGCACGCCTCCATCCACTCACTGATCCTCGACGCGCCCTGCGCTTGCGCGATGCGCATCCGGGCTGGCTCGCCATCGGTGAGCGCCACGGGCGCAGGTTGCCCGGTTTTGATTTTGGTAATTCGCCGAGCGAAATCTGCGGCGCCGACTTGCGTGGCCGAACCGTATTGCACACCACCCATGCGGGCACCGAAGGTCTGATGAATGCGGGCCTGGCCGACGAAGTCCTGACCGGCAGCCTGGTGAATGCAGCGGCCATCTGCCGCTACATCCGCCACCAGCAACCGAGCCGGGTGTCCCTGGTCAGGATGGGTCAGGAGGCGCGCGAGCGCTGTGCAGAGGACGACCTCTGTGCGGGGATCATTGCCGCCAGGCTGGCCGGAGATTCGCCGGACGCGGCCGCTCT
>Ga0222714_10000815_pt1 | contig 35471 bp, 32 predicted proteins | sample C33_3DmetaG_FD_165048 | JGI IMG/M metagenome (GOLD analysis project Ga0222714, IMG submission 165048) | Estuarine water microbial communities from San Francisco Bay, California, United States - C33_3D | ecosystem: Environmental > Aquatic > Marine > Unclassified | place: USA: California...
GCCCGGAGCTCGACGTACTGTCCGTCGAGCGTCACCGACTCCATCGCCGCGAGGGTGGCGATCTCCCCTTCCCAGTCGGAGATCCGCTTCCGGCGCCGGTCGAAGCCGGCACGTTCGGCCGGCTCGGGATCGAGAACGATGCGCCCCACGCGGCCGTCGAGAATGGCATCCTGCCCTTCGACCGAGCGCGCGAAGACGTCGCCGAGCCCCACGACGGCCGGCAGGTCGAGGGAGCGGGCGAGCATCGCCCAGTGCGCCGTTCGCGTGCCCTGATCCGTCGCGACACCCACCACGCGCTCGGGGTCCAGTTGAACGATCAGACTCGGGGTCAGGTTGGGCGCCACCACGATCACGTCGTGGTCGAGCGACGCCAGGTCGGTCGGATCGTTCTGCCCGAGCAGCCGGTGCAGGACCCGGATCATCAGGTCCTCGAGGTCGTTGAGCCGGTCGAGCACCATGGGCTGCGCCGTGCGGCTCCACATCGAGCGCAGCTCGAGGATCCGCAGTTCGAACGCCCGCTCGGCGCTGAGACGGTTCTCGCGGATGTAGCGCGCCGTACCGTCTACGACCTCGGGGTCCTCGAGCATGAGAAGCTGCGGGTCGAAGATGCGCGCTTCCACGGTTCCCGAGCGACCCTCCGTGAGCTTCTTGGTCTCCCGCAGCTGCTCGGCGGCCCAGCGTCTTGCCTCGTGGAAGCGCTCGATCTCGGCCTCGGCCTCCCCGTCGTGGATCGACCGGTGCGGCACGACCGGCACGCCCCACTCGAGCCGGAAGACCCGGCCGGTCGACATCCCCTCGGATGCCGGAGTTCCATCGAGGACGATCGACATCAGACCCCGCTCCTTCGCTGCGCGTTGGCCTTCATCCGTCCATCTCGCCGAAGCCCTCGCCGACGAGTCCGCACAGCGCATCCACGGCGGCCTGGGCGTCGGGGCCGGTGGCCGAGATGCGCAGCGTGCTTCCGCGGTCGGCCGCGAGCATGAGGACGCCCATGATGCTCTTGCCGTTCACCTCCAGCCCGTCCTTCTCCACGCGGACCTCCGAGCCAAACATTCCCGCCAGTTTCACGAGCACTGCCGCCGGGCGTGCGTGCATGCCCGCCCGGTTGACGATCTGCACGCTTCGTTCGGCGCGAGGTACGTCGCTCATGTCAGGACCCCCACGGCCGCGATCAGCGCGACCGCCGTTACGGTGAGCATCGCGGCCGGGCGCCACGTCCGGTGCCCCCCCACGAGCCCGCCGGCGAAAGCGAGCGCGGCGAGGCCGATCCAGGCCGCGCCGGCCTCCCGCAGACCGTCGGGGGCCGTGAGCAACGCACCCGCGAGGAGACCGATGAGAAAGACACTCGCGGGCTCGAGGCGCCGGGCCCACCCGGCGAGATCGGCCCGTGTGAGGCGACCGGCCACGTCGCGCCCGGCGGCGAGGCCGGCGCGCAGGCCCCACACGCGCAGCGCGATATGGCCCACGTTGTAGACGCCCAAGAAGGCGATCACGGTCCACCCACCGGGGAGGCCGAGCCAGTAGAGAGCCAGCGCGGCGACCGCCACGAAGGGCAGCCAGGCGGCCCATACCAGCGCGTCGCCGAGCGCACCCAGAGGTCCGCGCACGGCCGTCTTGAAGCGTGACACGACCGCCGGGGCGGTGCCGTCGGCCTCGAGGCGCAGCGCCGCCCCGAGCGCGACGCCCGCCAGGTACGGGTGGGCGTTGAAGTGCTCGAGGTGCCGCTGCAGCGCGCGGGACAGCGCGTCGGGGTCGTCGCGAAAGATGCGGCGCAGGCCGGGGAGCATCGCCCACGCGAAGCCGGTGCCGAGCATCGTGCGGTAGTTCCAGGAACCCTGGATCAGGAAGGAGCGCAGAAAGGTGCTCACCACCGCACACCGGGTGAGGGGGCCGGTCACAGGAACCGGGCTCCCACGACGCCGGCCGCCAGCCCCGCCGCGAGCCAGGCGCGCTGCCGCCGAAAGCCGCCCTTGTCATGGAGCAGAATTCCGGCCGACACCGCCCCGCCCACGAGGACAAGGCCTCTCGACGCGGCGGCGTCGAGAGGCCAGGCGGCGGCGAGCGCCCCGATGACCCTGCGGCCGATGCCGACGCCGGCCGCGGTCAGCGCGGCGCCTCGCGCGAAGTCCATGACCACCGCGAGGGCGTGCCGTGCCGCCACGACGCTCGGCGCGACCGACCCCCACGACGCGTCCGCCGTGGCTTCCGGCGTCAGTCGGGTGTTCAGGGCCCGCTGGAGAGACACGGAGGCGCCCCCGAGGTGCCCCCACACCAGACCGAGGGCGACCGCAATCGGGAAGGCGCCGACATCCGGGAAGGGGGCGGCGGCGCCCACGGCGACCACCGTCGCGGTAGAAGCCTCGGGGAATCGAGCGCCCCCCGTTGGGAAGGAGACCAGCTGATACAGCTCGAGCGTCGCCCCGATGGCCACGCCTGCCGACACGTCGCCGAGGAGCCAGCCGGCGAGCGCGCCCGCGACAAGCGGGCGAGAGACCATGAACTGTCCTACCGCGGTGCCGTCCAGACCCAGGAGGCCACCCAGAGTGCCAAGTCGCAGGATCTCCATCCGTTACGCACTCACTCCTCGACCAGGGACGCCAGCGGGACGCGCGCCGTGTCCGGGAGGTCCCGGGCGCTGACCTCGACCCCGGACGCCGCGATCGCCCTCAGATCGTCGAGATCCGACTCCCCCAGGAACAGGTACGGGAGTACCTTGCGTCGACCCGTGCCGTGATGCAGGCCCCCGAGATTGACCTCCAGCCCGGCGAGCGCCGCGTCCCGGGCCAGGCGCCGGACCGACGGGATGTCCCGCACCAACAGGATGGTACGTGCCGGGTCGTCCCGCCACTCGTCGAGCCGCGCACGAGCCCCGTCGACCGTCGAGAATACGACCTCGGCCTCGCCCGACACGGCCAGCCTGTAGAACTCCTGCTCCCAGTCGCTCGCGGCGAGGTCGTCGTCCACCAGGACGTATCGGTCGGGTCGAAGCTCGTGGCCCCAGCCGAGGATCACCTGACCGTGGAGCAGGCGTTCGTCGACGCGGACGAGCACGATCGCCACCGGCCGCTCAGCCGTGAGGAAGCGTCGACGCCACCGCGCCCCGCCCTCGCTCGACCGCCCGGTTCGCGATCTCGGCGATCGGCAGATCCCGATGGAAGACGAAGTCAAGGAGCATCGGCAGGTTGACCCCGCAAACCACGGCCCGGTCCGCACGCTCCCGACACGATTGAAGCGCGGCCATTCCGCAGCTTCCGGACTGGAGGTCCACGAAGACGACGGCCGGGTCCTCTCCGAGCACCCGCTCGAGCGTGGCGCGGAGTTCCGTGGGTCCGAGGCTTTCGTTGGAGATCGCGTCGAGGGAATCGGCCGCGTCGCCGGCGATGCGGCGCACCGCCTCGACCATGGCGCGCGCCACGTCACCGTGCGCCACCACGACACCCCGCGCGAGACTACTCATAGTCCTGCTCGAGGTACTGTCGCAGCTTTCGATCGAAGGCCTGCGCGCTGTTCACGCCCGAGTACCTGAGCAGGTGGTTCATCGCGACGACCTCGGCGACGACCGTCACGTTCTTGCCGGGGTTCAGTGGCACGGTCACGCGCGGGATGGAGACGCCCAGGATCGTCTCGGCGTCCTCCTCGAGGCCGGTGCGCGAGTACTCGCGCTCGGAGTCCCAGAGCTCGAGCGTGACGATGACCTCGATGCGCTTCTGCTGCCGGATGGCCCGCACGCCGAACAGCGCCGGAATGTCGATGATCCCGACCCCGCGGATCTCCATGTGGTGCGCCTGGAGTTCGTGGCCACGCCCGATGAGCACGTCGTTTCCCTGCCTCGTCACCATCACGAGATCGTCGGCCACCAGCCGGTGCCCGCGTTCCACGAGATCGAGCACGCACTCGCTCTTGCCGACGCCGCTCTCGCCCACGAAGAGCAGTCCGACGCCATACACGCTCGCCAGCGAGCCGTGCAGCGTCGTCGAGGGGGCGAGAGAGACCTCGAGAAAGGGCTTGAGAAGCTGAAAGAGTTCCTTGGTGGCCTTCCGCGACCGCAGGATCGGCACCTGGTGACGGTTGGCCGCGTCGACGAAATAGTCGGGAACCGCCTGACCCTTCGAAACGAAGACGGTCGGCACGTCGATGGCGAACAGGGCGTCGAGCCTCGAGGCCGCCTCGTCACGACCCAGGCTCGCGAGATACGTCATCTCGGTCTCCCCGAACACCCACATACGTCCCGTGGCGACGCGAGCCATGTACCCGGAGAGCGCCAGCCCCGGGGAAGTGATGTCCGGGTCGAGGGCCCGGCGGTCGAGGGGAACGCCCTCGTTCACCACGTCCAGCTCCAGGATCTCGCGCTTGGCGTCGACGATCTCCCGGATGGAGATGCTCTTGCCGGTCAGGAGATCACTCCTCGGCGAGCCGCTCGGAGAGGGGCGGCGCCTGGTGGTCGCGGCGCCGCTCGCGTTGCTCCTTCAGGATGCGACTCAGGCGCTCGGAGACCTGATCGAGCGCGGTACGAAAGGACTCGCCCTCGCCCCGCGCGTTGACGTGGGGTGCTCCGTCGATGTGCACCACGACCTCGGCCGTCTTCGACCGCTTGCCCTCGGTGAACACGACTTCCGCCAGGGAGGCCCGCGGCTCGAACTTGGACAGCTGAGCGATCTGCGACTCGGCGCGGTCCCGCGTCTTCTTGCCTACTTCGCAGTGCCGCTCGGTGATGGAGACCCGCACGTGACCCTCTTTCGATTCAACGTCGTTCTGGAGGCGATCTGGCCGCTCCGGGAGGAGCGGGACGTCGGAGGCCAAAGTTACCGTGGGGTCGCCGCCCCGACCACCCGGTTGAGGACATCCTCGAACGCGTCGGCGGCCGCATCCCAGGTGAAGCGCTCGGAGAAGCGTCGGGCCTCCCGCCCCATCGCGTCGCGGCGTGCGGGATCCTCGATCAGCGAACGCATCGCCGCGGCGAGCGCGTCGGGGTCGTCCGGAGGCACCAGCAGTCCGGTCACCCCGTCCACGACCGATTCACGCAGGCCGGGAGCGTCCGCGGCGACCGAGGGCGTTCCGCACGCGGCGGCCTCGAGGTTGGAGATCCCCCACCCCTCCTTCTCGGACACGAGGACGTGTATCCACGCGGTCCGCATGAGCTCGAGCTTGTCGTCTTCCGACACGTATCCGAGAAAGCGCACCCGGTCGGCGACGTCGAGCAGGCCGGCGAGATCATGGAGTTCCTCCGCCTGGTCCCCGGTGCCGCCCACCAGCAGCTCGACGTCGGTGCCTGCCTCGCCGAGCCGCGCGACGGCCTCGATCACGAGGTCCACGCGCTTGTATCTCTTGAGGCGCCCCAGGTACAGGATGGTCGGGCGATCGAAGCGCCGCCCCGCAGGCTCGGGCGTGAAGCGCCGCACGTCGATGCCGTTGGTGACGACCTCGATCTGCCCGGCGGGTAGGCCGCGCTCCGCGAGGTCCGCGCGTGTGCTCTCGGAAACCGCGATGGTCGGCACGTCGCGAAAGACCCTGGGGATGGGACGTTCGAGGAGCCAGGTGGCGGCGGCGAGCGGCGCCGGCCCCGCATGAAACGCGGTCGTCCCGAAGAGGTGGTGGCAGAGCAGCACGACCGGAGCGTCGGCCCACCAGGGCGTGAAGAGCGGGACCTTGTTCAGGTCCTCGACCACGATATCGAAGGCCATCCCCGACAGGTGGCGCCGGTAGTACCGAGGCCCCGCGAGGGAGAAGGTGTGGCGGCGGCCGGCGCGATGGACCTGGATCCCGTCGAGCTGGGCCCGCGAAGAGCACCCGGCCCACCCCGAAACGAGCGCCGTGACCTCGTGGCCGCGGGCGGCGAGTCGGCCGAAGACCTCGTGCAGGTGGGTCTCGGCGCCACCCGACTGCGGATTCTCCCGGTCGAGCCAGTTGACCACGAGAATCCTGAGCCCGGACTTCACCCCTGCCCCGATCGCCTCTTGTAGAGGGCATCGAGCACGCCGTTCACGAAGCGGGGGGACTCGTGGCCCCCGTACGATTCGGCGAGACGGATCGCCTCCTGGATGGCGACCTTCGGCGGGACGTCGTCGTGCATGAGCAGCTCGGCGGCCCCGATGCGCAGGACTCCTCGGTCGATCGAGGAGAGCCGGTCCAGGCTCCAGTTGTCGAGCGCGCCGCGCAAGGCCCCGTCGATCTCGCCCAGGTTGGCGTCGAGGGTCGTCAGCAGCTCGCGGACCATGGGAAGCCGACGCAGCGCGATGCGACGGTTTCCCGTCGTCTCTACCAGAGCGTCGCGCAGCGAGCCTTCGCGGCCCCCGGACTCCCACCGGTAGTGGATCTGGAGCGCCCAGGCCCGCGAGCGCGACCGGTCGATGCGCTCACGGCGGTCGAGCCGGGTCGCACTTCCCGGCCCGGTCGGGACCCCTCCGGCGGGGGCGCTCACGACGTCCCGCGCAACGACCGGTAGACTCCGATCATCTCGAGGGCGGCGATGGCCGCCTCGTACCCCTTGTTGTCGCGGCCGCGACCCGCGCGCGCGAGCGCCTGCGCCCGGTCGTCCGTGGTCAGCACGCCGAACAGCACGGGCACGTCGGCCGAACGCGCGACGGCGCCCAGCCCGAGCGAGGCCTCCTCGCATACGTAGTGGAAGTGCGGGGTCTCACCGCGGATGACGCATCCGAGCGCGATGATCGCGTCGAAGCGCCCGGATTCGGCCGCTCTCGCGGCCGTCTGCGGCAACTCCCAGGCGCCGGGCACGCGGATGACGGCCGCGTCCTCGTCCTGCCCTCCGTGCTCCCGCAGTGCGGCGCGGGCTCCCTCCACGAGGCTGTCGGTGATGTCGGCGTTGAACCGCGACGCGACGATCGCGACCCGCAGGCCGGACGCGTCGAGCCCCCCGCGCAGCGCGTCGATGTACGATCCGGTGGTGCTCACAGGAGGTGTCCCAGCTTGGAGCGCTTGGTTTCGAGGTAACGGACGTTGTGCTCGCCCGGTTCAACGTGGAGCGGCTCGCGCCCGGTGATCTCGATGTCGTACCCGTCGAGACCGACGATCTTCTTGGGATTGTTGGTGAGCAGACGGATCGAGTGGAGGCCCAGATCGAGCAGGATCTGCGCGCCGATGCCGTAATCGCGCAGGTCGGGCTGGAAGCCGAGGGCCTCGTTGGCCTCCACCGTGTCGAGACCGGACTCCTGCAGGTGGTACGCCTTGAGCTTGTTGCCCAGCCCGATGCCGCGACCCTCCTGGCGCAGGTACACGATCGCGCCTGCGCCCTCGTCCTCGATGCGCCGCATGGCCGCTTCGAGCTGCTCGCCGCAGTCGCAACGAAGGGAACCGAAGACGTCACCGGTGAGGCACTCGGAGTGCATGCGGACGAGCACGTTGGCCTTGCCCTGGAGGTCGCCCTTCACGAGGGCCAGGTGCTCCCGACCGTCGAGCACGCTGCGGTAGCCGATGACCTGGAACTCACCGGCCGCCGTAGGCATGTGCGCGTTCGCGATGCGCTCGACGAGGCGCGTCCGCCGCAGGCGGTAGGCGACGAGCTGGGCGACCGTGATGAAGCGGAGGTCGTGTTCCCGGGCGAAAGCCTCGAGCCGGGGTCGGCGCGCCATCGTGCCGTCCGCGTCGAGGATCTCGCAGATCACGCCCACGGGCGGAAGTCCCGCGAGCTCGGCGAGGTCGACGGAAGCCTCGGTCTGCCCCACGCGCCGCAGCACGCCCCCCGCCTTGGCGCGCAACGGAAAGACGTGCCCCGGGCGTCGGAGGTCTTCCGGGCGCGTGGCCTCGTCGGCGAGAATCTGGATCGTCGTCGCCCGGTCCTGGGCGCTGATGCCGGTGGTGACCCCGAATCGGGTGTGGGCGTCGACCGAGATCGTGAATGCCGTTCCCTGGGGGTCCGTGTTGCGATCGGTCATCAGGGGCAGCTCGAGCTGGTCGGCCCGTTCCGGCGTGAGCGTGACGCAGATGAGCCCGCGACCATACTGGGCCATGAAGTTCACGTGGTCCGGGGTGACCGCGGAAGCGGCCATGACCAGGTCGCCTTCGTTTTCCCGGTCCTCGTCGTCGGCGACGATCACCATGCGCCCGAGCCGGATGTCTTCGAGGGCGTCTTCGATGCGGTCGAATTTCGTTTCAGACATTCAGGGCCGTCCCCGCTGTGCGAGGAGCCTCGCGACGTATTTGCCGATGAGATCGCCCTCGACGTTGACGAGGGCGCCGGGACGGAGCGTCCCGAGGTTGGTGTGCTCGTGGGTGAACGGAATCACGCCGATACGAACCCCGTCCGACGGAAGGAGTTCACTCACCGTCAGACTGACCCCGTTCAGGGTGATCGAGCCGTGCTCGATCGTCTGTGCGTGAACGTCCGCGGGGATGCGGAAATCCATCAGCCAGAAGTCGCCGTCCTTGATAGACTGCTCGAGATATCCGACTGCATCTACATGTCCCTGAACGAGATGGCCGTCGAGTCGCGCGCCCGCGAGAAGCGCGCGCTCGAGGTTCACACGGCTGCCGTCGCGGTACGTTCCGGCGATCGTTCGTTGCAGGGTCGTGCCGATCACGTCCACGGCGAAGGACGTCGCGTCGACCGCGGTCACGGTGAGGCAGGCGCCATCCACGGCGACCGAATCACCCGGTGCGAGCTCCGGCGCGAGCTCCGGCGCTTCAACCCGGAGGCGTCGCGTCGTGGCGCGCTCTTCCACGCGGAGCACGACACCGACGCGTTCGACGATTCCGCTGAACACGTCGGTCACCCCTCCTGCCGGTCGAAGACCAGCAGCGTATCGCGCCCGAACGCCTCAGGCTCCATGGCGGGCTGGAAGTCGCTCCACACCAGGGCTCCGGCATCCGCGGGAAAGGCGGGGACGCCGTCCTCCCCGAACGTCACCGGGGCGACGAAGAGGTAGAGCCGCTGCACCCGGCGCTCCCGGAGGAGGCTGTCGGCGAGCATGCGTCCCCCTTCGCACAGGATCGACCGGATTCCAAGTCCCCGGCTCACGCCGAGCACGGCTTCGAGGTCGAGCGCCTCCGGCGTGCCGGGTACCGGGTGCACGTGCGCGCCGGCAGCCTCAAGATGCTCCATGGCGGCCTCCGAGGCGCCCTCCCGGCAGAACACGTGCAACGGCGCGTCGGGGACGTCCCGCAGGACGGCCGCGCCGACGGGCAGCTCGGCATCGGGCAGCAGCAGGATCCGCCGCGTGGCCTGGCGCCCCGCGGGCACGAGGCGGACGGTGAGCCGGGGATCGTCGGCGACGACGGTCCCCGCACCGACCATCACGGCGTCGAAGCCGGTCCGGAGCCGGTGGACCTCCCGCTCGGCGTCCACGCCCGTAACCCGCGTACGCTCCCCGCTGGTCGCCGCGATGCGTGCGTCGAGCGACATCGCGAGCTTGAGCGCCACGAAGGGGGTCTCGTGCCGCGCCGCGTGCTGAAACGCGGGGTTCTCGGCTCGACCCGTCGCGGGCGACCAGACGGGGCCCACGACCTCCACACCCGCGGCCCGGAGCGTCTCCGCCCCGCCCCCCGACTCCTCGCCCGGATCAGCGGCCCCGTACACGACCCGCGTCACGCCCGCGGAGATGAGCGCTTCCGCACAGGGCGGCGTCTTCCCCTGATGGTTGCAGGGCTCCAGGCTTACGTACGCGGTGGCTCCCTCGGCTTCACCGAGCGCCCTCTCGAGGGCGACGATCTCCGCGTGGGGCCCACCGAAGACTTCATGGAATCCCTCTCCGACGACCCGCCCCTCACGGACGAGCACACACCCCACTACGGGGTTCGGGTGCACGCGTCCCCATCCGCGTCGCGCGATGCGCCGCGCCCACTCGAGGTGCGCCGAGTCCTGCGGAGACAGGATGCTGTGCGGAGCCATGGCATTCACGGGGTCACAGGACGAGCCGGACCGACAGGCTCCCGAAGGGAACTCCACCCTCCGGATCGAAACGGCCGGCATACGCGGACACCGGATCGGCCCCCTGCGCCCAACCGGCCTCGAGCGCGACGTTCAGGACGACGCCCCACGTCATCGAGGCACCACCGAAGTAGATCCAGCGGGACGACTCGAGGTCCGACGAAGAGGACGCGGTCCCCCCGCCGCCGTCCGAGACGTACGTGGTGGCCCGCCCCGAATAATCGTCGCGGCCCACCCCCGCGAGCCACTCCACGGCGAAGAGATCCTTGCCGATCGTGGCCCGCGCGGCGGTGACAGCGGGGTCCACCTCGAACGCTACCGGGTCCGTGCCGGCGCTTCCGAACCCGGCCGACCCCACCCAGCGGCGGGAAAGGGAGACGGACACGCCCGGGACCGTGAAGCCCTCTCGGAAGATGCCCAGCCGTACCCCACCGGTGAACGCCGTGGCGCCCCCGTCGAAGCCCTCCGACTCGGGCAGCATGGAAAACGCCGCTCGCCCGAAGACGTCGACGGACAGGAAGCCTCCGACCGTGGGCATGAGCCGAAAGCCGTCGAAGAGCCCGACCGCCCCGTCGACGTGGACCGAGGGGACGAAGAACGACCGTTCGCCGAGCCCCGCCGCGTCCGTCGGGTCGGGAAGCGACGCGTCGGCGACCGCCAGGCGGGCGCCGATGGTCAGGCGGGGTCCACCCCCGATACGCGTGGCGAGCGTCGTCGCCGTTCCCCCGATCTCCGAGCCGAGGCCCGCGAGCAGGCCGAGCTGCCCCTGCATCGCGCGGCTTCCGACCGCGGCGGCCGAACAGCGCGCGAGCCCTCCGCCCGCACCTCGGCAGGCGTTTATGAGGTCGTCGGGACTCTGGGCGCCGAGGGGCGGCGCGGCCGTGCCGACCGCGAGAACCGCGGAGGCAAGCCCGACGCGGGCGAGGCGGCGCGTCACCGGTAGGTGACCCCCGAGCCCTGGCAGATCGACCCGATCGTCCACGCGTCGACGCCACCGTTCCGGGCGGCGTCGATCACGGCCCTGGCGTCCGAGGCCTCGACGACCACGATCATGCCGACCCCCATGTTGAACACGCGGTCCATCTCGCCGAGCGCCACGCCCCCCGCGTCCTGGAGGGTCTGGAAGACGGCGGGAACCTCCCAGGCGCCGCGGTCCACGATCGCCCCAAGGCCCTCCGGCAAGACGCGCGGCAGGTTTCCCGGGATGCCGCCCCCCGTCACGTGCGCGAGCCCGTGCACGATCCGGTCCTCGAGCGGCCGGCGCAGCACGCCGAGGTAGCTGCGGTGCACGGCGAGCAGTTCCTCGCCCGCGCTCCGTCCGGTACCCGGAAGCTCGTCGTCCACCCCGAGCCCCATGACCTCGAAGACGATCTTGCGGGCGAGCGTGTAGCCGTTGGTGTGCAGTCCCGTGGAACCCAGGCCGACGAGGACGTCTCCTTCCCGGATGGCCGAACCGTCCAGCACGCGGTCACGCGCCACGGCCCCGACGATGAAGCCGGCCAGATCGTATTCATCCCGGGCGTAGAAGTCCGGCATCTGGGCCGTCTCCCCGCCCAGCAGGGCGCAACCGTTGTCCCGGCACGCGATCGCGACCCCCCGAACCACCTCCTGCACCACCGTCTCGTCCATCTCACCCGTGGCGAGGTAGTCGAGAAAGAAAAGTGGGCGCGCGCCCTGCACGAGAATGTCGTTGACGCAGTGGTTTACCAGGCATTGACCCACGGTGTCGTGGCGGCCTGTGGCGAAGGCGAGCTTCAGCTTGGTCCCCACCCCGTCGGCGCTCGACACGAGGACGGGTCCGTCGATGTCATCGGGGACCTGGTACAGCCCGCCGAACTGGCCGAGCTCGGACAGGGTGAACCTGTCACGGGTGGAGGCGACGAGGGCCCTGAGCCCCTCCTTGGTGCGCTCGGCCGCGTCGAGATCGACGCCGGCCGCTGCGTAGCTGAGTCCGTCAGACATGCTCTTCCACCGATACCTGGGTTTCGAACGCGGTGATCCGTCGGAACTCCTCGACCCGGCCGTGGACCGCGCGGTCGGAGAGGTCGCGGAAACGGTCGATGCTGAAGCGCTCGCACGCGTAGGAGCCGAGCGCGGAGCCGTACACCATGGCACGGCGGAGGTCGGTCGGCCGCATCGACCCGGCCCGGGCGAGATGGCCCATGAAGCCACCGGCGAAGGAGTCCCCCGCCCCCGTAGGGTCGAAGACCTCCTCCAGCGGATAGCCCGGGGCGTAGAAGAGCCAATCCTTCGCGAAGAGAATCGCGCCGTGCTCGCCCTTTTTCACGATCACCACCTCGGGGCCCCGCTCCTGAACCCAGCGCGCAGCCCTGAGGAGGTTGGCTTCACCCGCGAGCTGCCGAACCTCCTCGTCGTTCACCATCAGGATGTCCACGCGCGCCAGGAGCGCGAGCAGCGCATCCCGGTTTCCGTCGATCCAGAAGTTCATCGTGTCGCACGCCACGACCTGTGGCGAACGCACCTGGTCCAGCACGTCGTGCTGGAGCATGGGGTCGATGTTGCCGAGGAAGACGAAGCGCGCGTCCCGAAAGCCGTCCGGGATCTTCGGCTCGAAGTCCGCGAAGACGCCGAGCCGGGTCTCCAGCGTGTCACGGGTATTCAGGTCGTAGTGGTAACGGCCGGCCCAGAAGAAACTCTCGCCGCGGGCCCGCTCCACCCCGGACAGGTCCGCGCCTCGCGACGCGAGAAAATCCAGATCGGCCATCGGATAGTCGTCCCCGACCACGCCCACCACCTGGACGGGGTTGAAGAAGGTCGCGGCCGCCGCGAAGTACACCGCGGACCCGCCGACCACGCGTTCGGCCGCGCCGAACGGGGTCTCCACGGAGTCGAGGGCGACACTACCCACACACAGGATCGACATGCTATTCCTCGTTCTCCTTGTCCTCTCGGATCATGCGGGTCGGGGCTTCGATTCCGAGCAGCCCGAGCCCGTTGGCGAGCACGATCCGGACCGCCCCGGCCAGGGCGAGCCGGGCGGCCCGCAGCGCCGGGTCGTCGACCAGGACGGCGAGCTCGGGATTCCGGGTGGGGTTGCCGGCGTGGTACCAGGCGTTCGCGGCTCCGGCCGTCTGCTCCAGGTAGTCGCACACGATGTGCGGTGACGTGTGCTCCGCCGCTCGGGCGACGGCGAGCGGAAAGTCCGCGAGCTGCTGGACGAGCTCGCGCTCCAACTCGTGCGAGAGCAACCGGTGGTCGGCCGCACCCGCCTCGGGGCGATCCTGTCCGGGACCCGCCTTGCGGAAGATCGAGCACATGCGAGCGTGCGCGTACTGCACCTTGTAGACCGGGTTCTTGTCGGAGTGGTCGAGGGCCACGTCGAGGTCGAACAGCAGATGCGCGTCGGGTTTGCGCATCTGGAAGAAGTAGCGCGTCACGTCGACGCCCACCTGCTCGTACAGCTCACGAAGCGTCATACCCGAGCCGGCGCGCTTCGAGAACTTCACCTCTTCGCCGTCCTGGACCACCCGCACCATCTGGTGAAGCACGTACTCGGGGTACCCCGCCGGAAGGCCGAGGGCCTGGAGCCCGGCACGCACCCGGTCCACCGTGCCGTGGTGGTCGGAGCCCTGCACGTTGACGACCCGTCCGAAGCCGCGCTCCCACTTCGTCATGTGGTACGCGACGTCGGGCAGGAAGTAGGTCGGCATTCCATTGCCGCGGACCATGACGCGGTCCTTCTGGTCACCGAACTGCGTCGTCCTCAACCAGGTGGCCCCGTCGAGCTCGTACACCAGGCCCGTGTGCCTGAGCTCCTCGATCGTCTTCTCGACCCGGCCCTCCGCGTAGAGCGAGGACTCGAGGAAGTACTCGTCGAAGCGTACGCGGAAGTCTCCGAGGTCCTGGTCCTGCTCGGCCCGGAGCATCTTGACCGCGTGGTGGCGAACGGCGTCGAGCGCCTCGTCGGAGTCGTCGTCCAGGTACCGGTCGCCGACCTCCGCCACGAGCGCGTCCGCGACGTCCTTCACGTACTCGCCCCGGTAGCCGTCTTCCGGCACCGGCTCGTCCCGGCCGAGCGCCTGGCGGTAGCGCGCCCGCACCGACGACGCGAGCAGCTCCATCTGGCGACCGCTGTCGTTGTAGTAGAACTCGCGGTGCACGTCCCACCCGCTCCACTCGAGCAGCGACGCGACGGCGTCACCGAGCGCTGCCTGGCGTCCGTGGCCCAGGTGGAGGGGGCCGGTCGGGTTCGCGGAGACGAACTCTACCATGACGCGCCGGCCCTGACCGGCACCGGAACGCCCCCAGGCGTCGCCGGCCCGAAGGATGTCGTCGATCGCCGCGCCCACCGCCCCCGCGTCGAGGCGGAAGTTGAGGAAGCCCGGTCCCGCGACGTCGACGGAGGAGACGCCGGCCGCGGCCCGGTCGAGTCGTCCGGCGATCTCTTCGGCGATCTCGCGGGGCTTGCGACCCAGGACACGCGCCAGGGTCAGCGCGACGTTCGTGGCGACGTCCCCGTGCGTCGGATCGCGCGGGCGCTCCAGCTGGATCTCCGCATCCCCTGCGCCCATCTCCGCCAGCACCGTGGCGAGGGCGGCGCGGATCGAGTCGTTCGTCACGGTCACGCGTCCGACGACGCCGAGCCCTTCGAAGCGCCCGAGGAGGGGGAAGAGGACGACGACGACTCCCCGGAGGAGGAGGAGGACGCGTCAGAGGCGGATCCAGACGACGAACCCGCGGAATCACCCTTGTCCGCCGAAGCCTTCTTGCGGTAGTCGTCGGACCGGTAGTCGGTGATGTAGAAGCCTTCGCCCTTGAAGAGGAAGCCGGCGCCGCCCGAGATCTGACGGGACGCCTTGGACCCGCAGTCGGGGCACTTCGCGACGGGCTCGTCCGTCATCTTCTGGAAGAGTTCGAAGCGATGGCCTTTGCGGCACTCGTAGTCGTACGTGGGCATGTTGGGGGCACACGGGATCGAACGGATCGCGGACGGGATCGGGAACCCCACCGCATGAGCCCTGCAAAATAGCGACGACGGGGAGGGGTTACTACCCGTCGTAGCTGCCCCACTCCGCCCGGAGCGCGTCGCTGATCTCCCCGAGCGTCACGCCCGCCTTCACGGCGTCGACAAAGTGCGGCACGAGATTGTCCGACGTTCCGGCCGCCGCGGCGATGGCCCCCAGCCGGGCCCGGACTTCGGCGTCGTCGCGGGAGGTGCGGAAGGCCTTCAGACGCCCGACCTGGCCCGCCTCCAGCGCCGAATAGTCGGGCTGCCCGATGCGCACCGGCCCCTCCTCCTCCCGGTGGACGTTCACGCCCACCACCGATCGGGCCCCGGACTCCACGTCCATCTGGAAGCGGTACGCGGCCTGATGGATCTCCTCCTGCATGTACTCGATGGCGCGTGAGGCGCCGCCCATCCGGTCGATCTGCTCGAGGTACTCGAGCGCGCGCCGCTCGATCTCGTCGGTCAGCGCCTCCACGTAGTACGAACCGCCGAGGGGATCGGCTGTGGCGGTGATCCCCGACTCGGAGGCCAGAATCTGCTGCGTGCGCAGCGCGAGCTTGGCGGACTCCTCCGTCGGGAGCGCGAGCGCCTCGTCGTACCCATTGGTGTGGAGCGACTGCGTTCCTCCGAGCGTCGCCGCGAGCGCCTGGATCGCGACGCGCACCACGTTGTTGAGGGGCTGCTGAGCCGTGAGGGTCGAGCCACCCGTCTGCGTGTGGAAGCGCAGCCTGCACGCCGCCTCCGAGGCGCCGAAGCGCTCTCGTAGCAGACGCGCCCACAGACGGCGCGCCGCGCGGAACTTCGCGACCTCCTCCAGCAGGTCGTTGTGGGCGGCGAAAAAGAAGGAAAGCCGGGGAGCGAACGACTCGACCTCGAGTCCCGCCTCCAGCGCACGACGCACGTACTCCAGTCCGTTGGCGAAGGTGAACGCCACCTCCTGGGGCGCCGTGGACCCCGCCTCGCGAATGTGGTAGCCGGAGATCGAGATCGTATTCCAGCGCGGGATCTCCCGGGCGCAGAAGTCCATGACGTCCGTGATGAGCCGGAGGCTCCGGTCGACCGGGTAGATGTACGTACCGCGGGCGATGTACTCCTTGAGCACGTCGTTCTGCACCGTGCCGCTCAGCGCCGAGCGCGGCACGCCCTGTTCGTCGCCGAGCGCGACGTAGAGCGCGAGCAGGATCCCGGCGGTGGAATTGATCGTCATCGACGTCGACACCTCCCCGAGGGGAATGCCGGCGAACAGGCGCCTCATGTCGTCGAGCGAGGAAATCGCCACGCCCACGCGTCCCACCTCCCCGGAAGCCATGGCCGCGTCCGAGTCGTACCCCATCTGCGTGGGCAGGTCGAAGGCCACCGAGAGACCGGTCTGGCCCCGGTCGAGGAGGTAGCGAAAACGCTCGTTGGTTTCCTCCGCAGTTCCGAACCCGGCGTACTGCCGCATCGTCCACACGCGGCCCCGGTACATGGTGTCGTAGACGCCCCGGGTGTAGGGAAACGACCCCGGGCGATGCTCGTCGGGTCCGTAGATGCCCTCGACCTCGATCCCCGAGTCGGTGCGGATGGGCTCGCTCATGCGTCACCCTCCCGGGCACGGTCGGCGCCGTCGGGGTCGGACGCGCCCTCGTCGGGAGCGGCCAGGTCCACGAGCAGCTGGTCCTTTTCCACGGTCTGCCCTTCCTTCACGTGGATCTTGCGCACGACGGCGTCGGCGACCGCGGTGAGTTCGTTCTCCATCTTCATCGCCTCGACGATCACCACCCCCTGCCCGGCCTTCACGACGTCGCCCTCGGCCACCTCGATGCGCACCACCAGGCCCGGCATGGGCGCCTCGATCGGACGGGGGCCCGACGGGCCGCTCCCGGCCCCGGTCATCTGCCGGATCTCGCGCGTGCGCTCGTCCACCACCTCGGCCCGTATGCGGCGCCCCTGCAGGTGCAGGTCCCAGAACCCGCTTCCCGCCCTCCGGGCCGCGACCCGGTACGAGGCACCGTCGACGACGAGCGAGCGCACGGGGCTCGCCTCCAGCCGCTCGAAGTCCGCCCGGACGAGTCGCCCGTCGATGCTCGCCCCGTGCGGGCCCAGCTCGACCACGTACGTCCGGTCGCCCACGGTCACGTGGTAGATCACGAGGGTTCTCCCTGTGGGCCCGGCGTGGCGTCGTCGCGGCGCGAGAGCACCGCAACGGTCTCCACGTGAGCCGTCTGCGGAAAGAGGTCGAAGCCGGCCACGGCGTGGACGGCGTAGCAGGGTGCGAGCGCCCTGAGGTCGCGTGCCAGCGTTCCCGGGTCGCAGCTCACGTAGACGACGGTCTGCGGAGGATCGGCGAGGATCTGCGGTGGCACCGCCGGGTCGAGGCCCGCCCGGGGCGGATTCAGGACGAGCAGGTCCGCGGGCAGGGCCCCGGCGAGGTGATCCTCGACGAGACCCGTCACGAGCGCGAAGCCGTCCGGCGTTTCGGACGGCACCACCGCAGGGTCCGCCTCGATGCCCCGCACGGTCCACCCCACCGCGGCCAGAGCGCGACCGTAGACCCCGTCACCGCAGTAGGCGTCGACGGCGGTTCCGGGCTCGGAGCATCGCGCCGCGACGACGCCCATGACGTGCGCCCTCAGGAGCCCGGCGGCCTCCCGGTTCACCTGCTCGAACGCAACGCCACCCCCCTCCCCCTCGGCGCCCGCGTGCAGCTCCGCAACGCCGTCCGCCCCGTTCCGGGGGAGGTGCCATACCGCGCTCAGTGCGGGCACGTCGCGCCGGAGGGGCTCGGCGTCCCAACCCTCCTCACCGCCCTCCACCAGGAGTTCGGTGCCCGCGTCCGCGAGGCGCAAGGTCAGTCTGAGCCTTCCCCCTGCCGGGAGGAGGCGCGCTCCGTCCCCCCAGCCGGCGCGAAGCGCGGCCCACGTGGCGTTCAACCCGTCGTCGGCGAGGAGACAGGGCCCGTCCACGTCGATCACGTGGGCAGGCCGGCCCAGCGCGTGGTACCCGGCCACGACGTGGCCCCCGCGAAGACGGCGCAGGGTGAAGGTGACGCGACTCCGGTAGCCGTAGGCGCGGGGCGAGGAGACCACGGGCTCGACGGGAGCCCCGGTCACGCCGCCAATGCGCTCGAGCGCGTCGGACACGAATCGCCTCTTCCATTCGAGCTGGAGCTCGTACGGAACGTGCTGGAGCTGGCACCCGCCGCACTCGTCGTAGAACGCACATGGCGGCTCGACGCGCTGGGGTGACGCCTCGAGCAGGCTCAGGAGGGTGCCTTCGGCCCAGCGAGGCCGGCTCTTCACCACGCCGACCCGGGCCCGGTCTCCGGGCGCGGTGCGCTGCACGAAGACCACGCGCCCGTCGGGGAGGTCGGCGACGCCAGCGCCACTCGAGGCCAGTGCCCGCACGTCCACGTCCACCGCCTCGGCCGAGCGGGGAGCGGGCCGCGCCCGGGGCCCGCGTCGCGTGGAGGGCCCGGTCACGGGCTTCCCGGCGCCGGGCTGCCGCCGCGACGCCACGCCGACATCGGAACGCTTCCCTCCGCCCCGATGCGCGGTGCGCGGTGCCGACGGTGCTCGTCCTCGAGCAGCGCCGCCGCGATCGCGGCGGCGGCGGTTTCGGCCCCGGCCTCCTCGGGCTCCAGGAGCGCGGGGTGCTCCTCGAGATAGCGGATGCAGAAGTCCCCGGATGCGAAATCGGGCTCGTCCATGACCCGGAGATGGAACGGTGCGCACGTCTCGACCCCTGCGATCACGAGCTCGCCCAGCGCGCGGCGCATCCGCGCGATGGCGGCGGCCCGGGTAGGCGCGTGCACGATGAGCTTGGCCAGCAGCGGATCGTAGTGGAGGGCCACCTCGGTGCCCTGGACGATGCCCCCGTCCCAGCGCACGCCCGGGCCCGACGGAATCTCGAGCTGCGTCACCACGCCGGTGGAGGGCAGGAAGCCGCCGAGGTGGTCTTCGGACGTGATCCGGCACTCGATCGCGTGGCCGCGCAGCAGGATGTCCTGCTGCGCGAAGGGGAGCTTCTCGCCCGACGCGACCCGGAACTGCCACTCGACGAGGTCGATGCCCGTGACCAGTTCGGTGACCGGATGCTCGACCTGCAGGCGCGTGTTCATTTCGAGGAACCAGAATTCACCCTTCTCGTAGAGGAACTCCACGGTCCCCGCACCGCGATAGTCGACGGCCTCGGCCGCCCGGACCGCGGTCTCGCCCATGCGCGCGCGCTCGTCGGGCGTCAGGACCGGAGAGGGTGCCTCCTCCACCAGCTTCTGATGGCGCCTCTGGATGGAGCACTCCCGCTCGGCCAGGTGCACCACGTTGCCGTGGGCGTCTCCGAGGACCTGGATCTCCACGTGCCGCGGGCGCGCGAGGTAGCGCTCGAGGTAGACGCTCCCGTCGCCGAACGCCGCCATCGCCTCCCGGGACGCGGCCTCGAAGGCCCGCCTCAGCTCTCCACGCCCGGAAACGACGCGCATTCCCTTTCCGCCGCCGCCCGCGGAGGCCTTCAGGAGCACGGGAAAGCCGATCTCCTCCGCCGCCCGCTCGGCTTCCGCGGGGTCGGCCACCGCCTCCGTGAGCCCGGGCACGATGGGCACGCCGGCCGCGGCCATGCGCCGCCGCGCCTCCGTCTTGTCGCCCATGGCCGCGATCGTATCCGCTCGGGGCCCCACGAACACGAGGCCCGCTTCCTCCACGGCACGGGCGAAGTCGGCGCGCTCGGCCAGGAAGCCGTATCCGGGGTGGATCGCCTCCGCCCCGACGCGCTTCGCGAGCTCGATCAGCCGATCGGATCGGAGGTAGCTCTCCGAGGACGGCGCCGGCCCGATCTCGTACGCCTCGTCTGCTTCCAGCACGTGCGGGGCGAGACGATCCGCTTCGGAGTGGACCGCGATCGTCCGAATGCCGCATTCGCGTGCTCCGCGGACGATGCGGACGGCGATCTCGCCACGGTTCGCGATGAGAACGGAGCCGATCACGGGAAGATCCGGGGTCGAGGGAGGGTGAGCCCTGAAACTTATCAGTCCCTCGCGGCCCCGGGAGTACCGCGGCCCCGGGCCGGTCTCGCACCGCCGCCGCCGGCACGGCCGGCCCGGGGCCCCAACCCTCCGGACCCCGGGCCGCCGCGCGGCGTCGTCAGGAGCCGAGTCGCCCCGTAACCGACCGCCGATCGCCGTCGCGCACCAGCTCGAAGTCGATGTTCTCCTCCTCGCCGTAGCTCGACAGGATCCGGCGGAAGCGGTCCGGGGTCGAGACCACCCGCCCCCCGATGGCCGTCACCACGTCCCCGGGCCGCAGTCCGAGCGGGGTGTCGGCGTCCACGTTGGCCACGAGCACACCCTCCTCGACCCCGAAGTAGGCACCCAGCCCGGCGTTGAGTTCCACGAGCGCGAGCCCGTCGCGGGCGCCGCCGCCGAACCACTCGACGGCACCACGCCCGGGGGCGAGGACACGCATCCGGTCTCTGAGTTCGTCCACGTCCACCCACGGCGCCGCCCGGCCCCGACGGCCCGGGAGGTCGGCTGCCTGGACCGAGGTCGTCTGGCGTCGCCCGTCTCGGAGGTACTCGACCTGCACGTCGGCGCCGGGCTCCACGTCCCGCAGGATCGCCATGAGACGCTGAACGGGCGCCGACTCGTCCAGATCGAAGTCCCGTTCCGCCTCCGCGCCCAGCGACGCGACGAGCGAGGCGCCATTCAGACTCGTGATCACGTCGCCTGCACGCAGCCCGGCCTGCTCCGCCGGTCCCCCCTCCATGACGTCCCGGACGAGCACGCCCTCGGCATCCCGGCTCGCCCCCTGGGCGGGGTCGAGCGAGATGCCGAGCCGCGGCCGTCCCCGCTCCAGCTCGAGACGCGCGAGCATCCCCTCCACGTCCGGCATTCGGAAGCAGGTGCACCGTTCGATCGGGTTCCCGTCCGCGTCCACGCAGCGGCAGGGGCTCTCCTCTTGCGCCCGTGCCGGAGCCACGGCGACCAGGAGCGCGGCGAGCACGAACATCATCATCCCCATCTTCGTCTTCATCTTCGCATCCCTCCGGGGTGGAATCGTCCGATACGACCGATTCGATGCCGAGGGGGCCCGGGCGGGTTGCCCGCCCGATCCGTCAGAGCGGGATGTTGCCGTGCTTGCGGGGCGGATTCGCGTCACGCTTGTTGCGGAGCATGTCGAGCGCCGAGATCAGACGCGGGCGCGTATCCCGCGGATCGATGACGTCGTCGACGAAGCCCCGCGCCGCGGCGATGAAGGGGTGCGCGAACTTGTCGCGGTACTCCTGGATCCGGGCGTCGGTGGCGGCCTGCGGGTCGTCGGAGGCGGCGATCTCCCTGCGGAACAGCACTTCCACCGCGCCCTTCGGACCCATGACCGCGATCTCCGCCTGCGGCCACGCGAGGTTCACGTCACCGCGGATGTGCTTGGAGTTCATGACGTCGTAGGCGCCACCGTACGCCTTGCGCGTGATCACGGTGATCTTGGGCACCGTCGCCTCGGCGAACGCATAGAGGAGCTTCGCCCCGTGGCGGATGATGGCGCCGTGCTCCTGGGCCACGCCGGGCAGGAATCCTGGAACGTCCTCGAGGACGACGATCGGGATGTTGAACGCGTCGCAGAAGCGCACGAAGCGCGATCCCTTCACCGAGGAATCGATGTCGAGGACGCCGGCCAGGACCGCGGGCTGGTTCGCGACGACGCCGACCGCATGCCCGCCCAGGTGCGCGAAGCCGACGAGGATGTTGCACGCGAATCTTTCGTGCACCTCGTAGAACTCCCCTTCGTCCACCACATGCCTGATCACCTTCCGCATGTCGTAGGGATGATTGGGGTTATCGGGCACGATCTCGAGCAGTTTCTCGTCCCGTCGATCGTGGGGATCGGTGATCCCCGCGTCCGGCGGGAGCTCGCGGTTGTTCTGCGGCAGGAAGCGGAGCAGGTCCCGCACCGACGCGAGACACTCGGGCTCGGAGTCGCAGGCGAAGTGCGCCACGCCCGACCGGGAGGCATGGACGTCGGCGCCGCCGAGACCCTCCATGTCGATATCCTCGTGCGTGACCGTCTTCACCACGTTCGGGCCGGTAACGAACATGTAGCTCGTGCCGCGGACCATGTACACGAAGTCGGTGATCGCCGGCGAGTACACCGCCCCGCCGGCGCAGGGGCCCAGGATCACGCTGATCTGCGGGATCACGCCCGAGGCCGTGGTGTTGCGCAGGAAGATGTCCGCGTACCCCCCGAGGGAGACGACCCCCTCCTGGATGCGCGCGCCCCCGGAGTCGTTCAGCCCGATGATGGGCGCGCCGTTCTTCAGGGCCATGTCCTGCAGCTTCACGATTTTCTCGGCGTGCGCCTCCGACAGCGATCCCCCGAAGACCGTGAAGTCCTGGCTGAAGGCGTACACGAGGCGTCCGTGGATCGTCCCGTACCCCGTGACGACCCCGTCGCCGAGGATCTTCTGGTCCGCGAGCCCGAAGTCGGTGGAGCGGTGCGTGACGAAGCGGTCCAGCTCCACGAAGGACCCCTCGTCGAGGAGCAGCTCGAGGCGCTCGCGCGCCGACAGCTTTCCTCGCTCGTGCTGGGCGCGGATGCGCTCCGGGCCTCCGCCCTGCTCCGCTTCCCGGGCAAGCTCTTCCAGCCGCTGCAGCTTCTCGTGGATCGACATGGCTCAGACCTTCGCGACGCGAGTCTCGACGAATCTCATCGCTTTGGGTTCACGGGGAATCCCGCGGGCTCCGGCACGGGCACGCGGTCCTGGATGCGCACCACCTGGATACTTCGGGAAACGCGTCCGTCGACGACCGACCAGACGCCGGTCGCGCCCTGGAGGCCGCGGAGTCCGGCGAGGGCCGCGTTCACCTGCTCGGGGGCGATCCGACCGGGCCGCAGGGCCGCCAGCAGGATCAGCGCCGCGTCGTACCCGAGGGCCGGCGTCGGCCCCACCAGGCTTCGGCGATAGAATTCCTCGTACGCCTGCCGGAAGCGCGCATCGCCGTCGTCCCCGGGCCGTCCACCCACCGCGGCGGTCGCGACCACGCCGGTGGTCAGACGTTCCGCCACCGCCTCGAGGGTCCCGGCGTCGGTCCAACCGGACGTGCCTAGGATCTCGATGGCGAGCGTGTCGAGCCCGAAGTGGATCAGCTGTGGCGCGATGAACTCGACGTCCTCCGGCGGAATCGGGAGAAAGATCGCCGCCGGCTGAAGCACTTCCATCCGCAGCGTGTCGTCCTCGCTGAGCGCCAGCGCCGCGATCTCGTCCTTCCGGAGCGCGTCGCGCGCCGCGAGGATCTGCGGCTCGAAGAAGGTGGCGCCGGCGTCGTAGGCGAAGCGTCCCACGAGCGGCATGCCCAGGGATTCGGCCATCGCCTCGAAGGCGTCGGCCTCGAGGCGTGCACCCGGGGTCTCGGGGTACACCATCGCGATGCGCTGGAAGGCCCGGGACGCGGCATACCGGGCGATGGCCTTCGCTGCGTCCGGCTCCGGGCCCTCGAGGGAGTACGCCGCGGCGCCTGCCAGGTCGGCGCTACGGGCGGTCGGCGAGACGATCGGAACGGTTCCGGCGCGGGCCCGCGCGCCAGCCACGAGCATCTCGTCCTGGAGCAACCCGACGATCCCGGCGACCCCGTCCGCCTCGAGTTCCGCCACGGCCTGCGCGGCAACTTCGGGATCACCCTCGGCGTCACGGGCGACCACCGTCACGGCGACGTCGTCGCCAAGCACGGTGGCGGCCGCCAGCTCCACGCCCTCCGCAACGAGCGTCGCGAAGTCGGCCATCGCCGGAGGCCCCCCAAAGGGCAGCACCAAGCCGATGCTGAACGCCGTGACGCGGCCTCGACCGGCAGGGAGTTCACCCCGAAGCACGCCCTCCGCCCAGGCGAGCTCCTCGCCCGTCGCACCTCCCCGAACCGCCCGCCGCGCATACTCCTCGGCGTCGGCGAGGCGGTTTCCCCCGAGGAGGCTCACTGCCAGGCGCACCTCGGCGAGCGGCGCCAGGGGACCCGCCGCCGCCCCGACCCCGTCGACGACCCGACGGAGCTCCTCGAGATCGAGCGCATCGGCGGCGTTTCTCGTCGCCTCGGCACCCTGCTCGAGCTCCGACACGGACGCCGAAGCGTCGATGCGCAGGAGCCGGTCGAGGGCCCGGGCGGAATCACCCGCTGCCGCACGCGCCTGGAGCAACCTCATGCCCGCCGCGCGGGCATCATCCGGCGGGAGCAGCGAGAGGTAGCGCGCGGCCGCCGCGTCGGCCGCGTCGGCATCGCCGGTCTCCAGCCTCGCTTCCGCCCCGAGCCGCAGCGCCTCGCCCGACGCTTCCGACGCCGCGAAGCGCTCGAGAATCCGATCGGTGGCCCGAACCACGTCGAAGAAGCGCCGGGCCTCGAACGACGCCCGGGCCTCGGCCAGCAGCGCCTCCGCCTCGCGGCGTTCTCCGGCCGTGAGCCCCCCCGGCGACACCACGACCGGCGGCGGCCCCGGAGCCGCCGCAGGAGAGCCGCTCGTCGTCCGGCATCCGGACAGCGCGACCACGACCAGGCAAAGGAATCGCCCGGACGCGATACGCGTCCGGGCGACCCGTCCAGCAACCCTCATCGAGGACCTCTCGAGCGGGGGGTTCTCGTCATCCGGGGCTACTCCTCCTCTTCTCCGGCTTCCGCCTCACCGGCCTCGGACTCCGCTACCGATTCTTCCGCGTCGGCCTCCGCCGCCGCGGGGGCGGCCGCAGCCGCGGACACAGGGCCGGCACCCGGCGCCACCTGCTTGCCGGACCGCGACGCCTTCGGGCGGACGAACTCGTCGTCGTCGTCGGCCTCCGCCGCAGAGGCGGCCGCGGCCGCGGCCGCGGCGGCTTCGGCCGCGGCGATGCGCGCGGCCTCGATCTCCTCGCGAGACTTCCGAGGCGGCACCTCGGTCACCTCAAGCACGATCCGGCGGTTGGCCGCATCCGACTCGAGGACACGCAGCGAGACTGAGTCACCGGCCCCGTAGTGCTCCTCGAGACGCGACCCATCTTCCACGCCGGTGTGCGACACGGGGACGAAGCCCTCGATGTCGTCTCCGAGGTCGACCACGACGCCCTGCTCCTGCACGCGGACGACCTTGCCCTCGGGCTCCACGCCCGGCGCGAGACGCTCCGAGATCAGGGGCCACGGATCGTCCTGGAGCTGCTTGACGCCCAGGCTGATCCGCTTGTTCTCGGCGTCCACGTCCAGAACCATGACCTCGAGCTGCTGGCTCTTGTGGACCAACTCGGAGGGGTGCTCGACACGACGGGTCCAGCTCATGTCCGAGACATGGACCAGGCCGTCGATGCCCGGCTCGATCTCCACGAACGCGCCGAACGACGTGAGGTTGCGGACCGTACCGGTGAGCCGGGTGCCGGTGGGGTACTTCACCGGCAGCGCCAGCCACGGGTCCTCCTCGATCTGCTTCATCCCGAGAGAGATCTTCTCGTCGTTCGGATCGACCTTCAGCACCACCGCCTCGATGTCCTCGCCGATCGACACGACCTTGGACGGGTGACGCACGTTGCGGGTCCAGGACATCTCGGAGATGTGCACCAGACCCTCGACGCCCTTTTCGAGCTCGACGAACGCGCCGTAGTTGGTGATCGAGACCACCCGGCCACGGACGCGCGAGCCGACCGGATACTTCTTGTCGATGTCCGTCCACGGATACGGGAGGAGCTGCTTGAGCCCCAGCGAGATCCGCTCGCGGTTCCAGTCGATGTCGAGGACCTTCACGTCGATCTTGGAGCCGATGTCGACCACCTCGGACGGGTGACCGACGCGACCCCACGACATGTCCGTGATGTGGAGGAGGCCATCGAGTCCGCCCAGGTCGATGAAGGCGCCGAAATCGGTGATGTTCTTGACCACACCCTCGCGCACCTGCCCGACGAGGAGCTCCTTCACGAGGGTCTCGCGCTTCGTCTCGCGCTCGGCCTCGAGGATCACGCGGCGCGACACCACGATGTTGCGGCGGCGCTTGTTGAGCTTGATGATCTTGAACTTGTAGACCTCGCCGATGAGGTCCTCGATGTTCGGCACGCGGCGGAGCGCGATCTGCGACCCCGGGAGGAAGGCATCGACGCCCATGAGGTCGACGGTGACGCCGCCCTTGATCTTGCGGACGAGCGTTCCCTTGACCGGACGGTCGGCCTCGTGGGCCTCGCGGATCTTCTCCCACACGCGCAGGAAGTCGGCCTTCTTTTTGGAGAGCACGACCACACCGTCGTCGTCTTCGAGGCTCTCGAGCAGGACCTCGACCTCCTCACCCTCGGTGGGAGGCTCCTTGAACTCGTCGAGTGCGACGGAGCCCTCGCTCTTGAAGCCGAACTCCAGGATCACCGCCGCATCCGAGACGCGGAGCACGGTGGCGTTGACGATCTCGCCCTCGCGGAAGGCCTGGAAGCCGCCGCTGAACTGCTCGAGCATCGCCTCGAAATCGGCCTTGGAGGTCGAGAGGACCTCCTCGCCGTACGGGTCGAAGAACAGCTCGGGGGAAATCCCCTCGGGAAGATTCATCCGGGCCACGGCGGCGGCCTTCTCGGCTGCTTCGTCGGCCGCGGCCTCCTCGGCAGAAATCGTGGTCACCTCGCCGGTGAGGGCGTCGACGATCACCTCCTCGCCCTCGGCGAGGTCGTCGTCGGAAACATTGGCGTCCGTGATCTCGGACTCGGCCTCGGGGGCCGGATTCTCTTTGTCTGTCATGGTCTCTCGGGGCTCACGCGGAGTGCGGAGCGCGCTCTGTGCCGAGGCTCAAGGGGGCGAGCGTCGGGTTCGGGTGGAAAAAAAAGAAAGGCCGAAGCCTTTCAGCGGATACCGGGAGACGCCGCAAAGCGGTTGTTCCCCAGCCAAGGAAAGCTAGGCGGGGCCTCGAAGACCGTCAACCGAACGACGTCGCCGATCGCGGCCAGGCTCAGCCGGCGCCGGTCAGCCGCTCCACCAGGGCCACGATCGCATCGACCTGCTCTTCGAAGTCGAGCCTCGTCGTGTCGATGAGGTGCGCGCCATCGGGCCGGCGCAGCGGTGAGTGCTCACGCTCGGAGTCGTGCCGATCCCGTTCAGCGATGGCGATCGCCTGCGCGCGGACCTCCGCGTCCGACGGCTCGGCCACGCCCTCGTCGCGCAGACGCCGGCGCGCGCGCTCCGAAAGGTCCGCGACCAGGTAGATCTTGATGTCCGCCTCGGGAAAGACCTCCGTCCCCATATCTCGCCCGTCGGCCACCAGCCGCCCGTGCCGCCCCGCCTCCCGCTGGAGCGCCATCAGGGTGGCGCGCGAGGGCGCGAGGCTGGCCAGGTGGGCCACCCGCGTCGTGACCTCGGGCGAGCGGAGCTCGTTTCGCACGGCCTTCCCCTGAACGAAGACCTCGAAGCCCGACGCCCCGGGCTCCACCCGCACGTCCAGGGCTCGCAGCTGCGCCTCGGTCAGTGCGTCCCACTCGGTCTGCGGAATGCCCGCCTCGAGGAGCGCGAACGTGAGCGCCCGGTAGAGTGCGCCGGAGTCGAGGTGACGGAACCCGAGTCGGTCCGCGACCGCGCGGGCCGTTGAGGACTTCCCCGACCCGGCGGGACCGTCCAGGGTCACGATGGGGTCTCGAAGCGGGGTCATGGACCTCCGAGCTGTTGGAGTAGCGCGGCGAAGCCGGGGAAGCTGACGTCGGCCACGCCCGGGTCGTCGACCTCGATGTCCGATCCTGGCAGGCGGCCCAGTACGCCGAACGTCATGGCGATGCGGTGATCGTGGAACGCCCGCACCCTTCCGCGCAACGGGCCTTCCCCCCCGCGCACGGTCAGGCCGTCGGGCTCCTCCTCGGCCTCGACTCCCACGGCTCGCAGGTTCGCGACCATGGTCGCGATCCGGTCGGACTCCTTGGCCCTGAGCTCGCCTGCACCCCGGATGCGTGTCACGCCCTGCGCGCGCGCTCCGAGCGCCGCCACGAGGGGCAGCTCATCGATGAGCGAGGGCACTTCGTCGGCGCCGACGTCGGTCGCCCGCAGCATCCCCGCCTCCACCGTTACGTCGCCCACCGGTTCGCACGCCCCTGGAGCGCTCGACGGCTCGACCCGGACCCGCGCGCCCATGCGCTGGAGGACGCCAAGGAACGCGGTGCGCGTCGGGTTGAGGCCGACCCCTTCCACGGTCACCCCCGCCCGCGCCCCGCCGAGCGCCGCGAGAGCCAGGACGAACGCCGCGGACGAGATGTCGCCCGGCACGGCGAAGTCGAGCGGACCGATACGCTCGGGAGGGTCCCGGAGCTCGACACGCCATCCGCCGGCCGTCGCGTGCGACACGACCGCCGCCCCGACCGCGCCGAGCAGCCGCTCGGTGTGGTCACGCGAGCGGCGAGGCTCGGTGACCAGCACGAAGGCTTGTCCGGTCAGCCCGGCCAGCAGGAGGCTGCTCTTGACCTGCGCGCTCGCCACCGGACTCGTCCATTGGAGCGGCTGGAGCGGGTGGCTACCCCGGACCGTCATGGGAAGTCGCCCGGGCGCGCCCGGGTGCTCGAACGTCGCCCCCATCGCGCGAAGGGGGGCGGTAATCCGCTCCATCGGGCGCGACCGAAGCGAAGCGTCGCCGTCGAGCGTGGCCATGAGGCCGGCACCCGCCAGGACGCCGGCCAGCAGGCGCGTGCCGGTCCCGCTGTTACCCAGGTCGAGGGGGCCGTCCGGCGCGCGGAGTCCCCGCAGGCCGCTGCCGCGGACCACGATCTCGGCTCCGTCGCGCGGGAGGGCCGGAATGTCCGCACCGAGCGCGCGCAGCGCTCCCGCGGTCGACTCGGCGTCGCCGCCGGGCAGGACGCCCGACAGGCGGCTTTCCCCGTCCGCCAGAGCCGCAAGGATCAGTGCACGCTGGCTGAGCGACTTGTCTCCCGGGACCCGCACGGTCAGCATGCCGCGCTCCCCTCAGCCCGAGCCCGCATCGGGACCGATGACGTAGAGGAGGCGCACGCCTCCCAGCACCGGATCGTCCTCCACGGCCGAGAGGAAGCGGGCCTCGCGCTCGCGGTGGTCCTCCAGCCCCGTGAACGGAACCTCGAGGCGCAGGAGCCCGCGGAGGAGGCCGTCGCCGCGTATGCCCGAAATCCCCATGGACGTGACCGACCCGAAGACCACCTCGGCGAGTTCACGAGCCCTCCACTGTGCGGCGCGCACCTCCCAGCGAGCCCGGGTCTCGGCGGGTGACCGTGCGCGCTGGCCGAGCGCCGGGTGATCGGGATCGGCCGCGACCTGCAGGCGATGCATCGGGGGAAAGGAGGTCATGCCTGTTCCGCCGTCTCCTCGGAGTCGGCCCGGAGTGGCACCTCCACCACGAGCCCGTCCCGCGCGACACGGGCCCCCTCGAAGGCCCTGCGGGCCTCCTCCTCGAGGGGCCGCGGATCGTCCGCGTAACGCGCGGACAGGTGCGTGAGCCAGAGGGCGCCAACCCCGGCCTCCGACGCGACCTGCCCCGCTTCCAGGGCGGTGCTGTGGTGCGTCTGACGGGCGCGAACCGCCTCGTCCTCGCTGAAGGTCGCCTCGTGCACGAGAACGTCCGCGCCCCGTGCCCGCGCGACGGTCGCCGGGCACGGCCGGGTATCGCCGGCGTACACCACGAGTCGGCCCGGGCGGCGCTGGCCCACCAGGTCGGCGCCGCGGATCACACGCCCGTCCACCTCGACGTCCTCCCCACGGTGGAGCCGCCCGAAGAGCGGGCCGTCGGGGACGCCGAGCGCGCGGGCCTGCTCGACGTCGAAGCGCCCCAGGCGCTCTTCCTCCACGAGGGCCCACCCCACCGCCGCCGTTCCGTGTCGCACCTCGAACGCCTCGATGCGGTATCCGTCCCCCGCGAAGCCCTCCCCGGGTCCGCACTCGACGATGTCGAGCGGGAAGCCGACCCGCTCGTCGCCCAGCTTCACCACCGCGTCGAGGACCGGCCCGGCCCCCCGGGGCCCGAAGACCGTCATCGGCTCCGCGCGCCCCTGCAGGGCGAGCGTGCGGACGAGTCCGGTGATGCCCAGGATGTGGTCGGCGTGCGTGTGCGTCACGAAGATGGCCTGGACGCCGAAGCCGCTCTGGTAGCGCATCATCTGGCGCTGGGTCCCCTCGCCGCAGTCGAACAGGAAGAGGTCTCCCTCCCTCTGGACGGCGATACCGCTGACGTTGCGCCCGACCGTGGGGCGGGCGGCGGCGGTGCCGAGGAAGGTGAGGCGGATCATCGAAGGACCGGTTTCAGGGCGCGACTGGCCAACTTAGCCCGCCCCCGACCGATGCGGAACGCTCCGCGGGCCCGCCGCGAGGCGCCGCGGCACGGCGGCGGCGGACCGCCACCCCCCGCTACCAGAGGCGAAGCTGGACCTGGAAGATCCGCCCGGGCTGGGGGAGCCCGCACTGATCGAACACGGCGGCGTCGGCCACGTTACGCACCGCGGCGGACGCCTCCACGCGGCTGAGCGCGCCACCCGACCGCATGCCGAACAGGCGCCGCAGCGTCACGTCGAACACGCTGCTGGACGCCAGCGGCTCCAGCCCCCCGACCTCCGGGTTCTCGCACTTCTGCCCGCTCATGTACCGCAGGTCGCTCCCCAGCCAGAGCCGGGCCGGAAGCGGGACGGTCGCGCCCAGCTTCCCCGCGAGCGCGGGTTCGTACTCCAGCTCGACTTCCGTACCGTCCGCCTCGAGGCCCTTCACGTCCTGGACCGTGAGGTCGCCGGTGACCGTGGCGCGCCCGAAGGTCGCCACGGCGAGGACTTCCGCCCCGGTGCCCCGCACCTCGTCCTGGTTCACGCGCTGGAACCGCCGCACGCCGTCGGTGCTCTTGACGGAACGCCGGACGATCCCGTCGGTCAGCCTCTGGTGGAAGCCGACGACCTGAACCTCGCCCAGCGAGCCCATCGCCGTGAACCCGGCCTCCACCCCCAGGAGCGCCTCGGCCCGCAGCCCCGGGTTCGGCTCGAAGCGCCCGAGAGCCCCCGAGTACAGCTCCCTGAGCGACGGGAAGCGGGCGCGACGGCTCGCGCTTCCGTGCACGAGCAGACCGTCCGCGACGAGCGAGGTGATGCCGGCCCGCACCCCGTAGTCGGAGATCCGGCCCCGCTCCGGCTTGTCACCGGCTTCCGGGGTGTCGGCACCGTCCAGCGCCCCGCCGAGCGACAGGCTCGTCGAGCCCTGGCTCCCGAGCCGGAGTTCGCTCTCGGCGCCGAGACTCCAGAGACGCTGGCGGTATCCGGCCGCGCCGCCGGGCGTCAGGGTCTCGTCGTGCGACACGTCGGCGTACGTGGCAGAGGCCCTCAGGTTCGCCCGATCGCCCAGCGTGTGCTCGCCGAGGAGTCGCGCCGTGAAGACGAAGTCGTCGGAGTCTTCCCACTCCGCCACCGTCGTGTAGCGCTCGTCCGTGTACGACTCGATGAGCGTCGAGCCTCCGTCGAAGCCGAGCGCGAACTCGAGGTCGCCCGTGCCCCTGCCGGTCTCGCGGTGTCCGGTGCCCCCCGAAAGCGCAGCGACGACGCGTTGCTGGACGGGGTAGCGCCAGAAGCGGGGGGCGATCTGATGCGCCTCCGGCGGGACGCCGCGCTCCACGTCGTACCCCGAAACCGAGAGCGCCCCCCACACGCCCTCGTCGGCCCGGTAGCGCGCCGTGAAGAAGCCGTCCACGCGCCGCGCGTCGCTGTTGAGCCGAAGTGCGTCCGCGTCGACGAGATACTCCGCGGTCAGATCCGGGGCGGTCCGGAGGCCGTCCGCCAGCGGAAGACCCCGGCGGTCCGAGTACCCCGCGCCGGCCCGGAACACCCACTGGTCGTCCGTGTCGTCGGCGAGGTAGCCGGCGGCAGCGGACACCTGGGTGGCGCCGGTCCGATCCACCGAGATGCCGGCGGTCACCGGATCGACAGAGACGGCCCGCTCCTGAGAGCGGGCCACGTCCACGGCCACGACGCCGCCCAGGGTGTTGGGCCCGTAGAGCACGGACGAGAGTCCCCGCACCAGCGTCACGTCGTGGGCCGCGGTGAGCGGGATAATCGACATGTCGGTGCGGTGATCCCACCCCAGCGTCAGCGGCACGCCGTCGAGAAGGATCGAGACCTGCCGGTCTTCGGACCCGCGCAGAGCCGGCTGGGCCTCGCCGCGGCTGTTCGTGCGGATCTGAATGAGCGGCATCGTCCGCAGCACCTGCTCCATCGAGGGAGCCGGCGGGGCCCCGAGCGAGTCGAGCTCGATGACGACGCTGCTCGACCCCCCGCTCGTGATCGCAGGCTTCGCCACGGTCACCATGATCCCGGTGAGGATCCGGAGCGAGTCCCGCGGGACGGAATCAGGCGGATTCTGCGAGGCCGCACCGGCAGCGGCCAGGAGCGAGCACAGAGACGCGGCGCAGACGGCGCGCAGCGCCCTGGGCAGGAACGTCAGGGACTCGAATCGGGACATCACGCGCTTCCGTTTCGCGATGGGCGGCCTTCCACGTGTGGCGGGAAGACTCGGGACGGCATGCAGCATACAGCGCACGCGGGCTGAAAGGTTCTGCGCACTGGATCCTGCACAACCGTGAGGGTCACCGGAAGCTCCGGTTTTGTTGACCCTCGGGTCGCGGGGTGCCGCGCCGCGGCCCGGTTGGACAGGCCGCCTCCCGGCGGATATGATGCCCGGGTCCAAGCTCATTCGGAGGTCGCATGCACAGCCGTCGCTCGTTTCTCGGTACCGTGTCCCTTCCCGCGGCCGCGGCCGCGGCAGGCTTCTCCCTTCGCCCCACCGAGCTGCGTGCCGAGGCGATCGACATCGCCGCGGAGCTTGCGAGACATCCCGGATCGGCTGCCGACGTGGTGGACGATGAGAGCTTCTGGATGACGGTGCAGCAGGCCTTCACCGTCGACCGCACGCTGGTGAACCTCAACAACGGCGGCGTCAGCCCTGCCCCGGCCCTCGTCCAGGCGGCCATGAAGCGGCACCAGGACTACTCGAACCTGGCACCGACGTACACGATGTGGCAGATCCTCGAGCCGCAGCGCGAGGCCACCCGCGAGCGCATGGCCCGGCAGTGGGGCGTGGACAAAGAGGAGGTCGCCTTCACGCGCAATGCGTCGGAGAGCCTCCAGACGCTCCAGCTGGGCTACGACCTGCGGCCCGGCGACGAAGTCCTGACCACGACGCAGGACTACGGCCGGATGATCACGACCTTCCAGCAACGGGAACGCCGGGAGGGCATCGTGCTCCGGCAGATCCGGATTCCGGTCCCCGCGGAGGACCCGGCCGAGATCGTGCGGCTCTTCGAGGAGGCGATCACGCCGAAGACGCGGATGATCCTCGTGTGCCACATGATCAACCTCACGGGCCAGATCCTGCCGGTCACCGAACTCACCGCCATGGCCCGGCGCCACGGGATTCCGCTCGTGATCGACGGTGCCCACTCCCTGGCCCACTTCGACTTCGACCTGGGTGCCCTGGACGTGGACAATTACACGTCCAGCCTGCACAAGTGGCTCTTCGCCCCGCACGGCACCGGGTTCCTGTACGTGCGCCGCGACCAGATCGCCGACGTCTGGCCGCTCATGGCCGCCCCGGAGACCCAGAATCACGACATCCGGAAGTTCGAGGCCATCGGTACGCATCCCGAGGCTCCGTACCTCTGCATCGGCGAGGCGCTGTCCTTTCACCAGGGCATCGGACCGGCACGCAAGGCCGCCCGGCTCGTCTACCTGCGGGACTACTGGGCCAATGCGCTGCTCGAGCACGACAATGTCCGGCTGCACACGAGCCGAAAGCCCGGCCTCGCGTGCGGCATCGCGAACGTGGAGATCGTCGGCCTCGAGCCCAACGCCGTGCGCGACTACCTGTGGGACCGGCACCGGATCATCACTGTGAGCATCAACCACGACGAGTTCCGCGGCCTGCGCATCAGCCCCAGCGTGTACACGACGCTTTCGGAGCTGGACCGCTTCGTCGACGTCATGAGCCACGTCGCCCGCAAGGGAATCCCCGCCTGAGCCCGCGAGGGACCCACCGTCGGCGACGCCCGCGCCGCCCCCCCCGGGGGGCGTCCGGCACGGGCGTCGGTCTCGCGGCCATCGTGGCCCTCGGGGTCGTGTCGGCAGCCGCTCCGGCGGCGCTCCGCGCGCAGGCGACCTTCACGGTACACGACGTGATGTCGTTCTCCTTCGCGTCCGGCCTCGTCGCATCGCCCTCGGGCGACCGGATCGCCTGGGTCGAGAACGCCGAGGGCGAGCGAAACATCTGGGTCGCGGCCGGTCCCGCGTGGGAGGGACGCCCCCTCACATCGTATCGAGGTGACGACGGTCAAGAGATTACGTCTCTGGAATTTACACCCGACGGCAACCGTCTCCTCTACGTGCGTGGTGGTGCGCCGAACCGGCAGGGTGAGGTGCCCGACCCCCTCTCCACCGTGGACGAGGAAGGCCGCGCGGTCTGGGTCGTCGCGGTCGCCGGCGGCGAGCCCCGCCAGTTGGTCGACGCCGGGGGCTTCTCCCTCTCCCCGGACGGGGCCAGGATCGCGTACGCGCGCGGCCGCGATATTCACGTCGTCACGCTTCCGACCGACGCCGTCCCGCCGGCTCCGGGCACCGCGGATGCCGCCCCGGCAACCGACGCCGGGCCCGAGCGTATCGCCCGCATCCGTGGCTCGGCGGGCTCCCTGACCTGGTCCCCCGACGGGACCCGCCTGGCCTTCGTCAGCGGCCGGGGCGATCACGCCTTCGTGGGGGTCGTCACGCCCGGAGCCCCCGAGGTGAGATACCTCGACCCCAGCGTGGCGAACGACGGCTCTCCGGCCTGGAGCCCGGACGGGCGGCGGATCGCCTTCCTCCGGATTCCCAACGAGCGGGTGGTCCACATGTTCGCGCCGAAGCGCGAGGCCCTCCCCTTCTCCATCCGCGTGGCCGATGTCGAGACGGGGCATGCCACCGAGGTGTGGAAGGCGAACGAGGGCGTCGGCAGCGCCTTCAGCGGCATCGAAGCTGGAAGCCAGCTGTTCTGGGGCGCCGGTGACCGGATCGTCTTCCCCTGGGAGGGTGACGGGTGGAAGCACCTCTACAGCGTCCCTGCGACCGGCGGAGCGGCGACACCCCTCACCCCGGGCCCCGGCGAGGTGCAGTTCGCGACCCTCGCGCCGGACCGGCGGACCGTCCTGTACGACGCGAACCACGAGGACATCGACCGAAAGCACGTCTGGCGCGTTCCGGTCGAGGGGGGGCGAGCACAGATCCTCACTCCCGGCGATGGCCTCGAGTGGGGCGCCGTTGCCACGTCTGGAGGGGCCGTCGCCTTCCACGCCTCTTCGGCCACCGAGCCCGCACACACCCAGGTCCTCGTCGACGGGGCGGCGCGCCGCGTCAGCCCGGACCTCCCGGCCACGTTTCCCTCGGACCGCATGGTCAAACCCGAGCAGGTGATCTTCCGGGCCTCCGACGGGATGCGGATCCACGGCCAGCTCTTCCTGCCGCCGGACGCGCGGCCCGGCGAGCGGTACCCGGCCGTGCTCTTCTTCCACGGGGGTTCGCGCCGACAGATGCTGCTCGGGTTCCACCACCGCGGCTACTACCACAACACCTATGCGATGAACCAGTATCTGGCGAACGCCGGATACGTGGTGCTCTCAGTCAACTACCGCAGTGGCATCGGCTACGGGATGGAGTTCCGGGAGGTTCATGAGTCCGCCGCAACCG
>Ga0222714_10000816_pt1 | contig 35470 bp, 29 predicted proteins | sample C33_3DmetaG_FD_165048 | JGI IMG/M metagenome (GOLD analysis project Ga0222714, IMG submission 165048) | Estuarine water microbial communities from San Francisco Bay, California, United States - C33_3D | ecosystem: Environmental > Aquatic > Marine > Unclassified | place: USA: California...
GACGGCAGTAAAAGCTGGTCGACTCTCATCGGCCTTGCCTCACGACTGCTGTGGCGCGACTGGCTCAGCGGTGAACTCCGCCTCCTGTTCCTCGCTTTGGTGATGGCTGTGACTTCGGTGAGCGGCATCGCACTGTTTACCGACCGCCTCGAGAAAGCGCTCCTGCTAGAGTCGGCGAACATGCTCGCCGCTGACCGCGTTCTTGGCAGTGGCAAGGCGCTGCCCGATGAGATTTTAAACGAGGCGCAGTCGCGCGGCCTGCGCACGGCGCGCACGCTGTCGTTTACCTCGATGGCTTTCTCCGACACCGGCAATATGCTTGTGAGCGCAAAAGCGGTGAGCGATGCCTATCCGCTTCGCGGCGACGTCATTATCGCCGATGCACCGTTTATTCGTGGTGCGCCAATTCAAAGCGGTCCGCAGCCGGGTGAGGTGTGGCTCGAGTCCCGCGCGCTGCCTGCGCTCGGACTAGACGTTGGTGACAGTGTCTACGTTGGCGAAGCGGAACTGACAGTCAGCAAAATAATTATCGCAGAGCCCGATCGGTCGGGCGGGGGTATGGTCGATAACGCAGGCCCGCGACTTATGCTGCACATGGATGACGTTGCTAAGACCAACGTTGTGCAGCTTGGAAGTCGCGTGAGCTACCGCTTCCTCTTTGCTGCCGAAGAGCTGCTCGCGCTGGACGACTTCGAAACATGGGTCGACACCGAATATGAGGGCGAGTACCGCCTTCGCGATGTGCGCGATGAAAGCGAAGAGGTTAGCGAAGCCCTAAGCCGTGCCGAATCGTTTTTGCTTTTAGGCTCGCTGTTTGCCGTGCTCCTTGCCGGCGTCGCCATCGCGCTGACCGCGAAGCGCTACGCCGAACGCCACTACGATTACGTGGCGATCCTCAAGACCTTCGGCTGTACCTCGCCGCAAATCGGCTTTATCTATTTGTGGATACAGGCGCTGCTTGCCGTCGTCGCCGTGCTCGTGGGCAGTGTTTTAGGATGGGGCGTCCACCACGTAATTCTGCGGGCGCTGCAAACGGTGATCACCGTCGATCTTCCCGCTGCGGGTTTCGAGCCCTTCGTGGTGGGTGCGATGACCGCCGTGATCTGTCTGCTGTCCTTCGCGCTGCCGCCGCTGCTGGCACTGCGTGAAACGCCGCCGCTGCGCGTGTTACGAAAAGATATTAGCCAGCAAAAAGTGGGCGCCAATGTGCCGTATATTTTCGGCGTCGGCGGCACGATCGGGCTCGTCTACTGGTATAGCCAAGACGCCGTGCTAACTTCTGTCCTCGTGGTTGCTGTCGCAAGCATCGCCGTTCTTCTGTGGGGGCTGTCACTATTATTGCTGAACTCGAGCAGCGCGGTGGGCATGCGCGCCGGCAGTGCGTGGAAGCTTGCGATGAGTGCCGCGCGCCGCAGGCGTAAGCAAAATGTCTTACAGGTGATGGTGTTTTCGGTGACGATCATGTCGCTGCTAATCCTTGGCCTACTGCGCACCGACCTCATCTCTGACTGGCAGGCGCAGCTTCCTGAGAACACGCCCAACCATTTCATGATGAATATCTCCCAGCCACAGATCGCTGGCATCGAAGCGTTTTTCGAAGAAAATGGCGTGCAGGGGAATGCGTTCTATCCGCTTATTAGCGCGCGCGTCACCAAAATAAACGGTGCGGAACCAGATCCGCAGGACGAGCTTGAATCTGATGCCGAACGGGGCACTTTAGCCGGAGGCGGCGATGACGCCGGCGAAGAGTCCGCGAAGGGTGCGGCGCGAGTAGGTCTCTCGGTGGGTTACGGACAGGGCGAGGCCAACGCCACTTCTGCAGCAGGCTCAAGCGAGCAGACGGCTGAAAGCGAAGCGGGTGAAGAGGCCGAAGCGGGTGAAGAGGCTGAAGAGGGCGAAGTCCGTGGGCGCCTGAGCAGGCGTCAGGTTACCTGGGCGCAGGAACTTCCCGCGGATAACCGTGTCACCGGCGGCGAGTGGTGGGGTGAGGCAGCCGAAGCGGGGTTCGTGTCGATCGAGCAAGACTATGCCGACTGGCTCGATATCGAGTTAGGTGATGTGATCGAGTTCGAGATCAACGCGCAGACGGTTAGCGCCGAGGTGAGCAGTTTCCGCAGCGTACGCTGGGACAATATGCAGCCAAATTTCTTCATCATTTTCTCGCCCGGCACAATCGATCATCTAGGCGCGACGTTCTTGTCGACCGCACTGATGGAGCGGGAGCAGAAAATATTGCTCAACGAATTAGTGCAGCGCTTCCCAACAATCGTTGTGATCGAGATCGACGCGCTCATCGAGCAAATTCAAAACATCATTGCGCAGGTGACCTCGGCGATCGAGCTCATTTCCGTCTTGGTGTTGGTGTGCGGCGCGCTAGTGCTGCTCGCCTGCGTTAATGCCACGCTCGACGAGCGCTTTTACGAGAACGCAATCCTGCGCACCCTTGGCGCCGGCAAGCGGCTGATTATGACGAGTCTGCTAATCGAATTTGCCAGTATTGGCCTGATGGCGGGACTGGTGGCGACCCTAGGCGCAGAGGCGAGTCTGTATTATCTGCAGGAGCAAGTGTTCGAGCAGGAATTCAATCTACACTACTGGGTTTGGGTTGCAGGGCCGCTCGCCGGCATGATCATAATCGCAGGGCTAGGCATCAATTCGACGCGCGGCGTCGTAAATATAAGCCCGCTTAATGTTCTTAGGCGACTCGCGTAGGGCTGATTAAGGAGGATCAATCGATGCATAGAATGTTATCAAGCTTTCGAAACTACGCTGCTGTTTCTAGCAAAAAGCGCCAGTTAATTCTGCAAGGCGCTGCCTTCATGTTCTCGCTATTTGCTGCGGCAATGGCGCAGGCGTTGCCGCTGGAATCGGTGACCTCACGTGACTGCGTGCGCGGCGACTGTGAGAACGGCAGCGGAACACTCGAGCTGAAAACTGAGTTTGGCAAGGGATTCTATCGCGGCGAATTTTTAGACGGTGAGTTTCACGGCAAGGGCCGACTCGAGATACCCGTGTCGTTTCTCGAGAAATCGGTTTATGTGGGGGATTGGGAAAAAGGACTCCGAAGCGGTCGAGGAACCTATTGGAATGGCGATGGCAAACTCTATATCGGCGAGTGGCGAGACGATAAGCGCAATGGCCATGGCTCGTATTTCTTCGGCCTGCCACGTTGGGAAGAGAATAAACATTCCGAATACTGGCTAAGCCAAAATACGGAAAACTACACGGGCGATTTCGTTAACGACCATTATCAGGGCGAAGGGACTTATCGCTGGCCTAATGGACAGCGCTACGAAGGACGGTTTTTCGCCAGTAAAAAGCACGGCCCGGGCACATTCTTTTACGCGACCGGCACTCGGCGCAATCAGGTATGGGAATACGGTCAGTTTGTCATGTAGGCAGAGAAGGATTGAAGGCGACAATGGATTTACACGATCTCAGACGTGAGTATTTAATGGGTGAGCTGCGCAGAGCTGATCTTTGCGAGGATCCTCATGATCAATTTGCTAAGTGGATGCAACAGGCGTTTGACATGGAGGTCGTGGATCCGCCGGCCATGACAATCGCGACAGTGGATGCCAGCGGCATGCCGAGCCAGCGCATTGTGTTGCTCAAGCATTTTGACGCCAGCGGCTTTGTTTTCTACACAAGCTATGCCAGCCACAAGGGGCGCGACCTCGACTCGAATCCCAATATTAGCCTTCACTTTCCCTGGCACAGCGTTGAGCGTCAGGTGCGGGTAAGTGGCGTAGCCGAGCGGCTTAGCGTCGAAGACTCGCAGCGCTATTTCCATAGCCGGCCACGCGGCAGTCAGTTGGCAGCCGCGGTGTCACCGCAAAGTCAGGTGGTTGCGTCGCGAGATGCGTTAGAGGCGGCTTTTGCGGAACTCGATAAGCGTACAGAGGGAACCGAAGTTCCCTGTCCTTCGACGTGGGGCGGTTACAGAGTTCGCGCGTCGCAGATCGAATTTTGGCAGGGTGGCGCGAACCGCCTGCACAATCGTTTTCGCTACACGCGAGAAGGGTCGAGCTGGAGAATCGAGAGGCTCGCGCCTTAGCTCCCTCAGCCGCGCCACGCCTTAAGCTTTTTCTTTTCGAGCACTTTCTTAAGCCGCGCATACTGCGGTAGTCCATTTTTATATTCGGGATAATCTTCGCCCTGAATGAGTGGCGCGAAATACTCCCGAGCCGCGTCGGTAATGTGAAAGCCATCACGGCTTATGTAATTGCGCGGCATCATTTTTTCGACGTTGGCGACGTCGGCTAGCTTAGCCTCGCCGATGCGCCAGCTGTATTTCTTGCCTTTGCCGCGAATGATCGCGGGCATGACCGCGGTCTTGCCCGCGAGAGCAAAGTCAACGGCAGCGGCGCCTACTGCATAGGCCTGTTCGACATCAGTGGCAGAGGCTATGTGCCGCGCCGAGCGCTGTAGGTAGTCCGCCACCGCCCAGTGATATTTGTAGCCGAGCTCTGCCTTGATCATGTCGGCAATAAACGGCGCGACTCCGCCGAGCTGTGCGTGGCCGAAAGCGTCTTTGCCGCCGGCTTCGGCGAGAAAACTGCCATCGGCATTCTGAACGCCCTCAGAGACAACGACCGCGCAATAGCCGAATTTCTTTACGCAGCTCTTCACTTTCTTAAGAAACTTCTCGCGATTGAATGCAATTTCGGGGAACAGAATGATGTGCGGTGCATCGCCTTCCTGTTCTGAGGCTAGACCAGCGGCGCCTGCAATCCAGCCGGCATGGCGACCCATAACCTCCATGACGAATACTTTGGTCGAACTCGCGCACATCGACGCAACATCGAGTCCGGCTTCACGAATCGATACCGCAACATACTTTGCTACCGAGCCGAAGCCTGGGCAGTTGTCGGTAATGGGGAGATCGTTGTCGACGGTTTTTGGCACGCCTACGCACGTAATCGGATAGCCTTTGTCGATGGACAGCTGGGCAAATTTATTCGCGGTGTCCTGCGAATCGCCGCCGCCGTTGTAGAGAAAATAACGAATGTTATGCGCTTTAAACACGTCCATGAGGCGCTCATACTCGCGCGCATTTTCTTCGAATGATTTGAGCTTATAGCGGCATGAGCCGAAGGCGCCGGCAGGCGTAGAGCGCAGGGCCGCAATCGTTTTGGCAGACTCTTTGTTGGTGTTAATGAGTTCCTCATGCAGAGCGCCGACGATACCATTGAGTCCCGCATAGACTTTGCCTATTTTGTCTTTGTGTTTGCGCGCGGTTTCGATAACACCGCAGGCACTCGCGTTAATTACAGCGGTGACACCTCCGGACTGTGCGTAGAAAAGGTTGGCCTTGCTCATGATTGGGTGCTCACGTTTGACTAGTTATTGGCAGCGCTTCCTGCCGCCGGCGCATGAATGGCATCTGACACCGCCATTACTCAGAGCCGCGCAGTTTACTCGCTGGTGCACCTCGCCGCAATTTGGCCTGTTTCGCTGCCACGGCTAGGGCAACTGGCGCTTGTCGCAATCGCGAACTTTCGCGAAAAAATACAGACAGGGATGCCCAAGGCAAGTCTCATGCTTGCCTGTCACTAGCGATTAATGCACCATCGCAGCCCTGTTTTAGTAAAAATTGAGCATAGCTCACTTAGGATATGCAGTGAAATTGATTATTGGAATGTCGGGAGCGAGTGGGGCCATCTACGGTATTCGGCTTTTAGAAGTACTAAAAGACATCACTGATGTAGAGACGCACTTAGTTATGTCGGACTCCGCCAAGCTAAACATCGCCGTCGAAACCGACTTCAGCGCGAAGGAGGTGGAGGCGCTGGCGGACCGAGTGCATTCCAATAAGGATATCGGTGCGAGTATCGCGAGCGGTTCATTCCGCGCCGACGGCATGGTTGTCGCACCGTGCGCGATTAAGACACTGTCGGCGATTGCTAATTCCTACGCCGATTCGCTCATCGTGCGCGCGGCGGATGTGATACTCAAAGAGCGCAGACGTTTAGTTTTGGTGCCTCGCGAAACGCCTCTACATACGGGGCACTGCGAGTTGCTGCTCAAGGCCAGTCAGCTGGGGGCAATCATCGCGCCTCCGATGCCGGCGCATTACATCAAGCCTCAGACAATCGACGATCTCGTTAACCATCACGTCGGCCGCGTGCTCGATCTTTTTGATATCGATCCGGGACTCGTGCAGCGATGGCAAGGTGTGCAGCAGGCAGTCGCTAGCGCAAAATAGCCACTGTTTAAACGAATTGCAGTATAAGAAGCAGGAGTTTTCATGGCAGCAAACCTTTTCGACCTACGCGGTAAAGTCGCGCTCATCACCGGCGGTAATAGTGGTATCGGCCTCGGCTTCGGCGAGGGGGCTGTAAAGCACGGCGCAAGCGTGTGCTTGTGGGGAACCAACGCTGAGAAAAATGCATCGGCGGTTGCTACGCTCACCGCACTGGCTAAGGAAAATGGCGATTCGCAGCAGAAAATTCACTCGATTGTTTGCAACGTCGCGGATGAAGCCGCGGTCGAGGCAAGCTTTGCCGAGACTCTCAGCGTGTTCGGCAGCGTCGATTCGTGTTTCGCGAATGCAGGTGTCGCGCGCTCGGGCCGCTTCGACGAAACGACGACCGACGACTGGCGCGCGGTGCTCGATGTCAATCTAGATGGGCTCTTCTACACGCTGCGTGCCGCAGCAGGGCATATGCGCGCGCGAGCAGAGGCGGGCGATGCAGGCGGTCGACTCATCGGCACTGCATCGCTCGGTGCGCTTATGGGTATGGCGCGTGTAGAGGCTTACGGCGCGAGCAAGGGTGCCGTCATCTCGATGATGCAGGCGCTGGCTGTCGAGTATGCGCGCTTTGGCGTTACTGCCAACTCTGTGTTGCCCGGGCACATCGAGACTGCGATGACGGCGGACAACTATGCAAACGAGCGATTCGCCAACGCGGTGCTTCCGCGCATCCCCATTCGGCGCTGGGGCGATCGATCAGATTTTGAAGCGATTGCGGTTTATCTGATGAGTGATGCGAGCAGCTATCACACCGGAGACAGCTTGCTGATCGACGGCGGGTTCTTCATTAACTAGGCTGAGACATTCAAAGAGGCGCGCGAAATAAAAGCTGACGCGAGCCTCTTATTGCTGTACCTTGCGCGCAAGTCGATCAAGGCACTTTTTTGCCGTCGACTGTGCTTCTACTGAGTCTAGCTCCCCTTGCGCGCGTTTATGCGTTTCTGGCAAGCAGGCTAGCGACCTTTCGAATGCACACCCGTGCACCTTGCCACCTAAGTTATCTGTTGCCGCCTCACGCGCAGCTAGCGGGCGTTTCGTGCGCAATTCAAACAGAGAAATTAGAGATTTTTATGACATTTGCAAACCTCGGCCTGTCCGATTCACTCCTCAGCGCCGTCGAAAAGACCGGCTACACTAAGCCAACACCTATTCAAGAAAAAGCGATACCCGTAATCCTCGGCGGTCAGGACGTTATGGCAGCCGCACAGACCGGCACCGGCAAAACGGCTGGTTTTACCCTTCCGCTTTTGCAGCTACTTAGCGGCGAGACCAATAAAAAACCGGACACGATGCGCGCGTTGGTCTTAACGCCTACCCGCGAGCTCGCCGCACAGATTCAAGACAGCATCGAAACCTACGGCACGAATGAGAATCTGCGCTCGGGCGTCGTGTTCGGCGGTGTGAACATCAATCCGCAGAAAACGATGCTGCGCAAAAGCCTCGATATTTTGGTGGCAACGCCGGGTCGCTTGCTCGATCTTCATCAGCAGCGGTCTGTGCATTTCGACAAAGTCGATATTCTTATTCTCGACGAAGCCGACCGCATGCTCGACATGGGCTTTATCCGTGATATTCGTAAGATTTTGGCGCTGCTGCCCAAGAAACGACAGAACCTCATGTTCTCTGCCACTTTCTCGGACGACATACGCAAGCTGGCAAAAACAATTTGCCATCAACCTGTCGAAATCGACGTTGCGCCGCGTAACTCGACCGTCGAGATTATTACCCAGCGCATGTATCAGGTAGAGAAGCAGCAGAAAGCGCAGCTCTTGAGCGCGATTCTTCGTTCTAATACTGCGCAGACGCTGGTCTTTAGCAGGACTAAACACGGCGCCAACAATCTAGTGAAAAAGCTGTCTAAAGACGGCATCACGGCCGCGGCCATTCACGGCAACAAGTCGCAGGCGCAGCGCACCAAGGCCTTAGACTCGTTCAAACAGGATTCGATTCAAGTACTCGTTGCAACCGATATTGCTGCACGGGGTATCGATATTCATCAGCTTGAGTCGGTGATCAACTTCGATCTGCCGCATGTCCCCGAGGACTATGTTCACCGCATCGGTCGGACCGGACGCGCGGGCGCCGGCGGTCTGGCGATCTCATTGGTCAGCAGCGACGAACGCAAACAGCTGCGCGATATCGAGCGTCTCATCAAAAAGCCCATTCCTAAGGCTGACATGAAAGAGTTCGATCTTACGCCGGTTGCGGGTGCAGAGGACTTTGTCGAAGAAGTGCGTCCGCCTCGACAGCCGCGGGGCAACGGTGCGCGTGGCGGTCGTAATGGGCGAAGCGCCGAGGGTGGTGCGGCTAACTCTCGTCGCTCTTCTGGTACCGCAGCGGGTGACGCGCGCGGTCGTGGTCGCTCTCAAGGTGCTGGGCAGTCGCCGGGTCGTGCCCAGACCCAAGCCCAGACCCAAACCCAGAATCGACGCCCTAACCGCGCGAAGGCAAAGCCGGTGCCGCGCGATGAAAACGGTGATCGTGATGGTAATCGAATCGATGCAGACGACAATCGCGGGAATCGCGCCCCCTCTCATGCCGCGAATTCGCGCTCTGCAGGCGGTCGAGGTGCCAATGGCACTGCAACTACTCGTTCGCGGCGTCAAGGCACAAGCGGACAGCGAGCGGCGCCAGCGAAATCCGAGAGCGGCGGCTCTCTGTGGCAGACGATTCGAGAGAAGGTTCGTCCTACTCGCTAGCGATTAGTTTCGCGTTTCACTTTTAGGCTAGGGCGAAGCGTACTTTTTCAGCAAAGCCCGCATCATGAGCGTCGGCAATCCAAAAAACTTCGTTTTTCCATTCTGCGTTACTGTCGCCGCTGCTCGCGGTCAATAAACCCAAGCTCGAAGAGAGGCCGGCGAGTTCGGGATCTTCGACACCCGTGTGGCGTTCGGCGTAACTCGTGAGCATTTGCTGTTGCCACCTCTCAGCTTCGAGTTCTAGTGCTTTTACTTTGCTTCTGAGCGCTTCGAAGTCGTCGCGCCGAGAGAAGTCGGAGACACTCATATCCGAGGGCCAACCCTTCATCTCTGTGCGCAGTGCGCGCAGAGGCGAAATCATTTTGCCTCGCCATGTATCGCAGCGAGCGATGACTACCTGCATAGCGTCTTTGGCTAAACAGCGAGAGTCGGCGGCCAGCCACAAACAAAAAAGGACCAGATTAACGTCGAGGTTGTGCCGGTTCTGCAGCGTTAGGCAGGCGCCGGGCACGCCCGGTTTGTCGTAGAGCGAAAGCGAAAATTCCCACAGGGTCACAGAAATGGTCTCGTTGTCGGGGTTAAAGTAGGGTCGAGTCAGGCTTGCCGCAAGGTTTGCCTACCCAGTGCTGCAATGCTACCCGAGATTCATGTTATAAACACTGTACATCCACGAAAGAGGCGGCCCGCGGAGCCGCAGAACCAGGCCCTATGCATATTCATATTTTAGGTATTTGCGGCACCTTCATGGGCAGCCTCGCGATACTTGCCAAACAACTCGGATTTGAAGTCAGCGGTAGCGATGCGAACGTGTATCCGCCGATGAGTACGCAGCTAGAGCAGCAGGGCATCCGTCTCTGCGAGGGGTTCGATCCTAAGCATCTGCGCCCTGCACCCGATCTCGTGATCATCGGCAACGCAATGTCCCGCGGGAATCCTAGCGTCGAGTACGTGCTCGATCGAGGGATTCGCTATACCTCGGGGCCTGAGTGGTTAGCTACGAATGTGTTACACGGCCGATGGGTGCTCGGGGTTGCGGGGACGCATGGTAAGACGACGACCAGCGCCATGCTTGCGTGGATTCTCGAATACGCGGGCATGAAACCGGGCTATCTGATCGGCGGTGTGACGAATAATCTTCCTGCGTCAGCGAGTCTCGGCGACTCTATTTTCTTCGTGGTGGAAGCAGACGAATACGACAGTGCGTTTTTCGACAAGCGCTCGAAATTCATTCACTACGCGCCGCGTACGACAATTTTAAATAACCTCGAATTCGATCACGCGGATATTTTCGATGACCTCGAGGCGATCAAGCGTCAGTTTCAGCACCTCGTTCGAACGCTTCCGAGCAACGGGCTTATTCTATCCGGCAGCGGCGAAGAGGCGCTTGAGGATGTTCTCGCGCGCGGTTGCTGGACTCCGCGGCAGAGCTTCGGCGTCGACGCGGTACCAGCGGATTCGCTCGCGCTGCTCGATGCTGGCGGCGTCTACTGGAATGCCGAACTCAATCGCGATGACGGCAGCCGGTTTTCCCTGTCGAAGATGGGCGTAGGTGGCGAGCCTATCGAGTATGTGCAGGTCGAATGGCAGATGACCGGGCGCCACAACGTCAACAATGCGGTCGCTGCGATCGCGGCGGCCCATCATGCAGGCGTTCAGGTCTCGACGGCGGCGGAGGCGCTCAATCATTTCCGCGGCGTAAAACGACGCATGGAGCTCAGAGGTGAGCGCCGCGGTATTCGCGTCTACGATGATTTTGCTCATCACCCGACGGCGATCGAAACAACGCTCGAGGGCATGGCGGCGCGGATTCATTCCGACCGCAGCGGCAAATCGCAGCGGTTGATTGCCGTGATAGAGCCGGCATCCAACACGATGCGCGCGGGCGTACATCAGGAGACCTTGGTAGCCGCATGCCAATCAGCAGATGAGGTCGTCTGGCGTCGCCCCGCCAACTCGGGGCTCGACTTTGCCGCGCTCGAGGCCAGCAATCCTGTGCCGAGTCGCAGCTTCGACGAGGTCGATGACATCGTGAGCTACCTCGCACAGAGTGCGGTCGAAGGCGATCATATCGTTGTGATGAGCAACGGTGGTTTCGGCGGCATACACGACAAACTACTGCGGGCGCTTCGGCGCTAAGCTGAGCCCGCGCGTCACCTCAGGATCAAGCTCTATGTCGTTCGCGAAGTTAGAAGACGCCATCACCGTACCCCTTTTCCCGCTCCGAATCGTGCTGTTTCCCGCCGGCCGACATGATCTGCAGATTTTTGAGCGGCGCTACATCGACATGGTTACCGAGAGCCTCAAGTCAGGCACGCCTTTTGGTATTTGCTCCATAGAGGCGGGAACCGGTGTGCGCGCGGCGGATACACAGCACAGCGTTAATCGCATAGGGACACTTGCCCGTATCATCGACTGGAATCAACTCGACAACGGTCTGCTCGGAATTACCATCGAAGGCACAACTAAATTTCGTGTCGAAGACTGTTGGGAGGCGGACTCTGATCTTTTAATGGCAGAGGTTGTGTTGAGCGAATGCGATACCCTAGACAGCGAGCCCGTGGCCTACGGAGACGACTTTGCTGAGCTGGTCGAGGTGCTTCGGGGGCTAGAGCAACACCCGCTCGTTGCCGAGAAAAATTTCGCTATCGACTACGATAATCTTTGGCACATAGGCTGGCACCTGAGCGAGCTCATACCGATGAGCGAGCCTAGTCGGCAGGCGCTGCTCGAACTCGACGACCCTCGGGCGCGCGCCGAAAGCCTTATGCAGCTGCTCAAGGATTTATCCGGTGAAGAGTAATCCCACTGTGGCACGCGCATGCTAGCGAAGTTCATCAACACGAGCGGCTGGGGTTCGCAAGAATGGCTCGCGGCGGTTCTTTTGGCGTTTATCTTCGTCACGATGGGTGTGGTGCTCTGGCGCGTGGTTGGTCTTTTTTCGCTTTCGCGCCGCAAGCGTTCGGCACCCAATCTCAGACCGCTGCGCCGAGCACGCGCAGCGAAACATGACCAAAACACTCGAGAGCCCAGATGGGTTTTAGGCGCTGCGGTGTCTGTATTGAGCGTTTCACTGAGTGCGTTGCCCTCGCAGGCTAGCGCGATCATCACGCGGCATGACGTGGCGGACAGCGCCTATGAAATAAACGCCAGCGACTTTCCGGCGGTATTCTTTCTCGAGCAGCAGGGCCCTCGTAAGGTCTGTGCTGCGACGCTGATTCATACTCAGTGGGCGATCACTGCAGCGCACTGCCTTGAGCAAACCTCATTAAAATCCACGCTTGCGAGCGGGGCAAATTTTGTTGTGAGGCTTGCCAATGAATCGAGAACAATCGATGCGTTTGTCGTCCATCCTCTCTACGACCTAAGCTCGTCGACTGATGTTGATCTTGCACTGCTGCACTTTGAAGAACCGCTTAGCTTTCCAAGGCCCATACTGCTAGCCGACGGAGAGGTTGCGGTCGGTCAGCTCGTCTACCTGCTAGGATGGGGCTACACGGGGCAGGGGCTGTCCGGGCGTGATCATGACGACGGCAAATTTAGGCGAGCGAGCAACCGTCTCACTCAGGTGGATAGCCGTCTTAGCATTTTTTTCGATGACCCGCGCATCGATAGGGGTGCGTCAGAGGAGCTAGAAGGAATGCCTAGTCTCGGCGACAGCGGCGGTCCCGCACTTATGAAGACGGACGAAGGCTATGCGCTTGGTGGTATTACCGTAGGTGAAGTTATCGGCGCGGCGTTCAATGAGGAGACGCAGGGCAGCTATGGCGCTGTCGCCGTATTTGAGTATCTTGGCCTGCATCGAGACTGGATCGCGAGTGTTGTCGGGGCAAGTCTCGAGAGTCGGTCTTTGACGCCGTAATATTTTTTCGCGATCAGGCGAGCATTAACTGGACTCATTCGGGTCTAGTATCAGACGACACAATTCACATCCATGCCTACGCGAGTTGGTCTTTGCTTCGTACTCGCGCGGGCATAAGAGGAGGCTAGCCAATGGTTGCACGAATTTTTATGGCGTTAGTACTGCTGTTTTCTATTGCCCTTTGGGCTGGCTATTACTATCTCGGCTCGGCAGCAAAGGCGGGTATCGAATCTGCGGGAGAAGCAGCGTTTAAGACCGAGGTGCGAGTTGAATCGGTAACCCTGTCTCCCCTCAATGGCAAATCTAGCATTCGCGGTCTGTCGATAGCCAACCCAGCGGGATACTCCGAAGGCCCTGCCATTGCTTTAGGCGCAATCGAAGCGACGGTGAACCTTGGTTCACTTTTCGATGACACGATAGAGATCGAGCTGCTGAGACTTGCCCAGCCGCAAATCAATTACGAAACAAAGATCACTCGCGACAATCTCCGCGCGCTGCTTGCGAATCTGCCAAGTCGCGATGCCGGATCAGCGTCAGGGGACGGGCCTGCTGCGGATTCGGCTAAGAGAGTTCTTCTGCGGCGCGTCGAAATCCTAGGGCCAAAGCTGACCGTCTCTGCGGCGGTTGGCTCGACACAGGTGATTCTGCCGGACATTATCCTGACCGACATCGGCGGCGAAGATGGTGGGGCGTCAATAGCCGCAGCGGCCGAGGTCGTGATTAGAGAATTACTAAGCTCGATTGGCGCAGCAAATCTGCCGAGTCTCGATCAGGTGCGGCAGGGCGTCGAAGATCGCGCACGCGAGGAGGTTGAGAAAATCGAGGACCAAATAACAGAGAAAGTAGAAGAGGCGCTCGGCACCTCACTCGACGATCTCGGCAACAGGCTGCGCAACCTGAGGAATTAGGTCGGTCGGTCGCCTTTTGTCTGAGGGGCGGTGATTAGATTGCTGCCCTAAAGCTCCCGCCTGAGCCTAAGTGACACGTACTCCCCATCGAGCCGTTTAACTGTCGTCAGTTAGACGGCTTGTTTGTTATTATTCTTGCGAAATTTATTCATACCCAGCTATAAACCCTAAAGCGGCAAACGCCGCAGGAGCATATTTTATGACTATTCAAGTGGGCGACAAAGTACCAGCGATCGGCTTTCAAGTGATGACGAGCGAAGGCCCTAAGCCGCTGAGCAGCGCAGAACTGTTTGCCGGAAAGAAGGTGGCTTTTTTCGCGGTGCCAGGCGCCTTTACCCCAGGCTGTTCTATGACGCATTTGCCCGGCTTTGTCGTGAATGCCGATGCGATCAAGGCGAAGGGTGTCGATACGATTGCCTGTATGTCAGTTAACGACGCCTTCGTTATGGGTGCTTGGGGACAGGCGCAGAATGCTGAAGAGATTGTCATGCTTGCCGACGGAAATGGCGAGTTTACTGCCGCAATCGGCCTGTCGCTCGACGCGAGCGGTTTTGGTATGGGACAGCGCGCGCAGCGTTTTGGCATGATTGTCGAGGACGGAACGGTGACGTATCTTGGCGTCGAAGCGCCAGGCGAAATCAAGGTGAGTTCGGCCGATGCGATCCTCGCACAGCTCTAGCTAACCGACGGCCATTTCTCCTCCGATGCAAAGAGCCGATAAGCTACTGCGCATCGGAGGCGAGGGCGCTGAAAAGACCCTCGCGTCACACGGGCGAATAAAAATAACAGAGGTTCGAGAATGACAGTGCAAGTAGAGTTGGGTGATAACGAAAGCGTTGAAACGCCTTTGAGGTCGCGCATTGGCCTCTTTCTCGGGCCGGCTGCTTTCTTGTTTATGTTGTTCTTCGTCGAGCTCGATCCAAGTAACCCCATGGTTACGCGAATGGCTGCAGTGATTGCCTGGATGGCAATCTGGTGGATTACCGAGGCGATTCCACTTTCCGCGACGGCGCTTCTTCCTATCGTGCTGTTCCCGCTGCTCGGCATCATGCGCGGGCGCGCCCAGTCGGCAGCTGGGCTTATCGACGCCGAGGGGGCTGGTCTGCCATCGGGGGTAGCGCTGAGTGACCTCGATATCGTGTACCCTAACGTCGCCGCACAGTACATGGACTGGATCATCCTCCTGTATCTCGGTGGATTTATCATCGCTACCGCCGTCGAAAAATGGAATTTGCACAAGCGGATTGCCCTCAGCATTCTCCGAATTATTGGTGGTAAGCCCCACCGACTCGTTCTTGGTTTTATGGTCGCCACGGCGTTTTTGTCGATGTGGCTCTCCAATACAGCAACCGCTATGATGATGATGCCTATGGGTATGTCTCTCGTGTTGCTTTACGAAGAGCTCAATGAAAAGACACGACTCGCTGGCGGACAAGTGGACGCGCGCGCGCCTAATTTTGCGCTCACGTTGCTTTTGGGTATTGCTTACTCGGCGTCAATCGGCGGCGTTGCAACGTTGATTGGCACACCGCCTAATGGCGTGCTGGTGACGCAAATGGGTCAACTGTTCCCCGACGCTCCCGAATTCGCCTTTATGACGTGGATGTCATTTGCTTTGCCGATGAGCCTCGTTTTTCTCCTCACCAGCTGGGTGTTGCTAACGCGCTTCGTTTTTCCGCTGCCGGCTACCACGCCGTTTAGCGGCAAAGAATTTATTGCCGAAGAAATCGAAAAGCTTGGTCCAATTACAACGGAAGAAAGGCGAGTCCGCGGCGTTTTTATCGCCGTTGCGGTTCTGTGGATGACTCGAAAAGAGAGGCTTTTTGGCGAGGACGTCGACATATTCGGCTGGAGCTATTATCTCGACCGGCTATTCGAAAAATTTGGTGCAGCTCCGATAAGCTCGCTCATCGACGATGGCACAGTGTCTATCGCGATGGCGCTCACGCTGTTTATTATCCCTGCCAGCAAAAGCGTAGGCGGCCGCTTGATGGATTGGGAAGACACGAAAAACGTCCCGTGGGGAATTTTGCTTCTATTCGGAGGCGGGCTCGCGATTGCGAAGGGCTTTTCAACGTCGGGGCTTGGCACCTATATGGCGAGCCAACTGCAGGTCTTGCTAGGAGATGCGAGTCCGTTTGCGATAGTACTCAGCACCGTCGGATTTATCACGCTACTGACCGAAGTGTCATCCAATGTTGCCACTATTTCACTCGCGCTTCCGATTATGGCCTCTCTTTCGCAGGCGATAGCGGTCCATCCGTTGTTGCTTATTATTCCGACGACGCTCGCGGCGTCCTGTGCTTTCATGCTGCCCGTCTCAACGCCGCCGAATGCAATTATCTACGCGTCTGGGCGAGTGCCGATTACCAAAATGGTCATCGCCGGTCTCTGGCTTGACCTCCTGTCGGTCATTATCGTCACTGCCTTCGTCTACACCTTAGGTCACGTTGCTTTCGATGTGCTTGGCGATTTTCCAAGTTGGGCCGCGCCGTAGCAATCCAGCAATTGGTTTCGGCAGGGGCTAGCCATGGTCGATGACAGTGCCTGCCTCAAGTCGCTGGCGCGAGTGTTAGTCGCTAAAGTTCGGCTTTTGGATTCGATTCATCGCATTGGCGGTGACGAGTTTGCGATTGTCCTTTCGGGGTGCAGCGCTAGCGCCGCACTTGTCGTGCGAGAGAATACAGAATGGCGGCTGTCGCTCCCCAGATGCGAAAACCCTCGTAGGGTAATTCGAATATCGTCCGATCTGCACCTCGGTAGTGGGTTGTCGAGCGCGAGTAAGCGTTGGGGTCGAGCAGCAGATCCAGAGGCGGATGGAAAATATCGGCGACCTCGTCGAGGCATGGCGTCAAGGTGAGGCTAGGTTCGATAAGACCAATTATGGGAGTGATCCTGTAGCCTGAGGGGAGCGAAATCTCGCTCATCTGTCCAATGACCTCTACCGACGAGCGGGCAAGCCCCACTTCTTCTTCGGCCTCCCTTAATGCAGTAGTGATCGCGCAATCGTCATCGGCGTCACAGGTTCCTCCCGGCAGACTTACCTGGCCTGCATGAGATTTTAGATTTTCGGAACGAAGAGTGAGTATGACGCGACTGACATCGGTCATGGTCGGTTTGGTCACCGCAATCAACACTGCCGCTGCCCTCAGCGAGCTTGGTGAGAGTATATCTTGGTGGATGCGGGGGTCGGCGTGTTCGGTAGGTTTTTTTGCAGATTCTTCTGGATCCGAGAAGTGTCTGAGCAGCGCCGCGTAGGTGCGATGCCGCTCAGATTTCTCGACGGACTCAGCCGCCTCTCTTGGAGTAGTTTTGTACTCGCTAAGAGAAAGGTTGCTGAGAGTCTTCTTCATGCTCTGGTTGCGCTGTAATTAGTAGTTAATCGTGATACCAATAAACGCGCGACGCGGCTCGCCTGGGAAGTAGCGGTCGTCGGTAAACGATGTCCAGTCGGCACGCTCGGCGTATTCGCGATTATCGAGATTCAGAATGTTCGCGTAGATCTGCACCGAATCATTGACCGCAAACTGCGTGCGCAGATTCAACAGGTTGTGACCGGAGTAGCTCGCCGTATTCTCGGGGTTAGTGTAGTACTCGCCCATGCTGACAAGTTCGAGCTCGCTTGTAATGCGCTCGCTCGGTGTCCAACGCAGGCGCAGATTGCCAAACTGACGTGGCGCTGTATCAACGTTGTTGCCTTGGATATCGATGCCCCCTGAGAGTTCAGAGTTCTCATAGGTATGTTCTGCGAAATTATAGACCGCGGCTAGCGCCAAGGTTTCAGTGATATCGAGGCCGAGCGTGAATTCGAGACCGGTGTGCTGCGTGTGGCTGTTATTGAGGTTTACACGGTCGCTATTGGTGACAATCTCGTTCTGCTTGTCCATAAAATAATAGCCAGCGGAGTATGCCCAACCTTCGCCCGCGCCCTTGAACTCAACTTCGTAGCTGTCGAGCTCTACCGAGTCTAAATCTGCGATGTTCTGATCGTTCTGCAGGCGATACATTTCGCTTGCTTGGGGAGCGCGGAAGCCGCGCTGCGCGCGGAACTGCAGGCTATGCGAGTCGTTAAGCGCATAGCTTAAGCCCAACTTCGGTGAAATATTGGTGAAGCTGTCGCTACGGTCTGCCGGTCGGTTGTACCGACATCCGAAGCGGCAGGCCACGCCGAATTCATCAGTTCGGCCGTCGATCATCCTGTTGTCGTACTCGTAGTTGGTATCTTCGACGCGCAGGCCAAGCGACAAGTCCCAGCCCGACTGGAAGCTCTGTTCGTAGCTCACGAACGCGGCGACCTGTTCGACGTCTACCTGATAGTCGTAGTGCTTACCCTGAGGGATCGAATTGCGTAAGAAAAACGAGCCTTCGGTTGGATTGGGTTGGGTCTGAACGAGTGAGCCGTCGGTGACTTCTGCGTCAACGCCGACTGCGAGCTCGGCACCATTGTTGAGATCGGTAAAGGCGACAGACTGAAAGCCAATGCTCTGATGCTCTGTCTCTTCAACCGGTTGGCCGGGCAAAAAGTGTTGAATGAAATTCATATCGATGTCGCGAACATAGGGGGTTAGCACGACATCCCAGTCACCGAGGGTGTTGGTTAAGGTTGTCCATGCGCGCGTGTTTTTGCTGTCGCGATATGCTTCGGGATTGGGGTTGCCTGTGCGGCTGGCGCCTTTGTAGCTCTCGAACCCTGTGACGAACCCAGCAGTCTCCTGATTGAGATTGATGTGGGTGATACCGCCATCGAGTTCCCAGCCGTTGCTGGTCGTGTAGTTGTAGAGGTAAGTGAGTTTTTGCTGATCAAAGCCGCTTTCATCACGGTAGCCTTCTTCGCTCGTGCCGTTAACGAGCAGGAGCTGTTTGAAATTGCCCTGATCCTGCCCGAGCTGGGCTTTTATGCGCTGCGAGCCGCGCGGGCCTTGCTCGAGCGTGACTTGGCGAGCATCGCCAGCCTTCGGGAGTACCACGTTGACGAGACCATGCACAGCATTCGATCCCCAGAATGCGCTGCCCGGCCCGCGAACAACTTCGACGCTTGCCGCGTTCTCGGCATGTAGATCAAACATTTCGTTTACGTTACAGAAACCACTAGAGCGAACCGGTATGCCATTCTCGGCAACGAGGAATGCGCCACAGGCACCGGCGCCGGTGAGTACCGGGGAGCGAATCGCGGTGAGGCTCTCCTGGCCATTATTGCGGTGGATGCTTACACCTGGGAGCCTGTTGAGTGTCTCTTGTAGGTGTGTGTGACCGATACTGCGGAGTTCTTCTTCGCCAATTACCGACACTGCCGCGTTGATGTCAGCGAGTCCCTCCGATTTGCGGCTATTCGAGGTAATTGTGATTTCCTCTATTCCGTCCGCGGCCTGTTGCGCAGAGGCTGAGTTGGCAATAAGTGTTAGGCTTGTCGCGATGCCCGTGTATAGAAGTGTGCGTAGCATGTGTCTCTCCACTTGAGTTTTACTCTGTTGAACCCTGGATCTCTTTGAAAGAGCTCGTGTAAACGGGTTCGTGTAAATGGCTTCATGTAACTGAGTTTGTGTAATTGGGCCGGTATCCTGCGGCTGCTCTGCGACAGCTTGGATGAATTGATTTACCCGGTCGAATATAGCACAGGAAGCATCGTTATGCTCCACCTCGACCGCCACTGTTGCAATTGCTTACACCCTGCGAAAGGCTGGGTAGATTGTGCGTATTTCGGGGATTTTCGGCGGCTTTGCACGCCTCGAAATAACCACGTAAACTGCCTCAACTCACTGTCGTGCCTCTGTTCATACGCAGACGCTGCGGCGCTAGATTGAAAGGGAAAAAAGAGAAAGCGGCATGCAAATTAAAGATAAAGTCGTCGTTGTAACGGGCGGTGCAAGCGGAATAGGTAAAAGCCTCAGCGAGCGTTTTGCGCGAGAGGGTGCACGAGCAGTTACCGTATCGGATATCAACAAGGCGGGTGTTGATGCAACTGTTGCCGATATTGCCGAGCTCACCGAGGCACGGGGCATCGTCGCGAACGTGGGCAAAGAAGAGGAGGTGACCGCGCTGGTCGACGCCACGCTCGCCGAATTTGGTCACATCGATCTTTTCTGCTCGAATGCCGGTATTTTCACCGCGGGCGGCGAGAACGTCTCAACCGAGGCGTGGCAGTCTATCTGGGACATCAATGTGATGTCCCATGTTTTTGCAGCGCGTGCCGTGCTGCCCTCGATGCTCGAGCGCGGCGAGGGCTATTTGCTGAATACGTCCTCAGCGGCAGGACTGCTGAGCCAGGTCGGTTCTGCGCCGTACTCGGTGACAAAGCATGCGGCTATCGGCTTCGCCGAATGGCTCTCGATTACCTACGGCAATCGCGGTATCAAAGTGTCTGCGCTTTGCCCACAGGCCGTGCGAACTGCAATGACTGCGGTAGGCGCAGGCGATGGAGGTGTCGCGGGACTCGACGGTATGCTTGAACCGGAGCAGCTCGCTAACACGGTAATCGAGACGCTCGAAAAAGAAGAGTTTTTGGTCTTACCGCATCCCGAGGTACTGACGTATATGCGGCGTAAAACAGATGATTATGACCGCTGGCTTGGCGGAATGCGCAGGCTCAACGACAAGTTCGAGGACGCTTACCGAAAGCGTGAAGAATCGCAGGATTAGGCGACCTACTTGGTTGTCAACATTAGCCACCAACCCGGAGAATAAGAATGAAAATGATTAAACTTGCAAACACGGCCCTCGCCACCTTAGCGCTTATCGCATCGGTCTCGGCATTTGCCGCACCCGAAGCGAAGATCGAACAGCTGTCATGGATGACGGGTAACTGGGCAGGCGCGCTAGGACCAAATCAATTGGAAGAGAATTGGATTGGTACTGACGGGCGCTCACTCGCCGCGATGGTCCGAATGACCGGTGACGACGCAACGAGCATGTTCGAGATGATTACGATCGAAGAAGTCGACGGTTCGTTAGAGCTCAATATTCAGCAGTGGAATCCTGGCATGTCGCCGCGTACGCCCGGCGCGCAGAAAATGCGTCTCATGGAGATTGGCGACAACAGCGTGAAGTTCGAAGCGCTCGGCGAAGGTGGAATGAAAACCCTCGGTTACAGTCATCCAGACGCCGACACGTTTATCATTCATGTTGAGCAGGCTGCAGGCGCTAAAATTGATATTAACCTCAAAGCACGCAGCATCTGGAAGTAAATTAGTCGATGAGGACGCCGCGTTTGGCTAATTCTTCCCTGATGGCAGCCATCATTGGCGCGTCGAGGGCTGGATCGAACGCGCGTTCTTTATCCCAGTCGTAAAACCACACGGGCTTTAAGCGCAGCGTCTCGGGCTCATCATTTCTGCGAGGAAATAGATGGGCATGAAGCGCGGGCTCGACGTTGCCAAGCATCTCGTAATTGATCCTCACCGCGCCGGTGACTGCGAGTATCGCATCACCAATCACGCTCATTTCAACCAGAAAGGTCTTCCGCGCCTCTTCGTCGAGTGCATTCAGGTCTGGCACCACGGGATCTGGCAAGAGCAAGCAATAACCCGGCAAAAACTGCACATCGCCGGCGACAACCCAGCCAGAACTCACTCGTCCAATCGCTTTTGGATAGATGCCGAGGTTGCAGTCGCGAACGCGCTGGTGGATCAATGTGGACATTGTGTGACTCCCTGTCGAAAGTGTGCCGCGCAGAAAGCGCTAAATAAGCACGTTAAAGTAGGGTCGACGAGACGCATTTTTGAGTTTGGGAACGCTCTCAGGACAAGTATAGCCCAGAAACAACAACGCCCCGCTGCGAGAAGACTCGCGACGGGGCGCTGATGTGAAACACATAGAGGCCGCGCTAACGGCTGCTATGGGAGGAGCTATACTGCTACGACGTTGTTCGCGCAGGGGCCCTTTTGGCCTTGGCCTACTTCGAACTCTACTGCTTGGCCGTCGTTCAATGTTGCGTAGCCGCCACCGTTCTTGATCTCTGAGTGGTGTACGAACAGATCCTTGCCACCGTCTTCTGGTGTGATAAAGCCGAAGCCCTTGTCTGCGTTAAACCACTTCACTGTACCTTTACTCATTTCTTACTTTCCTTATTTGGAATTAACTATCACTGTGCGCAATCGGCAGAGTGCCGATCGCACATTTCGTGCGGGTCTTGCTTTTGTCGGTAGTGCTTTTATCGAGAGAGGAGTCAGCTAGTGGGCCTAGAATGCTCAAGAAACTGCAGCGCAAAGATGCAATCTAAAGAAGGGCAATGACTACGATCTTGGATAGGCTGCGTTTACACAGCGTGCAAAAAGAAGGGGGTCACCATAAAGAACAACGCTCAAGAGAAGATAGTTTAATCGGTATCCTTTGGAATAGATACCGATACTTTATACGCTGTTATTCTGTGAGCGCTTCTACTCGCGCGGCGAGATCGAGAATCCTCTCGGCTGCGATCTCAATATGCTCTTCGACGGCGTCAAACTGCTGCTTCATAGACTCGCGCTAGCGCAAACTAGGCACTTTCTTCGAGTAATTCAACCCAGTTTCCATCGGGGTCGGCAATGATGGCGATTGTGATGCCTGGTCGTACTTCCTTTGCAGGAACGACAATAGTCGCACCTGCGGTCTCGGCTTTCTCTACGCTTGCGGCTAGATTACTCACTGTGATGGTCCAGTAGCGATACCCGGTAGCGCCGCGAATGCCGCCGGGCGCTGCGGGGGTCGCAGGCGCAGGGTCGAGTTCGATCACCTTGATAACGCTCTCGCCTACTTTGAAACGATTCATCTTACCGCCGCCCGGCATCGGAATTGTTGCCTCTAGGGGCAAGCCGAGGGTTTCGCCGTAGAAGGTCATCATGGCATCGATATCCTTGCAGACGATGCCGATATCAATAGAGGGTTTGGTTATTGCAAGACTCATAGTTATTCCTTTGTCTGTGGTGAGTTACGCGTAATCGAGGGAGCCTGCGCCGGAGTCGGTTCGGCTAATAAACAAATGGCCGCAGCAGCGACCATTTGTCATAAACAGGCGAAGGGTGGCGTTTACGCCGCGCCCATCATCGCCTTAGTCTCGAGATATTCTTCGAATCCCTCGAGCCCCCATTCGCGACCATTGCCAGATTTCTTGTAGCCGCCGAAGGGCGCTGAGATATCGAGCGGCGCGCCGTTGATATGAACCATGCCCGTGCGAATCTGGAGAGCGATTTGCTGCGCGTGTGCGGGCTCACCTGACACATAGCCTGAGAGGCCGTATTCGGTGTCATTCGCGATCGCCACGGCTTCAGCATCGTCTTCGTAGCCGATAATTGTTAACACCGGACCAAAGACTTCTTCGCGAGCGATCGTCATGTCGTTGGTGACATTAGCAAAAACAGTCGGCTTGATGTAGTAGCCTTTCTCGAGTCCGTCTGGACGACCGGGCCCACCGGCGATGAGCTCTGCCCCTTCTTTGATCCCCGCTTCGATCAGCGCATTGATCTTGTTGAACTGAAGCTCGCTCACGACGGGGCCGAGACTCGTGCCCTCGTTGGTGGGATCGCCGACGACGGCCTTGGCCGCCGCGGCCTTCGCTGACTCGATTGCCTCAGCCATGCGCGCCTTGGGTACGAGCATGCGCGTAGGCGCATTGCACGACTGGCCGCTGTTCCCGAAGCAGTTCAGTACGCCGCTAAACACGGCTTTGCCGAAGTCAGCTACGTCGTCGAGTATGATGTTGGCAGATTTGCCGCCCAGTTCCTGTGTGACCCGCTTAATGCCATCCGCAGCCGCCTTGGCCACCTCTCGACCCGCACGTGTCGACCCTGTAAACGAAACCACGTCGACTTCGGGGTGTGCCGAAATCGCAGCGCCAACATTGGGGCCGTCGCCGTTAACGAGGTTAAACACGCCAGGTGGAAGACCGCACTCATCGATTATCTCGGCGAGGATATAGGCATTAATAGGCGCAACTTCTGAAGGCTTGAGGACAATCGTACAGCCGGCGGCAAGCGCGGGCGCGACCTTACAGGCGATCTGGTTGAGCGGCCAGTTCCAAGGTGTGATGAAGCCGCAGACGCCGGCCGCTTCTTTAACGATCAGCGTGCTGCCGCGCGTTTCTTGGAATTTGTAGTTTTCGAGCACTGGCAACACGGCGGCGAAGTGTCCGAGTCCGCTTGGGACCTGTGCGGCGTTCGCGAGGCCGACAGGTGCGCCCATTTCGCTGGTGATCGCCGCGGCGAGGTCACCCGAACGCGCCTGGATGCCGGCCATTATTTTCTTAAGGACAGCGATTCTCTCCTCTACACTCGACTGCGACCAGGCTGGGAATGCTGCGCGGGCAGCCTTTGCTGCCGCGTCCACATCCTCTGCTGTGCCCATGCTGATTGTCGCGAACGCTTCTTCTGTCGCAGGGTTGATCACATCGATAGTTTCGCGGCCAGCTGGCTCTACCCATTCGCCGTTGATATAAAATTTATTATAAGCTGTCGTCATTTCTTAACTCCTGATGATTCGTTTACACTACTACATGTCTCAGTGTACAAGACATAGCTAGAAAATTAACGGTTTTTTTACTCGTCACATTATGGGCTTTCCTATTGGCCTTCGGGCTGTTGCACTGGGCTGTTTTACCGGATGTACAGGCTGTATGCAGTCTTTATTTAGGTTTCTGAACGGTTCTATAACGGTGTCATTGCATGCTCAATTGGGTGAAACAAGCGACAGGCTCCAAGCTTGCAGGGTTTCTCAGCAAGCGCCTTCCCGGCTACAAACGCTTCGAGTCAACGTCAATAGATCAGACCGCATCTGTGCTGCGAACCGGCGATATTCTGTTGGTAGATGGTAATACCCGCATAAGCACGGCGATTAAATACCTTACCCAATCTTCCTGGTCTCATGCTTGCCTCTACGTAGGGAGAGGAGGGGAATCGAGTAGCGCGAGCACGCTGCTCGAAGCGGATCTGCAGGAAGGCGTTAGGCTTGTCGAGCCGAACTATTACGCCGATGCAAATCTACGAATCTGCAGGCCCGTGGGATTAAGTGACGAAGACCGCGATGCATTGGTGAGTTTTGCACTGTCGAAGCTTGGGCATCAGTATGATAAGAAAAACGTCTTTGACCTCATGCGCTATCTTATTCAGAAACCCGCGGTCCCCAATAGGCTACGCCGCGCGATGATCGGTTTGGGCAGTGGCGAGCCGACGAAAGCGATCTGTTCGACTCTCATCGCAGAGAGCTTCCAATCAATCGACTACCCCATCCTGCCCATCCAAGATTTCGTTTTGGATAAGGCGGGTAAGCATTTCACCTTGGGCGGTGAGACTATTGGCAGAGATGGCGAGGTGCCGGTTTACTATCGTCGGCATTTTACGCATTACACGCCTCGAGATTTCGATCTGTCTCCCTACTTTCGTATTGTAAAACCCACTCTGGAACAGGGCTTCGACTATCGCAAGCTCAAGTGGAGTGACGCCAAGAATCAAGTCGCTGGGTTTTAGTGATGAGAGCTTCTTGTGGGCCTTAGCGGCTAAATGACACCCATCAGCACATTCACCGCAACTTGAAACTGCGGATCGTTGCGCGAAATGGATTCGTAAGGGAAGGAAACGCTGCGTTTGGGTTTGATGCCGACGCCTTCGAAGGGCTCGCCATCTATTAGGGTGGAATAGGCGGGCGAATATTCCAGAACTTTTTCACCGGAGCTGTCTGACTCGTAGCTACCTAAGCGCCCGAGAGTCGCCTCGCCGACCGTGGTGATTCTGTCGAGTTTGGCCAATTGATAGGCGAGCAGCTCTGCCGCACCGCGCGTCGAGCTGTCGATTAAAATCGCGACGGGTTTGCGGTAAGCGCGAAGTGCATCATCTCGCGGCCGATCCGGAAGTAAACGGCTTTGCTCGCGATTCGTTTCGGCTTTTTCACTTTGGTCGCTTTGGTTAATCGATAAGAAATCACTGCGGCTTGTGCGGAAAAAATCGATGTGCTCCGAAGCCAAATACCCATGGCTATTTCTCAAATCCAAGACGATGCCGTCGGTGTCGTATAATGACTTAATTAGCTCAGCCAAGGTAATGAGATCGCCCGTCTCGCGCGTCAGCGCCCAGAGGCGCACATAGCCAATAACCTTATTTCCCGCAGCGAAGCTGAGCACGCTGTTTAGGGTAGCGCTGCGATAACTGTCGTAAAGACTTTCGAAAACAGGTGCGACGGGGGCGGTGAGAATCGTCGCGCCGCGCTTATATGTTACTTCTACACTGCCTCGCAGCGGATGAAATTCGCCCTCTGCTGCGCGTGGATTTAAGCTGAGAACCGGATGAAATTCAGCACCATCGATTCGGAGTATAACGTCGCCCCGCTCGAGTCCAGCGGCGTGCGCGGGATATCCCTCGAGAGCGGCGGTAATCAGGTGACCGCCGTCAGCTGCGTGTTCGGTCTCGATGCCTAGGTGATTGATTGCGATAGGCTGGTCGCCCGCGCCGGTGTCAAAACTCTGAACTCGATAGAACGCGCTATCGAGTGCTGTGAGCGTGTTGGAATTTTGCGCGGCAGCGTGTTGTGCTCCCGCAGATACAAGCGCCGCTAAAATAAGATGAAGCCAGCGGCGGGGTGTCCGGGGGGATAAGCGTGTCATTAATCCCGCGCTAAATAAGTCTCGCAGCATCGAAGTCTTACGCCATCGATGCGAGAGCTCGCTGCGCCGCTGGACGCGCGAAATGACGATCGCGAAGCGCGATGTATTTCTCGGGCACGTCAAACTCGAACCGCTGGGCCCAATTAAAGGTGTGTGCGAGCAAAATGTCGATGGCGCTGAAGTGACCGCCGAGGGCAAATTCAGTGTCGTCGAGCAGAGCCTCGAGGCTGCGCACTGCCTTCGCCCACTCAAATTTGGCGGTGTCTAACATCGCTGGCACACGCTGTTCTTCGGGTAGCGCGAACAGGTGTTTGCCCTTACTCCACAGCGGTTGTTCGAGCTCAGCAAGAACAAAACACGAGAGCTCGTCATAGCGCGCGAGGTCGCTCACCGAGGTTGGCATTAGTTTCGATTCGGGTGCGAGTCGCGCGATGTAATTCACGATTGCGATGCTTTCGGTGAGTATCATGTTACCGTCGACGAGGGTAGGCACTTTGCCTTGAGCATTGAGTGCGAGATAGCTTGGGTGCTTTGCGCTGTTCGCTTGCGACCCATCTTTACGCAGGACAGTTTCGATATGCTCGAATGCAAGCCCGGTCTCTTCAAGCGCCCAAAGCGCGCGGAAAGAGCGAGAGGGTCCGAATCCATAGAGTTTGAGTGGTGCAGGGTGACTCATAGTCTGTGTCTCTAATTATGCGGTTATGCGATTATGCGCATGCAGCCGATGCTGTCTTCGCGCGCAGGGCAGGTAAGTTGAAATCAGCGAGTAACGAATGCGATCAGTGAGTCTCTCAGTCGTTACTCGGTTGAGCGGTTGCTAGTTTGTCGCGAAACAGTAGAAATAACCTGCGCCGCCGGTCGCAACTAGATTTGCCTGGCTACAGCCGCGCGATCCGTGAGCGCTGTTCCACGAATTGGGGTTGGCACCGCCACCTTGGCGATCAAAGTGGCCGACCTGTGCGCTTCCCGCACCGTTGCTCGTCCAGTTATTACACGTGTGGTCTTCGCCGTCATCGATAGCGTTGCCGGCCAAGGAGGAACCCGTAAGAATGTCGTGTTCGTTCGGTGAGTCTCCGCGACCTTTCACCTGATTGCCGTTCTCGTCGAGTGAATTTTCCTTGCCGAGGTTCATGAAGTCACTGTGCAATGCATTTAGCGTGCTCGCTACTTCGACTCCCTTTGCGTTGTACCATGGACCAAAGCCGATGCGATCACGGGCGTCGATCGCCGCCATTTCCTCGGTTGCGTGGGCGCTTAGATAGGCGCGCCACGTCTTGCCGCGTGAGCCAGCCGCCTCCGCTAGATTCTGGCAATGCGCGTCGGCGCCAGCCAAGCCTCCGAGGTTGGCTCCGTCGCCGCTGCCGACGCTTGTAATAAAAAAGCTCATCGCGTTATCTGTCTCTGAGTCCTGCGCGTTGATCGCGCCGAAAGTCGACGCGGCGATGACCGCCGCACAAGTAAATAAGCGTTTAGTTTTCATGTTAAGTCTCCTATTGATACTCGCTGTTGTTAGTTATTGATCGCGCGCGGCATACGTGTCGCTGCAATGAGTTTTACACAGCTCGCGCTGACTAGCGAATTGCCCGCATCTATTCTCAAAACTCAAGGTTAGAGAACCAGATTAGTAAGCCCGGCTAAAAAGCGCCGGCCGGACCCGGGAATACAACCGGGCTCTGCACGCCGTCTGTGGACAGACTGGATACCCCAAAAAAGTAATTGTCGATGACGACATTGTCGAGCGTAAACGTATCGACTTTGCCGACATCGCGCGAATAGTCCCACGTTGGCGACGTGGTTAGCCGCCAGTGTACGCGATAGCCCGCTGCACGCTCGTCCGGCGTCCAGCTGAGCGTGGTGTTAGGGCTAACCTGACCTCGTATCTCGACGTCGCTTGGCGGTGCCGGTGCCCATGCCATGCCGGCTAACACTACCGCATTAAGTGCGGTGAGCTTGGCGGCGTAGTCGAAGTCCACATGCTCGAGCGTATCGCCATACTCTATGCCGTTTTCGATTCGTAAGTCTTGATGCTGCTGTGTGTAGTTTTCATTGGTTTCCATGATGCGTACCGCGGGAAACCCAGCTTCATTAAACGGGCGGTGGTGGCCGCCACGCCCGAATCGGTCTAAACGATAGACCATCATCACATCGAGATTGCTTATGTATTTGTCAGCCATGAGATCAACGTAGCGCGCGATATTGCGCGAGGCGGAGTCGACCTCTCCGCCCTGAAAGCGACGCAGTCGTGCCTCCTCAGCAGTTTCGACGTAGCGTGTTCCCTCGGAGAAGACGCGTGCGGTGCTATTATTGGTAACGCCATTGATGCCCGTTATATTGCCAATCATGTCGTTGTTAATGACTGCCTGAATCCGCCAGTTTTGGGCTATGGCATGTTTGGCGAGAATCGCGCCGCCATAAAGCCCCTGCTCCTCTCCGGAAAGGCCGACAAAGGCTATTGATCCTGCAAACCGATAGTTGCTCAGCACGCGTGCCGCCTCAAGCACCCCAGCCATGCCTGAAGCATTGTCATTGGCGCCGGGTGAGTCGGACTCTGCATTGAGCGGATCGCTGACGCGCGAGTCGATGTCTCCGCTCATCATCACGTAGCGGTTGGGGTCCTGTGTGCCGCGCAACACGGCGACCACGTTAACAACCTCGGTCGGCTCAGGAATGCGATCGCCCGACACGGTGTCGCCGACCGTGAATACCTCGAGGCAGCCGCCGCAGTCGGTCGAGATTCGATTGAATTCGTCTTCGATCCAGCGCCGCGCTGCGCCGATCCCCCGAGTCTGTGACTGAGTCTCCGATAACGTATGACGTGTTCCGAAACCCACGAGCGTTTCGATGTCGGCCGCGATTCGCGCCGCGGAGGGTGCAGTAGCTATTGCCTGTAGCTCGGCATCGCTCGCTGACGCCGTGCCTGAAAAAGAGAGGGCGAGGAGACATGACGCGAACAAGGCGCCGCGTGTCGAATGCTTAAGAGGGAGGGTCATGTATCTTTCCTTTATTCTCGCTTGGATGTTTCTTTGGTGGTCCTTTGGTGGCTCTTTAATCGTTCTTTGACAGCCCTTAGATGGCGTTTTGCTCATTTGCTTGTGCGGTCACCTTGCCTCGGTGAGGTGTGGGCGCCGGATGCTCGGATATTGCTTTTCGAGCGTAGTGTCTACCGCGAAGCAAAAAATATCAAAAAATAAACACAAATCTAATTGATAATGATTCTCATCTGCATTAGAGTGGCATCTCTGTCTCGCCACTGAGCGTGTTAGCGAAGGATCGCAGGCGCTGGCGAGGCAGACAGACAATGTTAGTGCTCTTATAGCAAATATAGTGATCAATGGCCGCGCGACAAAAACGCCGGTGTACAGGAACCGAAATGAACACACGTTTTTCACGTACAACCCTTGCTAGCGCGATAGCCCTTGGCGCGCTGCAAATGGCCTCAACCCTCGCTGTAGCGCAGGATGCGCTCGGCTCATCGGTCGAAGAAGTGACGATAGTTGGGAGCTTGGAAGAAGCACGCAAAATAGCTGGCTCGGCGCATTTTATTGGCGAGGATCAGCTCAGGCAGTTCGCCTATTCTGATGTACAGCGAATCGTACGCGAAGTGCCCGGCGTGAGCTTGCAGATAGAAGATGGCTACGGCTTGCGCCCGAATATCGGTATTCGCGGTGTGGCGACGGAGCGCAGTGGCCGCATCACGCTGCTCGAAGACAATGTGCTTATCGCCCCGGCACCCTACTCAGCGCCTTCAGCTTATTACTTCCCGACGATGGGACGTATGGCGGCGGTCGAAGTAGTAAAAGGCCCCGCGGCAATTACTCAGGGGCCCTACACAATTGGTGGCGCGCTTAATATGGCGTCGACGCCGATCCCACGCGAGATGGGTGGTACATGGCTTACCGAAGTCGGACAAGACACGACCTATCGTGTTCACGCCACCTACGGCGGCCGCAGCGACAATGGTGTGGGCTTTCTCATCGAAGCACATCAGTGGCAGTCCGATGGCTTTCAAACGATCGATCGAAGCGATGCGACTACAGGTCTCGACGTGACAGATTTTACTGCCAAGCTGAGCTACGCACCCCTCGGCTCGCCCCACGCGATCGAATTAAAGCTGCAGCTTGCTGATCAGGATTCGAATCAAAGCTATCTGGGCCTCACCGATAATGATTTCGGCGACGATGCTCTGCGCCGCTATGGGCTTTCGGAGCTCGACAATATAGCGACGGAACACGAACAGGCGATTTTGCGCTACAGCTTCGACGTATCCGAGAACTTCAGTCTGACGGCAACAGCCTACAACAACACGCACCAGCGCAATTGGTTCAAAACCGAAGGGCTGGACCTCGATGGCAGCGCGAATGCTGACAGTTACTCGGGCAAGAGCTGGGCGAGTGTCATCGACGCCGTGAATCTCGGCAATGGGTTGGGCGCTTACAGCCACGAACAGCTTCAGGGCATTCTTGATGGTTCTGTCGACACGCCAACCGGCAGCGTGCAGCTGCGATCGAACAACCGCGAGTACTATTCCCGTGGACTTCAGTTCGGCGCAAACTGGGTAGGTGATTTTGGCGGAGCGCAGCATGAAATCAGTGCTGGTCTGCGCTTCCACGAAGACGAGGAAGATCGCTTTCAACGCAACGATACCTATTCCCAAAGAGCAGGCAAGCTAGGTCTGGACTCGCTAGGCACTGAGGGCAATGCGGGTAATCAAGTGCAGTCGGCCGAGGCGCTCGCCTTCTTCATCCGCGATGAAATTACCTTCGGTGACTGGACTGTGTCACCCGGTATTCGCTTCGAAGACATAGATCAGGACCGCACACGTTTCAAGAATGGCGCAGCGCGCGATTTCCGCGATGGCCGCACCAACACCGCGCAAGTCTGGCTACCAGGCATCGGCGTAAGCTACCAGGCAACGCCCGGCTTGAGTCTGATCGGTGGGGTGCATAAAGGCTTTACAGCGCCGTCAAATTCTCCAGGTGTGGAGGAGGAAGTGGCAATTAACTACGAACTGGGAGCACGCTTCCAAGACGGCAGTCTTTCGGTCGAACTCATTGCCTTTGTGAGTGACTACGATAATTTGCTGGGTCAATGCACAGCCTCCTCGGGCAGCGACTGCATTATTGGCGACGCCTTCAATGGCGACGCGGCAACGGTAAGCGGGTTGGAGGCGTTGCTCACGGCCGATCTATCGCAGAACCCAGCCTATCGACTGCCGCTAACGCTGAGCTACACGCGGATTGATGGCGAATTTGACACGAGTATTGCGGACACGGATTTCTTCGGCGCAGTAGAGGCGGGTGATCCGCTTCCGTATCTCCCAGAAAATCAGCTGCGTATTGCACTTGGACTTGAGACTGGTCAATGGACAGCGTACATGAGTGCCAACTATGTTGACGATGTTTGCGTTCGCGCGTCGTGTGGTGCTTTTGAGCGCACCGATGACAGTCTCACGATCGACCTGAGTACGAGCTATCAGTTGAGTCCGCTTATCAACCTGTTCGCACGAGTCGAAAATCTGACCGATACGCATGACATTATGGGTCGCCAGCCCTACGGCGCGCGCCCTAACAAAGAGCGCACATTGTCAGCGGGGCTGAGACTTAATTTCTAAGTAAATGTAAACGGAAACAAACTTGGCGCATAATACGCGCCCGAAAAGCGCAGAAGCTGGGCGCGTCGAACGCAAGAATCAGGTAATTAGATTTGTTGAGGAAACTATCGATGATTAGGAAACAACTGTTGTCACTCGCCACTGGCGCAGCATTGATCGCCGCAGGCTGCGTGAGTGCCGCTGAAGTCAATGTGTATTCTGCGCGCTCCGAAGAACTCATCAAACCTGCGCTGGACCGGTTTAGCGAGGAGACCGGTATCGAAGTGAATCTAATCACCGAGAGCGCCGACGCGCTTATCCGCCGCATTGAGCTAGAAGGGGCTAACTCGCCGGCCGATGTTCTGTTGACGGTCGACGCGGGGCGGCTATTTAGGGCTAAGGAGGCGGGCATTCTGGCGCCTCTCGAGTCGGAGATTCTGACGCAGCGCATTCCAGCCGCCTATCGCGATCCAGATAATCAGTGGTTTGGTTTGTCGCTGCGTTCGCGCGTCATCATGTTTGATAAGTTGCGTGTTTCTGCCGACGAAATAGCCAGTTATGAAGACCTCGCCGATCCGAAATGGAAGGGCGAAGTCTGCATCCGCTCATCAGGAAATATCTACAACCAGTCGCTGCTCGCCTCGCTTATCGAGCATCTTGGTGAAGAGGCGACAGAGGCGTGGGCAGAGGGATTGGTTGCGAACATGGCTAGGCGTCCACAGGGAGGCGATCGCGATCAGATTCGTGCAGCAGTCGCAGGGCAGTGCAAACTCGCCGTATCCAATACTTACTATCTCGCTGGTATGCTCAATTCGAGCGTGGCCGCCGATGTCGACGTGGCAAAGCAGGTAGGAGTGATCTGGCCTAACCAAGCAGACCGCGGCGCGCACATGAATGTGAGCGGTGCCGGTATGATCAAAACAGCGAAGAACCCTAATGAGGCGCAGCGGTTAATCGAATTTTTGAGCGACGACTATGCGCAGCAATGGTATGCCGAGGTTAATAACGAGTATTCGGTGCGAGCAGATATTCCTGTCAGCGCCACTCTGCAGGAGTTTGGGTCGTTCAAGGCTGACCAGCTAAACCTCGAAGCGCTCGGAAAGAATAACGAGGCCGCAGTAAGGCTCGCCGACCGCGCGGGCTGGCAGTAAGCCACTCAAAAAAGAGTGGCTCGAGCGAGAATTTGGGTGTGATCAAGCGGTATTAATGATCGATCGTTTATGAACAAGAGTGCAGAGTGAGCATCGCCTCACTGCTAAAGAATGACTTTCCTAGGCCAAGGCTGTCTCGATTGAGGCCTTGGCCTTTGTCGTTGCTGATATTATCGCTGCTGCTTGCGACCCCGATTGTCGTTGTTATCTCCTCCGTGTTTTTCCCCGCGGGGGACATTTGGACGCATCTGCTCGACACTGTGCTCACGCGCTACGCGCGCAACTCGTTACTGCTTATGGCGGGTGTTAGCGTCGGCGTTCTCGCGCTAGGCATCTTTCCTGCGTGGCTCGTAACGGTTTATCGATTTCCCGGTAGTAAAGTGCTCGAATGGGCGCTGCTGCTCCCGTTGGCTATTCCCGCCTATATTATCGCGTACACCTACACCGGAATGCTCGACGTCGCGGGTCCTCTCCAGAGTAGTTTGCGCGAGGCGTTCGGATGGCGCTACGGTGATTATTGGTTTCCCGAAATTCGATCACTGGGCGGCGCAGTTGCGATGCTGTCTCTGGTTTTTTATCCCTATGTGTATCTCCTCGCGCGTGCCGCATTCAACGAGCAGTCGGGTAGCGTAATGGAAGCTGCACGTAGCCTAGGTTGCTCTAAGCGTGGCGCATTTTTGAGAGTCGCATTGCCCTTGGCGCGTCCGGCGATTGTGGTTGGCTTGAGTATCGCACTGATGGAGACCCTCGCGGACTACGGCACGGTGCAGTATTTCGGTCTTTCTACGTTTACCACCGGTATCTATCGCACGTGGAATGGATTGGGCAGCAGTGTTGGGGCAGCGCAGCTCTCTGCACTACTGCTTGGCTTCGTTTTTATTTTGGTTTCACTTGAGGCTTGGTCGCGACAGCAATCGCAGTTTTTCAATACGGGTGCGCGCAGCCGGCCGAGTGATCCTGAGGCGCTCCGAGGACTCAGTTTATGTCTGGCCTATGCGGTCTGCGGCGTGCCCGTGCTGCTTGGTTTTGTTGTGCCTTTTTTGCAGCTGCTCTTTTGGGCATCAATCACCTACGACACGATTCTGACGAGTGACTTTGCGGGTTATCTTTTTAACAGCGTCACTCTCGCTGCTCTTACCGCGAGTGCGGCGCTGGGACTCGCGCTTTTTATCGCTTACGGCAAGCGGGCATTCCCAAGTAATGTGTCGCGTGTCTCGGCGCGCCTCGTCGGTCTCGGCTATGCGCTGCCCGGCACCGTGGTAGCGATAGGTGTACTGGTGCCGTTCGCTTGGTTCGACAATCGCCTGAGCGAATTTATGGTCGCCAACTTTAACTACAACACGGGGCTTCTGCTGAGCGGCACCGTGTTTATTCTCGTCTTTGCCTATCTAGTCCGGTTTTTACCTATCGCGCTTAATACCGTCGATGCCGGTCTTACCAAGATCCGGCCCTCGATGGACGAAGCGGGACGGAGTATGGGATTGAGTCCGGCGGCGCTTTTACGCCGCGTACATATTCCGATTATGCGTGGCTCGTTGGCGACTGCGCTGCTTCTGGTGTTTGTGGATGTGCTCAAAGAGCTTCCCGCGACACTCCTTCTTCGGCCTTTTAATTTCAATACGCTGGCCATTCGCACTTTTGAGCTGGCTAACGAGGAGAGGCTTGCTGATGCTGCCGGTCCCGCACTTGCGATCGTGTTGGCGAGTCTAATTCCTGTTATTCTTCTCAGTCGAACACTGCGGCACGCAGGCGAGGCGTCGTCCTCTCTGCCTCAAGCCTCTGTACCCTCGGACGAGAATCAATGACGTCACCTGCACTGCAACTGGACAACGTAAGCGTACACCTCGGCGGTAAATTAATCGTCGACTCTGTCTCGTTCCGCGTCCCCGCGGGCGGAATCGGCTGTCTGCTAGGCGCCAGTGGCTGCGGCAAAACGACTCTGCTCCGAGCCATCGCAGGATTTGAGTCTGTGAGCTCCGGTAGCGTCTCTCTCGACGGCGCGCAGGTCAGCACGCCAGAGAAAACCCTCGACATTGAGAAGCGTCGGGTGGGCATGGTGTTTCAAGACCACTCGCTTTTTCCTCACCTCAGTGTTCGCGACAACATCGCCTTTGGCCTGCAGTCATTAACTGCTGCCAAGCGCGCTGCGCGTGTAGACGAGCTAGCCCGCCTGCTGGCAATAGGCGATCTCCTCGATGCCTATCCGCATAGACTGTCCGGAGGACAGCAGCAGCGAGTTGCGATTGCGCGCGCGATGGCACCCCGCCCTGAGGTACTCCTCCTAGACGAGCCTTTTTCGAGCCTCGACGTCGAGCTGCGCGAGCAGCTCGCGCGTGAGATCCGAGGCGTTCTCAAACACGAGGGTGTGACGGCGATTCTGGTGAGTCATAATCAGTTCGAAGCGTTCGCCATGGCCGACGAGATTGGGGTGATCAAAGGGGGAAA
>Ga0222714_10000817_pt1 | contig 35444 bp, 54 predicted proteins | sample C33_3DmetaG_FD_165048 | JGI IMG/M metagenome (GOLD analysis project Ga0222714, IMG submission 165048) | Estuarine water microbial communities from San Francisco Bay, California, United States - C33_3D | ecosystem: Environmental > Aquatic > Marine > Unclassified | place: USA: California...
ATTTCCTATCAAATTTGACGCGTTCAGGTTCGAGAGACCTGAAGCGTTTCCAATGTACAGACTGGCCCGGACGGAATTTAGGTTTGAAATTCCCCAAACGTTCAGGGTGGCCGAGCCGTACACGACGGCCGAGTTGACGTACAAAGTGTCCGAGATGTTGGCCGACCCAAAAACGTACAGGTTGGAACCCACAGGTGGCGCGCTCAGAGTTCCTATGGACACTCCGTTCTGATATGCCAAGTTCCCAGCCACAGAAGTCCACTGGGAAGAGAGGATCGAGACGTTCGAAGCGTTTGAAACCCTACCGTACTGGTCGACGGTAACCTGTGCGACATTGGCAAACGAGCCGTAGGTCCCGGCGACAACACCACTCGGAGGCAAATTCGTATTTGAAATTGTTCCAGTGAGGTTCGAGGCGTTCAAAGACGAGAGACCCGACCCGTTCCCGTAAAAAGATGTTCCCCAGATACTGGCACCGTTGATTGGTCCAGCGACGTTCAGAGCCGAGTAACTGATGTTAGAGATGATACTCCCGGCTACGTATAAGTTTCCTGTAAAAGTTCCGTCCACGCTGATGACGTTACCGGCGATGACGTTCCCTGTTGTATCCAGGACGTTTGAGGCGATTATGACATTCGCAGGGGGGCAAGGCGGGATAGCCACTGCCCTGGGGCCCCCATTCGCGATGCTGTCACACATCGTCTATCTGTTTTTTACTGATATAATAATCAAAAGGCCTGCGAGAGCCACGCCGCCCACTATGAGCAGCTTGGTCTGATCTCCGTTATTCCACGGTACGGGCGGAGGGAGGCTTACGGGTCGCGCGGGGTCCATAGGAACCTGGACCGTTTTGAATTTTAGTAGAAACATGTTGTGACCGGCTACAAGCAAGTTTCCGTTGTTCGGTTGACGCCACGTCACAGTCAGGCGGTCAAGTTTGTCTATACGCGCAGGGTACTGGGTCGTGATGCGATAATTTGCGTTGTAGAATTCTGCGTTGCCAGTAATTTTGATGGGAATTGTGGCGAAAGAGCCGTTGAAGGCGTTGGCCGTAGGGACGAGTATTTGCGATGCGCTGCTGCTCAGAGCCGAGGCTGTGAGGTGGTTGGGTGTGCGCAGCTCGGCAATGTCAAGAGCCACGAATTGGGACACCGCCAAGTCGGGCAGCTGGGCCGAAACCAACTCAACCTCTGAGATGTTCAAGATTGGGGTGGTCAGGTGAAGCACGTAACTGTTTGAATCGGGCCAGAGGGTCTGGTTCCGATTATCGGAGTCCACATAGACTATGTACTCCATTTTCTAATATGAGACTTAGACAATTTGTCCGCCGTACTGGCACACGTTTGGCTTTGCGCACGTGAAGCGGAAGGTCAGGAACGTGTGGCCACTTGGATCAGCAAGTAATTCACCATTTGCTTTGAAAATTTTAATAGTCAATGTCTTGAGCTGTCTGATGGGCTCGATGAAAGCCACGTCGGTTGGGAAGCCCGTCCCGGACACGGTGAAGATTGTGCGCTCGTTGACCTGTTCGGCCGGAATGACCGCCAGGGCCGTCTTGAGGTACTGGAGGTTGGGTATAGGGGCGCTAAGGGAACCCTGAGTCGAGATGGTTCCGGCTGTGCTCATATCAAACTGGAGATCCGCACGGTCGTTAAACTTTGACACGAGCTCGTCAACGTACACACACAAGGTGGTTACAGTACTCGCGTTTGCGGAGATGCTGGCCATCAGGAGCTCTGCTTTTACTACGTTCCTCAGGGGGATATTGAGGTACGAAGTAAAATCCACGTTCGAACCTGTAGTATTCACAGTGTCGACGCGAACAGTGTACACTTCTGTGTCACACATTTAATTTAGGTTTAGATTTTAAACCCGAAGGGTTTGGGTCCGAGCGAAGCTCGCCTTTTAGAGACCGCTGGGGATCGCAAGGGTGAGTGCCTTCGGCACTCTCTTGGTCTCTAAGTCCGCTCCAGCAGCGACCCACCGATGCCACCATCGATCGAAAAGTCACGAATCTGCTCGCGGACCATGTCGCCGTCACCGCACAGGCCACCTGGGGTCAGACCACGGGTGTAGTACGAGGCCTTCTCGGCGGGGCCTGGGGTGCACTCCAGGCTCGATGGGATCTCGGTCAGGCTCGTTGGGCCGGACGAGGCGGCGGCGCCTGCGGAGGTGACCAGAGGAGCGGGCTCGTAGGTGGAGCCGCGGCCCTGGACCAGCATGACCAGGATAGCCACGAGCAGACCGATGATCACAGCCTGGGTAAGGAGTTTGCCAATCTTGATTGCCATTTTATATTTGTTAATATTTTTTTAGTGCGTTAAAGCTTTCAAGTTCCTTTCTAAAAAGGTTTCAGAATGGACGTGCCACCTATGGACCTGGACGATAACGAGCGCGAGCTGCTTGACGAAATCTCCATCGAGGTTCCTAAAAAGACAATCCCAGTGCGCCCCAAGCCTGCGCCCCGGCCAAGCCCTTTTACAAAGAGAGCCCCGGGACCAGTAGCGCCTCCTGTTGATGACATGGCCGGTATGGATATGTTTATGAACCCTGGGAAGCGGACCGCGCCTCCCCCTCCGGCTCCTGAGGAGTTTGACGGGGGCGAGGAGGAGATGGACGAGGGTTTCGGACCCGAGGGAGCTCCCCAGGGCTTTCAGGGCGGCGGTGGTGACCAGACGCCTTCCGATGGCTACAAGACGATCGAGGACGAGAAGGCTGATTTACTGAACAAAATTACTCGGCTGATCAAGAAGGGTATCCAGTCAAGTGCCCGTCTGACCATTTACTCGGATATCGATGAGATTCGCACAGAGTACAAGCGGATGACTTATTCCATCGAGGTTGAGCGGTCTATCAAGTTTCAGCGGCGTATGCTGGTGGCTTGCGTGACGGGCCTGGAGTTCCTGAACGACAAGTTCGACCCATTCGACCTGGAGCTTAACGGATGGTCCCAGAACACTATGGAGAATGTCGAGGACTATGACGGGGTGTTCGAGGAGCTGTACAACAAGTACAAGACGAAGGTTCAGGTGGCACCAGAGGTGAAGCTGATTATGATGGTTGGCGGGTCGGCTATGATGTTCCACCTGACGAACAGCATGTTCAAGGCGGCTGTGCCGAACGTGACCCAGGTGATGAAGCAGAACCCTGGGCTGATGCAGAACATGGTGGATGCCGTTTCACGTGCACAGCCCAATGGAGCAGGTCCAGCGGCCGGTGAGCCTCCTGCGGGCGGTCTGCGTCGAGAGATGCGTGGACCTGGAATGGACTTTGGGAGCCTGATGAATATGATGGGACCTCCACAGCCCCAGATGACGCGGCCACCACGCGATGAGACTGCCGATGACGTGTCTGATATCGTGAGCGTCGACAACGGCGACCCAGACACGAAGGACGTGCCAGTCAAGGGCGGCAAGGGTCGTGGTCGGCCGAAGAAGAGGGAAGTGTCCCTTTGAGGTGAGAGCTCCGTAGGAGCTCTGGTTTAAAGTACTGCGCCGCGGCTAAAAAACTTCTAAACAATAAGTAATGGCGGTGGCCTATGCGCCATTCGATGAAAACGAAAGGCCCCAAGCCGTCAGGCTCCTAAATAAAGAAACTGTTTTACCCGTTTCGGACAATACAGAGTGTAATTACGTCCTCATGGGCTTTATTGTGGGTGTATTTTTAATCGGTCTCGTGGATTCCATGCGGTCAAAATAGACACTTGCCCTTTCCAAAAACCTCTGGAGGTTTAGTGTCCGCCTCGGCATTAGCTGCGCTAATGACCTCAAACCCCCCTTCCCTATAAACCTTCAAGCGTTTGCGGTACATGGCGAAGAAAACAGACCATTGGTCTGCGATATCAAAAATCAAAGGATCATTCACTTTACCTGCCGTTTCACGCATGATGCGGCCGATAGATTGCTTAATGTCACTCTTGGGAGTGGCCAAAATGACTGTGTCCAGTGCAGGAATATCCAGGCCCTCGTGAGCCAACTGAAAGGTGGCAACCACGATTGGACTCTTGGCAGATTCTTCCAAGTCCTTCTCTTTCATCCCACCTACATAGAGTTTCGCGTTAGAGCCTAGCCTATTTTGTAAGTAAAAGCAATGTTCACGCCGGTCGGAAAGTATCAGTACGCGCCGCCCGTCCGCGAGGGCTTCTTCAGCCGTCTGGACTATGAGGTCGTTCCGAGCCTCGAGTTCAGTGACGATGTTGATCATACCGGCCATGTTAAGTTGACCAAACCTCGTTACGGGTGGGGCCTCCTTGAAGGCCTCGTCCGTGTAATTCAGCGTTGTGACCTTTGTCGTCCCCTGATTGACCCGCTCGACCTTGAAGAACTCGGGACCAAGGAACCAATACAGAAGCCGCGTAAGCCCATCCTTGCGTTCTGGCGTCGCAGTAAGTCCGAGAGTGAACTTTGGACAAATCTTGAACATGAATTGTGAGAATGCAGGGGCACCGATGTGGTGAGCCTCGTCAACCACCAAAAGACCGATGGAATCAAAGGCTTTCTTGTCGAATTCTCTCATGCACATGGTTTGGATCATGGCGATGACGAAATCCTTTTCAACGTCGAAAGTGTCACCCTGAACGCGACCGATGGTGGCTGTCGGACAAAACTCTTTGATTTTTTCGACCCACTGGTTCGCGAGAAACTCTTTGTGAACGACAATCATGGTCCGGACCTTCAGGTGTGCCGAAAGAGCCAAGGAAACGGTGGTTTTCCCGAAACCGCACGGAAGGGACAAAACGCCGCCTCCCTCTTCTTCAAAGGCTTTGACTCCAGCTGCAAAGGCTTCGTTTTGTCGCGTCGCGTCTCGTAGGTGTCCAGTGAAAACAATCCCAGGAGCCCGAGCGTGATCAGGGCGTGAGTCCCTGGAGGGCGGCCCGAACCTCCCGAGGCCATAATAGCGGGGGACCAAGACCAGTGACGAAGTCGGTGTGACCCCTGCATCCTGTTTGACCCCCCGAAAAACTTTAAAGGAGGGACCGAACCCGGGACCGATACCATGTTGCGTCTGTGGTCTAACAGTGAGTTCACGCTTTATTTCGGGCCCACCTTCACAGACGTAGCCGTTTCTTGTGAGCGAATTCATTCACTTCTTATACTTTTCAAGACTAAATGCTCTATACCGTCCCAAACCTTCTTCTCAATTTCAATCTCAATTTCGTCCCCTTTTTGAAATTCCTGAACCGTCTTGAGACCTTCGACGCGACACATGACCCGACCGTACCGGAATGGAACCTTGAGACGGGTCACGCGACCTTCAATGAGAACTTCTAGGTACTTGCGTCCGTCCCAGTCGTAGTAGGGGGTATGAATCACGGCTCGTACCATTCCCATTATTATATTTATAAACTATAAATGAGTTCACCGGCTCCCGCACCAGGGCCCGCGCCGTCAGGCCCAGCGCCCTCCAACTTGCCGGCGGCGTGTTGGAAGGATGATCCTTTCGAGTTTCCAGGTAAGCTCGTGGAGCAATACCTGGAGTGCCCGTGGAAACAGTGGTCGACCATCGGAGGCTCGGCGTGTCTGATGTGCTGCTGCTGTTTACTGATTATGATGATGGCGAAAAAATAATATGATACAGTAGTAAATGGATCGCCTTTATATCGGTATTCTGATCGGTATCGTAATTTATTTCCTTTATTGTAAACTGTTTAGCAGTAAGACGTCGGGCTTCACCCTGCAGCCTTTTTCGAACATGACGGACCGGGCGGCGGTCACGACGAGCTTCCAGACCCAGACGGCCGCCTTGACCAATGAGCTCAAGGCGAAACTGACGGACGCAATCAACGCTAAAAAATCTACGGAAGAGTTGATTACTCTTTCAAACTCTTACGCAGATCAGTCGAATGAACTGAACAAGGCGTACTCGGCCTGGCAGCTGCAGCACCGCACTGACGTCGTTGCAGCGGCTCCGGCACCAGGACCTTCCCCGGCTCCTCGGGCTTAAGCCGTAGGCGCTTGATCTCCAACGGTCGTTGCGCTACACATATTAATAGTTCGGTTTTCGGACCAATAAGGACTCGGGCAAGTAAGACCTGTGATTGATACTGGATTGGCTGTACATTTGTTGTTAGTCTTATCGGGTGTATAGTTTGCGGGACAAGTGAGTGTTGAAATATCTACTGGATTATTTGCATTGCACACTGTTTTATCTGATGATGCGGTGTATCCAGTTGGGCATGTAATTGTCTTTACTGATTGTGAAGTTGCGGTACACTTATATTGAGGTCCTCCATAAATATTAACAAAACGTTCTTTGGTGTATCCGGGTGCACATGTAGCGGTCGAGGGCTCTACTTTGACCCCCCAGGAAGAATCTGACATGCATCCAACTCCCGGAATTTTTGAAGAACCAGGTGGACATGTATAATCCCCGATTACATAAGATGAAGGAGATACAGAACATGTGGATTGACCGGATACCCATGAAATTGTTGTAGTTCCAGTCTTTGTTGCATATCCATCTTCGTAACTATATGTACTAGTTGTTCCGTTACATGTTCCTGCCGTCGGCGTGGCGGTGGCGGGTAATTGGCATCCGTTCGTCTTTGACCATGTCGCTCCACTTATAGCACAAGTTCCACCGGTCGGGTCAGCGGCTGGTAATGTACACCCACTCGTTGCGTTCCAAGTCGCTCCAGTGACTGAACACGTCCCCGCTGATGGCGCGACGTCCGGACACCCAGCAGCCGTAAATTGGGTCGCAAATTGATTGATGGAACAAGATGCGGCCGTTGTGTTGACTGGCGTTCCCGCGGGGAATACAATGTTACGTACGTACAACTGTTCAGGTTTCCCACTCGAATTGCCCGAACACCGAACAGAGCCGTACTTTTCCCAAGCTCCAACCGTCGCCGACGAACAACAAGATTGTTGATTACAGTTTTGTCTCTGTACCTCCCCATCTGCATAAGGGCACGCAGCACCACGAGTCCCGTCCGTTCCGACGGTTGCTGCTTTCTTGACGTTGTACGTACGGGTCTGTATTCCGCCATCACACGGCTGGGAACATGCACTCCAGTCTGACCAAGCGCCCTGACACGCCTGCCCAGACGTGCATGCCGGTAGGTCAGTACACGTCGTCGTCTCGTAAGACTCTGGATAATGAGCATTAAGACCGTACGTGGTTTCGCACGCCGTGCCACCGTTTCTTGCCGCTTTGGTGGCTGTAAACTTTCTGGTCTTTGTGCCGTACCCGCAGATGCTCGAACACGCCCCGTAATTGGACCACGAACCTTCGCAGTTCTGACCACAATCAGGATTGGCACAAGGTTTTTTGTCCCCTTCGTTCCTGATGGTTCCGTCGGTGTCTTTACACGGTTTTCCACCTGGTCCGGCTGGTGTAGAAACTCGGTACGTGTATTCCCCTGGGCCGCACGTCGTCGAACAGGCTCCCCACGCGCCTACACAGTCAGGGACGCATGATAGACGGTCTGTACTTATAGAATAACCCTGATTACATGTCAAAGTACAAGAGCCTGGAGAGCCTGAAGGATTGGCAGCTGTCGCATCAGAGCATGGTGTGAGGACGTTATTTCCATTGGCGACCGTAGGACACGTGCCACACGCCGCAGTCGTACACCCTTCGACGCTCGTATAATAGGTCCCTGGTGGTTTTGTAGGGCAAGCAGCACACTGAGAGTTGCTGGACGTCAAACCACTTGTACGCCTGGTGAGAATTATAATAAAAATTATAATGACCAGGCCCAATACGGCGAGGCCATGCATCTATAAATATTCTAGATTTTATTCTTGAACAATAATAGAACCATGATAAAAAAGGGTATTATTATTGGTCTTCTTCTGGTGGTTCTCGCAATTATTATGTATAGAAGAGTCTCTTGCTATGACAACTCTTTAGTTGATTATGCTGCACAGATGATGAAAGAACACAAGACGGCCATGGAAATACTCAAGGCTCTTGAGGCCAAGGGTGCGTCTCAGAAGGATGCGTTTGAGATTTCAAAAGCAGCCGAAAAAAGACTCTCATGAACATTGTAAAGGCATACACAAGGTTTCATCCGCGGATGTTACATAACCCTGTAAACACCTACAGTCACTAATAGCCTGATCATACGAAGAGTTTGGGGGGCACTGTAGAGTCCCGGTCGTAGGGGCGGAAGGGATCGTGTCTGTAAAAGTCGCACCTAGAACGCTAGGAGTTGGAGTCTCTATCATACATTTAAATCCAAAATATGGACACGTAAAATTTGTAAAGTAAGTGAAAATTATTGATAAAACCAAAAATCCAATCGCCCCAATTAAAATAATGACACCACTCTTCATTATTTTATTACTCTACATTTGAAGTTGGGTTCTTCCCGAGCATGACAGCGCAATGCAAGACCCTCCATCTGTAGATTTAATAAAACCGGGGGCGCACTTGCAATCGTGGAGAGAATTATCATAAACTGAATTCACAGGGCATGCACACGTGGTGTTATCCGAAGATAACGTGGTTCCAGTTGGACAACATATTCCTGAGACGCCTGTAAAAACTGTATTCGCTGGACAACATGTTTTATTATCCGATGCTACCGTAGTGCCTTGTTCACAACAAAACCCCGTTGTACCCGTGAAAGTGCCATTTGTAGGGCAACAGGTTTGATTATCTGACGCAAGGGTTTTACCTGTAGGGCAACACTTTCCAGTGACGCCTGTATATGTTTGCCCGACTGGACAACATGTTTTATTGTCGGACGCAAGAACCGTTCCATCCTGACATTGTGGTAAGGTGGGCATGTCTTCACTACGTGTACAGTTGGCCAAGTTGTCATAATAACACAGTCCCACCGCCTCATTTGTGCCTTTTACGTATCCTATCGTAGCACCATGTGCATAACCACAGTCCCAGCAACATACACCGCTCTTGTTTGTAGTCTTGGATGGGCATGCACCATTTGGATATCTCGAAGCGAGACCTGCCGAGTTGCCGATTCCACCCATTTGTGCAACACTAGCCAAGAACCCGCCACTCTGATTGGCCATACCCGCGACTCCTCCACCGTCGCGTATTATTGCGGCGACTGTGTTAACTACAGCATTCGTAGCGGTCACGAGACCGGATTGAATGGCATTCGCGGCCGTGATACCTGCGTTTGAAATCTCAGCCGCCGCTGAGGCGAGACCGGCGCTCACGGTGTTCACGGCCGTGTCGACCGTCGAGTTTCCGGAATTTACAGGGGGAATAGTCACCGTCACAACCGTCGTAATCAGGTCCGGATGCAACCTGAGTTTGCCCCCTGAAATAATGAACCGCACAATAGTACTCCCAAACAAAAGTTCAGCAATTTCCTGTCCTTCTGTGACGTAACACGTCGGCGGGTCACTGTCCCGGTAGCTGACGCCCTTGATGCGACACATATCCCGGGTGTTCACACATTCACCGGTTTCCCGGATGTACTGATTCTTGGCCCTTCCAGAAGCCGTTCCAACCTCTTCATCACACATCTGATGGATGGAAGGGTCCGCGGCGATACAAGCACCGTCTGTGGGTATGTTGGCCGGGGTGATGGTGTTCCACTGTGAAAACCACGGCTTTGCACGCCACTCTGTATACGTCAGGTCCTGGTTATCGTTGTTGGGTGGTGGCCACGGGAACGCGGCGTGACACGTGTCCTTTGTTGCATAGGAGCACGCCTTGTCGTACCCGTTTCCAGGTAAAAAGCCTACTCCACCTTCCGATGCACATATATTGTCAAAGGCTAAGTTGTGGATGTTCTCTAGCTCTGTAGGGGTCAGGTACTGATTGCAAAGCATGATAAACAGGGTATCACTGATTGTGTCGACTCCAAGATCTGTTGAAATTCTAGATGAAACATCCGCTATGAGGTCCTTGACCGATTGAGGAGGGTTCGTGCTCGTGAAAAGCCGGACAAACTCGTTTGAAATAGCCAGGTCAAGCGTATCGGCGTCCCAAGCGTCTAAAGGGCCTACAAACATGGGGTACCGGCCTTGGCGTGGCGTAGGCGGCGGCGTTGCAGGCCCTGGTGCCGGAGCGGGTGCTGGGGAGGGGGACTGAGGACATGCAACGCCTAAAGGCCAAGTCGAACAGGCTATAGTCGTGTTCACAACCTCGGAGTCGTTTGCGGCTTTCATGTTGCGCATGTCGTCTGTAGAAACGAGTTCTGAATAGTTACCCGTGTTTGTCATATCAAGGGCCAGACCTGCTATTGCTACAGCGTCAAAGACGCCGCTCACGGCTGACAAAACTCCTCGGGTAGCTTCCCTTTCCGCAATTTGGGTCGCTAGAATTCTAGCGCCGTTATCTGCACTCAAAGCCACGGCTTCGGCGCCCGCCCTGGCAGTAGACGATGCGACCGTCTCTCCCTTTGCCGCGGCAGTTTTGCCCCACCGAAGACCCATCTTGGCTCTGGCCAGGACCCCCATACGCCCAAAGGCTTTGGACATTCTTCCCGTAAGCGTTTTTTCCGCCACCCTAGCCCTTGCGAGTTTCAACTCGGCTGCAAGTGCTGGGGTCATTCTCAAACGCGTCACAATCTTCAAAGCTATGACGTCCACATGCAAAAGCGCCTCTACTGCGAGACCAATACCTACGCCCGTCAAAATGTCCGGTAAACTATTCAACAGCGTCGCAACTTGACCTTGCTGAGCCGGAGGAGCCGCGAGGCCAGTTTGTTGAATGGCGGGCGCTTGTGCTGGGCCTGCTACAGATAAGGAAGATTGTGGTCCAGAGTAGACGGGAGTTGGACCAGGTGAGGGACCAGGGCCTGGGGAGGGGCCAGGGCCTAGACTTGGAGAAGGCCCAGGCGCCTGTACAACTACTGGCCCTGGGGAAGGAGTCTGTTTTTGTAGTTGGAGCAAAACAACCACAATAACGACGATGACGACGACGAGTACAATACCCGCCCCGCCTGCGACAGCGGCCTTTGTGGCGACCGCCATCCTCTAGTATTTACAAAACAAAATTTAACTGAGGACCAAAGCAGCTGCTAGACCGCCGCATAGTAACACACATATCACGAGTATGATCCATTTAAATTTGTCGAAAAATTCTTTTATAGGTGCAAGTAAAGTGTTTACAGCGGGTGCTGCAGCGTTGGCTCCTGCGGCTAAAACAGTCGCAGCACCACCGGCAGCCGCCCCGAGAACTTGTGCAGCCGCTGGAGTGAGTGCGTTCGTTGTTTCTACGATGGCGCCTGCAGCCGCTCCGGCAACAAAAGCAACCGCCTCACCGATTGACCCGGCAAGCTGATTCTCATAGTCCGAATGGCACGTCATTTTACCCCAAGAAATGGCCGGAGATGGAGCGGGAGCTGGAGAGCCCGAAGACGGGGATGGGGCTGGTGAAGGGTACACGCTGTTTCCGGCTCGTGTAAGCACCGCCTGAATGATTATCGTGTGATCGTCTATAACCTGAATGACCGTCTTGTCGCCACCGATAGAGAGATTAGGTGTGGTCGGGGTGGCGTCCGGATTGGGTGGTGGATAAAAGGTGAATGTATCGTTGACACACGGATTAAAGTTGCTACTAGGCGAACTGTATGTAATCTTCACTTTACTCGCGTCCAAGATTGTAATGTCCGTGATTGAAACCTTGACGCCGTCCGTCGCGTCGAGTCGGGCCAGGGCCAAACTGGCGAGGACAGTGGCCGATACGCCCGCAAAAACTTTACCAGATGTTATACCGTATTTGCTCAACGTCTCGCTTTGTTTGGTAACCCTTGCGAGCCCTGAAGCCGGCATGTCGTTTACCGGCGATTTGCCCACTTTTACAGTCGCTATACCATCTGCAGTATTGAATCCATCTTCTGCAGTGCGAAGTAGAGTTTGTGGGTCATTTCGGGCCTGACGCGCGATTAGAGCATCCTGACTTGCGATATCATCACCAACCTTGGATGAACGTTTCAAAACGTTTTTAGCTCCTGTGATGAGGCTGTCAAGAGCGGAACCCGCCGTTCCTACAAGGGTTTTGAATGCACTTTTAAGTGCGGACATTACTACCATTAAGAAATATTTTTACTTTAAGAACTCACCCACAGAAATACCAATGAAGCTCATCTTCTGCCTCCCGGGGAAATCATACTCGCGCGAGTTCCTCCTGGCATGGTCAGACCTTCTTATGCAGGCGACAAACCGTGGTCACCAGTGTATGATTTCTCAGCAGTACTCGAGCGTCGTGCACTTCGCACGGGCCAAGTGTCTCGGTGGTGATGTCCTGAAGGGCCCGGACCAGAAGCCGTTCCAGGGCCAGGTGGACTATGACGCCATTATGTGGATCGACTCCGACATTGTTTTCAAGCCAGAGGACCTCTTCCGGATCCTTGAGAGCCCTCACGACGTGACGGCCGGTTACTACATGATGGAGGACCTTCAGAACATCGCGGCGGTCAAGGATTGGGACGAGGACTTTTTCAAACAGAACGGGTCTTTCAAATTTCTAAAGCCCGACGACCTCGCCACCGCCCCAGAGTACATACCCGTCGCCTACGCCGGTATGGGCTGGATGCTCATCAAGAAGGGCGTCGTCGAGGACATCAAGTACCCGTGGTTCTGGAGCGACCTCCAGCGAATCGGAGAGTTGACCGACATGAACTCCGAGGACGTTGCGTTCTGCAAGGCGCTCAAAGCGGCTGGTCATCCGGTTTACCTAGACACGAAGCTACGTGTAGGTCACCAGAAGCTTCTTATTGTTTGAGACCAAATTCCTTCTTCAACTCATCAATAGTTGAATAGTACCTGGCAAGGTCCTTTTTGAACCGAGCGTCCTGTTTTCCATTCGTTTTCAAAATATACGCCAAATTTGCCTTTGAGTACTTTGTTCGCATCTGGTTGTCCGTGGGTTTGCGCGGTGCGACCTTTTTCGGGGGAGAAACTGTACCAGTTTCTCCCCCCGGTCTCTTGTCGATAAAGCTCAAGGCTTGCATGACGGTGTCCGCGAGGTCATCTTTTTTCGAGTGTTTGTCGAAGAACGACACGAGCTCTTTGTTCGGTCCGTCACCTGCGATGAATTTCCGGGCCCTCTCGATCGAAGTCTTTTTGCGCTGCGCGTACCGAGCCTTTCCAGCACCCGCCACGTCCGGAATCTTGTGACGCGCGTCCCAAATCACCACATCCTTCTCCTTGACCAAAAAGTACGTATGCAGCAGGTTCTCGACGCCTTTCATACTCCGGTTCCGGTCTGGTTGCTTTTCGATGACGACTGTGGTCGCCTCGAGGACCCACGGCTTTTCGTTGAGGTGCCGGACCAGACACGGGAATATCCCATCCGCGTGTTTCGGTGGTACACCAGACACGTCCCATTGATGAATCTTTTTCGTCACTGGATCAATCAAACACAAGGCCAAATTCTTAATTCCACAATCAATTGACAGAATCATCTAGTTATTAAAGATTAATAGTTTTTAAGTCCTAATGAAACAGACGGTTTGTGCCAAGAAAAAGGAGACGACCGAGGCTCGAAAATCAAAACCGAGAGCGCCAGGACCCGAGCCGCCGCCGACCGAGCCGCCCGTGGAGAACATCGAGGGCCTCGTGTGTTGGTGGTGCGTCCACGGCCTTCCTCAGCGTCCGTGTATTCACTTGCCCGTCAAATATGATGATAAATTAAACAGGTTCACGACCGTTGGGAACTTTTGCTCGTGGCAGTGTGCCAAAGCGTACGCGCTTGACATGAACTCGGCCAAATCTGGGGAGATCCAGTCGTTTCTGGCTATGATGAGGCTCAGAGCCTTTGGAAAGTTTGTGCCCTTATGGGCAGCCCCGAAGCGCCAGTTTCTCAAGTGTTTCGGTGGGACCATGAGCATAGAAGAGTTCAGGACGTACGGGGGATCCGTAGAACCTCCTCAACTCTATTTTCCTATACAAAAACAGGTTCACCCTTTTCTTAACGATTCTAAAACAGAAGGAGGGGTGGCGCGCGCGCCGACCGTCGCGTCAGCGTCAGCCGACAAGTCAAAGCTCATGGCGATCGAAAACTCCACGAGTCAATCTGAGACGCTTAAACTGAAGAGAAACAAGCCACTGGCTAGGGCGGCGAGTAAACTGGAGAGTACGCTGGGAATCACTCGCAGGACTGTTCAAAGAGCAGCTGGGGCCGGGGCAGGCGACGGCGCGACTGGCTCTGGGACGGCGGGAGATGGCGCCTGAGTCTCCTTCTCTAGGGCAATGTCGGCTACAGATGGCTCTGGAGCGGGTGCCGGTGCCCGTGCCGGGAATGGCGATGGTGCTGGTGAGCGAGCCTGACGCGAAAGACCTACGGCCTCCATCATCTGGTCAACGACGTCAGTGAGAATGGGGGCGCCAACAGCGGGCGCCTGAACGTAGTACGACTTCCGTGGCCCGATAAAGACCAGCAGGACCCATGCAAAGATTAGGCCGAGTAACAGAGAAAGCAGGTACATCGCTACTATTATAACCTATAAAAATCCTAGCTTATTCCGCTGTTTAGTTGTGGCTCTGGAGGGCGGTACGTACTGGTCCGTGCTCCTGACCCATTCAGGCCCGATATGGGCTCTCCATTGAATAGAGTACCTTTCAAGGGCTTTGCGACATATTACACAAGGTAGGGACGTCCCGTGCCCACCGTCGAGCCGGACTCTCTTGACTATAAAATCACCGTACTTGCGGTGGACCCATGAAGAGAATCGGGCCGAACCAACCCCTTGACGCGAGGCCTGGAGTTGTAAATTTCGAATCAATTTTCTCTCCGCGCAGCAGTGACAATCATTAGCCATTGAGGGCCCATACGGGACAGCGACTGGTCTCGCAGACGATCATCGGATGTGTGTACATTTGTGCTGTGTTAAAAGCTTGTGTCCTTTTTAACTCAAAATGCCGTCGTGTCACGACTGCGTCTACTTTAGTCCTCAAAAGAACCTATGCACCGTCTTTCTGACAACCCCTTGGACCGCTCGAAAGTACCCTCATTTGTGCGGGGCTCCAGGTAAGGCCTTCCGTCAGATACGCTGGGTGCCACGTCAGACCCCAAAAAAAGATGAGGTGTACAAGCCAGATACAGGCCACCTGAACGATGTTTAGACCAAAAAGCATGGAGCACGCCCTTCGTGACTGGGCCCGTACCGGTTTTAGCCGCGCTCTCGGTGCTGGGGCCACCGCACGCAACTGTGAGCGCTCAGTCTATAACTGGGCCGTACAGGAGACTCGTGGGCACCAAGACGACCCCTATTGGGAAAACAGGTTTTTCAGGGCGCGCTACAAGCAGAAGGCCTTTGGGCTTCACAGGGAGCTTGAAAGGGGCCCAGTGGTGGTCCCAGACCTCCAGGTGACAGGCGACCGGGTCACCCTCAAGCTCAACCTGATCCCACAGTTGGTCAAGCGGCTCCAGAGCAAGGAGCTCGACTCGAAAAACCTGGCGCGTTATCCAGCAGACGTACTTTGGCCCGATGGCCCCTACGCCAAGATGGCCTTTGAGCTCAAGAGCAGGGACCTAGCTATGGAGAAGGCCAAGGCCAAGGAGGAGGACTACGAGGGCCTCTTCAAGTGCGGCAGGTGTAAGAGCACCAAGACGACCTACTACCAGATGCAGACGCGCTCAGCTGATGAGCCTATGACGACCTACGTCACCTGTAAGGGCTGTGGACACAAGTGGAAGTGCTGAATTTTAATCTAAAATAATAGTACCAAATGGCCCCAGCTTCCCCCAAGCCCACGTCCTTCATGAACGTCAAGCGTCGCGTCATCTACAAGACGGCTACCGGCAAGTACATCGTCAAGACCGAGAAGGGTGTCAAGTACGCTCCCAAGGTCAAGTACTACAAGAACCCAGCAGGCTCCACCGTCAACATCAAGTACGCTCACTCCAACGTGACCATCCCCAGCCCAATCCGCCCCAAGCTGGTGCGCAAGGTCCGCAAGAACTACGGCGAGGCCCGTGGCAAGTACGCCCCCCGCGTCAAGGTCCAGGGCAGCCCTGTGTGGAACCTGCCCAACCCGTTCCTGCGCAAGGTCCGCAAGAACAAGGGCATGAAGCGCGGCCCCCGTGTGCCCAAGAAGCTGCTGGCCGGTAACCCATTCGCGGCTCTTGCGTAAATTTTTAGATAAAAACATTCGTCTCCCACTACATCAGAGCGTGAATGTCTTCATGCGGGGGTAGTCTCGTTCGCGTCTGGACGGACGTAGGCGCCCGCAAACCCGCCGCCCTTCTCGCAAAAATCATCGAGAAGGATGGAGTGATTCTGACCATCAAGTACCTTTCCGAATCGAGAATCGATCACATTTGGAGGTACGAAGATGATACATATGAAATTGATGATGACTCTGTGGCAGAATATTTGAACACAAATTCTGAACTAGAATTGGGTTTCGTCCCACGTGAGGATGGGTTTGCCAGAGTCGACTCTGACGAGGACTATGTTCCATCTGACGAGGACTCTGACTCGGACTCCGACTCTCTTGACTCAGAAGACGAGGAGACGGATGAGGACCTCGAGGACGATGAGGACCTCGAGGACGAGGACGATGAGGACCTCGAGGACGACTCGGACGAGGAAAGTAATATTGATGAAGAGTAAGACGAATGGTAAAGATCGATCAGACGACCCTTTTTTACGCCCTCCTGCTTCTGGCTCTGTGGCTGCTCTTTTTCCAGAAGCCAAAGACTGAGAAGTATTGCGCTTGTGGGGGGATGATTGCTTAAGGCTTAAAAACTTTACAGTCCTTACTATAAATGTCTGTGACGACGCGGTTCATCACAGCCTTTGATGCTCAAAATCAATCACACGTGAAATGGTTGTCGCGTATGATTGATGTTGCTGAAAAGATGGGAGACCCCTCAAAGGACAATAACCTCGTAGCTGAAATTAACAAGAACCCTATGGGAGTCAAGCTCGAGCAGTTGGAGGCACTCGAGTGGCCCCATATTCATTTTTGCATTTGCGCGGTTTATGCCAAAGCGGTGCTTCGCAAGAAGGCCTTCGTCCCTGTGGCCTAAAAAAGGTCATTAACAGGTGAAATTAGTTCCCAAATTTCACCAAGGCGGTGACGGTAAAAATCCGAGTCAGCCTCAAAACTAAACGCGTTCCCTGCGAACACGTAACCACCTTGGCCCTTTTTCTTGACAATATCATCGATTGAAATCATATCTAAAAAGTTTTTCGTACAAGTCAACTTGAGTTCATCAAATTCCCATTGCTGAATGTACAAAAATCGAAGAACCTCATCGGGCACATGGGAGTTTGGTAGGATCAGGGAGCCGACCTCATATGTCATGGGCCATTCCATTTGGTCAACGAAATATGTCTCGAGCATTTTCCCAACAAACATGGCGTTGTCCCACTCCGTGAAACCCACGATCGACGTCCGGGCCTGTTCGTTGACACGCAGGGTAAATGCGTCGTTCACACCCGTGTGTAACGTGTAGTACTTGTGGCTACGTTGATTGGTCTTGACTGATTGACGTGGCTTGGTCGGCGGAGGGAGCGTGATTGACGCCACGCACGGGTTCATTTCTTTCCTTACCAAAGGCGCAGGTCTTTAAAAACGTGTCCTGTCCAAGTCAAGGTTTAGGGTTGCGTGACAAATTTCACACTAAAACAGTAATGGAGTGCTCAGTCTGCTACGGAGAGTCCGGTCCATTCCAGAAGCTGTGCTGCGGCCACGCCTTCTGCACGGGGTGCATCAAGAACTGGTACCTCAAGGGCGCTGCAGGGTCCTCGTGTCCTATGTGCCGCGCCCCTGTGTATTTCAAGGGGTTCCACAAGGTCAGGGACCAGTGGAACGAGGATGCTCAAGAGGCCAAGTGTACGGAGGTCTTCGGCGCTGCGCTCGATGATCGATTCGCCGAAGCCCAGGAGTTTGCACAGGCGTTCCCGGCCAAGTGGCACGGCCGGATATTCCGGGAACTCGTAGACGACTTTGTGGAGATTGAAAAGACGTACCGCTTCCTCAAGAACGAGGGGGTTGATCACGAGGTGATGGACGAGGTGTTTTACTGGGGCGACTACTACTCGGACAGGCACATGAACAAGTACTGGTACCTGGACGAGCCGCGCAAGGAGTTTGCTTCGCGCTACCCGTGGCTTGGGCAGAACAGCCGGTCAGGGAAGCGCGCACGGGCCCGGGAAGACCCTTGGGTCACAGTGACCCTCTATTTTGAAGTTTAATTTGTAAACTGATTTGTGATGCCTTCCACGAGTCCCCCCGCGTTGAACCCGAGTCCAAGCGCCACACCCAGAGCCATCAGGATAAAGCCCAAAATAAGCAGAGCCTGATTACGGCTCGACTTTGGCTTTTGATTTTCCTTCGTCACTATAATCAGACCTGGAATACCAAAAGCCATACCAAGCACCAGCGCACCCGAAATGGCGCCAAGGGCGCCACCTGTACCGGCCATGCTCTCAAGGAAGATGCTCTTGTACTTTCCCATTTAATTTTAGTTTACATTTATTTTAGACCCATTGCGAACCAATCTGCTCCCAAAAAACACGAGGACAAAAGGCACCAGTACAAAAACAAGTACACGGGCCACGTCTGGTTCCAGACCCAAATTTGTACGGGCCCGGCGGTACAACGCTCCGTCAGGGGTCTGAACTTGGACGTTCCCTGATCCCGACTCGTCTATCCATTCTGATTGATAGTTAAAAATCATATTGAAAGCTGCGAGAACCATCACAACCCCAAGAGCCTGAGTCTTGTGCTCGAGTTTCAGAGAAGGGTCGGCCCAATCAAGTAACAAAATTGATCCTAAAATTGCCGCCCACTTGACCACGAGACCGTGTTCCGGTCCTAGGCTATGAAGCCATCTGAGCCAAAATTTACTCGTGAATACGAAACCTACGATGGCAAAAGCCAAGGCGAGTCTCAGATGCATCATCCTAATATGGGACACCATAATATCTGAGCATAAAGAGCCCTGCGCTGATAATGGCCACTGCGACCCACTGCATGGGGTTCACGAATCTTTCACCTAAAATAAAATAGGCTGCGAGGGTCTCGAGGATTCCTGAAACACCATCCCACATTCCATTCACAAATAGGATGTTACCCTTTTTCAAACTCTGAATCAAAAAGAATATGACGCCCACGTAGCCCAAGGAGCCCTGAAGAAACCCATTGGTGGTTCCCTGACGGGCAAACTCCTTGAACCCAAAGTCGCCGATAATCTCGGCCAACGTAGCACCGATCACATTGAGCGTCGCCATCTACTCCTTCCCCAGATAAAAACACGCACCGTTGGAACAGTACAATGGAGGCAATCGAGGCTGTTCTGGAGCTGGCAAAGGAGCGTGACGAGATTGCGTCTGAGCTCGAGACCTATGAGGAGTGGTTCGAGTCCCTGGTGGGCAAGGAGGTGACCCTGACTCTCAAGTCCAAGAAGAAGACGCGCTTCACCGAGTGTGTTGTGGCCGAGTTCAATCCTGGAGAGGGCTGGATCCTTCAGTCGGATGAGGGAGAGGACACACACATCGTGACTTTCGAGGACTTTGTGGAGGGCCGCGTCTGGGTCAAGACGGACAAGCACGTAACCTTCGCCGAGTAAAAAAATGTAATTTAATATTAAAATGTATGCTGTGGAATCCGTAGCCGATGTCGAAGTTCGCAAGGAGCAGAACCCCCAGGGCCCATGGGTCAAGAAGGCCCTGATCCTTGCCCTCATTTCCTACCTCGTGACCATGAAGATCAACCAGGCTGCGCTCATCACCGTCGTGTACCTCGTCGCCATGTTTTTCCTGGGCTAAGTTTAATGGATAAAGGACCTTTGATGTTTCTTGCGCTTTTTGTCCTAGGAGTCTTTATCCATCAACGGTTTTTTGCCGATCGACCAATCGTGCCCACTATTGTGGGGGTCCTGAGCGTGGCTCTTCTTTTCAATATAATTTTCGGAGTGGTTACTCCTCCAGCCCAAATCGTGAGTGTAGTTGGGCACAAAACTCTCGAAGAGCAGGCGTGATGACGTTGTCCCACATCTCTTCGTCACGATCCACATCGTGACTCAGCACCTGATTGTTGTACTGCTCAACCAACCGAGCATGTACAAGACCCAGCATCTGAAGGTACACCTGAATCTGGATAAACTCATACTCGACGACGCGCCGGAACAGGCGGTTCGTACGGTTCTTGATCTCCACGAGGACCCGGGACCCATCATCCTTCTCCTCGATCCGATCAATTTTGCCACAAATTACAAACTTGGTCTGACCGATCGTACACACATCCAGGTTGTAGAAGGCATCGTCCCGAACCAGACGGGCGCCAGTATCCTTCTCGACCTTGTCGGACGTCTTGTCCTCGGACCGCGTCCCATGGGTCGTGTACACTTTGGACCGCATGTGCTCGATCACCTCAGCCTTTTGTTCGACGCTCAATTTTGGATCCAAATTCACTTGGGCCTTGGCCTTCTCGAAAGTCTGGGCGGCTTCCTTGGAGTCCTTGGCCTCGTAAGCCAGGGCACTTTCTAGGATCTTTTGGGCATTCTCAGAAGCCCCTAGAGCCTCGAGGGCCTTTTCCTTCTTTGTCTGGCCCGTGAAAGTCTCGGGTGAGTACTTTTTCCAGTAGTCGTTGAAGACCTCGTCACGAGCCTTGTACTGGTGCCGACCGATTATGGCAGCCACATCACTCGCCTTGAGGACCACACGTTTCGCCATTTTCAGATAAAAGTTTGTTGTTCTTATCTTAAAATGCCCGTCCTCGCCCTGGCCGTCGCACGACCCCAAATTTTGGCCAAAAAAGGTGCCGATCCACGTCCCGCAAAGCGGACCAAGCTCCGCCCCAAGGATGTTGAACAGGCGATCAATCACGCTAAGAATTTGTGTTTCAATTTCGAAGACACGCCGGCGTGCAAGGTGGCTTGGGACCGTGTAGAGGAGCTCTCGTCGGAACTGGCCCGTCAGCGCGAGGAGAATCTGCGTATCAAGGCTCTGGCCGAGGAGCTGGAGGAGTTTTGTGCCGTTGATCCTCTCGAGTGCCGGGAGTATGACGTTTAGGAATAATAAGGGTAAGTGATCAGAACCACCCCACCTACGAGGCCTATTAAACTTATAATAGTACGTGCAACCTTTCCTTCACGTGATTGGTACACGACTGGAACTGGAACGATGACGTGTTGGGGTTGTACGGCGTGAATTGGCACCGGTAGATCCGCACGACACATGGGGCACGTGACGGTGTAGCACTGCACGTGGACCATCTTTTTACAACACCCCATATGGACCACCGTACCCGTCAGGGGTTCCAGACACACTGGGCACTCCTCCATACTACAAGGGCCTATAAAAACCTGTCGCGTCCGACCCAGGCTTTCCTATTTTGTTCTTAAATTCACATATGGAAAGCCATCGTGACCAGAAGCGCCAGTCTTCCAAGAAGCACAGTGACTACGCCGTGTACACAAAGAAGGCGGTACGGGCCAAGGAGGCCCTGCTTGAAAAAAAGCTGTCCTGTCCCGCCAAGCCCTGCAAGAAGTGACTCTCAAAACACCAAAAAAAGCAATGGCTCTCCTCAAGACTCCAGGCCTCCAGTTCTACGCTGACGAGATCGCCCCTCTTCACCCTCCCGCCGGTCTGCAGCCGACTATGTCGACCTACGGGATCCTGAACCTCGAGGGCAGTCCCAAGCGCAACGAGCTCTATGTGGTGTGCAAGGACGGCTCGATCCAGTCCGTCTATGAGCCGAGCCGCCCCATCGGTTGGGAGCTCATCGAGGACGGTGACGAATGGTGGTACCGAGTGACTCAGATGAACCACCAGCCCAAGCGCTGCATGGTCCGGTACCATAGTCGGGTGGCCGACCCTCCCGAGGGGCGGGGGCGCATCGGGTCGATTGTGACTTTCGAGCGGCGCATCGAGACGTCCCAAAACGCCGAGGTCACGGAGCAGAAGGATTGCGACGCCGAGGTCACCTCGGCCCTCCGCGAATACCTCGACCGCTTCCAGGCTGCTGCAGCTGCAGTGGACACGACCAAACTCACTGGCGACGAAGCCAAGATCGTGTCAATCAACCCACTCCTGGCGCGATGCGCGGTGATCCTCGACGACCCGGTACAGACGGAGGCCATGGCCAAGTTCGCCGAGGGGAAGATGAGCTACGCCGAGATGCGCAGCCTGTGCGGTTAAAATCTCGTGTAATAGAAATGGCGTCATCGCTCCGGCCCGCCAAGTCGGAGGGTAACGCGCCAAAAAACAGACCCTCTTTGCAAACGCGTTTCACCCCTCCAAAAACTGAACCCCGTCCGGGGCGGCCGGCGCTCAAGTTTCCACCCAAAAATTCATTACTTGAAAGTAGTCTCGCAGGAGTCACCCCCCGTAGACTCATGGAGCTCTTCACCCAGCTCCCCAAGCCATTCCACCCCGCTAGCAGCGTCGAGACGCGCGTTAAAAGTATGCATCGACCAGGGTCACGGCGGCCTAAACTCGTCATTAAATGGGGACCCCCTGCATCGGGCAAGGGGTCCCCCGCGATGACGCGAACCATTGAAGCTGAGGGCGACCCTATAACTTCATATATAAACATAAATGTTGATGCTGCTGTTGAATCCACGTTGGCATTTCGCAACGAGTCGCGCCAACTTTTCGAAAAGTGGGTCGGCACCAAATTTCCGGGTCGTTCTATTCGAAGCATTTCAAATGCAGAAATTGTAAACAAGCTTGGTGAAATAATGCGGCGCAATGCTGAGAAACTGGGCATTCCATATGGCCGGGTGAGAACCACTGCAAATATATGGACGGGTAAGCCCATAGGTAATAAGCAAGATGAGCTTTTGGGAATCGCTATTAAAAACAAAAAAAATATAACATTTGAAACTACTGGGCAGGCCGGATGGCCGGATTGGCTTTTCGTCAAGTACCCAGCTCTCAAGACGGACTACAAGGTTATAGTTATTTTTCCAATGGTTCCGTTCACAACGGCTTGGAAAAGATACCGTGGTCGGCCTCTTGCTTCGTATAGAAAGGGTGAGGGGTTCAGATTTGCTTCGAACCGGTCAACACTGAGAGAAACCTATATGGCGTGTTATGAACAGTTTATCCGCTCCACATCTCGCGCTGCCATCACAAATTTAGTGTCTAAATTCGTAGTGTTGAGACAGACTCAGACCGCCAATGGAAACACCCGGATAGAAAAGCTCAATGCTGTGAGTCGGAAATCAAACCGGACTAATAATCGCCTTTTTGATCGTTCCGATTTACAAACCCTTAGGGACCTTGCCAGAATCCATCTCGAGTTAATGAACAATGCGAGATTTATTTAAAAAATAATTTTCAACTAAAATTAGATGAACACACCACCCTGTGAAAAGTGCCGTTTCTTCAAGCCGGGCAACTATGCCCGGACGGGGACGTGCACGAAGTTCATAGCTTACAGGGGGCGTGGGAAGGTGGTCTACGAGTTCGCCGAGTCGGTCAGGTTCAGTGAGCGCAAGTGTGGCCCCGAGGGTCGGTACTTTGTCGCCCGTGACCCTGAAAAAAAAGCGTCACGTGAGCGTCAAGAATTATGGAAATATCTAGTAGAGCAAGATGAATAAGGAGGTGTGTGTGACGGTTCGGATTAGTGTCCGGCGGGTTCAGCGCCACCCCATCACCAAACGGACCGTACGGTCCACGACCCTTTTGAAAAAGCACGTGGTACGAGGGGCGACTCTCAGTCTCGTACCAGATGCCCTGAATGATTTCGCAATTCATCACGCCCAAGTAAACTTGGCAGAGGTTACTCATCTTTTACTCGACCAGGTGGCGATCAGCAGTATGTCGGCAGCTATGGCCATCGCTATGTTAGCTTTGAAAGATTGAATTTAGTTTTGGAATTAGGATACACAACGTTGAAAGAGACCCGAAGCTTCCCACCCGGCACGAACCCCTTCCCTGGAATCACGTAGTCTTCCCGAGGGTCCAGGACCCCCCAATCCGATGTGTTTATTTGTATAGCCCCATCGAAGTGCGGAACCTGGATAACCTTCCCGTTCACCGAATCCTCAAACGAAATTCGTGTGGACCATATGAGGTCCTTGCCTTGCCTCATCAGTTCTGGGTGGTCCTGAATTTTGATGTGGAATACAAGGTCACCGGGCTCCTCGTCAGGTTTTTGAGGCTGCTCACCCATCCCACCCGCCACGAGGGTCGCGTTGTCCTCCACCCCCGGTGGGATTTTCAGTTCTAAATTGAGAGGCTCGAACTTTTTCTTTTTGAAATTACACTCTTGACACCCTGTAGACCCTCCTCCGAGCCCACCACAGGGCTGACACGGCTGAGCAAACGACATGGGGCCCATCTGGACCATGTGGGTCCCGCGACCGTGACATTGTGGGCACTGCTTCCGACACGCGAAGCAAGGCTTCATGAGGGTCACCTTGAACGTACGGGACAGGCCACGGTAAGCATCGTCGAGTGTAATCTTGAGCTCATGATGGTGGTCGGCACGACGTACTGGACCTCGCTGACCACCGAAGGCACCACCGAACATCTGGGCAAACATATCGGCTGGGAACCCCGGGTTTCCGTTAGGAACCCCGCCCTCAGGCGTCCCGAACCGGTCAAAGTTTTCACGCTTCTGGGGGTCGCTCAGGACCTCGTAAGCCTCCTGGACCTTTTTGAACTTCTCCGCGTCACCGCCTTTGTCAGGGTGGTGTTCACGGGCAAGTTTGCGATACGCCTTCTTGACGTCGTCCTGGGACGCGCTCCGGTCCAGGCCTAGGACGTCGTACATAATTTTACATGAGAATTAGTCCTTTACTTGGCGGCGCGCTGGGCGCGCTTCTTCTTGGAAATATGCTTACGGACGGCTGACTGAATCTTCTTGGCGGCCGTCTTGGGGCTGGGAGTCTTTTTCTTGGCTGCGACCGTCACGCGACGGACGTTACGTGGGTAAATGGGGTTGCGTGTCACGGGGTTTCTGGCTCCTGGAATCGGCACCTTAGGATTCATCATCATAAGATTATAATCGTTTGTAAACTGCTTAATAATTTTAACAAAAGTTGGTTTGTCATAGTAGTTTCTGCGCCCCGTGAACTTATTCGTGATTTCGTATATAACCACGCCTCGAGGAAATTCGAGAGTTATGGGATTGACGTAATTCATGTTCAAGATGACGCGGGGAATTTTAGGAAGGGCCCGTGTTTCGATTATTCGTCGGGATACGTGCTTTGCGGCGCGTGCTTGCGCTTTGCGAACTTGTTCGCGTAGTGCATTCATTATACTTTACCAGGTTTTTTTTTGCCACCCCGAGGACCTGATGCGCTAAGATATTGATTGAATAAATTCAGAGTTTTCCAGTTGTTTGATTCACGATTCTTGCCTTCGCGCGCCTTGGCAATGGCGGCGCGCATTCTACCCAGTGGCGTGTTTGTAGGAGCGCCCCCTGGAACGACAAAACTCTCAACAAAACTTTTATACATGGCCGAGAATTTTTCTGGATTGGTGAGTGCTGATTGAACAACAAAATTGGCGTTGGATTTTCCACGCTGTCTCATTAAATTCACCAAGACCTTTTCCTGTTCGGCGACCTGGCCCATACCCGAAGCGTTCGCCTTGGCTTTGGGTTTAGCTTTATTACCCTGGCGGACGCTTGAAACTTCACTGACGGGCTTCATGGGGAGCTGTCTTGCTTGCGCCATCTGACGCATCATGTTTCGCACGTGAGCGTTTCTCGCCGCTTGATAGTCTGGGTCGGCTCTAATTTGCTCAATTGCTTGAACTAGGGCCATAGCACGGGCGTACTGTAGCTCTTCGATAATATGACTTATAAAAGGTGCGTTTAATCCAGTGAGGTTTCCGAAATCAGTACTATTGAGTGGTGTGACTTCGTATCCGGATGGTGGTGTATAGTTGGTTGGACGAATAAGCTCGACAGCATCCGGCCTGGGCGCGGACCAGCCCACGAAATACAGTTTTATGGTCGGGCGCTTCCATAAAGGATATTTAGTTTTAACTTTAGCCGCTCCGCCCTGCTCGGCGATCCATTCATCTATAAGCAGCTCTAAATTGCGTTTGACTCTTACGAGCTGGTTCCACTCTGTGGCTTTGGCACCCGAATCTGAAGGCTTTCCAAAACCTATTTTAAATTCGAAAATACTCAACACTATGGATCCATCGGCCTTTATTTCACGAAGGATGACATCGGGTTCGCCCCATGTCGCTCCTTTGGCTATATCTTTGAGACCCGACCATCTTTTGGCTCCTTCTGTAATAACCGTGTTATCTTCATTTACCCTTGATAAAGTAAAACGGGATTTAAGATATAAATACGAAACTGGTTTCTTGTTGAAAGTTCCATCGAGTATTTGTCTGGGAGTACACAAGCCTTTGAACACGCTTGATCCAGTGTGTTGTACGGTCCTGCGATTGCAATCACGGAGCTCTGAAATCTCACCATTTCGCGTCGACCAGCGCAGGGCCCGAAGCTCGAGCCAAGAACCAGTAAAAGCCTGACCGGAAACTATATTCTTCCACGCCTTTATGAGTTTATTTTTAAGACTGGCATTGAAATAACTTGGGAAGATGACCGATGTCTCTAGCTCATTTTCCAATTCGGTTTTGGCGGCATTCTTCTTTGACCGCTTTTTCTCGGCCAATTCAAAAATCTCCACCGCTGGTTCGTTTCGGTATTTTCCACTATTTGTATTTGTTTTATTTATAGTAATGTCCTCACCTGAATAAAAAAACGCCTTCCCCACCTCTTTGCCCGTCTTAAGGACCTTCTCATCAACAGATGCGTTTAGTTTAATATTATTTGTATTAAATGGAGCATTTTGAAACCCAACTTTCGTTTGGTATTCTCTCGCCATTCCGATAAGTGCCGGTGCAGCGGCTACTTCAGTGCCCATACTCTAAACCCAGATAAAAAAACGAACCACTCAAAACATAACAAATGGCTCCCACCAAGACTCTGATGAAGGCTCTCGACCGCCTGACCGACCTCAAGGCTGAGCTGAAGGATGCGAACGCCGAGCTCAAGGAGGCTGTCGAGGGCACCACCATGTATCAGGCGTTCCTGAAGGCCATCAAGGAGACTTCAGAGGATAAGATCCCTGAGAAGGCTGCGGCTGCCAACGCCTTCAAGATTACCCTGGCGATGCTGACCAAGAAGGAGGAGAGTGCCGACGAGTAAAAAACCTGTCCTGAGAGCCTCAAGGTTCTTGAAACCCTGATCAAAAGTACCTCAAAATGGCCACCTTCCGTGTGATGCCCAGCCTCAACACCGACTTGGCCGAGACCAATGCCCTTTATGTCAACCCAGTTGACGCCACTACCCCTTACGTCAGGATGGGGCGCTTTGTTTACAAGTGCATCCCCCATCCTGACGTGGATCGCGCCACCGTACGCATGAACGCCATCACGCGGCGGGCCGTTTACCCCAGTGAAATAGTCACGCTTGAGGAATACATCGTGCCCATGACCGAAGGCCCCAAGCGCGTCTGTGCACAGGCCGAGTACGTCAAGCGCAAGGTGGACCCCATGCCGCCCAACCTTCCGAACGCCGTCCGCAACGTCCTCGAGGGCATGATAGTCTCCGCTGATCAGCGGCTGACGCTGACACACAATAACGAAGCCATCCTGATCCGCGTGACCGATGTGGATTCTCCTGGTGTCGTCACCATGAACACCGAGGTCAGCCTGATGTGGCTCCCGTACGTCTAAAAAAAGTGTGCTGCGGCGGCCAGTGTAATAGAGCCACCCTTTCCTTTCAACTCAAACAGAATGTCTCCCAACGCCTACGTCTGCTTCAACTCTGAGGGCCTCCTGGTGGGCTACCAGGGTGAGGCGATTCACGAAGAGCCGTGCTTCACCTGGACCTACGCCGAGTTCGAGGAGTACCTCAACGAGTGCATCACCCCCTCCATGTATCACTTCATGGCCGGTTATGTTCGCAATGAAATCACCAAGGATGAGCTCTACGAGATCCAGGGAGGCGACTACTGCTGCGGCGACCTGGAGGGCAATGCGGTCGACGCGTACTTTGACCTGCCCATCAACGACCGCATCGAGATGCACGAGCAGGAGCTCGTGAACCTCCGGGCGGCCAAGCGCCGCGCCGAGGCTAAGGAGTCGGCGGCGATCGACGCGATGCTCGAGGAGAACAAGCCGTTCGACAACACGAGTCCCATCAACCAAGAGTACTGTGACTTCATGCGGGGCCTCATCGAGAAGAATCGCGCCAAGGTTGACCGTCTCGAGCGCGAGATCCACGAGGAGGAGCAGTGGCGGGGCGGTCACGAGGAGGGCGAGTCCGACCTGGAGACTGACGAGAACTACGACCACATGGACGTGTGACTAAAATGTCTGTGAATTGTAATGGAGCCAACCATTAACGTGGCTAAACTCTTCAACGTCCCCCCTAGAAACTGGCCCGTCGTCAACCGCGGGAACGCCATCAACCGCGTTCAGAAAATTTTGAAACAAAATCACGTCACGGGTATCCCCAGCCACTGGCCCAAGATTTACTATGGTCAGACTCGGGCAAATTTGAACCTAAATAGGACGTACCGGAACGTGGACACTGCGACCCTTCCCGACGGTGTGTACCTTTATCTCATAGAGTACAATCCCGAGACCAACAGGTACCATAAGAGTTTCGTACGGGTCCACAACCTCCTCGAGGCTGGGTCGCGCCACTTTCAATTATCAACCAGAAATCAGGGTCGTGTAATCGTGGCAGCCGGTGAGCTGTCCAAGGAGGGCCGGGTGATCAAGTTCAATCTGGAAAGCGGCACGTACACTAGAAATATTATGACCAAGGTTATGAATTACATGGGCGAAGCGAATACAGAAAACCTCAGAGGCAAAACCCCAAAGGAAATCGTCGAGGCAAAATTCATCCGGCTCGTGAAGAATGCCCTGAGAAACTCGGTACCCAACAAGAACTACGTGACCAACATTTTGATTCCAAAAATACCCGCCAGTCTCCAGAACCTAGTGGAGCGTGGGAACCTTAGTTTCTACTTCGGGGCCCCGTCAAACAAGTCTCGGGCCAAGGTACTTAAAGAACTCAAAGCGGCTGGCCTCAACACAAATAGCGCCACCAATTTAGTTCGTAAATTGATCGCCGAGGGCCCTAAAAATTCAGGTGCTGCCGGGCCCATGGCCCAGAGTCCGAAAAGAAAGGCAACCACAAATGGCAACGCCAAGGGCGCCCCGCAAGTCCACCGGCGGAGTGGACGTACAGCTGGACGAGTTTGAGACGGACCTCCGGGCCGCTCTTGAAGTTCAGCTCATAATGAACACCCACAGACGGTACTGGACGGAAATGGACTGCTTGTCCAATGAGAATAACGAAACCACTCGGCGCGTCATAGATGACTGTTTCATAGATATGGCTCATCGGTACTCGATGGCTCCACAGGTGAGCGCCGTTCTGGAGCACTGTCGAATTCTGATCCAAAATGTGGTCTGGGCATCCATGAACGTTCCTTGGCCCGAGGTTCCGGACCTTCACATCGAGCGCGTCATCGATAACGCCATGACTGTCTACAACCGCGTCATCTACGCGCACCTCAGGACCGAGATGATCATGGCCAACCATAATGCGGAGGTCCTACAGCGCAACTGGCGCCGGTGCATCACCGACCCTGAGCACCCCGCATGCCGTCGCCGACTCGAGTACGAGTTTAGAGAGATGGAAACTTGATAGTGTAATGTACTGGCTGTTGCTCAAGTTGACCCTGTTGACCTTCGTCCCTTTGCCCGTCCGTCCTAAACTGACCCGTCCGGACCCCGCCAAGAACCTCTGGACCTTTGAGTGTGACCGGTGGATCTCACCGTATCACCTTGCCGTCATGTACTACATCGACTACAAGTCGGCCTAAGAGTCCGGACCCCAAAAGTTTTTCAATTTAGGAACAAAATTAGTTTTTGAATTTCGAATTAAAATTGGCTGTGACTGAACAGTCTGTGACCAGACCTCTTCAGCCTGGACACCCACTGAACGAAGTTCTGACCTTCTCATAAATGTAATCAAAATTCCAGTGAAAAATCCAAACACGAATTCCAACATAAAAATATAGTCATACAATCTTTTAATGATGGATGTTTACATATCAGGACCTGATTGGTCCCATGGAAAGGTTCTGAAGTACCAACGGGCCAATCCTCTAGGAGAAGACGTGTACCTCCTCCCTGACGGGACGATCGTGAGGGACGAAGATAAGATTATAAAGGCTCAACGAATTTTCAAACACAATTGGTACAAGCCTGGGGGTCCCGGAAGCAAGAAGGCCATTGAAAAATACGTGTCGGGTGTCACCCAGCCAACTAATTTAGAAACGAAAAGTAATGAACAACTGTCAGTGCCGGGGTTGCTTGGAAATCCTGAACCGTGAAGCCACTGATAGTTTCACACGGGAGCTCCAGACCCTCCTCATTCAGGGCACGGTGGTACATATAGACACAACTCCTGACGGTAGACCCATTTACCGGCAATGGTGAACACTTTCGTGCCCTTTGCGGACGTCCACGAGTGTGCACGTGCGCTGGACTATAGGAGGCTCGGGAAAGAGAGGGTTGAAGCGTATCAATTATGGAGGGCCCTACAGGGCATCACGAAGGGTTGGGTCAATCATCCCGCTACACAGATGTGGAAAGGTCACACGTGTTTCCTAGCCATGTACTGTAATGCGATGATCGACGAGTGGGTTGCCCGTGGGTACCGGAACAACATGGAGAAGCTCCCGCACTGTGGGAAGCCTAGCCCTCCCTGGTGGTGGGGCTGGGAACCTATACACAAGTCTCACCAAGCGGCCCTGAACCGCAAGAAGCCAGACTATTACTGCTTTGACGCGGGTTCATATACAGACTGGGGGTACGTGTGGCCCAGTAAAGTGCAATTCTGTTACAGAATTCCTGAACCACCACTTGATAAGGTTTGCGAACCCTTAAAACTCAATGGAACTTCAAGAACTTCGGCGCTCAATTCAGGTTCAGAATTTGTTTCGTAAAAACTTTGGTCCTGACGAGTGTCTCTGGAAACCCAAATGTTTTGATATGTTACTTGGGCTCAAAGATGACGGGAAACTTTTGGGTTTGTGTACGCTCCAGTTCGCCCCGGACGGGTACTGGATCCTTGGAGACCTTTGTACGGCTGAACATGGGAAGGGTCACGGCTCGGAACTCGTACGTCAGGTTTGTATCGCAACACCCGGACCTATATGGGCTGATGCCACGTGTCCCGCGAGTGAACGAATTTTGATCCGAAATGGGTTCATGGAGACGGACGTGAGACCGTGGCCAGATGTTGTTAAAGCTTATATACGTGATGAAACTAAATGATCAGCGCTCGGACCCTGAACCAGCGACGGTATCTGGATCTTCTGACGGGTCACGCGCCCGTTGTTATCGCGACAGGCCCTGCTGGAACGGGCAAGACCCTTTTGGCGTGTCAGGTGGGGTCAAAGGCTCTGGCCTCTGGTCAGGTTCAGCGTCTGATCCTGACCCGACCGGCTGTGAGCGTGGACGAGCAGCACGGATTTTTGCCTGGAAATTTGAACAAAAAGATGGAACCATGGACTCGTCCAATGTTTGATGCGTTGTACCGGTACTGGTCGGTTAAGAAGGTCCAGGATATGATTTACGACCAACAGATTGAGGTGTGTCCACTGGCGTACATGCGTGGCCGAACGTTTGACCGCGCCTGGATCATCGGGGATGAGATGCAAAACTCCACGCCTTCACAGATGAAGATGCTGCTGACCCGCATCGGTGAAGACTCTAAGATGATCATCGCTGGTGACGGTGCTCAACATGACCGGGGCTTTGAAGAGAATGGCCTCGTGGACCTGGTCCGACGACTGGACCTGGAGTCTGAGAGCATCAAGCACGTGATATTTACGGAAGATGACGTGGTTCGGGCCGAGGTGATCAAAGAGATTCTGAAAATTTACACGTCTTGAGCGGGTCAAGGGTCACCCGACACTCTCAAATTTAGATCAAAATGTCTACCCGCAATCGTCTTGAGATTTTCGGATACATTAGTGAATGCGTTAGGATGTCGCGTGATCCGTCCAAGGCTGCGGATTGCGCGGCGGTTCTCGCGATTCTACAAGAGGTTCTTCAGTCAGTCAGCAATTTTGAAAACAAATTGCTGAGTGATCTTGATGTGGACTAGAAATTTTCGCACCAAAAATAAATGCACTCCCGTTACTCCGCCATCATAGGCACGATGGCTCTGAGTTTCCAGGTCCTTGTGCTCGAGCCTTGGCACAAACAAATTTCAAATGAAATTAAGGAAATGAAAGACCTTATCAAGAAATGCTGACCCTCTCCAGACCTCTACCCCGCCCTGTTCGTCGTCGGGCACTCGTCCGGCCCCGTGCAGATCTTCATCCAGCCGTTGAGTTGACGGGCAAGTTCCTCGGGCTATTTGTTCTATTCACCTCATCCATGAACTGGTGGACGTATCGGAAGATACGAAAGGACCATGAAGACCGTGAAAATAAAAAGTGAACCTATATCAATGAACGTCGGTGTGGGCCAGACGGGCCTGACGTGCTGGTTCTTCTCGTCGTTGAATATATTTTTGACGTCAGATAATGGTCTCAAGATCCTTTGGCATAAGCTACAGGAGACTCTGCCAAAGTTGAAGGCCCGACAGCGCAATTACTTCAACTCTAACATCAACGCGCCCTGTCCCTATAAAGGCGCGGTCAAGAAGACGAGCGCCATCTACTTCTGGAAGTTTCTGAACCAGTACATATGCGCCGTGGGAGGACCAGGACGGCTCTTGCCAACGTCTGGTCTGAACGCGTACCTGACGAAGAACGTCAAGTGGCGCAATGCGGGTACACGGGAGGCCAAGGGTACGGCTCCTGGCCACGCTCAAAACGAGTTACCGGCTCTTCTAGGCCATCTGGGGTTCAAGGTCGGGAGTGAATTTAGAATGCTAGATTTCGGAAGATGGCAGTACCAGTTCCGAAAGAATAACTGGACCGCCCCGATACTCATGTACCGGACTAAGAACTCTGAGACTCTCACACCGTTGAGAGACCTCATGCTCAAGAAAAAGGGGTACGAATTGACGGGCGCAATAGTACACGTCAAGCCCCGTATAGGCTCGGGGCTCGTGCCCCACGTCTGGTCCTGTGTGATCCGGAACGGCAAGGGCTACGTTTTCGAGTCTAATAATCCAACGTTCCAGACGCCTTGCTCGTGGTGGGAGAAGGAGGCTCTTCTCGAGTACTTCAGTAACTTGAGCTGGACCTGGGCGGCTTATCGTACAAATCAAGCCACATTCATGGCGTTCGCGGTCATCATGTACACGCGCGAAGAATTTACGAAAGAAATTGCACCAACCTGCCTCTTACCACCGGGTGGTTACCGCCCAATGACTCAGTCTAACCGCCAAAAGTTGGCCCAATTCGAGAGTTGGGGACCGACGGCCGTGAACTTTTTGAAGAGGGGCGGGGTCGGGGAGGCTCACGGGGTGTTCTCGCCTCGGGTCCTGGCCGAGGCCGTGAGGCGAAATGCTGGTCGGCCCCGGGCGAATGTAGCATTTTATAACGCAATCGTGAATAAGGCCACTTCATTTAATAACGGACTTGAACGGGCGAGAACCGCGACCAAGAACGGTCTCAGGTACGCAATCAACACCAATGGTAAAAACTATATGAATTTTAAACAAAAATTGATCGCCAAACATCCGAGACCTTTTCCGGATTCATGGTTCAAGCGAATTTGGGGAGAACGCCACGGTAACATGGACTTTATCCGCCGGATCAAGAATTTCTCGTTAACACATGGATATGTTTACCCCAAAGAGAAGATCCAGGGTGTGATGACGAAGCGGCAGACTACAAGATATGGTGCGGCCCGAAAGACGCAAGTCGAGGGTCAGCGCGTGTACCGTATTAACAACACAAACTGGCTCAATAACAACGGCACATGGGTAAACGTGAACCCGAACAACTGGGTCCGCACGAATAGCAACGCCGAGGTGAATAATGCCATAAGATTCATGTATTCGAACAACGGGTCTATCAATAAGATCGAGACTTTTAGACGCAAGACATTCAGGGACCTCTGAGTTGCGACCGATCGAAAAAACGCGTCCCGTCAGGCCCACTGCACCTAGGACACAAGATCAAATCAACCCAAACACAAACATGGCCTCCTCCGTCCGTTTCATTTCCATCACCCCCAGTGGCCCCGTCGACCCGTGTGCACTCGAGCCGGCGCCATCCGTCACTGATTGGGCGTACATCACCGACGTACTCGAGGGCGTCCCCCCAATTCCAACGGTCGACGCGCTTCTCGAGGGCACTCACAAGATCCTATGCGACTACCGTAGCTGGTCTATGTGGCTGTACCCGAACGTGCGCTTCTACCGCGACGAGCCCAAGACGACCGGCGGTCAGGGTATGGCCGGGTGGCCCTCGCCGGGCATGGAGGAGAAGGTGACCGTGCGTGTAGATGGGGAGAAGTTCGCGGCCGTCATTGAATTTGTGTAAAAAATCCACACTTATATTACCAACGAATGTCCCCGTCCAAGGCTATGAAAGCCGTCCTCAAGCACTTGGCCGAGCCCTTCAACGCCAAGGCCCGTAAGAGTCTGACCCCCTCCCCGCGCAACATGCGCAACAACCGTACAACGGGCTACAAGGCCGTTTGGTACCACAAGCCCTACTTTATGAAGGTGATAAAGAAAAACGGCAAGTGGATACAGGACCCTAGCAACAAGAAATACTATTTAAAGAAGGGCACAAATTTCGTTGCACCCGCACACGTCAGCTACTGGTAGTAAAAATATGTTTGTTAGGTCACCACTCACTTCTTGTTGGGCTTGTTCCCCGTGAATCGAACCACGTTTATGTTCTTTCTAGCGACTGTCGCGCGTGTAAGAGGGTGACCCTTATTCATGACGGCCTTTCTATTCCAATTTTGACCGAAATATCCAATGAAGGATGGAACCGTGAAATAGTTCACGTGGTTGCCGCGCTTTATGGTAAAGGCGAGGTTCCCCGGCCAGTTGCTGGCGTTCGCGAGGCTAATGGGATCCTTATTTTTCAAGTTATTCCACTTGGTATTCTTTGCCATGGCACGGAGAGTGGCGTTGAGATGGGCGTTACTCATATGATTTACAGCAATATGACGCTTTCTTAGTTCGGCCATGAAAGATGCCTTTCCCTGATTGAGCTTGTGTACAAGGGTCTCGTAATATTTGCGCATAGGGGATGCAGCTGTAAGCCGATTAAGCTGACCACCCATATTCGATCTGAAATCTGTATAATGCTCTTCCCCGTTATCGTATGTGTGCTCATTCAAAGCCAACTGACGGACACGTCTGTAAACGCGGTTAGCCTCGGTGACTGGCGTATTGCGTCTCCGTCTCTGCATCTCTCTATTCTCCAACTGCCTGGCGGTCGGCGGAGGCGGCGGAGGCGGCGCCTGTCTGACTGGACGTGCACGAAGCGAACGCCCTGATGAACTCATTCTTATCATAGACGGAGAAAAAATTGATCGGTTCGAGCAAATGTGCACATGATTTCAAAAATAAATAGGCTTGTAAACAGTCAGCAAAGGTCGGTGGGTTGAGAGCGCCTGCCAGTCACCCGAG
>Ga0222714_10000820_pt1 | contig 35391 bp, 34 predicted proteins | sample C33_3DmetaG_FD_165048 | JGI IMG/M metagenome (GOLD analysis project Ga0222714, IMG submission 165048) | Estuarine water microbial communities from San Francisco Bay, California, United States - C33_3D | ecosystem: Environmental > Aquatic > Marine > Unclassified | place: USA: California...
GGTCTTTCAATCTACGAAGCGTTTGGCTTGGCGCTTGCAAAATATATTTTTAAAGTCTTTATTGCACTAATTGATACAATATTTATTTACGCTATAAAAGATTGGCAGGTAACAAAATAACTATGAATGACAACAATAAAACTGACAGTGAATGGAAAAACATATTGGATTCTGATGTCTATGAAGTAACTAGAAAAGGAGGCACAGAAAGGCCTTTCACAGGAAAGTTTTGGGATCACTTTGATGAAGGTTCATATCAATGCATTTGCTGTGGAGAAGAGCTTTTTACTTCGTCTTCAAAATTTGATGCTGGTTGTGGTTGGCCAAGTTTTTACGATGCTGTCAATAAAAACAAAATAAGAGAATTAGAAGATCGCAGTCTTTCTAGAATCAGAACTGAAATAAGATGTGCTAAGTGCGATGCTCATCTTGGACATGTTTTTAATGATGGACCTAACCCAACCGGTTTAAGATATTGCGTAAACTCTTTATCTTTGGATTTTGATAAAAAAAACTAATCAATCAGTGACACAAAAGAAATCAACGCTTCTAAACACTTTAAAAGTTAGTTTTTGGACTCTGTTATCTAGAATTGCTGGATTATTAAGAGATGTAGCTACTACTAGCTTGCTTGGAGCCTCATTTCTTCATGATGTCTTTGTGGTAGCTCTCAAGATACCAAATGTTTTTAGGAGACTTTTCGCCGAAGGTGCTTTTAGTCAAGCCTTTATCCCAATCTATTCTCAGCTAAATTCTTTGGATGATAAGGATGAAGCTAGAGCGTTCATTGATTATATTTTTGGATTAATGTTAGTGGTCCTATTTCTTGTGACAACCATAGGGCTTCTTTTCTCACCTGCCATTGCATACATATTTGCACCAGGATTCTATTTAGATCCGAATAAAAATTCTTTAACTGTTCAGTTAATTCAAATAATGCTTCCCTATCTTGGTTTAATTTCGTTGGTGGCATTTGCTGCAGGAATTCAAAATACGCACCAAAAGTTCTCTTTACCTGCTGCAACTCCTTTGGTGTTTAATATTACATTAATTGTTGCCGCTACTATGATTGCTCCAAGATATGAAGTTGGAGTTTTTGCTCTTGCATGGGGCGTCATTGTTGCTGGGCTTCTGCAGATTATTATTCAAATAGCTCCGCTTAGAGCAATTAAAAGGCTTCCTGTTCCAAGATTAAATTTTTCTAATCCGCGCATTAAAGAATTTTTTATTCTTATAGGTCCCGCAATTCTTGCAGGCGGTATAGCGCAATTGAATTTGTTGATTGATACAATTTTTGCCTCATTATTAAAAACGGGAAGTCCAACCTGGCTTTATGTTTCTGACCGCTTGCTTCAATTCCCATTGGGCGTTTTTGCTATTGCTTTAGGAACAGTCTTGTTGCCTACTTTATCTAGACTCTTTAGTTCAAATTTAATTGAGGATTTTAAATCCGAGCTTGATAAAGGAATTGTATTAACGTTTTTGATAGCATTTCCCTCAGCTTGTGGATTAGTAATTTTTGGTGAACAGATAATTGAAGCTCTGTTTTTAAGAGGGGCATTCACAACATCTGATGTAAAGATGTCTTATTTGAGTTTAGTAGCTTTCATGTGCGGACTTCCATTTTTTATGGGGCTTAAAGTATTGGTGCCAGCATTTTTTTCGAGAAGAGATACCAAAACACCAATGTTTGTTGCTGCTTTAGCTCTTTTTATTAACATTGGTTTGAATTATTTATTGGCTTTTTATTTTGCGATGGGCCACATAGGGTTAGCATTGGCAAGCTCAATTTCAGCTTTTTTAACCTTTAGTGTTCTTTTTTTAAATTTATGCAATCTTAAATTCTTACAATTAAATAGCATATTTAATGCATCATTGTTAAAAATTATTTTGGCAACTTCTGTGCTAGGAATATTTTTATACCTGACTAGCAACTATCTTATCTTCTATCTTCAGAGTTTGCCTTTGCTAATGATTGTCGCAATAGTGATTGCACTTTCTGTTACTGTTTATTTTTATATTGCTAAGCTACTCGGGCTTAATTTGGGGTTATTTAGATAATGCACTTAATAAGGGGGCTGCATAATCTACCAAGATTTGTACATAACAACTCAGACAAAAAATATATAGCTACAATTGGAAATTTTGATGGTTTGCATATAGGTCATCAGGCTCTCATAGCAGCTATGCAAAAGTATGCCAAGGTAAATTCCGCAGAAACGTTGGTATTTTTTACTGAACCTCATGCTGCTGAATATTTTGCAGATCACAATCCAGGCATATCTAGCCCTCCAAGAATTTCTTCTTGGAGACAAAAATTTGAATTGTTGAATGCTCATAAAGTAAACATTGCGTGCTTCCTTAAATTTAATGATGCGCTCAAAACAATGCCTCCAGAGGACTTTATTCAAAAGGTTCTTGAGCAGGTAAACATTTGTCATCTCATAATTGGCGATGATTTTAGATTTGGGCAAGATCGCAAGGGAGGTTTTTCGCTCCTAAAGAATTGGGGAGATAAAAATGGGATTACAGTTACCCCAACAGAAACAGTCAAAGATAATAATCTTAGAGTCAGCTCAACACTAATAAGAAAATTGCTTTCCGAAAGTAATTTTTCACTAGCACAAAAGTTGCTAGGAAGGCCTTATATATTTTCTGGCAAAGTAGTGCATGGGAATCAACTTGGAAGAACAATTGGAGTTCCAACTGCAAATTTATGGATGCCAAAACAAAACCTTCCAATCTCTGGTGTTTTTGCAGTTAAGTGCCAATTAGATAAAAAAATTTTACATGGCATAGCAAATATGGGAATTAGACCTACAATTGGTGGATCCAAACCAGTTTTAGAAGTACATATTTTTAATTTTCACGATACAATTTACCAACGAAGATTAAGCGTTGAATTTGTTCAAAAGATAAGACCAGAAAAGAAATTCGAAAACATTGAAAAGCTCAAGGAACAAATTAATCTCGATATTACAGTAGCCAAAGATATACTTTCTCTCTAATGGATTATAAAGATACCCTAAATTTACCTCATACCGATCTTCCCATGAAAGCTGGTTTGGCTTTAAAGGAACCAGAGTTACTTAAGTATTGGGATTCAATCAATCTATATCAAAAACTAAGAACTAAAAAAAAGGGTAAAGAGCTCTATTTGCTTCACGATGGACCTCCTTACGCAAACGGCGATATTCACCTTGGGCATGCTGTTAATAAGGTGCTTAAAGATATCACCATCAAGTTTCAATCCTTCATGGGCAAGGATGCTCCATACGTTCCAGGGTGGGATTGTCATGGGTTGCCAATAGAATTGAATGTAGAAAAAAAGTTTGCTAAAAGCAAGGATAAGATCTCAACCAAAAAAGATTTTATTGATGCATGCAGAACCTATGCAGATTCACAGGTTAGTAAGCAAAAAGATGATTTTATAAGACTCGGTGTGCTTGGTGATTGGTTTAATCCATATCTGACCATGTCAAAAAGTTTTGAGGCAGATACAGTAAGAGCATTGGGAAGAATTATAACCAATGGACACCTCGAAAGAGGGGAAAAACCAGTTCATTGGTGTCTGAGCTGTGGTTCAGCTCTTGCTGAAGCTGAAGTGGAATATAAAGACAAGATTTCTACCTCAATCGATGTGCTCTTTGAAGTAAACCCTTCATCATTAAATCTTTTAAAGACATGCTTTCAAAACAAAACATTAACAAATGCTTATTTTGTCATTTGGACAACAACACCTTGGACTTTACCTGCAAATGTTGCTGTATCAATAAATCCTGACCTGAATTATTCTCTAGTTCAATCTACGTTTGGACCTTTAATACTTGCCACTGATTTAGTGAAAAAATGTACCACCAGATGGGGCCAATCGCTAGAGGTAATTTCAACCGTCCAAGGAAGTGAACTAAAAGATATTATCCTCAAGCATCCATTTTTAGAACGAGATTCAGTTCTTATTCATGGTGATCATGTGACATCCGAGGATGGGACCGGTTGTGTTCATACTGCACCTGCTCATGGTTTGGAGGATTATTTTGCCTGCAAGGCAAATAATATTGCAACTGTTCATGCTCTTAATAGTAAAGGGATATTTAAAGATGAAATTGATTGGTTAGCAGGTTTAACTACTTTTAAAGCTGATCCAGAGATTGTGGGGAAGCTTAAAGAGGCAAAGAAACTTATTATTGATAAAGAATTTAATCATTCATATCCTCATTGTTGGAGGCATAAAACCCCTCTAATTTTTATGTCGACACCTCAGTGGTTCATTTCAATGCAGAAATCTGGTTTGCTAGAAGGAGCTAAGGAGGCAATACATCAAGTCAACTGGAAGCCCGCATGGGGAAAGCAAAGGATTGCTTCTATGCTTGAAGATAGGCCTGATTGGTGTATTTCTCGTCAAAGGAACTGGGGTGTGCCCATAACTCTTATTATCCATAAAGATTCCGGAGAACTTCATCCCAAACAAAATACTCTGTTTAACGACATTGCCTCACTTATTGAAGAGCAAGGGATTGATGGTTGGAATAATCTTGATTTGAGAGATCTTATAGAAGATGCAGATAATTATATCAAGGTGAATGACACCTTGGACGTGTGGTTCGATTCAGGGGTTACCCATATTGGGGTTATAGATAGGCTTTTTGGTGCAGAGGTAACTGCGGATCTCTATCTTGAGGGCTCTGATCAACATAGGGGATGGTTCCAGTCCTCTTTATTAACTGGAATAGGTATTAATGGTATGCCCCCTTATAAAGAAGTCTTAACGCATGGTTTTGTGGTTGATGACCAGGGCAGAAAGCAGTCCAAATCCTTAGGAAATGTTATTGCACCTCAGCAAATTTGGAATAGTCTTGGAGCGGATATTTTGAGGCTTTGGGTAGCATCTACGGATTTTAGAAGCGAGATGGTTGCATCTGATGAGATCTTTAAGAGAGTTTCTGATCAATATCGACGAATAAGGAATACTTTCAGATTTTTAGCTGGAAATCTTCATCAATTTGATTTACATAGAGATGCGTGCGACCTTAATAAACTGGTAGAACTTGATAGGTGGATATTGAATGCCTGCATCAATCTTGAGCATGAAGTGATAGAGCATTACAAGAAATATGAGTACCACATGGTTGTTCAGAAGATACATAATTTTTGTGTCAATGAACTTGGAGGCACTTATTTAGATATCATCAAAGACAGACAATATACAACTAAATCAAATTCGTTCCCAAGACGGTCTGCGCAGACTGCTATTGATATTATTCTTACAAAACTATTGAAGATTATTGCACCAATTCTATCTTTTACTGCTGAGGAGGTTTGGCAAACTTATCCCGGAACCTCAACCAAACAAGAATCTATTTTCTTAGATGAGCTAGAAGTTCTAGAGCCTATAGAATCCGATATTAGTCATGATGAATGGAACAAAATTCTAGAGGTTAGAGATCATGTGAATCAAACCATAGAATTAGAACGCAACAATGGCAATATTAAAGGCTCTCTTGATACTGAAATTGACCTACGTGTTCCACAATCAATATACGATTCTCTTGCAAGCTTTTCATCAGAGTTACATTTTCTGTTTATTGTTAGCGAGTGCCGTATTTCGGTTGGAGAAACCTTGGCTTGTAGCATTTCGAATAGTACTCATAATAAATGTGTTAGGTGTTGGCATCATCATCCCTCAGTAGGGGTCAGTGAATTGCATCCTGAAATTTGCTCTAGATGCATAATTAACGTAGACGGAGAGGGTGAAGAGAGAAAACTTGCCTAATTTTAAAGATCTAATTTTTATATTTCTTTTGGTTTGCATTGACACATCACTAAAATTCCTAGTTGAGAGATGGATCGAGCCAAATACCTTCTATGAATTCATTCCATTTTTTAGTATTTACTTGACTAGCAATAGCGGTATTGCGTTCAGCTTTTTAGATTTTAATAATTTTTTTACAACTTATGGCTTGTTAGCTATCGGAATAATAATTGTTTTCTTTCTGTTTAGATTTCTAGTAAATGCAGATAATCTTTTAGGAAGACTAGCTTTTGCGTTTATTATCGGGGGGGCGATAGGAAATCTTCTTGATAGGGCAATGGACGGAGTTGTAACAGATTTTATTCTTTTGCATTTTGGCAGCACATCATTATTTGTTTTCAATCCGGCCGATCTTTTCATCACTGTTGGAGCAATATTTTTTATCTTAAATGAGATTGCTTCTAATTTTGGTAAAACTCAATCATGAAGAAAATTATCCTTGCTAACCCAAGAGGTTTTTGTGCTGGCGTAGACAGAGCAATAGATATTGTAGAAAAGGCGCTGATTAAATTTGGTTCTCCTATTTATGTAAGGCACGAAGTAGTTCACAACAAATTAGTGGTGCAAAATCTTCAATCTAAAGGTGTAATTTTTATTAATGAGTTAGATGAAGTCCCCAATGATGGCGTCGTTATTTTTAGTGCCCACGGTGTTTCCAATCAAGTTGAAAATGCAGCAAAAACAAGAAAACTTAGGTACTTTGATGCTACTTGTCCTCTAGTTTCTAAAGTGCATCATCAAGTTGAAAGATATTCAAAATTAGGAAAGAAGGTTCTCCTTATTGGTCACAAGGGGCATCCAGAAGTTGAGGGCACAATGGGAAGGCATAATCCTAACTTTGGCAGTGAAATTTATTTAATTCAAGATCAAGATGAGGCAAGAGAACTTAATATTCCCAGAAATAGTGAAATTGGTTTAGTAACCCAAACAACATTAAGTCTCGATGATACTAGAGAAATTATTGAGATTCTAAAGCAAAAATTTCCTAAACTTGAAATGCCACGCAATGACGATATTTGTTATGCAACTCAAAACAGACAAGATGCTGTTAAGCAGCTAGCTCTTGAAGTAGATTTTGTAATAGTTATTGGATCAAAAAATAGTTCAAACTCTAATAGACTAAAAGAGCTTGCGGAGAGATGTGGCACACCAGCAATTTTAGTTGATGAATTTAAAGATATTGATTTAAAGAAACTGGAGGTCTTTAATTCAATAGGTCTAACTGCGGGCGCATCCGCTCCAGAGGCGACTGTCCAAGAAATAGCAAAAAATCTAGCAGAATTATTTAATTTTGATATTAAGAATTTAGGACAAAACAAAGAAAATATTTTTTTCAAATTACCTCCTGAGCTAAGATAGGGTGAATGCAATTGCACAATCACCAATTAGAGGGTATCCATTTCTTACCCTCGCCAAACTTTGACTCTAGACCAGGGAAGGAAATCTCTCTCATTGTTATCCACGCAATTAGCTTGCCAGTTGGCAATTATGATACCGAATTAATATGTGATTTATTTACCAATCAGCTAGATATAAAAAAAGATCCATCTTTTTCTGGGTTAAGTGAACTAAAGGTATCATCTCATTTATTGATTACTAGAACAGGTCAACTAATACAGTTTGTACCCTTTAACCTTAGGGCATGGCATGCAGGAGTTTCAAATTACAATGGTAGAGAAAATTGTAATGACTTTTCAATAGGGATTGAATTAGAAGGATGCGACTTTGATAAGTTTACTGAAGAACAATACAGCAGGTTAAATGAGTGCTTGCAGCTGCTCATTCATGAATACTCAATTCCAAGATTTAATATAGTAGGCCATTCAGACATCGCACCTGGGAGGAAAACTGATCCTGGTCCTTATTTTGATTGGAATAAGATATCAGTATGAAGGCATTAAAAGGCAATTACCCAAACATCAGTATGGCATTCTTAGGCTTAACTTGCGGGCTTCCTTATATGTTTTTGTTTTCTACACTGGGTGTATGGCTGCGCGAATCCGGAGTAAGTCTAACCAATATTGGCATTCTAAGTTGGATGATTTTAGCTTATTCACTTAAGTTCCTTTGGTCTCCAATGGTTGATAAATTTTCTATTCCTAGCCCCATGAATTTAAGTAGACGAAAAAGCTGGATTTTTTTTACGCAACTAATCATCTTTTTAGCAATGTGTATTTTTGCCATAAACGCTGATGCAGCTAATTTATTATTTATTTTTACAGTAGGATTATTGATTGCAATTTTTGGATCATTTCAGGATATTGCTGTGGATGCATTAAGAATAGAAATTGGAGAATCAAAGCAACAGGGCAATTTGGCTGCCTCTTACCAGCTGGGTTATAGGGCTGCTATTTTAATAGCTACATCAGCTGCATTAATTTTTGCAGATCTTTTTAGTTGGCAACAAACAATATTTGGGCTTGCAGCTGTAATGTTAGTTGGTTGGTTTGCTATTTTTTTAGCCCCAGAGCCTATTTCTGTAAATAATGCATCTGAAAACTATTTTCTTCTACTGGTTAATTCCATGAAAGATTTTTTAAATAAATTTGGATTATTTGCAGCATCAATATTGTTGTTAATTATTGCATCATACAGATTAACAGATATTTTAGTTGGCCCGATGGCAATGCCATTTTATATAGATATGGGTTTTAGTAAGTCCGAAATAGGATCAGTCGTTAAGGTCGTAGCATTAACTGCATCAATTGTAGGTTTTTTTATTGGTGGTTTACTCATCAGTAAGTTCTCTATCAGAAATGCTCTTGTAATTGGTGGGTTGCTTGTTTTGTTCACCAACATTGGTTTTGGAATTTTTGCTCTTTCAGAAAAGCAATTAGGTGCACTTTCGATAGTAGTTGCGCTTGATAGTTTAGCTGCAGGTATTGTCGGTACAGTGAACATAGCTTTTTTGACATCTTTAGTTAGCAAAAAATTTGTGGCTACCCAATATGCTTTGCTTACCTCTTTTATGATGTTGCCAGGAAAACTATTTGGAGGTTTGTCTGGGTTAGCTGCAGATGCATTGATACAAATCTTTTCTTTGGAGTTTGGTTGGGCATTATTTTTCTTTAGTGCATCTTTACTAGCTTTACCCGCATTGTTGCTTATTATCTTTACAAAAGTACTAAATGAGTCTTAGGAAACTGTTAACTATTAGTCTATATGTATTTGTCTTCATATTTGCAATAATTCCAACATCTGGAGGTGCTGCACTCATACCTTATCAAGATAAATTCCTGCATGCTTTAATCTTTATTTTTCTATCAATCTTCACATTGCGCGCATTTGAGTATGCGAGGCCATCATATGCATTTTTTTTTCTGATATCGTTTGGATTATTCATAGAAATAACCCAATATTTTATTCCTTATAGATCATTTGAGTTTTTAGATCTGTTTGCTGATATAATCGGCGCCCTTATCGGTTTTAAGGTTGCAAAAAAAATCAATTTTTTTTGATTTTTTGTATTGAATTTAATTGAGTTGACCTTAAATAGTTTACAACCTTAATGGTTACCATTTCATTATCGGGAGTTATATATGAAATTAAGACCTTTACATGACAAAGTTCTCGTTAGAAGAACAGAAGAAGAAGAAAAAACTGCTGGAGGAATTGTTCTTCCAGGTTCAGCTGCAGAAAAACCTTCTCAAGGAGAAGTGATTGCAGTTGGTGCTGGAAAGAGACTTGATAGCGGGGAAGTAGTGGCCCCTGACGTTAAAGCTGGAGATATAGTTATCTTTAGTCAGTACGGTGGAAACGAAGTAAAAATTGATGGTGAAGAATATCTAATCCTTAGTGAGAGCGATATCTTTGGCGTAATTAATTAATTTAAAGGAGAAAGAAATGTCTGCTAAAGAAGTAAAATTTGGAGATTCAGCTAGAAGCAAGATGCTCAAAGGAGTAAATATACTTGCTGATGCTGTGAAGGTAACCCTTGGTCCTAAGGGAAGAAATGTTGTTCTTGACAAGTCATTTGGTGCACCAACTGTTACCAAGGATGGAGTTTCAGTTGCAAAAGAAATTGAACTTGAAGATAAGTTTGAAAATATGGGTGCACAAATGGTCAAGCAAGTTGCCTCACAAACCTCAGATGAGGCCGGAGATGGGACAACTACTGCCACTGTGCTTGCTCAAGCTATTATCAACGAAGGTAACAAAGCTGTTGCTGCAGGAATGAATCCTATGGATCTCAAGCGTGGTATTGATAAAGCTGTAAAGATAGCTGTAGAGCAAATTGAAAGCATGAGCGTTCCTTGTGCCGATGACAAAGCAATTGCTCAGGTTGGTACCATTTCTGCAAACGGAGATGAAGATGTCGGCAATATTATTGCTGAGGCTATGCAGAAAGTTGGCAAAGAAGGAGTTATTACTGTTGAAGAAGGCCAGGGCATTAACAACGAATTAGATGTTGTTGAGGGCATGCAGTTCGATAGAGGCTACCTTTCACCATATTTTGTTACTAACCAAGAAAATATGACCGCTGAGTTAGAGAATCCTCTAATTCTTTTACATGACAAGAAGATATCTAATATAAGAGAAATGTTGCCATTGCTAGAGTCTGTTGCTAAATCAGGTAGACCACTTCTTATTATCGCTGAAGATATTGAAGGTGAAGCTCTTGCTACTTTAGTTGTAAATAACTTAAGGGGCACTGTCAAAGCAGCAGCCTGTAAAGCTCCAGGTTTTGGCGATAGAAGGAAAGCCATGCTTGAAGATATTGCTATCTTAACTGGAGGAACAGTTATTTCTGAAGAAGTAGGATTATCCCTAGAAGGCGCAACCCTAGAAGATCTTGGTAGCGCTAAAAAAGTATCACTTAACAAAGACAATACAACAATTGTTGATGGTGCAGGCGATCAAAACAATATCCAAGGAAGAGTTAAGCAAATTAGAGCTCAAATTGAAGATACCTCTTCAGATTATGATAGAGAAAAGCTTCAAGAAAGAGTTGCTAAACTAGCTGGAGGAGTAGCTGTTATCAAAGTTGGCGCTGGTTCCGAAGTTGAAATGAAAGAGAAGAAAGCAAGGGTTGAAGATGCTCTGCATTCTACTAGAGCTGCAGTAGAGGAAGGTGTTGTAGCTGGAGGTGGCGTTGCTTTAGTACGCGCCATGGCTTCCCTAGATAAACTTCAAGGCGACAACGACGATCAAAACGTCGGGATCAATATTGCTAGAAAAGCTTTCCAAGCACCTTTGAGACAAATAGTGACCAATGCTGGAGAAGAAGCATCTGTTATCATTTCTAAGGTAATGGAAGGCAAGGGCGCTTTTGGTTTTAATGCTGCAAATGGTGAATACGGCGATATGATTGAAATGGGAATTCTTGATCCTGCAAAGGTAACCAGGACTGCATTGCAGGCTGCTGGTTCTGTAGCTGGAATGATGATTACCACAGAAGCTATGGTTACAGAAATTCCAAAAGATAACGCACCTGCAATGCCTGATATGGGCGGCATGGGCGGTATGCCAGGAATGATGTAATTAATAATAATGCATAAAAAAACGGGGATTATTCCCCGTTTTTTTTTGCCAATTGTATAATTGTTAGATATGGAGGTTTCATTATGGAAGCATATTTAGGCGCAGTTCTTATGAGAGCCTTTCACATTCTTTTTGGAATATTGTGGATTGGTTTATTGTATTATTTTAATTTTGTGCAGACTGAGTATTTCAAGGAGTCATCTCCAGAAGCAAAGTCTGATGTTGTAAAAAAACTTGTACCCAATGCTCTTTGGTATTTCAGGTATGCAGCTTTATTCACTTTTCTGACAGGTTTGTATTTACTTTACTGGCTTGGAATTGCCACAAGTGTTGGTATTGCATTAGGGGCATTGATGGCAACATTTATGGCAGCTAATGTATGGTTTATCATTTGGCCCAATCAAAAGAAAGTGATTGCTGGGGCTACTGATGCCGCAGAAGCTGGAGCAAAAGCTGGACTTGCATCAAGAACCAATACTTTATTTTCAATTCCAATGCTCTATCTAATGGTATATTCAGCTCATGCTGGCACAGGTGGAGTAAGCAGCAATCTTTTGATTTCAGGTAATTTAACTGGATTTTGGATAGGATTAGCCATCATTCTGGTTATTGAGCTTAATGCAATTTTTGGAAAAATGAATCCTATGATTGCATCAGTTAAAGCAGTAATTCATTCAGGATTGGCTCTAGGTATTATCTTTGCTCTGCTTGTTCAATATCTATAAGAAATTTTATTCTTAAAACTAGGGAGGCTTATGTCTCCCTATTTTTTTGAGATTCTAATTTTTGTAATAGTATTTTCCTCAATCTTTAAAACTTCGAATCTTGAATCATTTATCTCAATACAGATATTATTTTGAGGAATGGCTTCAATATAATCTGTAAGGAAGCCATTTAGAGTTTTTGAGCCTTCTTCATTTAGATCAAGATTAAGTAGACTATTAATATCTCTGACTTTTGTATTACCATCAACTATCGCCGTTCCATCTTTTTTAATCTCTATCTCATGTTCTTCTTGGCTAGCTTTATGAGAGATTTTGCTCACAATTTCCTTATATATATCGTCAATTGATATAAGGCCTTGAATTTCTCCATATTCATCTACAACAACTCCAAGATTTCTTTTTGATTCCAAGAATTCAAGTATTTGAGTATTGATTGTAGTTGATTGTGATACGTAATAAGTTTCGTCAAGAAGTGGCTTAACTTTGCCTCCACTTTCAAATGCTTCTATAAAACTATGGCTATTTCTTAGGTGAAGAATCCCAAGAATGTTATCGATGTTGCCTTCATACACCGGAAGTCTTGAGTACTCCGATTGCATCAAAACCTCTTCAGCTTTTGCAACTGATTCAGCAAGATTCACTGCAATTATTTCAGCGACAGGAACCATGCAATCCTCTACTACTAAATCTTCCATCTCAATAATACCACTAAGCATGTTTCTAGATTGCTCAGGAATTAACTCTCCGTGATCCTCAAGCAATGTTCTCAATTCATCAATATTCAAGTTATCATTTTTTGCTGAAGCCTTGGGATCAATATTCAATGAATCAAGCAGTCTTGAGCTAACAAGATTGGTTAACCAAATAATCGGTTTAAACAAAAGCACCAATTTTTCTAATAACCATGATGATTTTTCTGCGAACTTTTCAGGATACACAGAAGCAATTGTTTTTGGAGTAATCTCAGAAAATATCAAAATGACAATCGTTAAAATGATTGAACCTACTAATACATTGCCCCCAAAAAAATTGAGCATCAATATCGTAACAATTGCTGAAGCCAGAATATTTGCAAAATTATTTCCAACAAGAATTGCAGACAACAGAATATCTGGTCTCTTAAGAAGCTTGATTGCCCTTGTTGCACCTTTGGATCCTTTTGCAAGATTTCTCAGCTTTACCTTATTTGAAGCCATCATGCCAGTTTCAGAGCCCGATGAAAAAGCAGAGAATACTAACAAAGAAATTAAAATTGTAATTAACAAAAATAGGGAATCTTCAAACATTAATTAGCTTAGATTGATAGCGGCATTAGAAAATGAAAAGCTCACAAGAATCATTATAAATGATACCAACAACATCCTTACTGCATTTTTTAAGCTTAAGTTCTTTAGCTTTATCATACTCAATATCCCAATGTAAATTAGGAAAGCAAGCACAGCAAAAAATGACTTAAGAATTAAGCTTTGGGGTTGCGTTTCGATAAGAGTAAATCCAGAGATTAAAGCGCACATCAATACGATTAGGCCAATACCTCCTAAAACCAGTATGTTTGAGTACCCTTTTTCAATTGACTCATTGTATGAAGTTGATAAATCACCGGATTTAACTCTTTTTATTCTCTTTTCTAGTTTCAATCCCTTGATAATTGTGAGCAACAATAGAACAGCGCTGCTAAGGGAAAGAAACAGATGAATTTGCAAGGGAAGGCTCTTACTAGAATACTCAATAATAAATAAAATAGCATTTAGGCTTAAAATTATAAGAAACCGAAAATGGTCTCTAAGGTTGTCAATCAAAGGAAATCTGTCCCAGATTGCATACAACAAACCAGAAACTGCTAGCGATAAAGGAAATAGTAGAGACATAAAATAAATTGTTATCTTTTATATTTTAACACTATCAAATTTCTAAAGGTTAACCTAAAATACACACCATTTTAAAATAAGAGTTTCAAATTATGGTAGTTATTAGACTTTCAAAAAGTGGTGCAAAAAAAGCCCCATATTATTTCATTACGGTTGCTGATGTAAGAAAACCTCGTGATGGGAGATTTATAGAAAGAATAGGATTTTTTAACCCTGTTGCAAGAGGTAATGAAGAAATTTTACGTCTTGATAATGAAAGATTTAATTACTGGGTGGAGCAAGGTGCCCAAGTTTCTGATAGGGTGCAGCAGCTTCAAAAAGACTCGTTGTTATCTTCTGAAGATCTTGATAAGAAAATAAGCGAAAAATTTGAAAAAAGAAAAGCAAAAAAAGATAAAGCTAATGCTCAAAAGGCTGAGGAATTAAAAGCTGCTGAAGAAACAGCCGCAGAGGAAGCTCCAGCAGAGGCAGCCGCAGAGGAAGCTCCAGTAGCCGAAGCAGTCGCAGAGGAAACTCCTGTAGCAGAGGCAACCGCAGAGGAAGCAGTAGCAGAGGAAACTCCTGTAGCAGAGGCAGCCGCAGAGGAAACTCCTGTAGCAGAGGCAACCGCAGAGGAAGCAGTAGCAGAGGAAGCTCCTGTAGCAGAGGCAGCCGCAGAGGAAACTCCTGTAGCAGAGGCAACCGCAGAGGAAGCAGTAGCAGAGGAAGCTCCAGCAGAGGCAGCCGCAGAGGAAGCTCCAGCTGAAGAAGCTCCATCAGATGAAGAGAAAAAATAGTTCCTTAGATTTATCTCTTTACATTGAAATCGCTAAAATTGGTAAGCCCAAAGGCTTAAGTGGCCAATTTTTCATAACTCCCTTTACAGATGATTTATATGCATTCGCTAAAAAAAATACTTTCTTCATAGTTTATGCAAATGCTCTTAGGGAATTTGAGCTAGAGAAATGTGTCATTCAAAATAAAAGAGTGATAGCAAAGGCTAGGGAAATTAATAGTAGAGATGAAGCAGAAGAAATTAAGAATTTTTCTTTGTATTACCCCAAAACAAAACTACCTAAATTAGAAAATTTAGATGCTTATTGGTATGAATTGATTGGAATGGAAGTTTTAAATATCGAAAATATTAAATTGGGAATTGTGAAAGAAATTAAGAATTTTGGTTCTAATGATATTCTCCATGTTCAGCCCAATAGTGGAGACACTTACTTGATACCTTTTGTTAAAAGCAGAGTAGTTCTTGATATCAACCGTAAGAAAAATTCTATATTAGTTGACTGGGACTCGGAAAGTAATTAATGCACTTCAATATAATTTCAATCTTTCCAGAGTTATTTACTAAGCTTGATTATGGTGTTCTAGGTAAAGCCAAGAGTTTAAAAGTATTATCTTTCCAAACCATTAATCCCAGAAATTTTTCAACTTTTAAGAATAAAAGAGTAGATGAAAGCCAGTATGGTGATGAAACTGGAATGGTGATGATAGCTGAACCGCTAAAAAAAGCTTTAAGCTCGATTCATTATAAAAGAAGAGGTAGGGTAGTATTAATGTCTCCTCAGGGGGAAACCCTTAATAATGCTAAGATTCAAGACCTAGCTTCTCAGAAACACTTAACAATTGTATGTGGAAGATACGAAGGAATCGATCAAAGATTTATTGATAAATATGTCGATGAAGAAATTTCAATAGGAGACTATGTATTAACAGGAGGTGAATTGCCTGCTTTAGTATTAATTGATGCAGTATCGAGATTTATACCTGGCGTGGTAGGTAAATTTGAATCAGTTGAAAATGATAGTTATTTTAATGGCTTACTAAAAGGACCTGTATATACTAGGCCTAGAAAATTTGAAGGCATGGAAGTTCCAGCTGTGTTGCTCTCAGGAAATCATAAAGAGATTCAAGATTGGCGGACAAAAATGTCATTAATTAGAACTTTATCAAGAAAACCCAGGCTTCTGGACCAAATAAAACTTACAAAAAAACAAAAAAAACTCTTGGAAGAAATCGATTCCTCTATTATCCTATAGCGCGTTTTTAGGCTAAAAAATGAGTGATAAAGAAAAAGAAAATATTGAATCTGAAGCAGTAGTAGAAGAAGTATTATCTACTGAGACATCAGAAGATCCTGTTGAAGCATCATCAAGTACATCTGATGAATTAGCATCTGGTCCTGTTGAAAGTGAGCCAGTATTAGAAGAAGCTTCTGTTGAAGTTTTAGAAGAACCGAAAGCTGATACCAATCAAGCAGATCTTGAAGAGGATGCATCAAAGTCTTTATCTGCTGCAAAATTGTCCGAAGACACTCCTGCAAACATCATCAAATCAATTGAGAACGCCCAACTCAAGCAAGACATACCTCCATTTAGACCTGGCGATACAGTGGTTGTAAATGTTAAGGTTCAGGAGGGTAATAGATCAAGGCTTCAAGCCTATGAAGGCGTTGTGATGAACATTAAAAATGCTGGCTTAAACTCTTCGTTTATTGTTAGAAAGATTTCAAGCGGCATTGGTGTTGAAAGGACATTCCAAATTCATAGCCCGCTTATTGATTCTATAACTGTAAAGCGTAAGGGGGATGTTAGAAAAGCTAAACTATACTTCCTTAGAGAAAGATCTGGTCGCTCTGCTAGAATCAAAGAACGTCTCGACTAGTATATGATTTCAACCTCTCATGAGAATCAAGCTATTGATTCTTATCTGAGATTCTTAATTGTTGAAAAAGGTCTGTCTCAAAATACTTTAAGTGCATACAAACAAGATATAAAATCTTTCCTTTCTTGGTTAAATGATAGATCGATCTCTTTATCAGAAATCTCATTAGTTATCGCAGAAGATTTTATTAAACAACTTACAAATGATAAAAAATCTCCCTCATCAATCAATCGAAAAATTTCTGCTTTAAAAGGCTTATATAGATTTCTCATAGAAGCCAAAGTCGTTGATAGCAATCCTTTTGCAGATGTAATTCTTAAAAAAAAGCATCCTAATATTCCGAAATCAATTTCAGAACTAGATGTGGCATCTCTACTAGAGGTACCGGATATACATACATTTATAGGAAAAAGAGACAAAGCAATGCTAGAGCTTTTATATGCAACTGGCATGCGAATTTCTGAGCTTATCAACATAGAATATTCAAACTTTGATTTTGAGAGATACACTGTAAAGGTAAGGGGAAAAGGCTCAAAAGAAAGGTTGATTCCTTATGGGCCTGAGGCTGCAAAAGCCATCAATGATTTTATTGCTTTCAGACGGAAGAATCATCTAAAGTTAAATTCTAGATCCTTCTTCATTAACTCATCTGGAAGCAAGATTACTAGACAAGCTTTTTGGCATAGATTAAAAAAATATCTAGTTAAAATTGGACTAAGTAAAAATATTTCACCTCATTCTCTTAGACACGCATTTGCAACTCACCTGCTAAATAATGGAGCGGATCTAAGATCAGTGCAAATGCTTTTAGGGCACAGTGACATCTCCACGACTCAAATTTATACCCATATTGCGAAGTCTAGGCTTAGTGATATGATAAAAAAACATCATCCAAGAGGTTAGCGCAATATGAATCTTTCATTGAAAGGACTGTTATTTTTTACCATTATTTTATGCAGCAATCTTTATGCAGATGAAAAAGAAATTGCAGAAAAGATTTCTAATGTTCTTCCTGAGGGTGTCAAAATTCAAGGCATTGAATCCTCCCAAATTAACAATGTTTATATTGTTGACATAGGAGATCTGCAACCAATTTATGTTACGCAAGATGGGAATTTTTTCTTTTATGGAGATTTATATCAGGTAGGCGAAAATAGCATAGCTAATTTAACTACGTTACATGAAAATTCAAAAAGACAGAAATTACTGAATGAAGAGTTATTGGAGGATGAATTTATCTCCTTCACAAGCAATAATGAAAAACATGCAATTACCGTTTTTACTGATGTTGATTGTCAATACTGTCGAAAATTTCATCAAGATATTAAATCATATAACGATTTAGGCATCTCAGTGAACTATGTAGCATTTCCAAGAAATGGATTGGAATCTGAGTCCTTTAAAAAAATTGTTGGTGCCTGGTGTTCAAAAAATCCAAAAGAAGTATTAACTTTGCAAAAAGCAGGCAAAACCCCAGAGGTAACCGAATGCTCAGATAACCCAGTCAGCAAGCATTATTTTTTAGGAAGAAAAATAGGCATTACTGGCACTCCGGCAATTATTAGGAGTGATGGAGTTCTTATACCAGGTTATGTCCCGCCTGCAGAACTATTAACAAGATTACAGAATGGCTAATCAAAGTAAAATTCGTTTAGGAATCTGTGGTTGGGGTAATGTTGCCACTGCTGTATATTCTGCGCTTTCAGCCAATAGAGGAGAGCTACTAAAAAAATATAATCTAGAAATAGTTTGTATTGGTGCCAGAAGAGATAATCCAAATATCAAAATTCCCTCTAACATCAAGGTACACAGAAATATCTTTGATGTTTTAGAAGATGATATCGATATTGTAATTGAGCTTATTGGCGGTGTGGATGTTGCATTTCAATTACTTTCAAAAGCATTTGAAAGAAGAATTAATGTTGTAACAGCAAATAAAGCTGTACTTTTTGAGCATGGCAATAAACTTTTCAAAGCAGCTTTAGATAAAAATTTGTCGATATATTTTGAGTCATCAGTTTGTGCCGGTACACCAATTATTAAATTGCTTAAAACAGATTTAGCAGCCAATAGAATTTCTAAGATATCTGGGATGCTTAACGGAACAACCAATTATATTTTAACCAAAATGGAGAAAGGGCAAAGTTATGCTTCAGCTTTATCTGAAGCCCAGCAACTTGGTTATGCAGAGGCAGATCCAAAGCTTGATGTTGGAGGAATTGATGCAGCTCATAAAATTGGTATTCTTGCTAGTTTGGCTTTTCAATGTCCATTGCCTTTAAAGAAGTTCTTTATTGAGGGAATAGAATCAATTAAGAAGGAAGATTTTGATTTTGCTAGAGAACAGGGATACACAATCAAGCATTTAGCAGTTGCAGAAAAGCAAAAAAATAAAGAAATATTAGTTAGATCACATCCTGTTTTATTACCTTTTAATAGTAATTTAGGCTCGCTCAAAGGGGTTAGGAATGGGATTGAAGTTCGCACTAATTTAATAGGCGAAGTGCATTTAGCTGGCTCTGGAGCTGGAAAGGAGTCAACAGCTTCAGGCGTGATTTCAGATCTTATTCATTTTTCAAAACATAGAGGCATGCAAGAGGATTTTTATACCTCTAATAAATTTAAGATGGCTAAATTTTCTACACAGTCATTTAAATACTATTTTTCTATTGAAGCTGAAGATAAACCAGGGACTGCTGCAAAACTCACGTCACAATTTGCAAAACATCAAGTTGGAATTGATGAATTGATTCAAAAAGAGTCTAAAAAAAATTGCACAGCAAGATTGATAATTATTACTGATCTTGCGGAGGAAAAAATCATTAATAAATTGAAGAATAATCTTGAGAAGTTATCTTTAACATCAGATGTAAGATTCATAAGAATAGAAATTTAGCTATGCTTTTTCATTCAACCAGGGGAAATGACTCTCATAAGAGTTTTAAAGATATAGCGATTCAAGGTCTTGCTACCGATGGAGGGTTATACGTTCCTGATTTTTGGCCCCAAATAGACTTAGATCAAATAAAAGCATGCAAAACATATGGTGACGTTGCAAAGATTATTCTGCCTGCGTTTGCCAGTGATTCTTTTGATGAAATAGAAATTAGATCTATGGTTGATGATATTTGGCAGGGATTTCCATCTAAACATCTAGTGCAATTTAAAAACTTTGATGATTTTAGTATTGCTGAGTTGTTCCATGGTCCCACAGCAGCATTTAAAGATTTTGGCTTGCAATTAGTATCTTATTTCTTGCATCATATTTTGAAAGAGGATAATCAAAATGGAGTTATTCTTGGGGCTACTTCTGGTGATACAGGCTCAGCTGCAATTCATGCTTGCAAAGAATACTCAAATATAAAGACCTTTATTTTACTTCCTGAGGGAAACATGTCTGAAGTGCAAAGGCGTCAGATGTCTACTGTCAAAAATAACAATATTTTTGCGATTAAAGTAAGCGGTACTTTTGATGACTGCCAGGACATTGTCAAACAAGCATTTAATTCAGATCAATTTTTACCTCAAAATTTTTCTTTGCTTGCAGTCAATTCAATTAATTGGTTGCGAATTATTGCTCAAATTTGCTATTACTTTTATTCTTTCTCTGCCATCAATATTACTAAGCCTTTGTGTTTCAGTATTCCATCTGGTAATTTTGGAAATGTTTTTTCTGCATATGCTGCATATAAGATGGGTCTACCCATTAAGGAACTATGTGTAGCTGTTAATGATAATGATATCTTAGATAGATTTTTTAAGAATAATGATTATTCTAAAAATTTAACTGTCCCTACGATATCACCTAGCATGGACATATCCGTAGCTAGCAACTTTGAAAGACTGATATATGACTATTATCTGGAAAGAGATGCTATGACATGCAATCAACTATTTACTAATTTTAAATCAGGAAAGTTAGCCTTAAACGATGATCTCTTCAAAAGTAAATCCGGTTTATTTTCATCAACCGTTGTAAGCCAAGAAGAAACGAGGAAGATCATGAAGTATTTTTTTGATAATTATAAATATGCATTGGATCCACATAGTGCTATTGCTTGCAAAAGAGCTCTTGAGAAATCAGATTTTCATGTTGTAAGCATGGCTACAGCTCATCCGGATAAATTCCCTGATCTCTTCAGGGCTTTAGACATTCCCATTGCGAATCATCATCCAGCATTACAGGATCTTTCAAATTTGGAGGAAAGATTGATAGCAATGCCCTGTGACTTTTCAATAATTAAAAATTTTATTAACAATAGCTTGTAGTAAAATATAACTTCTATAAGGAAAATATTATGTTTAGTCATGTGATGGTAGGAGCAAACGATATCGAGGCTTCAAAAAAATTCTATGATGCAGTAATGAATGTTCTTGGAGGAAAGCCAGGGGTTCCCGTTCCAAATCTTCAAGGAGATATTAGATATTTCTATTTTTTAGATGGAATGATCTTTGCTATTTCTGAACCCATTGATGGCAATCCCGCAACACATGGAAACGGTTCAACTATTGGATTTAAAGTTGCCAGTCCTAAGATTGGAGATGCCTGGCATGCAGCTGGATTGCAGAATGGCGGCGTCACTTGCGAAGATGCTCCAGGCATAAGATCTTCTGACATGGGTAGCATGTATTTAGCCTATCTCAGAGATCCCTCTGGAAATAAAATTTGCGCTCTGTGCAGGATAGAAACCTAAGGTTTTACCTAACAGTCATGGATAAATTATCACTTAAAGCAAAACTAACCTCACTTAGTGATCGAGTTTCTGATCTTAGGGGGTTACTTTGACATTGATAAAAAAATAGCAGAACTTCAAACCATAGATTCAACATTGGCCATGGAAGCGACCTGGTCAGATCTTGAGTTAACTCAAAAACTTAACAAGCAAAGAGCACAATTAGTAAAACTAGTAGACAGTTTCAAAGATGTAGTAGAAGCAACGAATGATGCATGCGAACTAATCGAATTACTTGATCCAGAAATTGATATAAATGAGTTCCAAGAAATAGAGATTTCTTCAATAGAGCTTGAAGATGCTGTTGATAGATTAGAGTTCAACAGAATGTTTACTCATTCTTTGGACGCAAATTCAGCATACTTGAATATTCAATCCGGATCTGGAGGCACTGAAGCACAAGATTGGGCGCAAATGATCATGCGAATGTATGCTAGGTGGGCAGAATCAAGAGGATATGCATGTAGCATCATAGAGTCTCAAGATGGTGAAGTTGCAGGAATAAAGTCTGCAACTTTATATATTGAAGGCAGTTATGCTTATGGGTGGCTTAGAACTGAAACTGGTGTGCATAGGCTTGTCAGAAAGTCACCATTTGATAGTGGAAATAGACGTCACACATCTTTTGCATCGGTATTTGTATCTCCTGAAATTGATGATTCGATTGAAGTGGAAGTCAATACAGCCGACGTAAGAATCGATACTTATCGATCATCTGGTGCAGGTGGCCAGCATGTTAATAAGACTGATTCTGCGGTGAGACTTACGCATATACCTAGCGGAGTAGTGGTTCAATGTCAGAGCGATAGATCTCAACATAAAAATAAAGAGAATGCATTCAAACAACTCAAATCAAAGTTATATGAGCTAGAATTACAAAAACAAAGAGAGGAGCAACAAAAATTAGAAGACTCAAAGTCTGATATAGGTTGGGGAAGTCAAATTCGTTCTTATGTTCTAGACCAATCCAGAATAAAGGATCTAAGAACTGGAGTTGAGACAGGCAATACCCAGGCCGTTTTGGATGGGGATCTTGATAATTTTATGGAAGCAAGTTTAAAAAAGGGCATCTAATGAGCGAAGATAATTTAGGCGGGGAAGCAGCAATCCTATTAGAACGAAAGAAAAAGCTTGAGAAACTTCGTATAAGAGGTGCTGCTTATCTTAATACATTTAACCGTAGGCATCGTGCTTCTGAGCTCAAGGAAAGATACGATCATTTAACCAGAGAAGAGCTTGAAAAAAATCCTATTGAGGGCATCGCTATTGCGGGAAGGATTATGTTGAAACGAGTTATGGGAAATGCAAGCTTTTTAACTATTACTGATGAAGGATCTTTTTTTCAAATTTATGTTAGCAAGGATTTATTAGGGGAAGAGTGTTACGAAGATTTTAAGACCTGGGATATTGGCGATATAGTTGGAGCTGAAGGATCTTTATTTAGAACCAAAACGAATGAGCTTACTCTTAACGGTGCAGTTGTAATGATGATCACAAAATCATTAAAACCACTTCCTGAAAAACATGCTGGCTTAACTGATATAGAGACTAGATATCGCCAAAGATATCTTGATCTCATTATGAATGATGGATCTAGGGAAGTTTTTCTTAAAAGAAGCCGTATTGTTGAAAGTATTAGATCTACTCTAGTTTCAAATAAATACTTAGAAGTTGAAACACCGATGATGCATCCGCTACCAGGAGGTGCAACCGCACGACCATTTATTACTCATCATAATGCACTTGATAGAGATTTATTTTTGAGAGTTGCCCCTGAGCTTTATCTAAAACGCTTACTAGTGGGAGGTTTTGACAGAGTTTTTGAAATAAATAGAAATTTTCGAAATGAAGGTTTGTCTACCAAGCATAACCCTGAATTTACAATGCTAGAATTTTATACCGCATACTCAAGCCTTGCTGAATCAATGCAGTTCGTTCAAGAGATTATAAAGAATGCAGTTGATTCAATTGGAGTCAGTACAACAGAAATTGAGTGGGATGGAAATAAGATTGATATCTCCAATTTCCAAATCACAACCATGCAAAAGCTTGTTGAAGATCACAATAAAGCACTCAAAATAAAGGCTTCTAGAGAACATAATGTTGACTTACAAAAATTTGCTTTATCAATTGGCATTAAAAATGCTAACAAGTTAAATTATGGGCAGCTATTAGTAGAGATCTTTGAGCAAACTGTTGAAGACAAATTGGTCCAGCCCACATTTGTAACAGAATATCCAGTGGAAGTTTCACCTCTTTCCAGGAGGAATGATAAAAATCCTGATGTTGCTGATCGTTTTGAGTTATTTATTGGTGGCAAAGAGATTGCAAATGGATTTTGTGAGCTTAATGATGCTGAAGATCAAGCGGATAGATTTGCTGCTCAAGTTGAAGCTGGCAAAGCAGGTGACAAAGAAGCAATGTCTTTCGATCAAGATTACATAAATGCTCTTGAAATAGGCATGCCGCCAGCTGTGGGAGTTGGAATAGGTATTGATAGATTGACGATGTTTATCACTAATCAAACTTCAATAAGAGATGTAATACTATTTCCTCAATTAAAAAATTAGTTACCATCTAAACCTATTAAAATTTTCTGGATTTGCCCATCCGTCTGGATTATTCCAATTCCTCTTTGCATTGTAGTTTTTTAAGTTATAGATCAAGCAAAGCATACTTTCTTCTTCATATTTGACAGGACTAAATCCAAGTTGAAGATACTTGCCATTATTTTCTGAATTATTTCTCAATAAAATTATGCTTTTTGAGAATTTATTTTTTAAAGATCCAAGCTGAGCTTTGTCAAGGGCGGCATCTTGAAAAATGATAGTTATATCATAATAATTTTCTTCTAAAAGATTGCTTGAGATAGAAGGGTGGATATCTATTATTTCTATAGGTAAATGTTGAATCGTAAGCAAGAATTTTCCCTGTGGTTTAGATGAAATGATTAAGAGATTTCTAGGACTTTCTTTTTCTAAGACATCAATTAGAAAATTCATATCAATTTAATAACTCTTTTATAGCCTCTTTTTCTGATTTAAGTTCATTGATTGAAATCTGTATTTTCTGTTTTGCAAATTCAGATAATGAAAAATCTCTTAGAATGTCTACTTTGCCAGCACCATCAGAAATCAGAGGAAATCCAGCAACTAGGCCTTCATCAATTCCGTAACTTCCATCAGAGACGATGGCTGCGCTAAAGCAGTCTCCATCAAGTGTTTTATTTTCAACTGCTCTTACCGTGTCAAGAGCAGCTTTAGCGGCAGATGTTGCTGAAGAAGCTCCTCTTGCATCAATCACTGCTTTCCCTCGCTGCTGAACACCGGGCAAAAATGTTTGTTCAATCCATTGCAAGTCGTTGAAGACTTCAGCACCTCTTTTATTAGCTATAACTGCATTTTCATAATCTGGATACATAGTTGGGCTGTGATTCCCCCAAATAGTCATTTTTGATACTTCTTCAACTCCAACGTTAGCTTTTTTTGCTAAAAAAGATTTAGCTCTACTTGAATCAAGCATAGTCATAGCCATCCACAACTGATGCTCATTTTTTGCATGATAATGACCAATTAATGCATTTGTGTTTGCAGGGTTTCCTACGACCAAGATTTTGGCATCATCTTTTCCTTTCTCACCAATCGCTTTACCCTGATCAATAAAGATTCCACCATTTACTTTGAGGAGATCAGATCTTTCCTCAATTTTTTTTCCATTAAGAATAATGCCTCTTGGAATACTGCCAACAAGCAAGAACCAGTCTGCATTATGTGCCGCAGAACTAAAGTTATCGGTAATATTAATATTTCCAAGCTTTGGAAAATAAGAATCTTCCATTTCCATAACGATGCCTTCAAGTTTACTTACTACAGCAGGCACTTCTACAAGCTCAAGATCAACTTTGCGATCTCCAAAAACAGTTCCATCAACCAGCCTTGGTATTAGTGAGTAAGAAATTTGACCAGCAGCACCAGTAACAACCACTTTAATTTTTTCGCCCATAATTACTCCTTTAGCTGGTTTGTATTATATTCCTAAATGTAAGATTAATCCTTGGACTAACTTCTAATTTTGTTTTTGAAATACTGTGTTGAGCATTTTTTTGTAGCTCTGGTTCCATGATCGTTAATGAACCATGATCTTGAGAAATTTTGATAATTTCTTTTGTAATATTATCCCTGATATTTAAATTCCTGTTGCTTCCCAGTGACAAGGATGCAATAAACGGTTTTTCTCCTAACTCTATTTCATTATCTGCATGCCATCCCATGGAATCTTTACCGTCTCTATAAAGGTTAGCGAGTACGGAATTAAACTTGTAATTTGTAATTTTCTCAATTCTTGCCTTCAATCCTAACAATTCTTCATTCCACTCATATCTTTTAAGCATATTTTTAGAGTAGGTATAATGAATTCCATTATCCGCAATCCAGCATTGTTTTCTTGGGATCATTATCTCTTTACCAAATATTTTGATAGATCCCTCTTCCCATGAGATTTGTTTCAGAAGTCTTGTGAGCATTATGTTAGCCTCGTCAATTGAAAGAAAATCCTTTAGATACTTAATTTGGCCTCCGCGATAAGTTAAAATTTCTTTTTCATTAATATTCATGATCAATAGTCAAAGCAGAAAAAATACATTTAGCAAGAAATGGGATAAGTATTCTGATAAAGATATTTTACCGCTTTGGATAGCAGATATGGATCTGCAATCACCTAAATTCTTGCAAGATATATTTGCCAAGAGAATAAAACATAATACTTATGGTTATACGCTTACTCCAGCAAAACTCAATCATGAGGTTATAAAGTATTACAAAAAAAAACAACAGTGGAGCATTAAAAATGAATGGATTATTTGGTTGCCAAATTTAGTAACTGCAATTTATGCAGTCAATAAAATGGCATCTGATTCGAGCCAGAGCCTAGTGATACCAAAGCCAATATACCCCCCTTTTACTGAATCAGCCAAGCATTACAAAGCAGTCTTTTCATTTGTTTCAATGGTAGAAGAACACGGAAGGCTTACATATAATTTTTCTAAGATCTCTAAGTTGCTTAAAAAAGATGCTTGGTTGATGTTGGCAAATCCATGCAACCCTGGAGGAAGTGTTTTGAACTTAGACGAAATGGAAAAAATTATTTCAATGGTCTTTAAAGAAAAAGCATTTTTGCTTTCAGATGAAATTCACTCTGATTTAATTTTAGATCAAAATATTCCTTTTTTCTCTCTAGGTAAAGATAAGCGAATTATAGATAGGACTATTACACTTCATTCATGTGCAAAAACTTTTAATATTCCTGGTCTTTCTTGTGGTTTTGCAATAATTCCCTCAAAAAAATTAAGGACAAGATTTCTCAACACAATTCATGGGATTGTCCCAGATCCAAGTCTCTTCGGAATTATTGCTACTCTTGAATGTTTAAAAAAAGGAGATTCATGGAGAAATGAGCTCCTAAAATATCTTAGAGATAATAGAGATAGAGTGGTCAATGTATTGTCTAAAATATCTAATATTAGTTTCATTGCTCCAGAGGCAACATTTTTAATCTGGATTAAGATTTTACATCCTGTACCCAAGAAAGGATGGAGATCTTACTTTGAGGAATTCGGAATCGGTGTTTCTGATGGCAGGGATTTTGGTGATCCACAATCTATTAGACTTAACTTTGGCACAAGTTCGTCTAATTTAAACAAGGCTCTCAAACGATTTAGTCTTGCTATGGAGAACATCAATGGATAGCAGACAAAAAGTTATCATAATCGGTGGTAGCCATGCAGGAGCAAATGTAGCCTTTAACTTAGTTAAGGATGGTTTTAATGGAGATATCTCAATACTTACCCAAGAAAAACATCCTCCATATCATAGACCACCACTCTCAAAAGATTTTTTTAAGGGAAATTTGCCTCAAGAAAACCTTTATTTTAAGCAGCCATCTTTTTATGAAGAAAACAATATTGTGCTCCAAACCCAAACAATTGTTGATTCAATAAATAGAAAGGAAAAATCTATATCAGGTTCATTTGGAACTTTGGAATATTCGTATTTGGTTCTTGCCACAGGCGCAACCCCAAGAACTATCGTTAGCGCAGCAGCAAATAATACCTTTTATCTTAGAACCATAGAAGATGTTATGAATATCACTGAATCTCTTAACAAAAATTCGCATGTTGGTTTAATCGGAGGCGGTTATATTGGCCTGGAGCTTGCCGCGTCTTTAAAACAATTAGGCATTAATCCAATTATTATTGAGGCGGAAGATCGCTTACTTAAAAGGGTTACCTCCGAAGAGGTTTCTCGTTTTTATGAGCGATTTCATATCAATATGGGCGTACAGATAAGATGCTCAACTAAGGTGATTGAGTATAAGAAGACTGAAGAAAGAATTCATAATTTAATTTTAGATTCAGGCGAATCAATATATGTAGATGCAGTAATTGTAGGAATAGGTGCTTTACCAAATACTAGATTAGCTGAAGATGCCGGTCTTTCTTGTAATAATGGCATTTGTGTAAATGAATATTGCAGAACAGACGATCCATTTATTTTGGCCGCTGGAGATTGCACGCAACATCAAAATCTATTTTTCCAACACAGCATGAGATTGGAAAGTGTTCCTAATGCACTTGCTCAAGCAAAAGTTGTTTCATCATCTATTGTTGGCAATGATTTGACCTATAATGAGCTACCATGGTTTTGGTCTGATCAATTTGATCTTAAATTGCAAATGGCTGGTCTCTCAATGGGGTATGATGAAACAATTATTATTGGCAATAAAAGTGAAGCCAAATTTCTTTCTTATTACGGAAAGAATGGAATTCTCATTGCAGTTGATTCGGTAAATTCTCCAAAGGAATTTATGGCAATCAAAAGAGCCCTGAGTAATAGATTTAATATAACAATGGACACCATAAAGGATCCAAATTTTAAACCTGAGAATTTATTTTCGGGTTCTAACTAGGAGTTTAAATGACAATACGATTTGATAATAAAGTAGTTATTGTAACTGGTGCTGGAGGCGGCCTTGGAAAGCAGCATGCAATTGAGTTTGCTAAAAGAGGAGCAAAGGTAGTGGTCAATGATCTTGGAGCCTCTGTGGATGGCTCAGGAGGCGCTAGCGAGACGGCTAATGCCGTTGTTGAGGAAATCAAAGCTTATGGCGGAGAGGCGATTGCAAATGGTTCTAGCGTATCTGATAAGCAAGGCGTGGATAATATGGTTGCCGAAGTTATGAATAAGTGGGGAAGGATAGATGTGCTTGTTAATAATGCTGGAATTTTAAGAGATAAAAGTTTTCATAAAATTAGCCTTGAAGAATTTAATGCGGTTATGGATGTTCATTTCCAGGGCAGCGTTTATACATCTCATGCAGTTTATCCAATCATGCGCGAGCAAAACTTTGGACGAATTATTTTCACTACTTCATCAGGAGGCTTGTTTGGTAACTTCGGACAAGCAAATTATGGTGCTGCAAAAATGGCAATGGTTGGACTAATGAATTGCTTGAAGATTGAAGGTCATAAGTACAATGTCTTCTCTAGTGCTGTTGCCCCTGTTGCTTTATCTCGCATGACTGAGGCTTTGTTTCCTGAGGGCGTAGGAGAAAGATTCTTACCGGAGTACGTTACGCCTGCAGTCATCTACCTAGCAAGTGATAATGCTCCAAATGGTGCCATTATTGGAGCCGGAGCTGGTGTATTTACTCAATTTAGGATTTTTGAAACTATGGGTGTTGCACTTGGCACAGGAGAAAATATGACCCCTGAGAATATTGCTGCAAATTGGGATGCTGTATCCAGCATGGATGATGCTAGAGAGTGCTTTAGCGGACCTGAACAAACCGTTAAAATCTTAGAACAGGCAGATAAGTAGTTTTTAAGCTGAGAAACTTGGTCTTGAGGACATCATTTTGGTGTAGCGCTCCAGATTCTTAAAATCGGCAAGATCTATTTTATTTAGTCTTAAGAAAAAGTCTGTCGTGCTTATCATTTGAATATCAGCGAATGTAAATCTTTCACCAGCAATATACTCTGATTGTTGCAGTACTTTATCAAAGTAGTTTGCTGATTTTATCCCCATTTCTCTTTGTGCTTTTCCATATACTGCATTTTGCTCCTCTAGAGCAGCCATTGCTGGGTGAGTATGCCTGAATCCCATTGCCAAAGGCAGCATCAATTCAAATACTATTCTTGATTGCCACATTTCTATCGCTGCAATTTCGATTGGGCTCTCTCCAAATAAGTTAGGTTCCGGATATAGTTCTTCTAAGTATCTGCATATAGCAGTACTTTCGCTAATGATTGTGCCGTCTTGTAATTCTAGGGCAGGGACCCTTGCATTTGGAACTTTTGCTCTATATTCAGGAGTTTTATGCTCCATTTGCATTAGGTCTAAGTCTTTAATTTTAATGTCTTGGATACCCTTTTCAGAAAGGAACATCCGGACTTTTCTAGGACTATTACCTGTTTTGCTTGAATATAGAAGCAATGTTTAATCCCAGTTTAGAGCTCCACCTGTTTGGTACTCAATCACTCTTGTCTCAAAGAAATTTTTCTCTTTTCTAAGATCCATTATTTCAGACATCCATGGAAATGGATTTGTTGCTCCCTTGAATTCCTCAGTTAGACCAATTTGGCTTAATCTTCTGTTTGCAATAAATTTTAGATAATCTTCCATCATTGCTGCATTCATTCCGAGCACTCCCCTTGGCATTGTGTCTCTGGCATATTGAATTTCAAGTTCTGTCCCCTCGAGTATCATTTGAGCAGCTTCTTTCTTCATCGCATCATCCCATAAATGCGGGTTTTCTAATTTAATCTGATTGATGACATCTATGCCAAAGTTAACATGCATTGATTCGTCTCTAAGAATATATTGAAACTGCTCTGCTGTGCCCGTCATCTTATTTCTATTTCCCATCGAGAGAATTTGCGTGAAACCGCAATAGAAGAATATTCCCTCAAGTACGCAATAGAACGCAATAAGATTTTTTAATAGTTTTTTATCAGTTTCTAGGGTGCCTGTTGTAAAAGATGGATCGGAGAGTTCTTTTGTGTATTTAAGTGCCCAGCTAGCTTTTTTTGCAACACAAGGAATTTCTCTGTACATATTAAATATTTCGCCTTCATCCATTCCTAGAGACTCAATGCAATATTGGTATGCATGGGTGTGAATGGCTTCCTCGAGGCTTTGACGCAAAATGTATTGTCTGCATTCTGGATTAGTAATGAGTCGATATATTGCTAGCACAAGGTTATTAGCTACCAAAGAGTCTGCAGTTGAGAAAAAGCCGAGACTTCTTTTTACAATAGTTCTTTCATCTTCAGTCAACCCTTTTTCGCTCTTCCACAGCGCCACATCAGCGGTCATATTGATTTCTTGTGGCATCCAATGGTTGGCACTTCCATCAAGGTATTTTTGCCATGCCCAATCATACTTAAAAGGGACTAATTGGTTTAAGTCTGCTCTGCAATTGATCATTGCTTTTTGATCAACTTCAACTCGACCACCTAACGCTTCAAGCTCTTTAACTCCTTCTGCTGGGTCTAAGTTTGCGATTGCTTCCTTCGCTTTTGCAGCTCTATCGCTTGCAGTGGCTTCAGATTCATATTGCTCGGATCTTTGTGGAGCTTGAGATATTTCCTCATCTTCTAACTGCTCAACTTTAGCTACTATTTTTTGGGCAGCTTTTGGTGCTACTGCTTTTTCTTCTTTGTTATATTCATCCCAATTAAGCATATTTTTCTCCGTTTTTTATTGGCATGCCTCGCAATCTGGGTCATCCAGAGAGCATGCTGTTGGTACCGGGGCGGGTGAACCAAGAACTTTGTTTATATCGCTAGAGGCACTCACTTTATTTAAGGTGCCTTGCGTTACCGTTGATTTTTCTGTGCCTGTAGCAGCAATGGATCTCAAATAATAGGTTGTTTTTAGACCACACAACCAAGCCATTCTGTAGGTTATGTCTAGTTTTTTTCCGCTTGCATTTGCGATGTAAAGGTTAAGTGATTGTGCTTGATCAATCCATTTTTGTCGTCTGCTTGCAGATTCCACAAGATATCTTGGTTCTACCTCAAATGCTGTTGAAAAGAGGGTTTTTATTTCATCAGGTATTCTAGAAATTTGAGCTAAGCTTCCTTCAAAAAACTTGAGATCATTGATCATTACATCATCCCACAATTTTATTTCTTTCAGTCTTCTTACTAAGTGCGGATTAACTATAGTAAATTCACCTGACAAATTAGATTTTACATAAAGGTTTTGATAAGTTGGTTCAATAGATTGTGTTACACCGGTTATATTTGAAATAGTTGCGGTAGGTGCAATTGCCATGACATTGGAATTTCTCATACCGTCTTTCATAACTTTCTTTCGCAGCGAATCCCAATCAAGGGTTTCTTCTAGGTTTACTTTTAGATATTCCGATCCTCGGTTTTCTATGAGAATTTGCAGTGAGTCTTTTGGAAGGATTCCTTTGCTCCATAACGAACCCTCAAAGGTTTGATAGCTACCGCGCTCCTTTGCTAGCTCAGTTGATGCATGAATTGCGTAATAACTTATAAGCTCCATACTTTTATCTGCAAAATCAACTGCTTCATCAGAGCAGTAGGGGATGTTTTGTAAATACAAAGCATCTTGGAATCCCATGAGGCCAAGCCCAATTGGCCTGTGTTTGAAATTAGAGTTTTTAGCTGTATCTACTGAGTAGTAATTAATATCAATAACATTATCAAGCATACGAATGGCTGTTGAAACTGTTTGTTTGATTTTTTCTTCGTTTAATTTCCCGTCCACCATATGATTTGCAAGATTTACTGAACCTAGATTGCAAACTGCAATTTCATCTTTGCTTGTATTGAGCGTGATTTCAGTACACAGGTTTGACGAATGAATCATTCCCATATGTTGTTGCGGTGATCTGAGATTACATGCATCTTTGAAAGTAATCCACGGATGACCTGTTTCGAAGAGCATGGTTAACATTTTTCTCCAAAGATCTCTTGCAGGAATTTTTTTGTGCTGACGCATTTTTCCTTCGGCTGCAAGTTTCTCGTAGGACTCATATCTTTCTTCAAATGCTTTGCCTGTAAGGTCATGAAGGTCTGGTGCTTCGCCTGGGGAGAAGAGAGACCAATCCTGATCATTCTCAACTCTCTTCATGAATAAATCTGGTACCCAGTTTGCAGTATTCATATCATGGGTTCTTCTTCGATCATCCCCAGTATTTTTTCTGAGCTCTAGAAACTCTTCTATATCCAGGTGCCATGTTTCAAGATAAGCGCACATCGCTCCTTTTCGTTTGCCGCCTTGGTTTACTGCGACAGCGGTGTCGTTGGCCACTTTTAAAAATGGAACAACGCCTTGGCTTTTTCCATTTGTTCCTTTGATGTATGATCCCAGAGCTCTAACAGGAGTCCAATCATTTCCTAATCCCCCAGCCCATTTAGATAGCATTGCATTATCTTTCATGGCTGAAAATATACCATCCAAGTCATCTGGAACAGTTGTTAGATAGCAAGACGAAAGTTGCGGTCTTAGGGTTCCTGAGTTAAAGAGTGTTGGAGTCGAACTCATGTAATCAAAGCTTGAAAGAAGTTTGTAGAATTCTATAGCTCTTTCTTCTGGATTATTTTCTTGCGCTGCAAGACCCATTGCAACTCTCATGAAGAATATTTGTGGTAGCTCAAATCTTATATCATTTGAGTGAATAAAGTATCTATCGTAAAGAGTTTGAAGGCCTAGATAGGTAAATTGATAGTCTCTTTCTGGCTCAATAGCCTTGGCTAATTTGTCCAGATCATATTTTTTGAGCTCAGGATTTAACATTTCTAGCTCAATACCTTTTTCTATAAATGCTTTAAAGGCTTTTGGATAATTATTATGCATTTCATTTTGCGTGCTCTCTTCAGCAACACCCAAGAAAGTTAGGGCTTCTGCTCTCAATGAATCAAGCAATATCCTTGCTGTAACATAACTGTAGTTTGGTTCTACTTCTACTTTCGCTCTTGCAGACATTATCAGGGCTGATTTCATGTCAGCAACTGAAACTCCGTCATATAAATTTTTAACGGCTTCTTGAAGTATTATTTTTGGATCTGTTTCCAATAGGCCTTCACAAGCATGACTAACTACTTCTGATAGCCTAGTAATATCTAGGGGAACCCTTTTTCCATTTCTTTTGGTAACTTGGATGTTAGGCAAGTTATCTAGTTCAATTACCTTAGGTGGCTCTTTTTTTGTTCTTTCTTGTGCTCTTTCTTCTCTGTATAGAATATATTTTCTTGCGACCTGATATTCTTCATTTCTCATTAGCTGTAATTCAACTTGATCTTGAATTTCTTCGATATGAAGTGTTCCGCCTGACGGCATTCTGCGTTTGAATACTTCTAAAATATCGTTAGATATATCATTAACTTTTCTATGAATGCGCTCGCTAGCAGCAGCATTACCAGATTCAGTTGCAAGAAATGCTTTTGTAACCGCAACTTTGATTTTATCTTCCTCAAATGCAACTACTTTTCCATTTCTTTTAATAACTCGCAGTTTTCCAGGTGCGGTTATCACCAATTCTTCGTTTAACGTTTCTGGTTGCTGTACAGTCGTTGTATTTGTTGCTTGTTCTTCGCGTAAATCCATTAATTTTGCCTCAAAATAGCAGCACAGTTTTCTCCTGCAACTGGTCATTTTTATCGGGATGAGGTACAAAAATTTAGCTTTTTAAATTTTTTGTTTCCTAGGTTGATTTAACTTTATTGTGGATAAATAATCAAGCAAAAAACACAATATATTGTGAAATATTTACTAATACTAACAATATACTGTATAGATAATGTTTGATAGATGTTATTTAGCAGTTGATAAATTGTGGATAAATCATAACAATTAGCACATGAAATCAATTATTTGCATAGATCAGGGAACCACCTCAACACGAGTTGTGGCATTTGATGAAGAATTAAATCCTCTAAAGACAAGCCAACAAGAATATTCCTTAATTTTTCCTAAAGATGGTTGGGTAGAGATTGACGTGAAGATTTTAGAAAGCACAGTAAATGAGGCGCTAGATGATGTTTGTTCTAGTTTCAAAGAAATCATCAGCATCGGCATCACCAACCAACGAGAAACAACAATTTTATGGAATAAAAATAACGGCCAACCATTGCATAATGCGATAGTTTGGCAAGACAGAAGAACCGCAAGATATTGTGATCAGCTCAAGGCACAGGGAGTGGAGGAAACAATCAATCAAAAAACAGGATTAGTTTTGGATCCTTATTTTTCTGCTACAAAATTAAAATGGTTGCTAGATAAATATGATAATGATAGAAAGCTCTCCTCTAACGGTGACTTACTGTTTGGAACCGTAGAGACATTTTTGATCTGGAAGCTCACCGGTGGCAGGGAACACGTTACAGACTACACAAATGCCTCAAGAACAATGCTTTGCAATCTGCAATCTCAAAATTGGGATGAAGAGCTATTGAAATTATTCAATATACCTAGAGAGGTTCTGCCAGATATCAAAACCAATGATGCATTTTTTGGTGAGGTAGAGCATTTGCATGCACCAATTTTTGGTGCCATTGGTGATCAACAATCAGCCCTGGTAGGCCAAAATTGTTTTCACTCTAACTCAATGAAAGCAACTTTTGGTACAGGGTGCTTTTTAATGGTAAACACAGGCTCAGAAAGGATTGTGTCAAAAAATGGGATATTAACCACAGCAGGTTATCAACTTGAAGGCAAAACAGCTTATGCGCTTGAGGGAAGTATTTTTTCTGCTGGCACAGGCATTAAATGGCTAAGAGACAATATGCAGTTTTTTCAAAATTCAGAAGATAGCGAGCAATTAATTAACCCCAACTGGGATTCAAAAGGGGTAATTTTTATTCCAGCTTTTACAGGCGTTGGAGCTCCAAGATGGCAACCAAATCTGAGAGCTGGTTTTTATGGCATGACTGCAGAAACAAATAAAGCAGATCTTACCACTAGCGTCTTCAAGGCACTTGCTTTTCAGGTCAGAGAGTTATTAATTTCGCTGGAAAGAGATTCTATCTCAATTGATAGATTGTCCGTAGATGGAGGGATGACTAACAATGCTGCTTTTTGCCAGCTGCT
>Ga0222714_10000821_pt1 | contig 35323 bp, 61 predicted proteins | sample C33_3DmetaG_FD_165048 | JGI IMG/M metagenome (GOLD analysis project Ga0222714, IMG submission 165048) | Estuarine water microbial communities from San Francisco Bay, California, United States - C33_3D | ecosystem: Environmental > Aquatic > Marine > Unclassified | place: USA: California...
TATTCTTTGCTGTGCGCCCTTCATCTGCTTACGGATTCCTCCAAGTCCCAATCCGCTTGCAGTTACTTTAGTTTTTTTGGATGATATTTTAAATCTACCTTTTTTTCCCTTTACTCTTACAAATTCGTTTTTAATTTGTTCTGCTTCACCACTATCAATTTTTCTCTTTCCAGAGGTAATCTCAATTAAAAGTTCTTTTAAATATTGGCGATACGTTTCATAGTCAAGTTCATCAACCTCATTAGGTTCTAAGGCTAGTAATCTTAAAATTACCTCATCAATATTTTCAGTAGGTACATTTGGTGGATTACCAGCCATTACTTTGTTGTTGTTGTTTGGACTCTTCTTCCTCTATATGTTGCTTGAGAAGTTCAACATAAATGTCTCTTTCCCAAGGTATCATATTTTCAATTTCTGTCAATGAATATTTATGGTACTGCATTAACGAAAAATTAAGTCGAAAGTAGTTTTCAAGGTCCATGTGGACCAGTGCTATGCGAAAAAACTTGACAGTCCCTCAAGAACTACTTCACTCTCAACTTCAGTATTTGGATTCTTCACTTTTATAGTGTGTGACAACTTTGGCATAGTTTCAAAGAATTGCTCAATTTGTTTGAATTGAGACGAATTCATTTGATCCAAAAATTCCATAAGTTCTTTTTTAGTCACATCTGCAGAACTCCATACTTCATCTTCATTATAAATTTTATCTACACAAGCAGCAACAAGTTCAAAAGATTGTTCCATTGCATTGTTGTTTGACATATCAAAATTATTTTTAATGAATTGATCCAGAGAAGGATACTTCATTTCCATAATCAAATTATCATCAAGTTTGATCTTATTTACATGATCATCATTTCTTTGAACCTTAATATCATCTACATTAATTTTCACAGGAACTGTAGTTTCTTCATCATCTGGGCAAATAATATTAACCTCAATTTCTTCTCCTACAGACTTTCCACGAATGTTTAAAAATAAAAATTCAATATCAAATGTAGGGAGAGATTCAACTTTAATATTTTTAGTCTCTATACAATTTTTAATAACTGTTTTAATTGCAGTAGTAATTTGTTTTGTGTCTTCTGATTCTAATGCAATTACTAATAGTTTTTCTTCTTTGACTAAAAATGGTCTATATTTTATAGTCTGTCCAGTCGAAGGCAATTCCAACTCATAAGTTGGAGTAGCAATTTTTGGTAAAGGCATAATCTCCTATACGATTCAGTTACTTTATTTATTAGGCAATGTTCTGGGCATCTGCAAGTTGTCTAGTAATTCTTGAAGATTCTGCTATGGTTCCTGCACCAGTATTAGAAAGAGTTCCTGGGGATATATTGAATTGATTTGGTGATAGATTATTCGAAACTTCTATTGGTTCAACACCAAAGTTAAGAGTTTGGCCTGTGTTGAAAATAGAATTACTATTCAAAACTGCCTGTTGTTCAGGACTAATATTGATTGGATCAGGTACTCCACTTGCAGATGGAGGAGCAGTTCCTGCAGCATCTGTTCCTCGCTTATTCTCAGTAACATATCGATCATAAGAAAATGAAACTGTACATTTTAAAAGTTGTGATGCCTCATACGAAACTGGCATTGAGGTTATAGAAATTGGAAAAGCATTAAAGAAAGAGTATATAAGTTTACTTCTACCTTGACTGCTTGGTTCTAAAGGTGCCTTTCCTGGAACTGCAATATCCTTTTCAAATTTAGTGATGTATATTGTAGTCTTGTATGTTCTAGGATACATGATTCTATAAAAAGAATTCAAATTTGCAGATGTGGCATTCTGCTCACCAGAAATAAATTGCATCCATCTTTCAAACAATCTAATTTGAGTGTATGTATTATTCACATAGAATGTAAAATCTGCTCTGTCATCATACAATCTTCTGTATGCATGACGTTGTGTAACTCCTGTAAAGTCATTATTTAATTCATGAGTTGCCAGTTGAGATCCAGGAAGCGTCGCGTCTGAACATGAGAGAGTAAGTAGATCACTGAGATCCGTTGTTACTGGAACAGATTTACTTATAAAACTGGATACAGTATCCTGTGAAATCGAAGGAAATGTGTTAGGTATTGCAAAGTAACATTCAAAAGTAGAAGTTAATGCTGGTTGCAATAACTTTGCTTTAATATTACTAACAGACCTTGCTTTAGGATTGGGGGCACCCATTTTATAAATACAGGGGATTTATTATGTATTTATGGGCAAAGACGGTAGATATCATCAAGGAAAATTTAATCCACAAAATCCTGAAAAGTATAAAGGCGATCCATCAAATATCATTTACAGGAGTTCATGGGAACTTAGATTTATGAGATATTGTGATCGCAATGTTTCAATTTTAGAATGGGGATCTGAAGAGTTTTACATTCCATATTTCGATCCTACAACCCACCAAGTACGTAGATACTTTCCAGATTTTATCGTAAAACTTAAAGAGAGTTCAGGTAAAATTAGAAGATATCTGATAGAAGTTAAACCAAAGAGACAGACTGCTCCTCCCACTGTGGGGAATAAAAAGAGAAAAACACTGATCACCGAAGCATTAACTTATGAAAAGAATGTAGCAAAATGGAAAGCTGCAAAAGAATGGTGTCTTGACCATGGTTTGGAATTTAAGATCATCACAGAAGATGATCTGTGGTGATAAATATTAATACAAATAAGACTTAAAAAATGGCACTCAATTGCCCACCTGGTACAATTTGTCCGAAAAAACCATATGAGGCGAATGTTGGACCAAACGGAACAAAGTTATTTTTTTTCACATCAACAAAAGTAAATCAAGATTCTTCTGGAAAAGTTAATGGAGGTCAAACTACATTATTATACTCTGCCACACCCAATAATTATGTCCCCGCTGCAACTACAAATGATGGAGGAAAAACCTGGAATTATTTAAAAGATTCTGAGGGTAAATTTATTCTAGGTGATGATGCAAGAAGATCTTTACAAGAAGGTGTTTTAAAAACAAATACAAATAATGTTATCAAGAGTAGTGCTATAGAAGGAGGAGTACCTGAAGTACAAGCAAAAACCTTACAGTTAAATCAAAACACTGCATCATCAAATGCTCCTACGACTGGAGATAATCAAGAGGGCAAAGGAAATACAAAAGCAGAAGAATTTAATGCAGATAAACTATTAACAGAAATAAAAGATGCTGGGGTAAGAGAAAAATATGATGCAAGGGTACAATATCCAATTGATGCCAAATTTGATGATCAGGATTGTATTAAATTTTCGATGTTTAGATACACTCCTAAAAAATTTAGTGTTACACCAGACTTAGGAGGATTCTCTGGTTCAAACAAAGGATCTCCAACTCCAATGGGAAGTGTAATTCTTCCGATTCAACCTCAAATATCAGATGCTAATGTAGTCTTATGGGGAGAAGATTCTTTAAATGCTTTACAAGCACTAGCAGGTGCAGCAGCATTGGCAGGAATACAAAAAGGTCCAACGGGTATTGGTGAAGAAATTGGTACAATTGCAGAAGGTATCAGGACAAAAAATACAGATATTAAAGCATCCTTAGCCGCATATTTTGCAGGTCAAGCAGCAGGAGCAAATCAAGGATTCTTTACAAGAGCAACAGGAGCAGTCTTAAATAATAATCTTGAATTATTATTTCAAGGACCATCCCTCAGATCATTTACATTTACATTTTCACTTTCTGCTCGATACAAAGAAGAATCTCAAGCAATTAGAAAAATTATCAGATTCTTCAAACAAGGTATGTCAGTCAAAAGATCTACCAGTGCATTGTTTTTAAAAACACCAAATATTTTTGATATTGAATACTTACATAAAGGACAATCTCATCCATATATAAATCAAATAAAAACATGTGCTCTACAAAACTTCGTAGTTAATTATACTCCTGGAGGTAATTATGCGACCTTCGAAGATGGTGCAATGACACAATATGATCTCAACTTAACATTTGGTGAGATTGAACCCATCTTTGATGATGACTATAAAAAACTTGATGGTAATGCAGATACTAAGATAGGTTACTAAAAATGGCATCTTACTTCAGACAAGTTCCCAACTTTGAGTATGTCTCCAGAAATAAAGGAGAACAAAACATATCAGATTATGTTGAAGTTAAAAACCTTTTTAAAAAAGGAAGATTAAGAGAAGACATTTTTGGTAATCTTACGTTCTTTGAAAAATATCAAATCATTGGTGATGATAGACCTGATAATGTTGCATTCAAATTGTATGAAGATGAAACCTTAGATTGGGTGGTTTTACTTTCAAACAACATATTGAATCATCAAACTGAGTGGCCTCTTCCTCAAAATATTTTTGATAGTGTCATGCTGGAACGTTATGGTTCTTATGATAACTTATATTCTGGTGTTCATCATTATGAAACTGTAGAAATTAAGAATTCAATTGGAAGAACTGTTCTTCCTGCAGGAATAAGAACACCATTGAGTTGGAAAACAAATGGTAACTTTTTAGAAATCATCAACTCTAAAATAGACACTTTAGTTGGTAGTGCGTCTACTACAACTGTGAATGTAACTATGGTAAATGGAATTCTTGGTCTAGAAGAAAATGATCAAGTTACCATCGATGGCGTATCTGAAAAACAATATAATGGACAATATGTTGTAACAGGAATCACTTCGGTAAGTAGTGATATTGTTTATGGATTTACTTATAGTTTACCATCTATTCCTAACATAGTTTCGCCCACATTATCGACACCAAGAAAAGAAGAAGTTCATTATACAGTATCCGAAGAATCATTGAATCCAGGAAACTCTTATTATTACGAATACTGGGATGAAAACTTGGGATATTCAGTTCAAATTCCATCAACAGCATTTGTAAGAGCAGTAACAAATTATGAGTATGAATTAGAAATCAATGAGGCAAAGAGAAATATTTACGTTCTCAAAGCGAAGTATTTGAATGTTCTGTTCAATGATATGGATAGTATCATGCCATATAAAAAAGGTGGGACTCAATATGTAAGTCCCACCCTTAAGAGAGCCGATAATATTAAACTTTACGAGTGATCAATCCTCGGCAAGTTTTTGGAAGTAAGACAGAGCATCATCTTCATCTTCATCCGTTTCATCAACAGAATTGGTGATCTTAGGAAGAGAAGGTTCAACTGACTTACTCTTACGATATGATTCTTCAAGTTCTGCCATTACATCTTCTTCTTTATTCTTCTTAGGAATATAAGATTCGTATTGCTCCTCTTCATCGAATGAAGCGGTCTTGGGTGCAGTCTTACCAATACCAAGAACATAGTTCATGCGCTTCTCAAGTTCTTCATATGTCTTGAACTGATCAGGTGCAATAACAGCAGACAAGGAATACTCTTTCTTCCAAATAGCTTCGAGAGCATCATCGTCTTCAAGAAGAGGACTTGAACGATCAAATTCAGATTTATCGTAGTTCCAATAACCTTCAACCTTACGGATCTTTAGACGAAAGTTTGCACCACTCCAGAAATCAAAAGGATTGATGGGTTCTTCATCTTCAAATTCTGGTTGCATTGCATTGAGGATCTTATCAAAGATCTTCTTACCAAACTTGAACAGGAAGACTTTACCTTCGTTCTCGGGGTGAGCAGGATCCTTCACAACATAAATGTTGCTGTAGTAGGAAAGTTTACGCTTTTGCTTACGAACAGTTTCTTTATCTTTATCGCTTCCACTATTCCAAAGACTGCGATTATACTCCGAAACGGGATCTTTCTGTCCAATCGTAGTCAAAGAATTTTCAATGTACCAACCACCAGGACCTTGGAATCCATGGGAATACATTTTAACCCAGGGAAGGTCTTCTCCTTCTGGTGCGGGAAGGAATCGGATGATTGCAGATCCGACTCCAGTTTTATCCATTTCAGGTTTCCAATAGCGATCATCAGCACTACTAGAACCAGTGTTCATTTTCTCAACTTCTTTCACCAGTTTATCAGTGAGAGAACCGAGTTTAGATTGCTTTTTAAGTGATTCAAAGGACATTAAATTGCTCCGTATTTGGCCTGTGTGGATTAACTTGGGTGCGGATCTCCCAGCCGCATGACCTTAGTATATCAGGTCTCGTCGCTCTCGTCAATCTGCTGACGCATAACATCTATTAATCTATCCATGTTACTGAATATGATATTCATATCAGTCTTTTCAGGAAGACCCATCATAACTGCAGATTCCATAATTTTATTTTTCATTTCTTTCGCGTCTGGATCTTCCGAAAGACTCAATCTAGTATACAGTATCTGCTGTTTTTTAAGAAGTTTTTGTAGCAAATCAACATGTTTAATTTTATCGCTGTTAGACATTCTAGAAAATTCAAACACATTTGCATATACTTCTTCTTGTAGTTCTGATATTTCTGCCATCTCAGCACGAACTACTTCAGAATCAAAAAAACTCACAATACACACTCCTTAAGAATTTTTCTGTATTTAAATACATCTGTATGTAGGAATGGAGAATACTTTAATATTCTCATCGAAACAAATTCCCAAATTGGATCCTCCATCTTCTTATCAAAATCCTTTCTGAAGTTTAAGATATTGTTTAATACTACCATACTTTCAAGAGATATTTTTCCTTGAAGATAGTCTTTAAGAATTTTTGGATGTTGCCCATTCTTAATTTCAAACATCTCATCAAATTTTTTAGAATCAAAAATAGATTCTACCTCTTCCTTAAAGATATAGGATAACGATTGTACTTTTTTGTTCCATGTTTTATACCTAGATTCTCCTTCTCTTATAATTTCTCCAATCCAAAGAGCTTGAGGATCTTGGCATTCTATAAAATTTGCAACAAAAAAATCCAATATTTCTTTATCGGTTTTTTGACGACTCATTTTTTCAAACCACATTCTATCCTTTCGTTTATAGAATGCTTGAAGAGATGCTTTTACTTTCCCATTATATTTGTGAAAGTCGTAGTTTGGTTTTGTGAAGTGATTTTTGAGTGCCAAATATGTTTTATAACAATTCAGTGGTTCCACTATTAAAATACTAATCTGGCACGAGAAGTTTTCTTAAGGAAATTAAGTTCCGTAGCATCATACTTAATTTTTTCCTTAAGTGGTTTTGAAATAAGTTTAGGTACAGATTCTAAATCGATCTTATTCATCTCACAATATGCAACAACAGCATCAATATAATTCATGTCTGAATTTTCTTGAACTAGTTTTTCAATCTCTTGAGCGAATTTAGATGGACAAACGAACTTACTTTCTAATACTTTTTCGAATTCTTTGTTTAAGTTATTTTCCATTAAATCTAACAGCGTGATAGGCAACATCTTAATAATAATAAGGTTAATAAATCATAGCATAGAATTTAGTTATTAACAACAGTCTCCAACTTATCGTTAAAAAACTTTTTGATATACTTTATCAGCAACTTAATGTGTGCTGATTTATCATATTCTTCATATACTTCTAATTCTCCATTTTCACATGCCATAATAATGACAAATTTTTTAACAGAGAGACCCGTCATTTCGTGCAACATACATGCATAAGCACAACATTGAACGAAGTATCCTTCAATCCATTCTCGGGGTTTAGGTTTTGCGGAAGTTTTAAAATCTATAATAGAAAGTTCTCCATCAAATTCTGCGATACAATCGACAGTTCCAGCGATTCCAAGAAATTCGCTGTATAAAGAACCTTCAAGAACATGAATATTATTTATACGATTTAGAGCAGGTTTGGAAATATTAAATAACATTTCCGAAAGAGGTTGTACTGTAGGAAGTTTTTCATTCTTGAGATGATGCTCCACAAGAGTATGCATGTCAGTGCCACGACTTGTGGCCTTCCTTGTAATCTTATCTGCTTCCTCAGTACCAACTCTTGCCCTCCATTTGTTAAAGAACTCTTTTTTATAGTTACTAGTAATTGATGTAATAGAAACTAATTTTTTGAGTTCTTCACCATTTGGAACTTTATAATATCGAATTCCATCAATAGTCTCCCTTTGAAGAGAAGGGAGATTCAAATCAATATGATTAAACATCAGAGACCCAATTCCATTTTTGCGAGGATATATTCTTTACAGAGACCAGAACGAACAATGTCTTCGGCACCAAACTCAATGATATCAAAAGAAGACATCAATCTCAAAATTCTCATAAAGTCGATGATACCATTTTTCTCATTTGTTTTAACAAGGTCAGACTGAGTTGCATCACCGCAGAACATGATCTTAGAGTTTTCACCTACACGAGTAATGATACTATCAAGTTCGTGGAAGTTTAGGTTCTGAAATTCATCTACAATAATGATTGCATTGTCCAGAGTAGTTCCCCTAATAAAAGAAGTACTCCAAAAACTAATCGTTCCTTGAGTTTTGAGGTTTCCATACAACATTTCGAACGAAGAGTCGTCAGGCATTTCAAACATGTACTTAACCATGTTCTTATATGGAATCTGATAAAGACTTGATTTATCTTCATGGTCTCCTGGAAGGAATCCGATCTCTCGTGTTGCTACCAGAGAACGAACAAGATAAATCTTTTCATAAACTGATCTTTCATCAAGTACATCTTTCAATGCATTATAAAGCGTAATAAACGTTTTTCCTGTACCTGCTGCTCCATATGCAACCAGGTTTTGTTCTAGTCCATATGATTTGAAGAGTTTTTCTTGATTATCTGTTAGAGGCTCAATCTTCCTCATGTAATCAAGATTAATTGGTTTCTTTCTCTTCATTTGACGATTGCTCGTTCCAAATGGGACTGGATTCGCGATTTTCTTTCTTGCCATAAGTCAAATGGGTTTTACTTTTGAACCTGGTGCTTGTGATGCTTTTTGCAGTACTTCATTCCAACCTGGATGCTTCTGCACTAATTTGTCTTTCCATTCTCCAAGTTCTCCTGGAGATGGGCATGTAGATGGATCTGACCAATCTCTGTCCCATTGAGGATTATCTTTTTTCCATTGATCCCATTCATTCACACTCATTACAACTTCTTTCTGTTCACCAGTTTCTCTATTTACTACAGGATATGTTGGCAATTTTAACCTCCATTTTATATAAGGGTATTTATTCTATGCACAGCGAAGGTGCATCATCACATTCAACACAATCAATACATTCACTCATGTCATTATATTTGTCGAGAAATTCTTTAAATTCTTCCTCAGTCATAAGAACTTTAAACACATGGCCGGTAAGACTGTCCTTAATGCAATAAGATTTCATATCATTCTCTCCACCCAAGTGCGTTAGAAACGTCTTCAAATTGATCATTAAAAATCAATTTACATCCTTCAGCGATTTCCATGTGTTCTTTTTGCGTACCGTTTGCAGAACGCAATTTAATATAATGTATCCAGGAGCGGCACGAACCGGTCATATAAATTCTTGTCGGTGTTGCGAGTGGCAATACAAATCTTGCACATTCCTTTGCCACACCTTTTTCAAGAAGTTTATTATAAAGTTGTTGACCCTGTGCAAAGTATTCTGAGATTTCTCCTTGCATTTTAAGTTTTACAAAATCACCAAAATCATCAATTGAATTCTGACGGTTTTTAGTATCTTGTCTACGAAGATCAGGAATCTCTGGACGATTCGATAAAAGATTTGTATCAGCGTATCGTTGTGAAAATTCTTGATATGTGAAAGACCTATGCCGGAGAATTTGAGCCGCGATACCACGAGTAGTATTAATCTCCAAAGTCATATAAGCATGTTCAAAGATACTCCAATGTTCATGCTTAATACAATAACGAAGGAGACCTGCTGCAGTATCAAAGTTGAGTTGGTTGTTTGGATTACTTACGCGAGCAATGTAAGAAATAACTTCTTGTGCATTTTGGTTAATAAGATCACCTGCACCTTGAGTAATAGCAATTAGTTTAATTTGGTTATTCATTCATCATTCTCCCAGTTATTTTTTTCTTTTTTACGCAAACGTTTAAGTTCTTTCATCATTTCTTTAATTTCTTGATATGCCATTTCTGGCGAAATTTTATTAGAAATTTCGAGTCCAACAATGTATTGAACTTTATCTCCAAAGCGAGCAAGTGCTCTTTCAAATGCTGTCAGATCTTCATACATCGTCGTCCTCCTCAGAATAGTATTCATCGACATCATCTTCAGTTATGTATTGAGAAATTTCTTCATAGTTGTAAGATACTGGATCCGAAATTTCTTCTTTCAATGATTGAATCAATAATTCCATATTTCGAATAATGAGATTGACTTTTTCTTTATTCATTTTCGAGTGGTGTCTCAATACATAATACACAAAAAAAAGAGAGGTGTCAACCTCTCAAGAATTATTATTTTGATGCGACTAGAGTGGCAAGAGATGCTTTGCGTCGTCTTTCTTCTTTTTGTTTTTGCTCTTTAATGAGTTGAAGAAAATTAAGTTTTTTCATTTGTGTCCCTCCTTTACAAACTTAACACCACGATAGGTTTCGTTGTATTGTTGGGGTTGCTGCATCATTTGTTGTTGATATGCAATGCGCTTTTCGGTATCGTATTCAACACCACGATATACTACTTTAGACATTAGGATTTCCTCCAGAATGAGATGGTTAATCCCGTTCCTTCGGGCGGTTTGCGTTCGCTATATGCGAATAGCGAATGAACGATCCGTTCCGCCGTCCTACTTGCGTCGGGTTACCCCGATGAACGTAAGGCCATTATAGACCTATCATTCTAGTTATGCAAAAAAAGTTGTATCTTTTTATACAATTTTAATCTCTTTGTCTCCAGTCATCTGGTTTGTCCCCAGAAAAGAAATCAATAATATCATCAGCACTATAAAAACCGGTCTTATGATTTGAAGGGTCAGGGTCTCCCAAGTCTAACGCATTCATAAATCCATCAAGACTATCCTCAGTCATTTCTGGATTAGCAGCACGTCGTCTTGCTTGTCTTAAAATAGTCGCAGCAGAACGATTCGATTTGGCAAGTTTCTCTGCCCAGATCATATCACTTAACTCTACTGATTCACCTTTTACAATTTTCTCGCAGATTGCTTCAAGGCGAAGACGGTATTGAGTAGAGAGCATATACTTCTCCAGATATAGTGTATTTAGTTAACGCTCAATATAAGTAAGTTTATGATCCGTTGCAAATAGTTGTTTTATGATGATATCACAACCAATCTTAGGATCACAATCTCCACATGTATAAACATCCACGGCTGCTTTACCTTCTTCAGGCCATGTATGAATACTAATATGACTTTCTGATAACAAACAAATTACTGTAACACCTTGTGGATCAAATTTTTTAAAAATAGTTTGAACTACTGTTGCTCCACTAGATGTTGCAGCATGTTCTAGTAAGTCTATAAGGCAGCGCTCGTCATTCAAAAGAACAAACGAGCACCCATACAAATTTAACAAATAATGCTTACCCATTCTCCTCAGATTCTTTCATAAGTTGACTGACATAATTTTCAGTTCCATCAAGTGTTTTGATGGCAAAAAGAGGAGATTTCATATACTTTTTGATTTTCTTATATTTCTTTAATACTTTTTGAAGTTCATTTTTATTAATGGCAACTTCAATTTGTTCTTCACTAAAACCTTCACTCATCTTCTTTTCTTTTTTTCTGGTTTTTTATATCCCCAAAGTTTGGGGTTTGTTCTTCCGTATCCGAAATCAATTTTCTTAATAGATCCAGGACCAAACTTGTCGTAATAAAGATCAAAAATTCTTACTCTACTACCTCTACAAAGGTCCATATATGAATTCCCATCAACTTCATACACTATGATGTATGCATCATTAGGAAGTGATTTATCTTTTACCTGTTCTAGACTTGCTCTTTCAAAAAGAAGTTCGCAACCATATTGTGTAGGAAGTTCTTTTTTTTCCTCCGGAGTCCATTGGGTCATCTCTCCCTCCACTACATTTGTATTCACGAACGACCTCCCCAAACAATATCAGGATAAGCTTCTTTTACATTATCAAAGGTTATCTTATATTTATCAGTAAGTTTTTTATCCTTAACTAAACAAAGAATTTCTGCTTCCAAAGGATGAAGTCCCTGAAGCATGTTGATAAACATAGTTTCTCTACGAATAGATGAGAGACTATTGTTTCCACCTTTTATAAAGTTATAAAGTTTATCGTATTCATTCCTCAATGATGTCCTACCGACATTCATCTTTTCTTCTACACCATTATATGCAACAGACTTAACATCGCCTTCAATCTGTTTAGTAACTTTATCGGTCAATGTTCCACCAACAGATGTCATTTCTTTAATGTCAGCATAGGGAACATCTCCCTCTGGCAAAAGACTAATCACAGTTTCATCAAAGTTCCAAATAAAGATTGAAATCAGTGCATCATGTCGATATTCTTTTAGCAGTTCGACTTTTTTTGCATTACTTCTTTGCTTAGAAACTAGTTCAAAGATTTCGTATAGGAAGCAATTTGGAACTAATTTTACTTCCTTTACTACATTAGTCTTCGTCGTAGTTGTCTTCTTCGTCTTCGTAGTTGTCATAATCGTTTTCAAACCTCACGGCTACAATTTCATCTGGAATTACATTTCCATTCTCATCAAACATTTCGGGATGTGTATATGCAACCATGTTCTTTTCAAACACGTATTGTTTTGCCATCCATCCTATTACACCTCCAAGAAAAAAGAACATAATTGAAATTAATGTTCCTAAGGTGAGAGTTACTGCAAGCATTTTATTTCTCCCGAGAGTTGATTTTTCTAATATCAACAAAAAATTCAAATTGAAAATGAATCTCTCGTTTGAGGAGAGATAGCATCTTACCAAACCGAATTAAAAATGTTTTTGGTTCTTCTGATGGTTTCTCCCTCCTATTATGCTGTCGTAACATCAATTCAAATCCCCTATCAATATGGGGATCAAAATTATTTAGTTTCCTTTTTTCGTCTTCCTTTTCTTTTGTCATGATTGTATTTCCAAGCATCCTCTAAAATTTCGTAGAGATAATTACGAATTTTTCTAGCTTGAGGTTTTGGAATATGACCATATGCTTCACGAAGTTGTTTATGTTCATCATCAGAACCTCCTTTTAGATATTCATCAAGATCACCAACAATTGAATTAATATTCGCTGCAGTTGAACTTTCGATAAATTGTTCAATTTCTACTTTTTTTATGTTCTTAACTTTTAAGTATTCATAAAAGTTAAGAACGAATTTGCCTTCAAATGCATAATCAATCGCTCTCTCTACATCGTAATAAACTTCGTGAAAAGTGCTTTCCATTTAAATAATTTGGTTTTCTTTTAGGTACTTCACTGTATCTGTGCATCCACCTAGATGCTGATCATTCATAATTACTTGAGGGAAAGTTGAACCAGGTCCAAACTCAGAATAAAATTCTTCTTTAGTAAAGTCTTGGTGCAACTTGTAGACGACATATTGCAACTCCGATAATTGTAGCACCTGTTCTACCTTTGAGCAATATGGACATCCATCTTTTGAATAAACTGTAAACTTCATATGGTTTTTCGTAAAGTTTTGTGGAGTATTTATAGGTAATTTATTATAAGTCAATTTTGAGGGTCTGTAAAGTTGGGGCCAAGTATCTCTAATAATTTCAGCAAGTTTATATGGTGTTGATGTTGTAATCATATAATATTTACCAAGCCCAAGTAACCCATGTATAACGTGTTCCAGAAATAACAGGTTTTACTTCATGTTTCCAAGGAAAGGCAGAAGGAAATATTAGAGTATCTCCCATTTTCAAATTTGGTACGTATTCTTGATCTCCAAGGTAAAACACTAATTCTCCTCCTACGTAGTCCTCATTCAAAATTCCAACAACAGATAATACTGGAATTCCTTTTTTGAGACCATCAAAACAACTATGAATATGATCAACATGCAAATCCATATGTTGATCAACTTGATATCGATTAAATCTAGGATCTGCACCCTCAGTGATTTTAAATTTTTTATTTTTGGAATATTGATTGCAGCAATAATTTGCCCATCCAGTAACTTTTGAAAATGTCTCTTGATCTGGGCAATATGCCATATCGCAATTTTGGAAACTTATTTTATTTCCATTCTTATCTGCCCAAATCCCAGAATTCCACTGCAATTTATCTATATCATTTTGATTTAATATTGGATTTGGTGGAGAATATATTTCGATATATTCCTTCAACGTCTTATCCATAATATAAAGAACATTAAAAAAGGAGGGTTTCCCCTCCAAGTATATCACAGAGCGTTGCCTCTTGGCAATACTTCCTCACGATTTTTCTTTTGGATGGGAGGAAACAACTCATCAAATTCTTTTTCATTTACTTCTTTCCACCCAATGTATTTTTGATTTGGTGGAAGTTGATTTGTAGAAGTATCTTTCATAGTTTCTCCAGATTTTCAACTAATGTTTTGAGTTCTTGTAATGTAGCATCATTTTTTAGAGTATTTGCTCTATTACTGATGACCCACACATTACCTTTTATATATCCTTTAGAAGAATCAATACGATCTAATGACGGTGATTCCATAGGAGTGCCTAACAAAGGGCAGGTGTCTGGAATAACAATATCTTCCTTTGTGATATTAAAATCCAGACCCTTTTGCTTTGCTCTATATTTTGCCCGAGACCACATGGGTGAACGAGCATCACGACCCCTGTTCCAATCGTGCGCTTTTAATACACATCCACAAGATTTTGTTTCTGCTCTGGGTCCTATTATAGCATCCTTACGAACTTTTTTTATAGTCCCACAGTCACATTTAACAGTAAAATAGACTGCCTTCTTTTCGCTATGCTGCTCCAAGATAGTCAGTCTATTATGTTTCTCACCAATATGAGATTTTGATTTAGGTCTTGTCATAGTATTACCACAGGGTAATACTATTTATAAAAATAACCTTTATAGTGCATTACCTCTCGGAAGAACCTCTTCGGGAAACTGGAAGTTTGCTCCAGGTTGGTCTACAGGAGCCATCCAAGCACGTAAGCCTTCGTTAAGAAGCACGTTCTTTGTATAAAAAGTTTCAAATTCTGGATCTTCTGCTGCCCTTATCTCCTGCGATACAAAATCATAAGCACGCAGGTTAAGTGCAAGACCGATGATACCAATAGAAGAAGTCCAAAGACCCATGACAGGAACAAAGAGCATAAAGAAGTGAAGCCAACGCTTGTTACTAAAAGCAATTCCAAAGATTTGCGACCAGAAACGGTTAGCAGTAACCATTGAATAGGTTTCTTCTTCTTGTGTAGGTTCAAATGCTTTGAATGTGTTTGCTTGATCACCATCTTCAAATAGTGTGTTTTCTACCGTTGCACCATGAATAGCACAGAGTAGTGCTCCTCCTAGTATACCAGCAACTCCCATCATATGGAAGGGGTTAAGGGTCCAGTTATGGAAACCCTGAAGGAAGAGCAGGAACCTGAAGATTGCTGCCACACCGAATGATGGAGCAAAAAACCAACTGGATTGTCCCAGTGGATACATCAGAAATACAGAAACGAATACTGCAATCGGACCGGAAAATGCGATTGCGTTATAAGGACGGATACCAACCAATCGAGCAATCTCAAACTGGCGAAGCATGAATCCAATCAGAGCGAAAGATCCGTGAAGTGCCACAAAAGTCCATAGTCCCCCAAGTTGGAACCACCTGACGATATCCCCTTGAGCCTCAGGACCCCAAAGTAGAAGAAGAGAATGACCCATAGAATCTGCAGGCGTTGACACAGCTGCCGTAAGGAAATTAGCACCCTCAAGGTAACTAGACGCCAACCCGTGGGTGTACCAACTCGTAACAAACGTTGTGCCAGTAAGCCAACCACCAAGGGCAAGATAAGCAGTGGGAAAAAGTAATAGTCCAGACCAACCCACAAATACAAAGCGATCTCGTTTAAGCCAGTCATCCAGGACATCAAACCATCCTCGTTGTTGAATTGGTTGTGAAAGTGTAGAAGAAGTCATAACCTCCTTAGTTATTTCTCATATTTATGTTAACATCTCTTAACAAAGGAGTCAATGAGTGTTTGTGCTTATCCCCAATACATCTGACCGAGAGTGAATAAGACAAATATAAGAACCGTAAAGGCCATCATACCTACACCTACCCAGATGATCCAGGGTTCCATAGGATGATGTTGATTATTATGAGACATAAAAAAAGAGGGTTGTTACACCCTCTAATTATATCAGTTATTCAGTTGTTATCAACCGATAGAAGAAGCAGTCAGAGCAACAGGAGTTGCTTCAGAAAACTGAGGATAGGTTTTTATTATTACTTGACTTTTTGATGATTTATGATATAATGTCTTAGTGGAAACACACATCACACACATTAGGAGGATACCTATGACACCTTATGAACTTCGATTTGAAATCTTTAAGCAAGCATACAATATGCTTAATGACCAGTTTAGTATAGAGTACGATACTGCTGTTCGTTGGAATGAGGTTGAGAAAAAAGAAGTACCAATGGATTATCCAGATTTTCCAACACTCAATCAAGTTCTAGAACAAGCAGAAATCATTAATGATTTTGTAAGTTCCAAATAAAGTTAAAGGAGGGTTTTATCCCTCCTTTTTTATTATCTTTTGTTTCTATTATAAGTTGCTCTTACAGCATCAAAAGATACTCTATCCTTTTCCTTTTCATCATCGGGAAGATTTGAATATGATGTATTAGCAAGTTTTGCTCTTCTTTCTTTCTTTTCTGGTGTTTGGTCTGTACTTGTTTTAGCAGTTCTTGCCCAACCCTGATGAACTGCATCAGCACCTGCTTCTCTTGAAGTTCCACTACCACTTCTTTCACCTCTTCTAATAGCACGAAGAGCAGCGGCAGCAGATGAACGGTTTGCTGCTCTACCGAAAGAACGCTTATCACCAGATGCTCTACCATATCCATATCTTTTATCTAATGCAGCATCAGATGCTTTCTCATAAGGACTATCCTCTCTTTCTATAATAGTGTCTCTCCACTCTTCACTCATATTCACCATAATTGCTTCTGCTGCTTGTTGAGTATCAGCATATCCTTCATCAAGAAGGCGATTGATTATTTTTTTGTTTTCAATTACTTCTTCATATAAGTATAAAAAGTCATCATCATTCATCTCCTCAAGAAGATAATCAGCTTCCTGATAGGAGTCAGCATATCCTTCAAAATATAAAAACTTAAGTAACTGACGATGTTCGTAAGGAGACATATTATTAATTTATATTTTTTATTATTTATAAAATTTATAAAAAAAGAGAGTAATGAACTCTCTTGTTTGATTGATTGATTTTTTTATATTTTATTACTGATGCCTACGAGTAAATGAAGGTTCAACATTACTACCAGTTCTTTGATTTCTAGCTTGAATTCTAGCATTCATTCTTGTTTCCTTATCTACATTACCCGCGAAATTATTTCCATCACCTCTCATCAGTGACCTATCAGTTCTTTTTACTCGTGCTTTCTTTACCGCATTAACCATTCTATCAGATATTTCCATAATATTTTCTTTCCACTCTTCACTCATATTCACCATAATTGCTTCTGCTGCTTCTGGTGTTTCAGCATATCCTTCATCAAGTAAGTGTGAGAGGATGATGTCGTAAATATCTACTTCTTCTTTTGCTAAATCAGAATCGACACGAACATTTGAACCTGTTCTTACATTTCTTCTTGCTGCTGCCTGATGAGCACGGCGTCTTGCCATCCAAGCACCACTTATACCACCACTATCTACATCTTGTGCATCTCTCTTTCTTAACATCCCCTTGACTTTCCTATCAGAGATTTCATCAAGTTGCTGATTTTCAACAACTTCCATATATGCTTCTTGAAGATTGCGAAGTTCTTGTGCGTCCATTTTACAAATACTTTTTAGTTATTTAGTTATTATTTCTTTTAACATATTCAATCATATTCCTAATCAAATCAACATCCTCATTTACATATCCAATAGTTCTATTACAGACATTACAAAGTAAACCCCTCACTTCACCAGTTTTATGATTATGGTCAACAAAGAATACATCTATTGAACCACCTCTTCCAGATTTTCTACCTTTGGGATTAGTAGTTCCACAAATAGCACACTTATGTCCTTGATTTTCTAAAAGAGTATTATATTGTGTTAATCCAAAATGCTTACCATATCTTTGTTTGAGATTTTCATCTCTTTGTTTTAATGGGTCATAATTTTCTTGTTGCTTTTTAATATAGCATTCTTTACATTTTCCGTGATAACCATAAGGTTTTCCTTTCCTTACAGTTTGATAAAATTCAGTAAGAGGTTTTGATTGATTACAGATTTTACAAGTTCTCATAGTTCTTTTAAGTGATTAAAGTTATTATAGCATAACTTTAAGTATTTAGTCAAGAAAGCATAAAAAAGAGACCCTTTCAGGTCTCTCAAAAACTATTGAGTTTTTATCAACCAATTGAAGGTGCAGTCATCGCCACAGGAGTGGTTTCAGCAGCAGCAAGGTCAAGTGGGAAGTTATGTGCGTTTCTTTCGTGCATTACTTCAAAACCGAGGTTGGCACGATTAAGAACATCCGCCCAAGAGTTGATTACACGATTTTGTGAATCAAGAATACTCTGGTTGTAATTAAAACCGTTAAGGTTAAAAGCCATAGTGCTTACACCTAAAGCAGCAAACCAGATGCCTACAACAGGCCAAGCAGCAAGGAAGAAGTGCAGCGAACGGGAGTTATTAAAAGAAGCATATTGAAAAATAAGGCGTCCGAAATAACCGTGAGCAGCAACGATATTATAGGTCTCTTCTTCTTGACCGAACTTGTAACCATAGTTCTGTGACTCTTGCTCAGTGGTTTCACGAACCAGCGAAGAAGTAACCAGAGAACCGTGCATTGCACTGAACAGAGAACCGCCGAACACACCAGCCACACCAAGCATGTGGAAGGGGTGCATCAGGATGTTGTGCTCTGCCTGGAACACAAGCATGTAGTTAAAAGTACCAGAGATACCAAGGGGCATCGCGTCAGAGAAAGAACCTTGACCAAAAGGATAGACCAGGAACACTGCAGAAGCAGCAGCAACAGGTGCAGAGTATGCAACGCAGATCCAAGGACGCATACCTAGGCGGTAGGAAAGTTCCCACTCACGACCCATATAAGCATAGATGCCAATGAGGAAGTGGAAGACAACAAGTTGGAAAGGACCACCGTTGTACAGCCACTCATCTAGAGAAGCAGCTTCCCAGATGGGGTAGAAGTGCAGTCCAATCGCGTTGGACGAAGGAATAACAGCACCAGAGATGATGTTGTTTCCGTACATCAGAGAACCAGCAACTGGTTCGCGGATGCCATCAATGTCCACTGGGGGAGCACCGATGAAAGCAATGATAAAGCAAGTAGTAGCAGCAAGCAGGCAGGGGATCATCAGAACGCCGAACCAACCCACATAGAGGCGGTTGTCAGTTGAAGTTACCCAGTTGCAAAACTGTTCCCAAATATTCGATTGTGATTGTTGACGTGAAAGTGTAGCAGTCATTTTTTTAAGAGAGTTAAATAAAAGTTCGGGGGGACGAACTGATACGATTATTCCCCACAGCACCCTCCACTGTGGGTATGAGAGACGTTTTTATACTCCCCATAGGTCTCGGTTAATGGGAGTTACAAAACATTAAGGAGTTGTTACATTCTTTAATGTTGTTGATGTATTTATAATAACAGTGTTAGGAAATCCTGTCAATAGGTCCAATTACTTAAGTGGCACAGTATAAATAGAAACCATTTTCCATAAATATCATTGTATAAACTGGGACGGTGCAGTGGCAAAGTCTGCAAACAAAGGTAAGAAAGGATCTGCTGGCGGTAAGCAATCCAAACAAAATCAAGGTAATGCTACTGCTAAAAAAGCAAAGAATGGGGGTAAAAAAAAGTGAGGTATGCCAAGAGAATGGAATACTCCCAATCGTGAGCCTTGGAACGCACCGATACATAATATACTAAAAGCAATTGATAACCACACTCAAGAATATTTCAAGAGTGGTAATGTTTGGCATTTAGAAAAAGCAGAAGAATTAAGACTATATCTTTCAGAACTCAAAACCTGGATACATCGACAGGAAGGGAGATGAATAAAAAATTTAAGGACAATATTTGTATGGTTGCTTTTGTTAGAATGGCAGTGTTGATTTGGTCTGCTGGTATGCTCACACTTGGTTATATGGGAGTAATGAATAAGATGGACCCCACTTTTGTAGCAGCAGTATTCACATCCACCTTATCCACATTTGGTATTGACGCCCAGAGAAGAAGAGAAGAAGAATTACATTCCTCTTCCAGCTCTAAAAAACCTAAATGCGGTAACACCAGCACTCCCTAAAGCAGCAAATATTGCTCCTAGTCTATCTACAAATCCATGAAGGACTTCTTCAAGTGGTGGTTTATCTCTATGGAATTTACTTCTCATAGAATGAACATATTCCCACATAGGCATACGAACATCATCTGGAACTAATGGGTGCATCCATCCACTCATTTTTTCTTTATGGTCATCTACAAGAATTCCATTATCATAAATTCTAACTCTATCAATATTATATTCACCTGAGTAATCAACTTCTTTGTCACCAATCTTATCAGCAACCCAGAATACTATATCTGCTTGAACTCTTTCGGTCTGTGACCTCATGAATGTTAGGTCAAGTTCAACATCACCATTATGAAGTGAGTATGCTCTGGATACTCCATTTAAACATACTTCAATCTTACCTGGATATAAAGAACTTTTCGTAGGAAACTCTTTACATCCAATTGGTTTTCCCATCAACCAAGTAGTTCTGGTTATAACAAAATAAGGAACGACAATTGCTGATACAATTGATGCTCCGATGAGTAGGATCTGTTTTCTATTTTTCGCAATTAGTTGGGTCAGTTCATCTTTGATGTCTTGTGCTTTGTTGGAATGAATGACTAAAAGGTTGCGAAGAGCATAAATTCTCTTTCGCAACCCTGATTCAACTTCCAAATCTTCCGAATGTAGAATTATCTTATCCAACTTCTCTAACATAACAACATGGTCACGATCCATGTTGTGAGAATTTGGCATTGATAGTGGTAGCAATGGTTACTACTATTTATCTATTGTAACAAATTATGAAGACCAAAGTTTACCTTCTGCTTTCCGTCTACGAGCAAGACCTGCTTCTACTTTGGAACCAGGATTGCGATAGAGATAAAGAGCATCGGGAACTTTATCCCATTCCTTATTCTTCAAGACCCGTGTAATAGTATTGAAGTTGCTACCACCATAGAAACCTGCACCAAGATTATAAGCGAAAGAAAGTAAAGCCCCTCTTTGGTTGTCATTCATTTCACTCCAATAAGGAATCTTTGCGAGTGCGGGAAGGAATTCACGACGAAGTTGAAAGTATAAAAGGTCATCTGCTTCATCTTGTGTGATTTTATTTCCAATCATAAAAAGAGTTCCATCCTTCCTCCTGGTAGAACCCCAACCAATAGTAATGGGAAGACCACCTGTAAGAGGATCATAGTAAGCTTTAAGATGACATCCCTCAAATTCTTTGATGAGATCTACTCCTGGGAGAGGAAGTCCATCTAAAGTTGGTTCTACCTTTTGGTTACGATACCTTCTTGCAAACTCATCAAGAATTTCTTTATGAACTGATGCTTGAAGAAAATTCCAGGCATCATTTTGGTGCGGCAATCCTTTATGGTTTTCCGCAGCATCGATAAATTTAATACTCATTTAAAAATACGTCCCCAACCAGTTTTATCTTTTCCCCTTTCCAACCAACGGAAGTTCAGATCAGATTTTTTATACACCGCACCCTTTCCATTTGTTACAGGGCCAGTATAACCATCATTCAGTGATCCATAGGGATCGTTCACAACATAATCTTCACCTCTCTTACCAATCACTACAACCATGTGCCCACCAGAAGGTGCAGATAAAGTGCCCCTATGATAGATACCAATAACAACAGGTCTGCCGTTGGATAATTCACGATCAAGATCAGCAAACCCAAGATTGTAACTAAAGTATGACTTAACTCCATAACCTTCCAAAACTTTTGTCTGGACGGTGTGATCAGTTGTATCACCGATTGCAAAAACTTTTTGAACGTAGGCATCATCGCCCTTTGCTCCTTTGAGTGTGCCTGGTTTAAAATACTCTAGACACATTGCACAAGAAGATGAATTACAAGTGCGGTTTGCATCTCTGTAATTATCTGTCTGTGGGAAATAAGGAACATTTAGAATACCAGGAATGACTGGATCAATTTTTGTTCTATAAATCTTGACCCAATTAGAAGTGTCGTCAAGAAGTGGAGAATCTTTTAAATCTACTTCAAGTTGCTCAACAGCTGCAACATGTTTGGGATTCTTTGGGTCATAAAATTGAAAAAAGTTATGAAGATCTACTCTCATCGTTCCTATTCATTCGATAATATATTTATTAAAAAAGGAGGGTTAAACCCTCCTTCACTCAAACAGTTGCTGTTTCTCGAACTGTAGATTTCACGTAATCAAGAACCACTTCTGGAGTAGTCGTTTCGTAAGGGTCGGTGTCGGCATTGTCCCGTTGCCCCGCTTCAACGAATAGTTTCTCGATGATTCCGTTATCCACGACCATAGCATAACGCCAAGAGCGATCACCGAAACCAAGGTTAGACTTATTGACGAGCATACCCATAGAACGAGTGAAGTATGCATTACCATCAGGAATAAGTTTTACATTCTTGATGTTTTGGTCTTGTGCCCAAGCATTCATCACAAACCCATCATTAACAGAGATGCAGTAAATAGCGTCGATGCCACTACCAATAAAGTCGTCGTATTTCTCTTCGAATCCAGGTAACTGATAGGCACTGCAAGTAGGAGTGAAAGCACCAGGCAGACTAAACAGGACCACACGCTTCCCATTGAATAGTTCTGCGGATGTACGATTTACAAACTCACCATTCTCACGAAATACAAATTGTACTTGTGGGACTTCGTATTGTTCTTTACGCATTTTAACCTCCATCAGAATACGCCTGGAATGATTTGCCCAGTAGCGAGATAGGAACCAGTTGCTGCAACGAATCCAATCATTGCGAACCAACCATTAATGCGCTCACTGCGCTCGTTAAAAAGATTTTTCATTTGTTTTCTCCTTGATAAGAGTGTTTTTGTTTAAGTTCAGGATTTGGTTGTGAAGGAACAACTGGGTTCCTTGACTTGTTTTTGATTACGATGAAAGCATCGTTTTGATAGGTGACTGTTCCAAAAGGTTTTGCCCATTTTGGGTTTGCGTTCGGACTAGTAGCAGTTCCTGTGACTGCTACACCACCAATTTCAACTGAGATGTCGTCATCTTTATCCCATCCAAGTTTTTCAAGAGCAAGTGCAAATTGTCCTAGCATATCATTAGTGCTCATCAGAATGCGTTTACAATAGCATTACGAACTTCAATTACAGAATCGTAATGGTATCCAGTCACAGCAACAATTGCCTGAGTTTCACGACACCAAACAACTGCTCTCATATTAGTTCCAATAGTTCCCCAGTGAGAATTGTTTTTACTAGAAGACATTTTATTACGAGCACCTAGTTCAAAGAACTTTTTACGTGCAGAATTGCGACAAGCAATGTTATCAGCAACACCAATTGCATAAAGTACGACAATTGGTGGTGTGTCACTTGTTCCAGTAAAATTACCAAAAGCAGCAGGAACTTCTTCAGAAGAAGTAACATTTTCTGCGAGCACAGGAGCACACAGAGAATTTACAGAAATGGATACAGCAGCAGCAAGAAGAATATTATTAATCATCACAGATTTTCTTCCTGCTCAGTTAGAATAACACAGTCGCTGGTGGGATATGCCACACAAGTCAGCACCCAACCTTCTGCCTGCTGCTCATCATCAAGGAACGATTGCTCCTCATTATCTACGGTGCCAGAGATGAGTTTCCCTGCACAAGCTGAACAAGCTCCTGCTTTACATGACGAAGGAAGGTCAACACCTGCTTCTTCTGCTGCTTCAAGAATGTATTGGTCATCAGCACATTCGATAGTGGTTTCAGTGCCATCAGGGGATTGGAGAGTGACATTAAAAATGGTCATTAGTAAGTCTCACAAAGTTTTTCTACGGATGCTGCCAACAGAACGAAGAAGGCAACTGAGGTCATTGTAAACAAGAGTGAAGTCATTGTCAAGCCTCAAACTACTCCAAAGAAGAGGTGCCCAGTGAGAGCATAAGAAATAGCGCCAGCAATAATGCCGACCATAGCCCAGCGTCCATTCATTTTCTCCGCTTTTTCTGCATAGGGTTCGATACCGTAACGATCAAGGTCTTCCTTGGTCATATACATCGATGGTTCTTTAGCAAACATATTCATTTGCCCGAACTCATTTTTAGTTACAGTCATTATATTTTGTAAAGATTTACAACAACACTATATAGCAAAAAAGAGGGTCTGTCAAGACCCTCCTTAAGGTTTTATTTAGATTTGCTAACTTATCAGAACTTGAACGTGGTCTGAATTACGCCACCCCAGTTAGAGGAGTTACCAACAAGACGCTGGTTGTCACTGCCATAAATGATAGCAGGAGTTACACTGATGTTATCAGATACTTGATACTTGTAGAAAATTTCAAGCATCGTGGACTTGTCAAGGTTCTGACCAGTGGGTGCTTGTCCAACAGCAACACCAGCAGAGTTACCATCAACAAATACATCATCCCAAGTCAGACCAGCAAACCATGACTGACTGTTGGTAGCAGCACTAGGAGTACCACTTACAGTGTTCCAACCGTAACCTGCTGAGATAGAAGGAGCCCAACCAGATTGAGTAGGTTCCCAATATGCGTTGATAGCATAACCATTAGAAGTTTGACCAGGAGCAAGATTGCCAGAAGCACCATTCAGACCATTGTAAGTGCGAACACGAGTGCCTTCTGTGCCATAACGATAACCGAAAGCGGCACCCCAGTTATCACCACGATAACCGATTTGTGCCAGGGTGTTGAGAGCACCAGACTCATCAAACTCACCACGAGTACTATCTTGACCTGCCTGTGCGACATAGTTCACACCAGCAATAAGACCTTTTGTACCGTACTGAGCGCCGAAACCAGCACCAACTGCCTTGTTATAGACGCCAGGAGTACCAGCAACAGAGAAGAAGTCAAGAATACCAGACTTGTATGCAGTAGGAATCCAAGCAATTTCAGTGTTACGAACCAGAGCACCTGCGGTGATGGTAGTGGTGTTATTGAAAGCAGGGAACTGATAATACAGACGGTCAATAACTACGTTGTTACCATTCTCACCAGTGGTGTTGTCTGCCTTATCAAGTTTGAAGATTGAAGAACTGGAACCGAAAGGATCAGCACTGAAGTTGGAAGAACGCAGACGAGTACGGAGCAGATCTTGACCAGTGAACGAAGTGTCCAGGTTCAGACGCAGATCGTAGTTGAATGCGGTACGAGTAATATCACCACCTTTGGTTTGGTAGTCATCCACACCACCAAGAACGAAAGATGCTTCACCACGCAGTTTGGTTGTGGTAGAGAACTGAGTAGCTTCAAGTTCAGCAACTTGTGCTTCCAGTTTGCCTACACGATTACGAATTACGGCAAGTTCTTGCTCAAACTCACTAGCAAGACGCTTCAGTTCATCGGTAACTTCAGTTACACGATCCAGGCAAGCGTTAAGAAGTGCTGCTGCCTCATAACGGGTTAGAGCACGACCACCACGGAAAGTGCCGTTGGGATAACCAGCAACGCAACCATAACGCTCTACAACGTTGCTGAGTGCTTGATATGCCCAGTCAGTAGGTTGGACATCAGAAAACTGAGTGACACTCGTAACTTGTTCGGAGGAATACTGGTTGACCCCATTCATATTAAGGTCTGCGGCCATCGCAGCAGGAGCAACCATTCCCAGAGCAACAGGTGCAAGCATCAGTTGTTGAAAGAATTTCATAGATTGTTGTTTGTACTATAGGACAAAGATTAAGAATTATAACAGAATTCTTAAGTACTTATTTAGTATACTAGATCGGTTTGTGCTTGTCAAGCATCTTGGTTCGAAGAACTTTCGGTTACCCTTCCAAGATACGGATTAAAGTTAGTAATCTGCTCTAGTGTCAATTGAGGCCCTGCTTGCTGCCAAAAATTAAGAATGCCATCTCTACTTTGACGATGAAAAATATCAATATGATCAGGGTGAATAGTTGAACCCAATTCAATCTTGTATAACAATAATGGAGTTGCATAAGTAACACCAGAATTATAAATCAAATCATCAGCAACTGGTCTAGGTTTTACACCATTATCCAACTTATACTTCTCTCCTCGAACATGATATTTCAACAATTTCTCCGCATGATGTCTTGTAATTACGTAACATGCTGTAGAAAAATCATTCACAAATCTTGAGTGAATAGGAACAACAATATCACCAGTACAAATGATTGCGAGTTGTATAACATCCCAACAGTATGGGACTCTAGAGATAAAATCTTCCCAAGTAAAATTCCAATAGTTTACAAGTTCTAGATTGCAATCATCTTCCATGATAATTGCATAAGGACTATCAGAAGTTTCATACCAATACTTAATAGCTTTGAGGTGAGAAGTAACACAACCAATCTCTCCAGAGGTCATCATTTCTGGATATCTACCAACTAAAATATCGCTTAGATCATCTTCTCGACCATCATAAGCAGAGATTCGAGTATAATTTTGTACATCCCAGTATTCAAACTGAGACTCCATATACTCTTTTCTTTCTGGTTGATCATCCAAATTTAAATAATAAATTGGACCGAAATTTTTCAGTTTATAAGATGCTTTATTATTATCAAGTAGATTAGACATGATATTTTGAATTATTTTTTGCTAAGTGTACTATCTTTGGTTCAAAATTGCAATACTCGGAAAATACTTCTGGATATGCATACTCTGGGCTCAGAATATTAACTCTTTCTTTTTGTTCTATAAAAAATTTGTTTAAATGACTTTCATCATGCCAAACAGCAATAACATTATCATCAAGATCCTTTTTAGTTCTATCCTCAAGTTCATCGATAAGTTCTAAAACCTGAGGCACTTTTCCGCCCCATAAACACCCTTGATAATATACGGATAAATCATCTTCTTCTACGACATGTGATCTAGAAAGAGGATTGGTTTCAAATGCTCCTGGGAACTTATCGTGCGGTGGCATTTTAAGGTAATGACAAGGATGATGAACTCCAAAGAAATCTTTTTGTAAATCAAAGAATTCATCTTCAATTATCGTATCTACAACTAAAGCATCTGCATCAATAAAGATAAACCAATCATTTTTTTCTATTTCTTCTTTTGCTTTGTTGATGATTTCAAATCTAGTTAAAGTAATATAAGGCCACTCAAGATGTTCTTGATTGTATGTAACAATATTATCTGGCGTTTCATCCATTTCACCATCAGTAAAAACTAAAAAAGTTTTTTCCGAATTTGGGAGAAAATATTTTTCAATGTTTTCATAATAATTTGGAAGGAAATTTAAGTATTTTCCTGTTCCAATAAAACAAATAGCAACTTTCATCAAAGTACAATCCAATTTTCAGGAATTAAATCTTTAGTATCTAGGTGCTCATTGTTAGTTCCCTTAAACCACCCAGATGGAGCAATTACAGTTTCACTATCAGACAACCACGCTCCCCACCAAGAGAATGAAGAATTTGCAATAATATGATTAGAACACAATGTCATAAGACACAAATCAACATAATTGGAATTTCCTTCTGCAATTAAAAATCTATCATCAGAAAAAAGTTTCTGTTGGTTACACCATTCAGGATCATCTGAAAAAACTAACACCGTAGTATCTTTATCAAAATTGCTCAAGGCATTTTCATAATACTCTAAACTAAGCGCACAGTGATTTGGATTTGTAATGTAGTCTGTTCTTCGTATATGCAATGATAAAGGTTGTTTCAGATCAGACATCATTTCCATACATGGAATCAAAATCTCATCTCTAAATTGAAAGTCCCCTTTAATTTCATCTTCAATATGTTTAAAGTATTTTTCTGATTGAAAGTATCCCTGCAAAGTAATCCAATCAGGACATTGATCAAATAGAGTTTGATCAAAAGAAAAACTGTTTTCAGAGACAGTAGGCCTATCAAAATCAATATACTGTATATTCAGTTGATTGGTATTTGAAAGTTTGAACGCATTAAAAATCTGGTGATCTTCCCATTCATTTTTATTCTTTGATGGTGGAAGACAATATTGAAATCCTCTATTTCGAGCAATTCCTTTGAGGGAAGCAAATTGAAACATTTGATTTCCCAATCTGCCCATATGTCCCAATAAATTAAAACCTATCATAACTCGATAACCTTAGTAACGCTTGGAAGATAATGATTTTGGATTATATTAGTCCACTCAAATTCCTTTGAATATTCAATGATTTCTTTTCGATGAGTAATAGAGTACTCACGATTTTCAATGATAGACTTTTCAACATAATCAAGATCATTAACTTTATTTTCAGGGACTATCGTAATAAACTTTTTAGTTTCATCGAGATTTGCTCTTCCCCATTCGGTTACAACTACACCGAGACCTGCGGCAAGAGCTTCCATACAAACAAGTGGATGCGCTTCACCATCACTCAAAAGAACAAGATTCCCATAGTGGGTCAGATTCTTGTGTAAGTTACCTTTATCCCATTCTCCAAGATAATTTTTTGTAGTATCAAATCTATTATCCGCATTATTACCAGCGAACCAAAGACTTTCAATAGATTGAAATAAGTATTGTCGTTTTCTATAATCTATTTTGGCGAGATATATTGAACGATCGGAATGTTTGGGATTATCAGTATATTCAAATGCATCAATATTAACCCCATTTGGAGTCACAAATAGTCTTTCTTCAGGAATGTTCATCAAAATTTTATAGACATTTTTGATTCCCTCAGATAAACAAAAAACATTTGGTTTAATCTGCGCAAATGCATTTGCAATATTTGAATAACCACCAAACATTTCAGGTCTTTCAAGATAACCAAAATGACTTGTAATGACTTTAGGATACTGTATGTAAGGATACAATCCAATAAATTCATCATAATGTATATGAACAAAATCGGGTCTGAAGGAATTAATATCCTCGATGATTTTATTAAAATCTTTAGTATTAATAACCTGAACTGTATGACCCAGTTTTTCCAATGCGTTTTTGGTGTCCCATACTAAAATTTCTACCGCACCCCACCCTACAGGGGGAATGGGCATAATACCGGGTCCTACTAATGTTATTTTCATGCCATTTCTTGAAATAAAGATAAATGTTCTTTTGGATTTTTTCTATAAAATTTAGTAAACAAATCTGGTTTACTTTTACACAGATATCCCAAAGCAATCTGTTCGTTATTAATACACTTGTTAGATATCATTTTGTCAAAAATAATATCCATTTCTTTATCAACATTTTTAATTGCTTCAGAATTTCCACCAAACATACTTCCACAAATAAAAGATCTATTGTCATAGAAATAACTTTCTAAGAGTAGATCTGCATTTACTAAATCTGGATAGTAATCTGGATTATATTGCAATAAAAAGGTATTGTCAATTTCACCTAATTGACTTAATGCCTCAGCACTTGGATATTCATTTTCAATGTCATCATCAGATAAAAATCTACTGGCTCCAGCATCTAACCAAAAGAAATACTTTGATTCAAATGGATTAATTTTACATGATTCAACAATCCACTTAAATTTAGAATACTGTATGACTGAATATATCGATTCTTGACATTCTACTCTACTGCAGTCAGTCATTTGAGATTTATATTCTTCAGAATCTAAAATGTTCTGAATCTTATCCTTTAAGGAATACAAAGGAACATCTTCCAGTTTAGTTGTAATAATATGCGTAGGAAGATTCTTTCTTTTATCTTTGATGAAATCTACTGTCTCTTCTTCGGTAAAAATAATAAAAGGACATTTTACTTGTAAGGTTTTTGCAAACCAATTCAAATAATCTTCCCAATCTCTATTATCATTACGTTTTACTTTTTTTAGATTATACAGTGATGTGACAATTACAAAATCATTATTCATTAATAAAACTCCTTGAATTGGTGAACCAAAGGATTACTTTTCATCTTCCAATATGGATCTCTAGAACATTCAATAATATCTGGATTAAATGTTTCTTCCTCTCCAACAATTGCAAAAACTAATGGGAGAAGAACATCATGAGCATAGATTGCATAAAACTCATCGATAAAAGAATCAATTATGCTTGGATTCTTTCTAAGGATATTCAATGATTTCATAAACGTTTTTGTTTCAAAGATTGCAGGGGTTGCCCCCCAACAATCTATCACTTTAGCACCTTTAATATTAGCGAGAACATTTTTAAGTCCTTGCGGTAATCCACGATTTATTCTAGATCCCAACAACTTTGCATTAAAAGGGATGGATAATTTTCCTCTCACAAGAGCGTCAGGATCCATCATGAGAATATAATCAGTGTTACAATATTGTATACACCTTTCTAATCTATCTAAAATAGCATATGTTGCTTTTCGTATAGTATTCTGATGAACAGATTCTCTCCAATTTTGATCTGTGACTTTAAATGTATCACTCATAGTATCTTCTTCTAAAGATACTTCTAGATTTTCATATTGTTCTTTCAAATATGTAAAATCACATCCACCATCAGAAACCAAATAGATTGGATTCTCTGGATAATATTTCCTCAACTGTGACAGAGAATATTCTACTGCACGCTTTTCAGTGTAGCAACTATAAAAGAATCCAAGACTCATCAGAACTTAGCAATAATGTCATAAGGTTGTGTCATATCACACTTTAATTTAGAAATCAATTCAGAATCAAATTCTTCGGGATGAATCCACCAATCTTCAAAAGGACAAGGCTCTCCAGTATAACCAGCATGTCCAGGATTAGGAACTAAAACATTTGAACATACCATTTCATATCCCAAAGATTTCAAAACTTTTCTTTGTTCTTTACGGTATTTGTCACCATAGAGATAAGCATCATGTTCAATGGTAATAGTTTTAAATCGATAATCAGAGAACGGAAGAATATTAAGAACACTCAAAGAAAGAGTATCAACATCAAGAGAAAGATAGTCAATAGTCTGCGGAAATTCATTTTCTTCAAAGATTTCTTTATAATTAATTTTTAGAGCATCTTCATTATAATGAGTTCCCTTTTGTCTTGTGTGATAACTATCATTATATTGACTATTGATTTCAACACTTATAGATGTCCAACCAAGTTCCTGAAAAGTAAATGTATTATTGGAAATGATGGAATGGCAACTGCCAATATCAACACAATAACCGTCTGTTTTAAAATTTAAAATATTTGCAACGAATTGATCTTGTCTAGCATCAGAATAAAAATTCATTTTCAATCTCCAAAAATACTCAATATACTGTTAATTCTGTTTATATAGGTATGATTTTCTTTTACATATTGCATACCATTTTTAATTAAATTGTAATTGCCTCTGTTCTTCATACCATCATAGAACAATCTTTCGGTGTCCTCATCAAAGATACAATTTCCATCCATCTCCTCATAAATCACCGATGAGTTAGTTAAACCCAAATGTCCATAACTTATGTTTTTAAATACTCTACATGTCAATAGTCCTTGCTTCAAATGTTGTGGGCCACGTATATCAATACCAAGTAATGATTTTTGTGTTCTGACTATAACTTCACCCATAGATAAAGGATTTGCCCAAGGATCATTATGAATAAATTTAACTCGATTTTCTTGACACGCTTTCAGAAAAGGAATCCAATTTGAATAATTTTCACAGATTCCCTGAGATGATATTGTTCCAGAATAGTATATTACATTTTCTCGTTCTAAGTAAATATCCTCTTCTTCAAATTCTTCTGGTAGAAGATTTGTTGCCCAACTAATATAAACTTTATCATAATCATCAATTTCATAATCCACGTAGTCATTTTTTACTCTGACTTTATTGGATGTTTTGGGTTCGTAATAACAAGCAGGTCCCAATTTTATAGTTTTGGATTTATCTAGAGAGTAATCGTGAATGTGGTCTTTAAAATCAATAGCCGCCATTCTCACGTCAATGTATCTCCCAGCATCTTTATATTTGATTGGAGATGGGCAATACATGATGAAGTAACAACTACTATCATTAATTGGAATCTTTTTATCAGCAAATCCTTCGCCTATAAAAAAGCAATTGGTATAATCAAAATCTTCAGGGTAATCATCATCATGAAACCAATAGACATCATACCCTAAATGTTTAAAAGCACGATAATAAGCATCATGTACATATGAATGTGTATGTGAATATAGAGGGTGTCCCCATATTACTACCTTAGAATATTTCATTTGGATGAATCATAATAAGTATTTTCAACAAACCACTGATAGGTTTTTACAAGTCCTTGATGAAGATTATGCTTTGCAGACCAACCCATATTATTCATTTTGGAACAATCCAATGGTCTATTTGGTGTTCCATTTGGTCTAGACGTATCCCATTCAATATTACCAGTATAACCTACTACAGAAGCAACTGTTTCTGCAAGTTCTTTTATTGTAACATTATTTCCAGATCCTACATTGATCAATTCAGCATTTTCAAACTTATCCATGGCAAACAAGCAAGCATCTGCAAGATCATCAGAATATAAAAATTCACGTTTAGGAGTTCCATCTCCCCAGAAAGTTACAGTCTTTCCATTTGAATTATTAAACTTGGTCATCATTGCAGGTATGACATGACCGTTTTGAGGATGAAAATTATCTCCAGGGCCATACAAGTTTGATGGCATCAATGAAACACCTTTGAAACCATATTGCTTATGGTATGCCTGAAGCATTTTAATTCCAGCAATTTTTGCAACGGCGTATGCATCATTTGTTGGTTCAAGATAACCAGTCAATAATGAGTCTTCTCTTACAGGAACATCAGCATACTTAGGATAAATGCAAACTGATCCCAAAAAGAGAAACTTATCTACATCATGTTTCCATGAATTGTGAATCAAATTAGTTTGAATTTGAATATTTTCATAGATAAAATCTGCAGAATAAGTATCGTTTGCATAAATCCCACCAACTCTCGCTGCAGCATCAAAAACATAATTTACTTTTTCTACTTCAAAAAAGTCAGAAACTTGCTGCTGATTTAACAAGTCTAGTTCTTGACGTGTTTTAGTTACAATATTTGTATATCCATTCTCACGAAGAGTCCTAACTATTGCAGATCCAACTAGTCCCCTATGACCAGCAACGAATATTTTAGAATCTTTTTTCATGTTATCAAGGAATTACAATTTCAGGATGAGGCAGTGGAAATACTAATTTCTTGCCTTTGAACTTAGGACTGTTGACAAAGAAGTTTTTAAAGTGCCATGGAAGTATAACAAATACATCGTACTCTTCGATTACAGAATCTTCAACTTGAATAGGAATCCATGTTCCTGGAGTAAAGGACCCATCTTTGTCTGGATTAACTTCACCAACAACTTCAATATCACTGTTAGTTATTTCCCAAGTTTGGAGAGTAACGTTTCCTTTTGTACTAGCACCAAGAGCTGCAATTTTTAATCCTTGAGATTTGAATTCATTTAAAAGTTTCCAAAACTCAAGTTTGCATTGATTAATCCTAAACGAAAAATCATTCCAGGGTTCAGTTGTGTTCAGTTTAAGATCCAATTCTTGTTGGATTAATGCAGATACCTTTTCAGTTGCTTCCTCATATTGACTATTCTTATTTGCAACTACCAGAGAAATACTTCCTCCATTTACATCATTAAATTCAAAATCAATAATTTTGAATCCCGATTGATCCATGATGTATTTTAATTGTCTCATTCCATAATAAGACAAATGCTCATGACACACAGTATCAAAAGAATTTACTCTGAGCATTTCTGGCATATAACTTTGTTCCAATACCCAAATTCCATTATCTGGATCGAGAACAGAATTCACTTCTCTTGCAAATTGGCAAGGATCTTCAAGATCATAAAACATCGAAAAAGAAGTAATTAGTTTTGCTTTTTCGGTTTTAAAATATTTTCTAAACAAACTTTCACTAAAGAAGTCTGCAATAAAATCTACATGATCTTTAAAATATTTTGAAAACTTTTTAGATGTTGGATCAATACTAACCAACTTCAATTCAGGAGAAAAGAATCCAAGGAAAGTTCCATCATTTCCTGCAATATCAATTACAAGATCTCTTTTTTCCAACTTGATAAAGTTAACGATTTTATCATGTTTGGATTGAAGATGTTTTACCATACTGTTGTTCAAACCAGAACGGTATCCATATTCTTCTCCATACATTGTGGGAAGATCAAACGTATGTTCCAATTGAACATGTCCACAACCACCGGTTTCTTCGTCACATTTAACTAAAACCAGAGGTCCTCGGTACATATCAGTATCAACAGATTTTGGAAAAATTCCAGACAGATACTGATTACCCAGATCTAAAACTGTGGCGAAGTGCTTATTACCACACACTCTACATTTTTCGATTTTATAAAACATGTCAAACGTCATTGATACACATATCCTCAACTAATTGTTTAAATGAAGTTCTAGGGTTCCATCCTAGTTTTTCTTTTGCCTTAGAGGCATCACCTAATAAGGTCTCTACTTCAGCAGGTCTAAAATATTTAGGATTGACTCTAACAATAGTTTTTCCACTAAGTTTATCAATACCAATTTCATTCAGTCCAGATCCTTCCCAAATAATATTCATTCCAAAATATGGAGCAGCTTCCTCGATGAATTCACGAACAGAATATTGTTCTCCAGTTGCAATTACATAATCATCTGGTTCATCTTGTTGAAGCATCAACCACATTGCCTCAACAAAATCCTTAGCATGTCCCCAATCTCGTTTTGCATTTAAGTTACCAAGTTCTAAAACATCTTGTTTTCCTTTGATGATCTGAGAAAGACCACGAACAATTTTTTTGGTAACAAATGTCTCACCTCGACGAGGAGATTCATGATTAAAAAGAATCCCCGTGCAAGCATACATTCCATATGCTTCACGATAGTTTTTAGTAATCCAATAACCATAAATCTTCGCTACCCCATAAGGAGAGCGGGGATAAAAAGGAGTAGTTTCACTTTGAGGAGTTTCTTGAACAAGACCATAAAGTTCGCTTGTAGATGCTTGATAAATCCGTACACGATCTTCCATGCCCAGGAGACGCACAGCCTCAAGAACACGAAGAGTTCCCATAGCATCGACATCAGCAGTGTATTCAGGCATTTCAAAGGATACTTTGACATGACTTTGAGCACCAAGATTATAAATTTCATCGGGTTGTAC
>Ga0222714_10000822_pt1 | contig 35314 bp, 59 predicted proteins | sample C33_3DmetaG_FD_165048 | JGI IMG/M metagenome (GOLD analysis project Ga0222714, IMG submission 165048) | Estuarine water microbial communities from San Francisco Bay, California, United States - C33_3D | ecosystem: Environmental > Aquatic > Marine > Unclassified | place: USA: California...
AACTCCTAGTTTTTCTCCGCCAACAACAGGGGAATTACTGCTGTTGTGATTGATAAATACATCGCCATCCTGCGTAATCCTCATCCGCTCCGTCGGAGAACTCGCCCCATCCGCAGTAGTGGAGAACGTTAATGCGCCTGGGGTGTCACTCGTGCTGCCCCAAGTTCCATCGCTAATGCAACGGATACTAGCGGCAACAGTTCCATCATTGGCACCAAATTGAATCCGACCTAGATCAGCACCAACGTTTGAGCCGATTGCTGCTGTCGCTAGCCCTCTGCGCAAATAGAGCACGCCTTCGGCGGCTGCAGAAGATGCGTCTCCTTGAACTTGCAGTAGAGAATTGCCCTGCCCACTAGACGTGCCAACTAAAAGGCGTCCCGAACTATCGCACCTGAATCGTTCGGTGTTATTAGTGTAAAACCGCATATTTGCGTTCCTGCGGTTCAAGAAGTACGTTTCTCCATCTGTCTCGTGGAGAATCTCTAGGCCATTGCCAAGTCCGAACCCGCTTGTTGAGTTGCTGATTTGAATTGCACTGTCGACGGATAATGTTCTGCCAGCCGTCTGAGTGCCAATCCCTACACGGCCTGTGGGGTCAATACGAATTGCATCTACGGCAACACCCGCGTTATATGTCACAAAGTTGATCTTGCTGCTATTAGCACCATTTCTGGCTGCCACAAGTCGCATTGTGTCAGTAGCCCAATCAATCAACGCGCCATCAGATGAAGTAAAAGAAGTGGCGTTAGAAGTAAGTCTTATCGCGCCAGCGACACTTAACCTTTCATCAGGGACACTGGACCCTATGCCTACGAGCCCTCCCGACGTGATGCGGACAAACTCATTGCTTGACGAAGCGCCAGTGCGAGTGCGGAAAATTAAATCGCCACTCGTAGCACCTGTCCGCTGAACAGATAACCCCCACTCCGCGATATTACCTGATGTTCCAGCCCGTAAAACAATTCCGGCCTCGTTAGTACCGCTCGACTGATTTGTGTGTACGATTTGTTTATAGATACTTGTCTGCGTTCCAAGAATTGCCCCCGTTGTGTAAGCGTTAGAACTATCAGTGTCACTAATATGCAGTCTTGCACTAGGTGCAGTATTAACTCCAACATTCCCACTCGCGTCCACGAACAACCTGCCAGACCCACCAGTGCTGATGGCTACTTGGTCTGCGCCAGGTGAATAAATGCCGGTATTGGGATCACCAGTAAATGTCAGCGATGGTGCAGATGCGCTGCCAAGCGGCACACTGAATCGCTCGCTGCTGGTCCACGCATCGGTGGAATCGACCCAGTTGATCGTTTTATCGGTGGTGCCTTTCAGCGTGATGCCACCACCATCGGCCGTTACATCTGTAGGTGTTGCAACGTCACCAAGGATGACATTTTTATCCTCTACGACAAGATTTTGAGTATTGATATTTGTAGTAGTTCCATTTACTGTTAAATCCCCAGTGATGGTTACTGAAGAATCAAATGTTGCAGCTCCGGTTACATCGAGCGTGCCGGGAATATCAACGTTATCTGTCCATTCAACGCCAGTACCAGCGGCATCAGTCTGCAGAACTTGACGGGCAGCGCCATCAGCAAGCTTGCTAACAGCAATTTCAGCATTGGCGGCAATATCTGCGTTTGTGATGCTGGCGTTTCCGCCGACAACCACAGTTCCGCTCTGGTTCGGCAGCAGAATCGTGCGGTCTGCAGTCGGATCGACCACGCCAAGTGTGGTTTCAAAGCCATCGGCAGTGCTGCCTTCAAACGTCAGCGTGCCAGTGGTGCCGATTTCTAAGTTGCCGAGAACCGTGCCACCGGAAACAATCGACGGGAAATAGGCAAGGCTGCCCCAGGTGCTAGAGCCATTGCCGATTTTAAATTTCTTGGTATCCGACTCCAGTCCCAGTTCGTTAGCGAGCAGTACCGGGTTTACGGATGTCCAGTTAGCAGCCGTATCAGCCCGAATCTGCAGGCGTACTTGAACTGTTGTTGGGGTTGTCACTGGCTCGCGCCTCCGCCTTGCAAAATAAGCGTAGCTGTAACACTAGCGGTAGCGCAATCAAGCCTAAAAGGCTGGTAACCAGTAAATGCGAAGGATGTAAAAGGCGTTGTCACCCGAACATCAGCCGTTCCGTTATCCAAAATGTACGAGAGATTTACGCCATCAATGACGCGCAGGCTAAAACTGACGTTGTAATGAAGCCCAGTGTGCTCTTCCTCTGGTGCCGATGCGTAGCGATAGAGCGAACTTGGCGATACGACAGTTAAACCGCCCCAGATTTCCGTTGGAACTGTGAAATACTCAAAGGCTGCCTGAACGCCAAGGTAGTGCTGCCTAAGTGTTTCAACTTGAGCTTGGGTCAATCCCCGATAGACGATGCGCAGAACTTGATTGTTGACCGCTTTACTGTGGCGGAAACGAATAGGACCAGCAAAAGTAGAAACCTCGCTGATGTTGGCACGGCCCATATCAAAGCCGATTTCGTTTGGAACCAGCGTCGGAAATACGGTCATAACGTGTACGGCGCCACTAGCTCCAGCTCAACGCTAACGGAGATCACGTCAGGCGTATAGGTTGTGTCAGGTGCTTTTGCGTAGATCCAGCTGTAGCCAGAGGGGAATGTCAGCCCAGAGCCCAAAAGCGTGATTGCGTCCAGATCAAATGGGTCGAATCTTCCATGCAGCATGTAGTGACTTGTGATCTCAAAATGCTGCGCTTGTGTCAATCCAGTAAATCCAAGTCGTAGCGTGTAGCCGTTGACGACATTGGCGTGGCGCACCATCAGTTCGTCACCGTCAAGAGCACTCAGCGGTGTTGCTGGCGCGGCACCTGGCGTAAAGGTACGTGACTGAGGGTTTAGTGCTGGGAAATTAGCCATCAGTTGTTTAAGTCCTCGTCAGTAAATCCTTCCCATTCACTAAGAACTGTAGATTGGTTGTTGCTAAATTCCCACTTGCCTGTGATTGCATAGCTGATGCCTTGGGCGGTTGTGCTTGGGCAGAATATGTAGGGCATTGTGCTGTAGTCATAGCCATTTTGCGCCAGTCCACCCAATATCTTTGGATACCCTCCAAAGCCAACGCTGTTATCCAAGGCTTCAACAGAAGCCCTCCATTCAACGTAAGGATCTCCTAAGGCTGGGCATGTCCAATACGTATTTTCTGCGTTGGCATAGTCTGCGCCAAAATCAAAATGTGGCGACTCAAGCGGATATGTACTAAGCATAGTTGTTTGCCAAAGAGGTCCAATGGTTACCGGGCCTCCGCTTGAAATCCATGGAGACGTATAACTTGTTGTTGTATTATCGAGTCCGTTATAAATCGTGCCTGTCCATCGAACATAATTAAAGGAATTTGTGTTCGGCGTAACTGAGCTGGTCGCGCTTGTCTGCGGTCCGCTACCCGGACAAATGGTGTCTGCTTCGATGGTGTAACCAATATCAGATGCACTAGCTGTGTAAGTGCTGGAACTTTCTCCGGTAAGTTGCTCTTCTGTGATGTAAAATCTATCGCTTCCACGCCGTCTATACCAAATAACCCTTGCATTTGGGCACGTTGGTGAAATAGTAAGTACATCATCAACCGCAGGGCGGTCTACGTCGCCCAATGGACCAGTGCCGGTAAAGCCTGTGATCGCTGGCGCGGTTTCTTCAATCGGATCTTCTGGATTTGTTGTGTCACCGGCTGGACTGCTACCGCCTGATGCGCCAACAACGTTGTTGCGTCCCCCTGGAATCGTTGCACCGTCGGGACCGAATGCAATCGGCGTGGTGTTAGACGTAATCGTCGGAGTCGGTACGGTGTATTCAAAATTATCCGGGTCAGGAAGAATCGGCGGATCAGGATCTGGCGTATTGGCAATGCTCGAACTGTCTGTGCGACGCCCAGCAATGTCGCAAGAAAAATCTGTTCTGCCAGTCGCCATCGTGTAACCAGCGCCAACAGCCTCGGCAACTTTCAATGCCACAAGGCTGCGGTTTTGTTCATCAATCGGGAAGTGCGTTAGGTCCAGAGTCACAGCGCCGCTGGTGGCTTTGCTGATGCGGTCTACTTCGTAATAAAAATCGTGGATTGCGTAATCAGTAACGTCTGTCTCCCGTGCCAGCTGAACGCGCACAATGTCGCCTAGTTCCAACGTGCTATTGAAGGCACCGGGGCGGACTTGGATGCGCAGGCTGTGCGTAATGTATTTGCGGCGAGCGGCGTAGTAAGTGCCGACCTTGACCGCGTGATTCTCGGAAGCGCAGTATTCGCTTAGGTCGTACTGCTCGTATGGACCGGTCAGCGCTTCGCCAGTAAAACGCACTTCAGTTGTGCGGATGATGCCAATGTCGTCGTCTGGCTGCTGGCGCCACAACACCACGATGCAGGCCGGCAGGCGTTGCTCCAGTGGTACATAGTCGATCTCAAAGCCGTTGGGCAGGAGATCGTTTTCGCTGAATTTGTACTCAGCCGTGATTGCTGTTGTTTTAATCGTGTAATCGTTATTGATCGGCAGCCGTGGTTTGAGGATTTTCTTCCCGGCGCGATCACAGAAACGCAATAGGAATCCTGCGCTCGTGTTATACAACCATTCCTCAAGGTTGGTGGACTTTTGAACGATGCCGTTAAACAGTAATCCGTTTGTGTTTGTAAATTGAGCAGCGGTCAGCATCGCTGCCGAGTCGATCAACGTGCTAGGCACACGATTCGTTTGAGCGATTAGGTACAGGACAAGATCGACAAAGTTATTGCTAGAGCCAACGACGCTATCAATGATGCGCGTTACCTGCATCCCATTACGCACGAAGACGTGGACCTGTTTGTTCCAAGTGTCGTCTGCATCGGCGTGCGTGTTTGTATAACTCAGCGTCGTCATATTGTCGTAACTTCCGCTGGTGCCGCAGTAATAAGGGCAGTTCCAGGGGGTTTTACCAGCGACGACGGTTACCGTGTTACCCGGGTTCCAAGTGCCTGCACGAGCGTCATACGCTTGAGCCCAAGTACCAACACGGCAAGCCCGCTGGAAGACATCACGGACCTGAACCAGAGGCAGCTGCCCCTCGCTCAGAACAAGCTCTAGGTTTACGGTTAGTTCGTTTGTAACGGCGTTGTTGCTGTATGCCGCTTCGGTTGCTTTAGGGCTAACCAACACGCCACCAATGCTGTCGATACGACGGCAAAAAACAATCGGAATTGGCTCGCCTAAAACAACTGCCTGCTGATCAGAGTCAAGTGAAGTGGCGCCAGCGGCTGCGGTATCCTGCAGTGGCGTGCTGATCGCCTCGCTCTGTGCACGAGAAACGAAAAGCGGCTCTGTGATTTGAAATTCGCTCATATCCGTAGGGGAGTGCCGACCAGAGCCGTGGTGTACGTGCGGGGCGGGGCTTGTGCTCCAACGGGTGCCAGCCCTGATCCTAGGGTCACTGACAAGGATGTAAACCCGCCGCGCACTTCTACGACTTCACCGAACACAGAGGCAATCAAGACCTGACTAGCAGATGGCGCTGTTTGTGTGGCAAGCGTATTGAACTCATACATTTTGACTTCGCACAACCAGTTCAGTCCTAAGGCGTAAGTAAACGTTTCAACAGCCTCGTTTGTGGCCGGAACTTGCAGCGTGAAACGTTCGCCTGGAGTGCTACCTCCTGTAAAAGCATCAATCGTAAAAGGGTGATAATTCCAAGTTTTGCTATCAAATGTGATCGTCTGATTGACGTAGTAAGACTGCCAACGCTGGAAATCAGTCGCCCCTGAGAAGACCCTTAAATATACGGATTGACTTCTGTTTGTCATCAGCGAACTCCTGCGTAACGGCGAGCACCGGCGGAGCGATTGGTATTCGTCAGCGCGATTGCCATTGTCTGCAATGCAGATTCAAGATCGCCCATCGTCACGTACCTTGTGCCCTCCATTTGAGTGACAGGTCCAGTTTGAATGTTGATTGAAGGAACGGTGGTGCTACTGCCACTTGCGGTGGAGTTTGGAATTGCTGCAGCGCCTTGACGCCCAGAGATCCAGTTTTGAGCAAATGCATCCGCCTTGCTTTGCGGCACGATGTACTCAGGCTCGCCGCCTTCACCGACAAGCGCCAGTGTTGGACGGGTGACAACACCACCTTCTGCAAAGCGTGGCAGCTTAATTTGAGGCACTGTTGGCAGATCTGGGCCAGGAAGACTGTTAGCAGCCTTGATTAGGTTGTTGATCCCATTAACAGCAATATTCAACGCACGCTCAATAATGCCAATGACGCTATTAAATACGCTTTTGACAATGTTTGCTACCGCCTTAAAAGGAGCGGCAAGCGCATCAGTAATTTTTGAACCAATACTTTTGATGAAGTTTACAAGATTTGGAAATACAGCCTTAAGTGGCTGAATGAATTGTGTGTTTATGAATTGCCAAGCATCCCTATACGGCTTTGTCAATAAATTAAAAACGAGTATTGCGCCTTGCTGAATGGCATTCGTAATAGCTGACCAATTTTCTGTTAATGGCTTAAAGAAATTAGAAACAAAAGCAGCTGCGGCTTTACCGGCTTCTTTGATGAAAATTCCAAATCCACCAATTAGGTCTTGGAACCATTTGCCAATCCCCTTAAATGCTTCTCCGATTTTGTCCCTAAATGCGTAGATCGCAATACCGGCTGCTACAGCTAAAGCGATCCATCCTGCAGGACCGCTGAAAAACGCAAGAACAATCCTTCCTACGGTCAGCAGAATCGGACCTAAACCTGTGATGGCTGCGCCGATTTTTGTCAAAACTGGAATCAGCAGTGGCGCTGCTTGAATGAGGCCGCCGATACCCTGCAAGAAAAGACCGAGCGGAGCTGCAATTAAAGCAAAAGCGCCAGCCATTACACCAAATGCAATCACTAGCTTCTGCGTTGGCTCAGGTAGCTTGACGAAAGCATTTAATAGTTGAAGCATCACATCACCCAAGGGCTTCAGTGTTTCTGCAATGGTTGCGCCAACCCCAAGCTCTTTGAATTTTGCGATAACTTCAGATAACTTTTGAACAAGTGGCGTAAAGATAGGCAGAAGCTGCGTACCAATCGCGGTTTGCAAGTCTTCCAGTGCAGCTTGGAATAGCTTGTACGAATCCGGCGGCGGAGCCTTGATTTTGTTCAGCTCAGCCATTGCCTTAATGATTACATCCGTCGTAATCTTTCCATCTGCGCCAAGAGCTTTAACCTGGCCAACAGTAACGCCCATGACTTTGGCGACAGCCTGACCAACCATGGGTAAACGTTCCATGATTGAGCGCAGTTCGTCACCCTGCAAAGCGCCAGAACCCATCGCCTGACTGAGTTGCAGCATCACACCTTCAGTGTCTGCCGATGAAAGATTCATCAGCCCAGCAGCTTTATTGACGCCGTTAAATGTCTTGCCAATATTCTCGAGACTGACGCCCATCGGACGTAAGCGACCGTACAAATCAGCAACGGCTTTTGCTGCTGTCGTTTGCCCTAAGCCATATTGCTTAGCAGCATCATTAGCCAGCTTGGTAACGCCTGCTGTTTCCTTGTACTGCCCAGACAGTGCCTTAATTGTTTTTGCTGTGCGATCCGCCTCAATACCAGCTTTAACGAAACCACTAACAGCAGCACCGGCGCCAATACCGGCAGCGATTCCAGCTAAGCCAGACATTGCCTGACCGACCTTGCTAACAGCGCCGCCTAAACCCTTAACAGCACTATCTAGCCCCTTCAGCCCTGCCAGCGCCCTTGTGGCGTCTAGGTTGACCGCAATATTGGCTACAACGGCCACGGCAGGACTCTGGCGATACCACGATTCTACCTACGCTTTTTCGCCGCCTTTGCCTCCTCTTCGCGTTCAATCCTGAAAAAGGTATTCCACAAAAGTATTTCTTCAAGCGTGACACGCTCTAAAAGCTCAGCCAACGTACAGCCGAGTTCACGCGCTAATGACATTTGGAGCATCAGCAGGTTATCCCGCTTCAGCTCCTGTTTTAGTTTCCCGTGTCAAGCTCCACCACATCATCCTGAATCAATGCCAAGATGATCCGCTGCAAATCGCTATCACGCACTTCGTTTTTAAGCTCAGCTACTTCGCCGGCTTGGAACATGCGGTTACCGTTTTCATCCTGTGCCTTTTGCACTAGGAGTTGAATCGCCAAAGCGTTTGGATCGTTGCTGTTGGCAGCCTTAGTTGCACGCTCACGTTCTGCCATCGTCAGCGCAGTGTGCCAAAACTCAAATTCAGAACCGTCGCTAAGGGTTACGACCTTACGGATGGGCACAAGGTTTGCAGCCTTCTTTAGGCGATCAAGAGCACGCACAGGCTGAGCAGGAGACATAAATGCCTTGTTTTTTATCACTTTAGGCATAAAAAAGCCCCCGGTGCAACCCAGGGGCCAATCGTTTTCCAATTCAAGCTATCAGCTCTTGCTGAAGTCGAAAGTGGGAGTACCGGCGGGACGGAAGGCGATTTCCACAGTCTGAGCATCGTCAGGGTTGACGGTCAGGCTTGCAGAAGTCAACACTGCGTCAAACTCAACACTGCGGCTAAGCGCATCACTAGGCGAACCACCGCTCAGGATGCGATCAATGTAGAGCTTGAAAGAAGCACCAGTCTGCTGCCGCTGGATCACGTCTTGGATCATGCGGTTGGACAGATTAGTGTCATCGTCTGTGGTGTAGACGGTGCAGCTACCCTCGCCATCAGCAAAGCCGGTGATATAGCGGCGGAAGGGAGCATACTGCCCAAGCGACTGACCGATGGTGGTTACATCAATCTCCTCACGGGTGATCTCAAACGACCACTCGCGTACATCGCCCACAGCTGCATAGGCTGCATAATCCACTTCAAAGGCATTAGGCGTTACAGCCGTGCCGTCGTCAGTGATCGCAACGCTAGAACCACCTGCTGTAGCGGATACCTTCAGAACGCCAGTTGAGGCGGTATAGGTAATCACGTAGTAGGTGGTGCCAGCGGTGATGCCAGCAGGCAGGGTGCCGGTGCCGCTTGCGCCGGTTTCAGTATTTACAACGCTGAACACGACAGGATCACCAACCTTGAAATTCAGGTAGGTAGCAACTGTGATTTCGTCATCGGCAACATCCACGGCGGCTTCGCCAAATGTTGCTCTGGTGCCAGCAGGCTTGTAGTAGAGAGCGCCGGACGTACCGGACAGAACAGTAGCCATTGTTGTGAACGGTAGGTGGCTGAAAGAATTCTAGCTTTGCTCGAAAGCCTCAAAACTTATCGTGACTTGAGCTTGGAAAAAGCCTTCCGGCGACGGCGGTTCAATGGTGCGCGGACCATTTGCGGCGTCGAATTTTATATTTTGCAGCTGCAAACGTGAAAACAAATCAATGCAGCGTTGGGCGATTGTCAGCGTTGCGCCTGGCCCCTGCCCACGCGGGCAGAAAATGTTGAAAATCAACGTGCCATTACGGCGGTCGTAGCCTTCATCAGTCCCGCGAGTGGCAGACGTAAGGATCGTCAAATAAGCCGAATCACCCCAAAGGATGTTGGTCTGAACCCAACTTGCGTTGTTAGGTGGCGTAAACGGAACGTTTTGATAAGCAACCTGCAGCGCCGGTGATGCCGCGAACTCAGTGGCAATGCGGTTTTCGATTGCTGAGCGGATAGTGTTAAGGCTCACGATGATCGACCAATGCGGTCCGCTTCGGCGTTGACGTAAGTTTGAATGTCTTTGGCGATGGAATCAACCCACCCGCCCGGCACGCCAGATTTCCTGCTGCCGTTAATTGCGAGCGGCTCAGCGTAGATCAGGTTGTTGTGCACGCTGTAGACGTTACCCGCCTTTTCATTCCCAAGCTGGTAATTAACGGCCGTTGGCGGCGGTGGCTGTCGATACTCTCCAGGGTCTTTACCCTTCGACGGTGCTGAATTCTGTCCTATCGCCCAGCTAGCGCGAAACCGGCCTGTATCCACTGGGCTGCGAAGCTTCAAGCGCTTATCTGTTTCAAGAACAGCAGCCGTAATCAACTTATTGAATTGGCCTTCCGCGTAGCTACCAATATCTTCAAATTTGATTGTGCCGGCCACGTTATTCCCTCAAGAACACTTCAAACACAATAGGCGTATTGTCCTGCTCGATTTTGCGCACCTCAACCACCTGCATAATGCGGCTGGATACGGTTACCTGATCCGAAACGACGGGTTCGTAAGCAAGATCGGCCGCTGCGACAGTCAGCTTTTTGTCAGTGCTTTTGATTAGATCGTTAATCTCACGTTCGGTCACATTCTCCAGAACACCACGGACGGTGGTAGTAGATGCAGTCGGTGCAGCCGTTCCGGTTGTTGGGTTGTAAGCCGCTGTTGTGATGCGACGGAACGATACCTCGCCCCCAAATTTCAGCATCAACTTGCTGGCCGTTTTGCGTAGTGAGGTTGCTAGAGCCATCAGATTTTGTAGGCAATACAGGCGCCATTTTGGAGTTTGATGCTGGTGAAATAACCAGTCAAGTGTGCGCCAGAATCAATGGCGGCACCGGCAAAATTATTGTCAATTACGTTGGTTGAAATAATCGCGTCAACCGTGCTGTTTTCGTAAAAGTCAATATGGCTAAATCTGCCGGTATGGGCCGCAGTATCAGTAATGACCTCCGCGCCGGTCGAATAATCAATGACAGATGCACCGCCTCTTGCTTTTGCCATGATCAGATTTTGTAAGCGATGACAGCGCCAGATGTGGCCAGCGTAAACGCGGTGAACACACCTTGCAGCTCAAACCCGGCAGGAAAGGATTCGCCAACCAATGTATTACCTGTGTAGTTCTGCGCTGTGATGGCAGTAAACGACGTGTTGTTTTTGGCAATCACGATGCGATTCCACCGGCCAGTCTTTGCCGCAGTCGTATTCACAAAGTCTGCGCCGATGCTGTAGCTCGGATCAATGCTGTCTGTATTAGCCATGATCAGAGCTTATAAGCGACGATCTTGCCGGAAGCAAGGGTGACGCTGGTAAATACGCCTTCGATCTGATCGCCGTGATTCAAGGGCACAGAAGAGAAGGTGTTGCCGCTGGCGTTGGCAACGGTGGCCGTACTGATCACGGCATCAGCCAAGGCATACAGCTTGTAGAACCGGCCAGTGTGCGCAGCGGTGTCGCTGATGTACTCAAAACCAATGTTGTAGGAGTCGCTATCGGCCATGTTCAACTCCGTTTGATGGAAAAGTTGCCCGGTCCACTGATTCTAAGCCCGGTCAGATAGCGCTCAAAGATCGGCGGCACACGGTCAGCACCTGTGGCCATGCTGCTGGCGCCTGCAGTTGTGACGCTAAGGCTGCCGATGCTTACGGACTTGTAATCTTCAAGGCCACTCAACGCCATGCCGTCCTTGTTGTTGTTCAGGTAAACGGCTAGGACAACTTGAGCCTTTTTGATCTGATCAGGGATTTCGGCGTCGGTGTAATAGTCCGTAGTGATGCGGAACGGGAAGCCAACGGCGTACGTATTGATGTACGTGTCAGGCTTGCGCACGCCGGTACGTGGCCATTGCAAAGCCTGAGTGTCGGTTGCCCGTGCGCCAAGAAAGCGCTCACGATCAAGGCGCTGCGTTGCGGTGTATAGCGCCCGATTCTTTTGATCAGTGGTGGCTGATGCCCAAGCGGTTACGTCGTCGTCTTGAACGAAACCTTCAACTATCAGCTCCGCTGCCGCCAGTGTCAGGTAGCTGTTGGCGTTTGCGCCGCCCACCGTTGCGTCGATTGTTATTGCCATCGGTAGACAGCGACTGATCTTCAGTTACTTCAAGTTTAGGCGTGGGCTCTGCTGTAGAAAAAGAGGCCCCAGCCGAAGCCAGAGCCTCCTGTTCACGCAGTCGCCGGAAGGCGAACAGACCCATCAGGCAGCAGCTGCCTTGATCACAGCAAAGTTGAGCACCACAGCTTCACCAGCGGTAGAACCGACGTTGGAAACAGTGATCTCAAAGCTGCCGGCGGCAGTGGCGGTCACGAAAGGCAGGTACTTACCAGTGGTAGCACCGGACTTGACCGAAACCAGCACCACGTCAGTGGCAGCGACTTCGCTGTTGGTCACCGTGAAGGAAACCTCAGCATCGCCAGCCAACGAAGCGTTGTGCATGGTGATAGCGCCACAGGGCTTATTCAGCGTGACGCCAGTGGACTTGCTGGTGGCCTGGGTAACAGCACCACCGTTGCCGCTGACGTAGCCAATGGCCTTGCCGGCGGTTACTTCAAAAAGGGAAGCCATGGTTAGTTGCTCCTATCAGTCGTAATTGGAGCTGACCGAAGCACGCACGATGCCAATGTTCTTGGTTTCGTACACCTTGCTCCAGTTACCTACCGTGGCCAGTTGAGCACGGGTGGGGTTCGTGGTGGTCACGGCCCACTTTGCACCAACCGGGTGGTAGATGTAGTGCATGTCCAGAGACATTGCATCCGACTTGGCGAGGATGTCGCGGTCGGTTTCAGTCCGCATTGCAGCTTGCTCACCGGTGGCAATGGCGCCATTGGTGAAGAAATAAGCGGCATAAACACCACCGGAATTGGTGATGTCGTCGGACACGATCACGCGCATACCCATGTAGGTAGGAACGCGATAGTCGGCGCTGTAGGCAGAAGCCACAGAACCACCGAATGCGTCGGGCATGGAGGTATCGGGGCTAATACCCAGATCCGAAGCCAGAACGTAATCAATGGCCTTGCGCTCAACAAGGTCGTAGTAGCAAGCACTGTGCAGAGCCACAGCGGCAAGCTTTTCGCCTTGATCACCCAGCAGTGCACGGGCCTTAGCCACATGACGGGGGCTCAGAGCGGTTTGGGTGCTGGTATCGAAGCGCAGAGCATCGAAGGCAGGGGAGTCACCGCCGGTCAGGGCGCCGAACACACCTTCCAGACACTTATAAAGGTCAGCCTGCTGCTGGTTAGCAACGTACTCACCAACTTTGGCGCCAATAGCGGCCATGGGGTCGGAACCTGCGGCCAGAGCAGCAAGATCACGGGCCTCAAAGGCACGGCCACGGTGCAGGATCACGCCGATTTGCTTATCAGCAGTGATTTTGCCGGGGGTAAGGCTGGTGGAATCAGAAAGAACTTCCAGATCGCCAGAGAGGTTGGCTTTCCAGAAAGGAACATTCACGAAATCGCCGCCCTCAGTTGCATTGAGTTCAGCCATGGGCTGAGCAACACCACTCGCCAGGAAGGCGTTCTTTTGGGTGCTTTGCTCAATGACGTAGGGCGTAAAAATTTCGGGAATGATCACGTCCGAGCGGAGCGTGGCCATTGTTAGTACCAGAAATGTTTACGGTGCGGGCGTAACCCAATGACGGACGGCGTAGCCATTCACGTCTAACGGTTACATATTAAGCATTGTTTGCTGCAGCCTTCAACCGTTCGTACAAATCACGGTCAGTGCGATACAGCCGTGACTGCTCTGTGAGGTTGAAGTATTCACGGGTGAACGGGTTTTTGGTGCCGGCCGGGACTTCATTAGAGCTAGAGCGTGTGCCAACCGGTGCGCCGGAACCCTTGACCGTAGGCGCCTTGAACAGATAGCCGCGTTCAGATTTCAGGCGTTCCACCCACTGATCCATGGGAACCTCGTTGTAGCCGTCAACAGCCACGGGGTTGCCGTTTTCGTCAAGCTTGAGCTGATCACGCACAAGGCGTAGTGCATCGTGTGGATTGTGGGCACCCTGCTCGGCGAGGATTGCCACCACGCGGTTGTCCAGTTGATTAAAGGTCAGCTTTGATTCAAGTTCAGCGATGCGCTTTTTGTAGCCATCTTCCCGTTCTTGAAACTGCTGAGCGTATTGCTTGAGGGCCTCTTCGTACTTGCCCTTTGACTCAAGCTCTTCCTGTTCTTTCTTTCGCTTGAATTCCAACAGCTCCTGAATATCGACGCCATCAGGAAGTGCCGGGGCCTTTTCTTTTTGTTCCTTGAGCTTGCCGATCAGCTCAAAGTTTTTGCGTTCTAAACCTTCAATGCTTCGCTTGAGCTTTTCAAGTTCTTCGTTGCTTGCAGTCGGCGTAGCTTCCTGCAGTTGTTCGTCAGACATTGTGACCCGTAGGGTTTACCACCAAACTGTATAAGTAAATGATGTTTTTTGCACGTCATGTCCCGGCGTGAGTGGGATACACCGATCCGTGAGCCGTGGAACCCCGTGATCTACCAGATGCTGAAGGCGATTGACCTGCACACACAGGCTTATCTGAAGACCGGCGATAGATGGCACGCGGAGAATGCCAACGCGTTGCGTAAGTACGTGGCAGAGCTAAAAGACCGAATCCACGCGGCGGAACGTCAGTAGCTCACCATTTTGTGTTGCTTGACCACCACGCCGCTGACATTTTGCCCTTGGCGATATTGGCCGCATGGCGTGCCTTGAACGATGATCTTCTTGCTTGCGCTTGTGCCGATTCTCCTTTTCGTGGCGGTGAGCCTGACACGCCCTGCTGACCGAACCTGATCATTTTCACCTTGTCGCCTTCCTTCGCTAGGACAACGTGTGATTTGGTCGGATGGTTTGGCGTGCGCTTGGGCTTGTTGTAGCCCTCAAATTTTTCGCCGCGATACTCAATCATCGTCTTCGTCGTCTTCGTCGTCGTTTTCAATACAGGTGATGACTTCAACGCCTTCGGCAAGGCGACCCATCAACGCGCCAAGGCCTTCAGGTGAATTCGGCACTGGGAAAAGAAACCGACCCTCAATTAAACCATCGGCACACTTGAGGTAGGTGCAGCTCCCTTCCCAGATCTTGCCTTTCATTTGCGCTTCGGAGCTTCCTTCAATTCTGATCGTTTTTTCAGAACTGGGTTACCAGTCGATTCAGATTGAATGCGCAACACCGGATCGGCGTCAGTACCAACACGGGTGACCTTGCCGCCGGATGGACCTTCAATGGTGGCACGATTGCCAGCCTTGCCGGTCACGGTGCCGTAGGTGGTTTTGCCCTGATAAACCCAGCTAACGCGGGAGCCGATGCCAATGGCCATCACTTTTTACCTTTAGGCTTGCGTGCCTTGCCAGCTTCGGACAGAGCAATGGCGATGGCCTGTTTACGGCTTTTGACGGTTGGGCCTTTGCCGGGGCCTGGCTTGCCGCTTTTCAGCGTTCCGGCCTTGTACTCCCGCATTATCTTGCTGATCTTTTTGTCAGCCTTGGTTGGTTTCTTGGCCATCACGCCATTCTGTGACTACACCCAATTTAATGCCCAGATCACGAGTGAACCAGCCGTGGTTTGTATAGACGGCATCCACCCACGCTTCGCCCACAAGGGCTAGAACCAAATCACTTGCCAAATAGCCATTATTGAAATGCTTAAGCATTGGTTTTTTCATTTTGCCGTTCAGCCCTAAATCAATTATGTTCAGAGCACAAGCAAAACGCCATGAAGGCTTTAATTGATCGTGAAGAAGGGATGACGGTGCGCGACTTGCGCAAACTGTTATCAAAACTTATAGAAATTGACGAGGAGGGTAATGAGCCAAGGATTTACGTTGTTTGCGGCAATCTTCACACTTCGCCATTAAAAATCGCCGCCCTAGATGAAGACGGCGACATTATTTTGATCCCAGATTTTTGGCAGGCCGTAATGGAAGACCTGGAAAGCTGGGAGGATTTTCTACAAAACTAATCAGGCCTTGCGGCGAGGCTTGATTGCGCCGCGAGTTGTGCCCTTACGTGTTGCCGATTCAAAAGCACCCTTGCTGTAACCGGTGCGCTTAGCTGCGCCTTGCTTACCTTTTTGGCTGCCCTTGAAGGTTCTTGTTTTCGTAAAAGACCCACCCTTTTTAGCGAGGTTGGATTTGCGGCGGGATCCTTCCTTGGCTTTATAGGCAGCCTTAGCAGCACGGCCAGCTTTTACGCTAGTACCGCCGCCCTTGCCGGATTTTTGAAAAGCAACATCAGATTTGCGCGGCTTTGAGCTTTTGCCACCTTTTTTGCCGCCGCCCCCTCCAGTACCGGAAAAGCGACCCTTAGAATCACGCTTGTAATTGCGGCGAGCCATGACTAGAGGAATTGCTGCTTATATCATAAGACCGATTACTGAAGGCCATATCGCTGCTGTAACTGTTTCAGGCTAACTTCGCTGCCGTCTTCACGCACAAAACGAGCAAGTGCCTGTTGCGGCCCTAGTTCTTTGCTGAGCTTTTCAAAGTACGGGAGGCGTGATTTACCCAGGACTTCGGCTTGATATTCCTTGGGCTGGCGTTGCAGCCATTGCCCGTAGTTTGTGTCAGCCGAAACCTCACCGCCTTGTGCCGCACGCTTTGCAACACCAATCACATCCTCGGGTGGACGCAAGCCAAGGGCGCGATAGTCAACGACGGGAACTGTTGTACTGCGGCAGTTGAAGTGAACTGGCGGCATTGGTCCTTCGCCGTATTTGAATACCTTGCCGTCAAGGCTGCGACAGATGGCCGACGTGCGGCTGTCCAACGTTGCGACGTAGCGGTATTTCTTTGTTACGTCTTGATTAGCGCGGTAGACCTGTTGGCTGGCTTCGTTGGCAACCTGCTGCACGCTCGTGCGAACAACGGTCAATACCTGATGATCAGCCATTTTGGTTAGCTCACCACCGGCTTGAGCCTGTTGCCGTGCAGTCTTGGCAAGTTGGCCGAACTCAAGGTTGCCGACCATACGCCGAGCAATCTGCGGTGTCGGTTCACCCGACAGGATGCCGGTGCGCACGATGGTGTTAAACCGCTGCGCCTGCGACTCGGCCAATCCGCGAAACGCCTTTTGAACCACCTCGCCGTTAGGTAGCGTGATGGCTGCGCCTTGTGCTGCAGTCAGGTTGAACTGACCCGTACCTGGCAACGTGAAGTTCAGATCTGTCGGGTCAACGCTGGCAACACTGGCCGCAAAGTTTGGCGCAACCTCAACGGTGTTGACTGCCTGCTGAGCTACAACGCTTGGCTCAATGCCACGGCCACCGACTTCACCGCCGGCTACAGCAAGCCGAAGTTGCTCAGTGACAAATTCTGTTTGCAGCTCAGCCAGACCTTGTAATTCACGAGAGGCATAAGCCGTGCTGCGATCTGCCCAGCCGTCTAGCGATTCCTTGAGCTGAGCAAGGATGACGCGCAAACGCTGCGCCTGTACAGATGACGGGCTGACGATGCCTGCGCCTGCGGTTGCCTCACCGAAATCAATCCGCTTCAGATCATCAACGGCGCTGATGATGATGGCGTTGTAATCCCGCACGATTTGCCGCGCAACAGCATTACTGAACCGGTTCAGATCAATGGCGTTGCGGTAGATATTGGCAACAGGATTGCTGCGGTCAATCTTCCGCTTGAATTGCTCAAAGTTGAGCAGGCGAGGTGTAACGCCCGATTGCGTCATTGCATTTCATCGTCAAGGCTTTCCCCGCTTGGGGTTTCCTCGCCCATCACGTCTTCAGAGCCAAGGTTTTCAGGGCCGCCAAGCTCAATCAATCCACCCGATTGCGTGGCTTCCAGCTCTTCCTCAACATCAAAGTCGTCGCCCAGCACTTCGCCTTGAGCGAGCTGATCAAGCAAGGTTTTTTGGCTGATCACGCCAGCGGTGTAGGTCTGCAGCAACGCAGTGATTTCGGCAGGCTCAAGGCGTGCACCGATGAAGTCACGATTGACGTAGCTGCTGCCAGATTGCGCCTGGCCGAGGAAATCAGCATGGAAGCGCAGACAGTTATCAATTAGATCCTGTACCTGCTGCGCAATCACCATCATGGTGGAATCGCCTTGGCTGCGATCAATGCGCTTTGCCTCAGCTGTTTCGGCGCCTAACTTCTGACCCAAGACAGCAGCTAAACCAAGTTCATTGATCTGTGCAGCAAGTTGAGTCAGACGGTCAAACTGCGACCTAAAGCTGTTGCCGCTTGGTTCAATGTATTCAGCACGGCCTTCAGACGGAAAGGCAATAGCTTCACCAGGACCGGCACTTACCTCCTCGGCACTAGATGGAAAGCCGAAGAACGCCAGCATCGGCACCGCCGAAATATGCAGCATGTTGTCCAGATCGCTCTGGATTTGGTAGGTCTTGAGGTTCAGCTCAGCAATATCTTCCAGTGGCGGGCGTGATTCCAGTAGCCCAATTCGGTTTGAGTAGGCGGTGGCGAATGGAATGTAATCAAGGCTGGTAGTGCCTTCTGCCACTTTCTCAAAGCTGCCGCGTGTGTCGTCTTGGCGGAACAATGCGTAGGAACCTGGCCTAAGAACACGCACCTGCTCTACAAGTTTTTCGCCGTATTCTCCATCCGCGACGGTTACACGCTCCATCAGACGAAGCTGGGTCAGCTGTTGTGCGCCGTTTACCAATTCAGAGCGCCAGCCAAGAATGTCACGCGGCGAATAAGTCACCCAATACGGCCGCAATGCTGAGGCGTCGGTGATGTTTTGAATCTCACTGTCGTCTTGACTGGGAAAGTCAACAAGCACACCAGCGTGACCGTAACGGATAATTTTCCGCGCCAGTTCGTAGACGTAAATGTTCAGGTCGTTGCCCTGCAGGTCTACATCAAATAACTGCTCACGAATAACATCAGGCACGTCGTCAAGACGCACAGGCTTGCGAGTCAACATGCCCGCCAACATGCGTTCAAGCCGTTGGTAGTACGGCGGACAAACAGAACGCGCTAGGCGGTTGTCGTAGCTGTCGTCTTGCTCGCGTGGCTCCTGCGGCAGATAACGCCGGTGTTTGCGGCGCATTCCATAGGTGCCCTGCAACAGGTCTTCGATCAGGATCCAATGCGGCTCTTGTGCAGACCAAGCTGCGTTGGGATCTTGAACCTGCGTGGCTGTGCGCGCCAGATTCCGGTCGTAGTGCCTGAAACCGGTGTACGTCATCTTTTGCGCCTAGCCATGCACAAAGTCTATGGGTATAGGTTAATCGTGAATGATGGCTGGGCCTCCGATACCGCCACACACGGCGTTCAGCCTTACGGTCAGAACCGACCCAGCAGATTGAATTTAACCGTGGGCTTCGGCGGTTTGAATTTCTTCGTCTAGGGCGTCGCCAGCTTCATCAAAGCCTTCGTCGTATAGCCACTGTTGAACAGCGGTGAGCATGGCGGCAGCAGCAAGGCTGAATTCGTAATCACCGTCGGAATCAACGGCGGAGTCAAAGGCGCCTTGAAGATCGTGCCAGAGGTGCTTGGCCATGAGTCGGGTGTGGCAGCCCGATGCCAAGGCAGAGCGGGAACAGGATCAGGTTAGCCGTGATAAGTAGTTCACAGATTGTCTTGCGCCCAAGCCAATAATTCAGATCGAATCCAAAGGCCGTGCGGCCATCCTTTTTCGTCTTGAGTTAAGTGCGGCGCGTATTCAGGAAGTTCGGTGTCACGGATGGTTTCAAGCCAGCCGCCACGGTGGTGAAGCGCCAAGCGAACGGCGCTGACAGTGCGAAATTTCATGCGTGTGCGTGGTACGGGGTCGCCCCCATATAAGGAGTATACCCTACCGTCGGCCACGCGTCAATAAAGCCTGATGCCCGTGCTACGGCCAGCGTTCGCCTGCAGCGGGTTGAACTCACGCCAGACCACATACCCCAAGGCATCAACCATGTGATCGTGCCCGGCCTCCTTATCCGGCTCGCCTTTCTCCGTCCAGCTCTGTAGCTCAAGGCATTCGATCAACCTCGGGCAGCCCTGGCTTACGGTCAGCCTGACTTCGCCCTTGCCGTTTTCCAGCAAAGCCTGAACAGCAGCCACCCGATCACGCACGGCAGGGTTAGACCGCCCAGATTGATTGCTAAACCCGTACTGCTCAAGGATTTGAATATCGGTACGGGATGCGTTGGTTGAGCGGTTACCACCCGAGGCATCGGGATAAACGTAAATGCGGTGCTGTGGATACCGGCGTTTGATTTCTTGCGCCAGAGCATCAGTGTCATGTGCGCCGGTGATTTCATCAACAATCGTCAGTCTGTTGCCGCTACGCACACCAATCACAGCGGACATATTGCCAACGTTGAAATCAACCCCGATTCGCAATGGTTCGTCACTGAAATCAGCGACAGATGCAACGACGTGTTTACTGCGATCAAAGCGGTCGTATACCTGGCCTGTATTTAAATTCACCCACTGTCCTTCCAGATAGGACTTAATTAACTGCGGCGGATAATTCGCCATCAGGCTGTCAACAAACCCGTCAGGCAAGAACGGGTTATCCATCGTGCGAGCACGGATCAACGCAGTGTCTGCACCAGCGTTGCGGTCAAAAGTGTCGAATGCCCAGCCGTAACCCTCAGGCGTGGTAGCGGCATAGAACTGCTGCACGTTGCCAGCACGAAGACGGGCAAGGGCCATGCGTGTGGCCTGTTCTGCTACCCGCTTGTTAGCCGTGTCCGCTTCGTCAAAACCGATAGCGCAAAGGTTCTGGCCACGGATGCGATTCCACGTTTCCATCGTGCGCAGCAGGATCGTGTGGCTGCCCTCGGCAAAGTGCAGCGTGTACTCCGGCAACGGGCTGACGCGGAAGTCAAACGGTATTTGCCACTCTTCTAATAGGTCATCCATCGTGCGCTGCAGAATGTCCCGCAACATCGGGGCGACCGGTTCAAACAAGGCGCTGACGTACCCGACATTCAGGGCAGCCATGTGAACTGCTTTTGCGACTAGGCCGTGCGTCTTGCCCGCACCAAACCCGCACACCAGGGCGAGTTTGCGGTGCTCAGTGTCTTCTAAAAACTTCTGCTGATGCGGCAGGAGATCTGTTTTGACACGGGCAATGGCCTGCGCTGCCGTTGGCAGGTTTTCAGCAAAGCCAGGAATAGCGAGGATGCTGCGCTGCTCAACAGCGGCTAGAACGCTCACGCAATCAGCTTGGCCAATTTGGCCATCGTATTGATGCAACCAAGGGCAATATGTAACTGACCAGCCTTGCGGGCTTCCATGTGGAGCGTGCTGGTTTGACTCAGCAAATCTGCCAGCATTTGCGTGGTGTCATGCGCCCAGTCTTCCCGTATTTGTTGACGGGCAAGGTTGATGTATTTATCAACGCTGCGCTCCGAAACCCCCCACGTCTCTGCCGCATAACGAACGCAATCGGAGCGTTTACCACCGCTTGCAATGATGCGAGCAAGGCGACTAGCGCGGTATTGAGTTTCGGCTCTGGTACTACCTTTGGCAGGCATCAGATGTCATCCTTAGCGTCGTTGAAGTGGGTTTCAGACGGGATGCAGACGGCAGTGTTACCCGTGAAGTCTTCCCAACGCTTGACGATCACGTCGCAGTAAATGGGGTCGAGTTCCATGAGACGTGCGTGGCGGTGGATCTCCTCTGCTGCAATAAGCGTGGATCCTGAGCCACCAAACAAGTCGAGCACGGTTTGATTCATCAAAGAACTGTTGCCCATCGCTTCTTTGGCCAAAAAAGTAGGCTTTTGAGTCGGGTGCTGATTTTTGGACTTGTCGTAACCACCAAAGTCCCAAACGGTTGTCTTGGTTCGATCTTCAGTATGAAAAGGAGATCCTTTGACGGCAAAGATGCAAGGTTCGTGAGCCCATTGATACCGAGAGCGCCCCAAGAGCATTGGTTTTTTCCAGATTAGAGTTTGATTGAAAGAAAAAGCAGTTGCAGCCAAAGCATTTAAGAACTCAAGCGTGCGCTTATCGGGAAACCAGATGTAAGCGGCTACATCAGGCTTGCTGAACAGGTCTGCGTTATTCAAAGCAGCGATCAAAAAGTCTTGCAGTTGATCTCCAATTAGTTCGTCGTTTTCGATTACACCGTGGTTTTTCTTTCCGGGCTTAGGCCTAGCGGTGTGGTCGTAGCTCACGCCGTAAGGCGGGTCAGTAAAAACCATGTCGGCCTTTTGCCCATCCATCAGGCGTTCAACGTGCTGCGGGTTGGTGCTGTCACCGCAGAGCAGGCGATGGTTGCCAAGGATCCAGAGGTCACCGGGTTTGGTGGTCGGGTCTTCTGGTGCCTGAGGCACCTCATCGGGATCGGTCTTGCCTTCTACGGGATCTAGCCGCTCAACCTGCTCAAGGAGGGCCTCAACGTCGTCGTCGTCAAACCAAGGACTGATGTCATGCTCGGCGCTGAGCTGCTGCAGCATTTCCGCGTCCCATTCGGCTAGGTCAGCGGTGCGGTTGTCAGCGAGGGCTAGACCAACCTTTTGATCCTCGGTCAGGCCGGTACGGCGGACGGCAATGATTTCGTCGGGGCTGGCGTCAACGATGCGGAGCCCTTCGATGCCGAGGTTGAGTGCGGCTTCAACGGTGCCGTTACCGGCGAGGATGCGGTCGTCTTCGTCAATGACGATGGAGCGTGCGGGACCGTAACGCTGCAGTGATTCCTTGAGGAGGGACGCGGAGGTTTCAGTGCGCTTGCGGGCGTTTTTGTGATCTTGTTTGAGGTCCGACAGCGTAGCCATCGTTAATTCAGGTATTGCGCGAAGGATACCGCGATGTTGAAAGCTTAGCCGAAAAACTGTCGCAGGTTGGGACAAGCGGGACGGTATCGAGCCTGTGGAAAACCCACCTTTAGAAATCCTGAAATGTGCCGTAGCGCACCTGTCGGGCCGATTTTTTATGGCTAATCTCTTCCCGTTGTTTCCCGGGGATTCCCGGACGAACCCGTAAACCTCCGATGCGCCTTGAACTGCAAATTCCCGATGATTTAGCCGAAGACCTGGCCCGTTTCAAGCCGAGAACCCTGTCCCTGCCTATGTTTTGCGCCTATCTACTGGAGATAGGTATTGACAGGGACGCTAAGCTACCCGCGTACCGTGTCGGTGCGGGGACACCACCTCTAGGTAACTCCACACCGAAGCAGGTTCAAGATTTAACGCCTCAGCAACCTTCCAGCGAAGGGAAGGCTGTTTCGGCTGTTGGGTTTGATGGCTGTTTGGATCTTCCGCTCTTGCCCAAAGAATGCGACACAAAAAAAGAAATAGGCTGTAAAAAACCAAAAAAATCGGCAAAGGTTGAGTACAGCGAGGCGTTTACCTGCCTGTGGAAAACCTATCAGTCGGCACCTGAGCGAGTCTCAGCCCAGTCCAAGCCGAAGGCATTTGACGAATGGAAAAAGGTCGTCAAGGAGGAAGGTGAAGAGCGCCTGTTGGGTGCCGTCAATAACGCCATAGCCGAACAGAAGCGGCGCAAGGCCGCCGGCGACTTTGTAGGTAGCCTTCCCGACCTGTTTCGCTGGCTTCGTGACGGCAAGTACGAGGTGTACTTGGAAGAGCACAAGCAACAGCGCGGCGGCAAGTGGTGGGATGAAGAGAACCGCTGCTGGGTTTACGAAGACTGATCCCTGTTAATCCAATCTGAGACTCAACATGAAACTGTACGCACCAGAAAACAAGGGCAAGTACGTCTGGCAGACCGCCGACGCCAAGACCAAGCAGGTCAGCTACAGCGTCACCACAACGCGCACTCCGCCGCCAGACGCCTGCTACGGGCATCCCATGGGCAAGTACGACGATCAGGGTATGTACCTGACCTTCTGCCCGAACGTGGGCGCTGATGACCCCAAGAGCCCGCTGGCCGCCCGGTACGTCGTTCACCCGATGGCGCCGGCAGAGCGCGACAAGGCAGACAGTGAGCGGATTTGGCGGCAGATCTAAACAGCAGAAAGGGCAGAGCCCGTAAGCCCCGCCCCTTCAAGATCCCTCGGCACGCCCGCCTATGCACGCGTGTTCCCGACTTCACCCCCTGATTTTACGGTTCGCCCAGTCCGTTGGCAATGGTGCAAGCAGCGTCACAGGCCAGTTATCCAAGAACTCTGAACATGAAAAAAGCATTTGAGATGGCAGAGGTGATTGCTCTGCTGCGCCGTGGCATTGCCGCAGGTTATTGGACGCTAGAAGACCTAGACGTGCCATCACAAGGCTGGGTCATCACAATGGAGGATGCCAAGCGCATTCCCGGTTTCACACCACCGATTCACCGCAACCCCCTCAGAGATGAGCCCACAACAGCAGAACGCGTTGAAGTCGTCAGCCCCAGAGACTTCGCGGTGGTTGAAGCCACTCCCAATCCTGTTCAACGAGGAAGCGCACCGCTACTACCACGAGCCGACGGGGCAGTGGCTGAATCATTCAGTGACGCAGGTATGCAAGGGCACGAAGGATCCGTGGGCAATGCGGCGGATCATGGAGACGAAGCACATCTGGGAGCCGCGTGGGAAAGCAGTACACAAGGCGTTGGAGGATTATCTGACGACTGGTGACGCTGGCGAATGGCCTGCTGAATATGCGGAATGGATTGAGCCGTTACTGGGCCATTCCGTTTGGCAGACCTATGAGGCCATCGCGTGTGAATACCGGTTGTGCGATGTAGAGCGCAGCATTGCCGGCAGCTTTGATTGCCTATTGCGCCGTAAGGATGATCACACTCAGTTGGTGCTGGTGGATCTGAAGACGCAGGGCAAGCCTGATGCCAGCCCGTATGACGTGAGCACGCAGCTCGGCGGCTACTTGGGGATGATGAGCCTGCACTGGCCCAAGCTGTACATCCAAAAGGCTGGTGTGTTGTGGTCTCGGCCTGGCAGTACAACGCTGCAAAAGGTTGACGTAGACGAGGCGGTGATTGAGTGGCAGGGCGCCAGGGATGCGTTTCTGATGTTGAACGCGCCGGAATTCTGATGACCGATCCTGTCTGGCCAGTGATGGCGCTGATTGGCGTTGGGCTGCTTGGCGTAACGGCGCTGCTGGCCTGGGTTGCCATGCAGGATTGACAGGTCTTGCACTTAGGGGTATACTCCATGTGGGCAGCGATGCCCTCACTACACACAAACCCCAATGACAAACCTCAACCGCGCTACAAAGGCTCAGTTGCTTGAGCTGATTACCGAGCAGGCCGGCACCACCACAACACTTGAGAAACAGGTGAACGAATCCAGGGAACAGGTCACCATCGCGCTATGGATTGCGGCCATCAGCTTCTGCCTCGGCCTTCTGTTCTGATTACCAGCCCCTTCGGGGGCTTTTCTTTTCTTGCCATGAAAAACCCCGAATCACTGCTCGGCGTTATCGCCAGCACCAAGATCGAAATTGCCCGCCATCAGGAAATCCTTGATCGCCTCATGGAGGATCTAGCCCTGATGTACACCACAGGTGACCTAGACGATCTCAAGGATGACGACGGCAACCTCAGTGCTCACGGAATCAAAGTATCCCGCTGCACACGCACGAGTTGGCAGTACAGCAATGCCGTCAAAGAGCTGCAGCAGCTAGAGCAGTTTGAGGGCGTCGCCACAAAGCGCGAAACAGAATACTGGAGAGTGACGCTGCCAAAGGCAGAGTTCTGATGGCTGGCTCTCCCATAGACGATCAGATCGAAGCCATCTTGGCCAAGTACGACCTATGGGATCCAGAGCAATACACCAACGCCGTTGCCGAACTGACTAGCTACCTGCTGACCGTTGACCCCAAGGAAGAGGCACGCAGTCTGTACTACAAGTCCGCACGCGAAAAGATCCACCTAGAAAACTGCCTGATTCGCTCCCATGGCTAATCCGTACAACCTGTACAACTTGACTTGGCAGACGCGGTTTTTGTTCTGGCTGCTATCCAAGCGTCCTGACGTTGCTGCCATTAACTTGACGACGCCAGTTGATCATCTAGCGCGTTGCCTGAGCCATACGAAATGAAGTTTGCCGTTCAAGGCATTGAACCCGCCCCGCAAGGCAGCAAACGACACGTTGGCAACGGGCGAATGGTTGAGGCATCAGCGAAGGTCAAGCCATGGCGTTTTGCTGTTAGCCAGGCAGCCCTAGCAACCGGCGAGGCCATAACCGACGGGCAGGTGTCAGTGCAAATCACTTTCCTGTTCAACCGGCCCAAGGCGCATTACAACACCAAGGGCGAGCTGAAACCAAAGGCTCCGTTCTACAAAAGCACCAAGCCCGATTTGGACAAACTGTGCAGATCAACGCTTGACGGCATCACCGGCGTCTTGATCAAAGACGATTCACAGGTTGTCAACTTGATCTGCAACAAGGTTTACGTCAACGAGGGCGAACTACCAGGCGCACTGATTACCATCAACCCACTGTGAAAGGATCAAAGAATCGACGGGAATGCGTCGTTTGTCAGTCAGTCTTTGTTATCCCTGTCCTAAAAGGCAATCACAAAAGCCAACGGCTGACTTGCAGTGCACTTTGCCATCGCCGCTATGTCAGCAGAAATGCAAGGCGTTGGGTCAAAGGTGAGCTTGACATTATTGAACAGCTCAGTACATCAATGCCGCCGAAGCGGTTGTACATGACATATTGCCGAATGGCGGCTGAGCGTGGATTTCCAAAGCGATCAGAGGCCGCGTTTCGTTGCAAGCTGCGGTTGCTTGGTATTCCCTTGATGCCGGAATTGGACTGGTACAAGCTGAATCAGTTGGCCGAGATGTTTGATACGACTAGGCATCTCGTTTACAAGTTGGTGAAAAAGGGTTTGAGGGCTGAACGCGAATCAGACCATCCAAATCAGCCTTGGTTTGTAAGCCGTGCAGAGCTGAGGCGTTTTGCCCGTAAGCGCCCTGAACTGTTCAGGCACTTCAATCCAGATGGTTTGTTTGTTGCACTTGAGGATCGAAAGCTTATTGAGCTGATCATGGCGCAACCCAAGGTGCATCTACCCAATCGCTACAACCCCACAACGGTCAGGTGTATGGAGACTGGAAATATCTACAAGAGCTATAGGGCGGCGGCCAGGGAGGTGTTTGTTGATCCGTCGGCCATTTACGCATCGGCCAAGCACGGGCACAGAGCAGGCGGTTACCACTGGGTTGTCGTATCTCAAATTTGAGGGTATACTCCAGATGGGTCCGAAGCCCCGTCCTCTCCGATCACCACACATCACCGCACGCTTATGACTGATTACCCCAACCTTGGGGATGTGATCACTCAGGCTGATGTATCAACCAAAGGCACCGGCTCCTACGCCGCTGATTACATCAACTGGTGTCGCGTTTCCCACCTACTCCACGATCATGCGCCTGGCTGGCAGTTCGCTTTACAGGCTCATCACGAAACAGGCCACGCATGGAAGGCCCCCGACGGAACCGCTTATGTGGTCGGGTTCTTTGAGCACGCCAGCGGCCACGAAACGCCGTATTTCCCTCAGGCGGTTATGGACAACCGCAACAACGCCATTGCGTTTGAAAAGGTCACAGCACGTGATCTCACCGATGCGCACCGCCGTTGTCTTTGTACCGCTGCTGCTGCTCAGTTTGGTCTTGGCTGGCAACTCTGGGCGCGGGAGCCGGTAGAAAATCCGCACCGTGATATCAAGCCTGCACTACAGCAGGAAGCACCCAAGGCTGAACCGTCCCAAGTGCAGGACACTCAGCCAAAGCCTGAACCCAAGGCCAAGGGCAAGCCTGAGTCCAAGATCACCTTCCTGACCGACGATCAGGTTGAGGAAGTCAAGGCCATGGTGAAGGCATACGACAAGCGTGACGATCTGATTGCTGCCTTCAAAAAGCAGTTCAAGATCATGGCGCCACGTATCGCTGATCGCATCCAATTCCCCGAACACAAGGAATTCATTGAGAAGTACATCGCTGAAAATCCCGTATGACAGGGCGCCGGCCCAAAACCGCAGAGGAACTCAACCGCAAGAAAAACCGCTTTTGTGTAGCGGCCAAACTTCCGGCTGATCTTCACCGTCAACTAAGGGCTTACTGCGCCAAATCGGGGCAGAACATCAATCAAGCCCTTCGCCACATCATCGCAACCTTCCTAGCTACTCATGGCTGAAACTGCCTTCACGGCGAAATTCCGAATCCAGGAAAATCGCAACCGCAAAAGCGACAAGTCACCCGAGGAAAACATCGTGGTGGACTTCACCTCAGAGCAGGCCATGGCCGCGGCCAGCTACCTGATGACAATGGCCGAACAGGCGGAAGCCAAAGGCCAGAAGATCCGCGTTTACACCGGCAAAGACGAATACACCGAGCACACCGGTTTTTCGTTGTGGGGTGGAAAGTGGGGTAATAAAGGCTCTTTTACACCGCTCAAGCCCGAATCCCCTGAATCCTCTTTCTGATGTCAACCATGATCATCCTTACCGATTCCCAACTCGTTGAGCTGAACAATCGCATCGGCCAGATTCAGCGCCTGATCGAAAGCGCACAGGTCATCAAAGCCGGCGCTGCTCAACCCAAGGCAGTAACCGATTCTGTAGAAACGCCTTCTATCGTCGGCAAACCTCGGAAAGCAAAGCGTAAGCGCGGTGCACTGAACGAACAGAAGGTGGCTGAGATCAAAGCCCGCCTTGCTGCTGGTGGCGAATCAGCACAGCGAATTGCCAATGATTATGGCGTTCACGTCACAACCGTGAATCTGATCAAGTACGGCAAGACTTGGAAGAACGTTCAGGCATCCGCTTGATCTTTCATCAGTTGCAGCTCTAGGGCTGCGATTCGGTTGGTTGCCTGCTGCAGCAGCGTTTGCTGCATGTTCCAGGCCCTGTACAACTGAGCGGCAATGGGGCCGGCGTTGGGGGTGTTCTCCAAGCGTCTGGCCTCTTTTTCTACGTTGAACGCGGAGGTTGGATCGGGCTTAAGAGTCATCCAATCCCATGCTTCGTGATCCATGGCAGTGGCGGTAGCACATTCACGCTAGAGGCCGTGTCTACATCACGAATTGCAACAGCACTGTTTTCGGGGTTTACTCCGCCCAAATAGCCGCTACCATTCACGCAACCGGGGCGACCTGGCCAACCGACAACCCACACCGCACCATGAAAAACACTGTTTACAACCTGCTGCTGTTTGTCCTTCCGGCAGCAATCTTCGGCGTCATCATTCACGACGGTTTGACACTCAAAACCGCTCATCACAGCGGCACTCAGCACGCCATCTACACCACCACAAAATGAGCCTCGTTGTTCTGTCCGCACAGTGCGCCGGCATGGTTGCACCTGTTATTCCGCTCGGCCAAAAGACCTACAAAATGTCGCCCAATTCACGCGGCGTCAGGGCTGAACGTGACCTGTGGCGTTTCCATCCCGGTATGCCCTGTTACGTCCGTGGCTGGCCACAAGTAGAGGCAACAGTGATCGCCAAAGTAGAAGGCTGCTCATGGCCCACCTACATCGTTCAGAGCTTCTCTACTGGCGCCAGCTATCAAGTTTCCCAGCTTTACCTCTCCAAGCGTCCGATTGAACAACGATGAGAACTCAACTCCAACCGCAACCCCGCCGTTTTTACTTCACCATTCCGTCAATCAACATCTACGACTGGGTGGTTGCCTGCGGCTTCACCGAAGCAAAGCAACTGGCTCACGCAACATGGGGCACGCACTACCGCGAGCTGCAATGGCTAACGCCTGATCGCCATAGTGAGGTAAAGCTTCCCCGCTTTTAATGGCACGCCCCCACAACGCCAAACTGTCGCCTGCTGACATTATCTATATCCTGCAATCCGACAAAGACAATCACACTTTGGGGCAGGAATTTGGTGTAACTCGGCAGGCGATTTCCTTAATACGCAATGGCAAGGCATACAAGGACGTTGCACCAAACATTCCACGTATTCCAGTTCGCATCAAAAACAGCATTCCCAAATCCCGTCTTGCCAATGCCAAGCACTGCCACAACTGCATCGAATACCGACGTGGCGAATGTTCCTACGGCTTTCCAGAGGCCATAGATGAACCAGAATTCGCCTCAGCCTGTTCCCTCTACAGCCGAAATCCAGACCATTCTTCAACAATGCCTTGCCGAGTATTGGGCGCCACGATTCAACGAACACACGATTGATCACTACGCCCGTATGCACGCTGCACTACAGCCATTTATCCGCTATCAACAGGCAAACTGCCCGATAGCCAATGGCACCGATCAAGGCGGAAGCCAACCGATATGACAGCCCAAGGCATTACTGCTACGGAGCTGATTGGGTCGGTTATGGTCTCAACTCAGCCTTTGAACCGTGGTGCTGGGATGGCACAGCCGTATGGCGTGGTCCACTCTGCGACACAAGATCAGAAGCACTCACTATTGCCAAAGCTCATGCTGAATCGTGTTGAACTTGACCAGCGCCGCGCTGATTTCATGGAAACCCTCTACCAGCAGTACAGCACTAATCACACCTACACAGGCGTTTGGGAACGTTTTGCCTATGACGTTGCCGGAACGATTCGTGACCTGGATTACAGCGTGCTTCGCGCTGATCTCATCCGTGCTCTTGGTGTTACTGACAGTGAGCTGGCTAACCGGTACGCTGATATTGCTATCACCGTTCTGACAAGTCACCTGCTGCCACGAGATTAAACATGGCCGTCAAAGTTCCATTCCTCAATCGTTTTGAAAATTGGTGCTTTAACGTCCTTGCTCGCAGTAAGCGTGTCGGCACCATTCAAGTCAGGCTGCGGCACACACCGGTGACCTATATCGTGCGCGACCTTAACGATCCATGCGTTGAAGGCCAGCAACCTGATGAGATGGCACCAGATCATTTCAACCTAGAGCGGCTGTTCCATATGCCGTCCTACGGCGAAGACGAATGAAATGATCAACCTGTTCAACGGCCGAGTTGTTTTAGAACGGCGAACGCTCGTTGAAAATTGGCGTGCCAAAGTCAAACTGCCCAAACAAGGCGGTGCCTTTGTCGTTATTGACCTTCAGACCGCAAATCTGAAAACCGCCTTTGTTCGGGCTCACAATATCTACCAAAGCATTAAAAAAGGCCAACAATACGAGCAGCTTGATCCACCAGCGTTGACGCATCTGAGCTGCTGGGATTGCTGTCATTGGTCGGTATTACGCGTCAACAACGGTGGCAATGGCTGTGAGTTTGAATTCCCCGAAGCCAAACAGACCGCCTACGGTAAGTTCGCTGCCCAATGCCACCTGTACGACGATGGAACCGATAGTGCTGAGCAAGACTGAATTTGACGATGGCAGTTATATCGAAACCCTTGAACCTGCTGATGGCGGTGAAATGTACTACCGCACTTGCTACCAAGGGATGTGCAGGTATTCAAGTGATCTTTGGCAAGCGCAGGTATACCAACATCAGATGACAAGCCCGTGAACACTGGCGGCGCAAGCCGCTTTTTTATTCCTGATTAATCCAGTCCATAATTCTCGCCTCGCCAATCTCCGACCAAAATGGCAAACTCCTGTACCACACCCTCCAATCCTTATGCCCTTTGCTCATATTGCAACCGAAGCAACAGGCCACAAGGTTATTCATTTCGCTGCTGCCGCCCTTAGCCTTTGGCACCACATGATCCAGTGTTGGCGATCTACCTAGCGGCTCAAAACAATACGCGCAGTGATAATTAAAGTGCAGCAACACCTGATCACGGAACCTTCGTTTTGCATCACGTTTACGTACAAGCTCGGTGCCATCAATGTGCTCAACCACGCGGTAGCCACTGATTTTCTAAACGGTAGCCATGACCACTGATATGAACTACTACATCAAGCTTCCCGACAGAACACGGGTCGGGCCATTCCGTACAGTTGGCGCCGTTCAGCTATGGGCTTACCAGCGTGGGTATCAGGAATTTTCTATACATTTCCTGCAGAGTCCTGATCTACCCAACGAGCTACGACACGAGCAAGGGCCAGATCACTAAGCAATAAAAACCGCCCAGTGTCCAGCCAGGCGGTCTTCCTCATTCGTCCCCGTTTAAATCTAGGGAGTTACAACGACGGAACCCTTAAAAGTTTCCCAAGATGGCATGACAGTTGTATGACCGTTGTAATGACCGATCTCGGCGTAGGACCGCTCAGGGTTGTCAGAAAGTGGCATGAAGACCATTTGACCAATTAGCAGGCCAGGCCACAACGCGACCTTATGCTTCTGCCGTACATTTTTAAGCTCAAGCGTCAGCCTGCTGCCATGCCACCCAGGATCACAAAATCCGGCCAGCATGTGCTGAATGCCAGAGCGTGCACGGCTTGATTTCAGTACAAACTGCGCAGCAATCGCCGGGTCATCAGGCAGATTGAAGATCTCTTCCGTTTCGGCAAGGATGAATTCACCTGGCTGCAGCCAATACGGATCTTCCTTGGTATGCCCGGCAATGCTGTGCCTGATCAGCTCTGGCGTTTCCGATACCTCAAGCATGATGTTGTCACCCAAGGCCACGTCATAACTAGCCGGGTTAAGGCGCTCAGGATCAAACGGATGAATCAGCGCATGGCTTTGGCACAGTGCGCGAATCTCCGAATCAGGCAGCAGCATTCAGGCTCCGTAGTTCCAGCGGACTCTAGGACGCCCTGGCCGAATTCCAAGATGGATGAACGAAGGAGCACCATATCCAAGGGAATATGGCCAATGAGCATCGGCCCACTTCTGCAGCTCATAGGTATTCACGCCTTCAATAAACCAATCAATCGCGCCCGTATCGGGTGCATCGTATAAATGCTCCGACCGAGCCGATCCGCCAACCTCGGCGTTGATCTTCGCTGGCCTGTAGCCACTGGTGATGATCACAGGTTTGCCGCCAAACGCCGTACGCGCACGCTCAGCAAATTGACAAAGCATCAGCGCCGTATCGCATTGATGTTGCTTATTAAATCTTCTGGCCTCTTGGTTTAATGCCAGCTCACCGTATTTAATGTTCGGCGTTACCTGAAAATTGAACGGCTTATCAGGCGTAAAACGCACATCATTTGTCAGTGGCTTAGTGCCTTTGAGGAACAGATCAAGTTCATCACGCCGACGGCGTACCAAGCCTTCCAGCACTTTGCCGCCACCTTTGTTCCACCTCGGCAGCTCTTCCATCGCCACCTTTTGCGCATTTTCGCCATTGTTCAGGCGTTTACGCAACGTGCTATCCATCAACGCACCAGTGCCGACATTGAACGCAAAACTGATCAATGCACAACGCTGATTGTCTGTCAGCGGCACACGAATTTGCGAATCAACAGCACGGGCAAAACGCTCAACATCAGACAGAAGCAACGCCTCGGCATCAGCCTCTGTGATCTTCATTCCTTCCTTTACCGTTGGCCCGGTATGCCCATACCCAACAGTCGGTACACCAGCCGGGCAGATATAACCTTCAAGCCGCAAGCCTTCCCATTTTTTGATCAGATCAAGTGCAGGCTGTAGATCACTTTCCTCTTGCTTGCCAGATTGGCTCCAAGTCTTAAACCACGCCTGATCACGGCCGAGGATATGTGGGTTTGCCTTATTGATCGCCTCCTCAAGCTCGCTAACGGCGGCCATCTGATGCGGTAAGCCTGCCTTGTAGAACCTGAACAGATCAATCAGGCGAATCTGATTCTGCGTCATTGCTCCAAGGGGCGTGAATGCTCATGGCGCCACCAAGTAAGCGGCTGTCGCCAGTCTGCAGCGTATCGTCAATTTCGTGGTGCACAACAATAGGCTTCGGCTCTTCCGGTTGTGCCTGATGCCACCTTTGCTCTTCACGGTCTAAGCGCGGCTTGAGCGTCTTTTCAAATTTGTAATCTTGGGCCCAACGGCGTAGATGATGCCGCCAGTCCTTATCGCCAAACCGCGCTAGCCATGCTGTATCGGCGTTCAACGCTTTGGGAACAGCACCTTTAGCGCCTTAAGCAGCAGTTGCACCCAGCTATTTTCTTTGATCGGCAACAGCGCAATAATCTCAGAGCCGGCGGCAATGATGATGGCCACAACAGCAGCGGTGGTGGGATCCATGAGGATTCAACGCTTTCTTTCAGTGTACGGCGTTATTTTTGCCTGCCAACCGTCATTTCGATTTGCCTAACCCTTCCCTCAAGATCAGCTAGTCGCTCTTTGCTGTCGTTCTTCAGTTCTTGAATATCAGCGGCGACCGTACTAACCGATTGATCGAGTTTGGCGACCTGCATAAAAAGACCGCCCAACCCAATGACCGCTGCGGTCAAAAGAGCTGGAACGGCTTGATTGAACGGATTAGGTTGCTCAGGCGGCGCCGCGTACACCTCTTCGTGGCTGTCCATTGTGAGGCATAACATCAACCCGTGCTTCTAATTTAGCGACCTTGCCCGATCAGCTTTTTCTTACCGCGACGACGCGGGCGGGAGTGTTGGCCGTAACCCTGAGAAGTTGTTTTTGGGCGGCCGGCTTTGTGGTCGACACGTCCCAGGGCGGTCTTGCTTTTTACTGCCATCAGTTTGCCCAGGGAAGTCCAGCAGCCTTAGTCGGAGTGCGCTGCTCATTGATCTGGTTCAGCAACGCCTGGCCGATTTCCACTACCTTCTCGCTGCCGAGGGCTTCCTTGACCCACTCGATCACCTGTTCCTTGGTGAGATCGGCATACGGGATCAGATTCTCAGGGCGCTCAAAGCCGATGGACCCATAAGCACCAGCGGAGTAGGTGCCGTCATGCGCATCGACGGTGTAGTGAGCGGTGTAGACATAGCCATCGGCGGTCTCCCGCTCAAGATTGGCGATGTTCCAAGTGACGGTGAGATCGGACATTGGCTTGGTGGTGTTGGGTGAAATGTACAGGTTTTGGGAAGTTGTTGCTAACTCCCCAGTGACTGGTGACGTGGACTACTGGCTTTGCTCAAAAACGTGTCTGGCTGACAAAAAATGTGCCTGCCAGACTCATGCTGCGCAAAACCAGTATCGAAGGGGACTTAGATGCCTGCCGCAGTTAAGCGAGCCTCAAGACTTTCAATCTTGGCAACAGCTTCCTGTAACGCAGCCGTCAGCAGGGGCACCAGCTTGGATGGGTCGTATGTCTGAGGAAGGATTTTGCCATTGTCGTCAACAGCGTCCTTCTCGCCACCAACGGCATTCGGGAACACAGCTTGGACTTCATGGGCGATAAAGCCAATGTCTTCATTGCCATTTTCGATCCAGTTGTACCTTACCGGCCGAAGTTGCTTGACGATTTCAATGCCGTCGTCGAAACTAACGACATTCTCCTTCAACCTGTAATCGGAGGAAGTAGCGTAGACAAGTTGACTTCCGTTGTAGTAAATCTCGCCCCTTGTGTTGCCGCCGGAACCTGTTGAGAATCTGGCTACATAGGCGTTGTTTGTGTCACTTGTGTTGGCTATGTAAATAGTTGGCTTTGTGTTTAGTGTCGTTTGAGCAGCGATTGCAAACTCACTCCCACCTAAAACTCCTAGTTTTTCTCCGCCAACAACAGGGGAATTACTGCTGTTGTGATTGATAAATACATCGCCATCCTGCGTAATCCTCATCCGCTCCGTCGGAGAACTCGCCCCATCCGCAGTAGTGGAGAACACTAATCGAGTTGGTTTTGATGATGCGCTCCAGGTTCCGCCGTCTCTATCAGCAGAGATAAATGCACAGTTTGTGTGCTCCGAGTCGCTAAAAAGAACAAGTCCAAGGTTGGCACCACTTGCTGGGGCATTTGTTCCTGCAGCTAGACGTAGGTGTGCGCCACCAGTAGGCGTGCCTCCATAACCTTGGAAAAGCGCGGTGGTGTTACTAGAAGTCGAAGACGTGCCAACTAACAACCTGCCGGAGCTGTCGATGCGGGCGCGT
>Ga0222714_10000824_pt1 | contig 35176 bp, 24 predicted proteins | sample C33_3DmetaG_FD_165048 | JGI IMG/M metagenome (GOLD analysis project Ga0222714, IMG submission 165048) | Estuarine water microbial communities from San Francisco Bay, California, United States - C33_3D | ecosystem: Environmental > Aquatic > Marine > Unclassified | place: USA: California...
TGACGACGAATGAACTAACGATGGTAGCAACCAGTGTGATGATTCGGCGTCGGTGATTAACCACGCCCTGACCATGATTTACGTAATTATTCGGGCAAGGGAATGTATGTAAGGTTCATTCCCCCGTCACTATCTAGTGATTTAACCCCGGTCTCGACTGGGCTGATTTTCCGGCTCTCTATTTGTTGAATCTGAACACCGCGACGTCGCCATCGTGGAAGACGTAGTCCTTGCCTTCGAGTCGGTATTTACCGGCATCGCGCGCTGCCGCGACACTGCCCAAAGTGGAGAGGTCTTGATAGGAGACGACCTCGGCCTTGATGAAGCCCTTTTCGAAATCGGTATGAATGACACCGGCCGCTTGCGGTGCTTTCCATCCCTTGCCGATGGTCCAGGCCCGCACTTCCTTTTCACCGGCGGTAAAATAGGTCTGGAGACCTAGCAGGGCGTAGCTCGCCCGAATCAAACTGGAAACGCCCGAGTCGGAAACGCCGAGGTCCTGCAAGAATTCCTTGGCTTCTTCGGGGCTGAGATCGATCAGCTCGGATTCGATCTTCGCGCTGATTGGCACGTAGGCGGCGTCATGGTGGGTGCGCACGTAGTCGGCGACCTTCTGCACGAATGGATTGGCCTCGGCGTTGGCGAGATCGCTTTCGGCGACATTGCAACCGAACAAGACCGGTTTGGCGGTGAGGAGTTGGAAATTACGCATCAACGCTTTTTCCTCCGGCGTAACGTCGAGGGTGTTCGCGGTTTTGCCTTCGTTGAGGTGAGGGGAGAGTTTTTGCAGCAACGCGAGCTCGGCCTGGGCCTCCTTGTCCCCGCTCTTGGCCTTCTTCTGGGTCTTGTCGATTCGTTTGGCAACCGCTTCGAGATCTGAAAGGACGAGTTCGGTGGTGATCACCTCGATGTCCCGCACGGGATCAACCGTGCCCATGGTGTGAATGACATCAGAATCCTCAAAGCACCGCACCACCTGCAGAATGGCGTCCACTTCGCGGATGTTGGCGAGGAACTGATTGCCGAGACCTTCGCCCTTGCTGGCGCCGGCCACGAGGCCCGCGATATCGACAAATTCGATGGCGGCAGGGATGACCACACTGGTTTTGGCGATCTTTTGCAGGACGTAGAGCCGCTCGTCGGGCACGATCACCACCCCGACATTGGGATCGATGGTGCAAAAGGGATAATTGGCGGCCTCGGCCTTGCGTGAGCGGGTGAGGGCGTTAAAGAGGGTGGACTTACCGACATTGGGCAATCCGACGATTCCGGCTTTCATAAGGAGTCAGAGGGAGCCCGGGGAGTCGGGGCTTGACAAGCCATTTATCGAGCGGTGTGCTTTCCGGCTTTTCCAATCAAGTAAGCTTCGTTTAAACATCTGCTATGGCACTCAAAATTCGTCTCACCCGCGTTGGCGCGATCCACAACCCTCATTATCGGGTCGTGGTAGCCGAGGCTCGTTCCCGCCGTGATGGCGCGGCCGTTGAACAAATCGGCACCTATTCACCCCGCAACAAAAGCGATCAGGTTAAGATCGATCTGGCCCGGGTTGACTACTGGATCAGCAAGGGTGCCAAGCCCACCGACACGCTGAACGCGATGATCAAGAAGGCCCGCAAGGCCCCGGCAGCGACCGCCTAAGGGCGGTTTTTACTGAAAGCATACCGCTTTCCAATCATTTAAGCCCCGGACTTTCCGGGGCTTTTTCGTTTCAGTCCTTGGCCAGTTCCACCGGCTCCATATAATCCCTTCATGCGCATCGACGTCCTCACGCTATTCCCCCGGATGCTCGACGGATTCCTTTCCGAGAGCATGCTGGGGCGGGCCTGCGAAGCAAAGCTCCTTGAGATCACTGTGCGTAATGTGCGCGATTGGGCCACGGACAAGCACCGGACCACGGATGATCGGCCGTTTGGTGGCGGGGCGGGGATGGTCATGAAGTGCGAGCCCGTGGTGGCGGCCATCGAAGCGGTTCAAACCCCCGGCTGTCGTCGCATCTATCTGACACCGGACGGCGTGCCTTTTACCTCGGCCAAGGCGGAGGAACTCTCCAAACAGCAACACCTTGTCCTGTTGAGCGGCCATTATGAAGGGATTGACCAACGGATCCGCGACACCGTGATCGATGAGGAGATCAGTATCGGCGATTACGTCCTGACCAACGGCACCCTCGCGGCGGCGGTTTTGATCGATGCGCTGGCCCGGTTTATTCCCGGTGTGCTTGGTGAGGAAAAGTCATTGACGCACGAAAGTTTCACCAGCAAGTTGCTCGACTTTCCTCAATACACGCGTCCCGCGGAATATCGAGGTATGTCAGTTCCGGAGGTCCTGCTTTCCGGTAATCATACCGAGATCGACAAGTGGCGAACCGCGCAACAGGAGGAGAAAACCCGCCAAGTCCGACCAGATTTACTCAAATAAACTCATAGCCATGAACCCGATCATCAAAGAAATCACCGCTGCATTAATCAAGCAGGACGTTCCTGCGTTCCGCGTGGGCGACGGTGTCAAAGTCCACACCAAGGTGCGTGAAGGCGACAAAGAGCGCGTGCAGATTTTTGCCGGCATCGTGATCGCCCGCAAGGGTGCCGGGATGCAGGAGACTTTTACGGTTCGTCGTATCAGCTACGGCGAAGGTGTGGAAAAGGTTTTCCCAGTGCAGTCCCCCAACGTCGAGAAGATCGAGGTCGACCGCCAGTCCGAGCCGATGCGCGCCCGTCTTTACTATCTGCGCAGCCGCAAGGGTAAGGCCGCTATGGCGATCAAGGAGCTCCGCGCCGAAAAGCGCACCGCCCGCTGATCAACTCATTTCTGAGCCAACTTCCAAGGCGAACCCAACCGGGTTCGCCTTTTTTGTTTTAAATTTCTGCTTCCCCGGGTCCGGATGCGTGATTAACCCTGTTGAATCTATCTCATGACATTACAAACCGATCTTCTCGCCCAAGCCGCCAACCAAGCCCGTGGACTCGCCATCGATGCGGTGCACAAAGCCGGGATCGGTCACTTGGGTCTCCCTTTGGGTTGTGCGGAAATCGGTGCGGTGCTTTATGGCAATGTCTTGGAGCACAATCCCGACGAGCCGCGTTGGCTCAATCGCGACCGTTTCATCCTTTCGGCCGGACACGGGTCCATGTTTCTCTACAGCTGGTTGCATCTCAGCGGCTATGACCTCAGCCGGGACGACCTTAAGGCCTTTCGGCAGTTGCATTCGCGGACTCCGGGTCATCCGGAATTTCATGAAACCCCGGGGGTGGAATGCACGACCGGACCGCTGGGTCAGGGGATTGGCAATGCCGTTGGCATGGCGGTGACGCGCAAGATGGCGGCAGAGCGACTGAACACGGCCGAACACGAAATCATCAACTACAGTGTGGTTTGCCTAGCCGGTGACGGATGCATGCAGGAAGGCGTGGCGATGGAGGCGGTGGAATTTGCGGGTCACCAGCAACTCGGCAACCTGATCCTGATTTATGATTCCAACGACGTCACCCTCGACGCGATGGCAGATAAGACCCAGAGCGAAAATACCGCGGCCCGGTTCAAGGCCATCGGATGGGATGTGCTGACCGTGGATGGCCATGACATGGCTGCTTTCCTTAAGACCTTCAAGAAAGCCAAGAAGTCCAAGTCGGGTAAGCCGCAACTCATCATTGCCCGCACAGAAATTGCCCGCGGCATTCCCGAAGTGGCCGGCACGGCCAAGGGTCACGGCGAGGGTGGGGCGAAGTTTGCCGAAAGCGCCCGGGCGGGTCTCGGCTTGCCGGCGGATGAACATTTCTACGTCAGTGACGATGTGCTCACCTATTTCGCGGCGCACAAAAAGCGCCTCGTCCGTGGAGCCAACAAATGGAAGAAGCTCTACAAGGCGTGGCGCAACGCGAATCCCGACAAGGCGGCCTTGCTCGATTCAGCTGCGTTGTCTCCAACTGCTTCTGACCTGCTGGCAAAAATACCCTTGTTTGCCGCGGACGTTAAACATGGCGGCACCCGTGCGGCCGGCACCGATGTGCTCCAACCCCTGGCGGCTGAATTGCCGTTCCTGATCGGTGGCAGTGCGGATCTCTACGGTTCGACCAAGAACTATATTGCCTCCTCGAAGGATTTCGAAGCCGGCAATCCCGGCGGCCGCAATATCCGGTTCGGCATTCGTGAGCACGGCATGGCAGCCATCGCCAATGGCATGGCCTACGACGGGCTGTATCGTCCAAGTATCGCGACCTTCCTGGTTTTCGCCGATTACTCCCGGCCTTCGATGCGGATCGCGGCTTTGGCCAAACTGCCCGTGATCTACATTTATACCCACGATTCCGTGGGTGTCGGTGAGGACGGTCCCACTCACCAACCAGTCGAGACAGTTTCATCTCTGCGACTGATCCCCAATTTTGATGTGATCCGTCCAGCCGATGCCGAGGAAGTGGCGGGTGCCTTTGCGGGGGCGTTGGAGCGCCAGGATGGACCGACCTTGATTGCCCTGAGTCGACAGGCGTTGCCCTTGATGAATGAGATTCCGGCCACGACCCGTCGGGAAGGCGTGTTGAAGGGTGCCTATGTCGCGGTGCAGGAAACCGGACCTCTGACCCATATCCTCATGGCCACAGGTAGTGAGCTCCAACTGGCGATCGCCGCCGCCAAGCAACTCGGTGCCGGAGTGCGCGTGGTGTCTGTCCCATGTATCGAGCGCTTTAACCGTCAATCAAGTGACTATCGTCAAAGTGTTCTACCTGCCAGTTGCGAGAAACGGGTGGCCGTGGAAGCCGGTGTCAGTGCGCTCTGGCATCAATTCGTTGGTCCTGCAGGTAAGATCGTGGCAATTGATCGCTTCGGTTTGAGTGCACCGGCAGAACAGGTTTTCGAGGCCTTGGGTATTACCACGGAAGCCGTAGTGGCCGCTGCCCAGTCGCTCTGAGACTTGCGGTTGGTTCTATTTTCCGAGGACTTTCAGTGACGGGTAGGTGAAATTAGCAAAAATTCACACATCCCGGCTTGCAATTATGGTTAGCTACCTAACTATCAGCCCCCTGATAATTACGTTTCGCTAACAGAATGCCTTTTCTCCTACTCAAAGATTTACCGCGTTATGAATGCCTCTTGGAGGGGGCCAAAGAGTTTCCGGAACTCGACCCGTCCGCCTGCGTGGCCTACCTGAATCTCTTGCGCACGGGGGATGAGGTTTATGGCGTGATCGAACGTTATTTGAGTGAGCACCATATCTCCCAAGGCCGATTCAGTGTCCTGATGCTGCTCTGGCGGACCTCTCAAATGCGTTGTGGAGGCGGGGAGCAGACCGCGGAAAATCAAGGTCCCCGCACACCCGCGGAACTGGCGGATGCCGCTGGAGTCACTCGCGCAACGATGACCGGATTGGTGGATACCTTGGAGCGTGACGGTCTCGTGCGTCGGGAACCGGACCCCAACGACCGTCGGATGATGTCTGTCGAACTCACCCCCGAAGGAGTAACTTTCATCAAGCAAATGTTACCCGGTCATTTCCGCCTCATGGCCGAACTCATGGAACCTCTGACCGAAGATGAACGCAAAACGCTCGTCGGATTGTTGAACAAGATTCTCCGGCACGCCCCCAACTGCGGCCAAACTCCGGCCTCGTCCACGCTCTCTAACTGATTTCCAGAATTCAACCTAACCATACCATGCTAAAGAAGCTACTCATTGCCATCGGAGGATTCATCCTCGTCGTCATCGCTCTCGGCGCCACCAAGGTCGCGCAGATCAAGGAAATGACATCCGCTCCTCACGTGCAACCGGCGTCGTCGGTGAGCACGTTTGTGGCCAAGGAAGTCACGTGGAATCCATCCATCAACGCCATCGGCACTTTGGCGCCGGTGCAGGGTATCATGCTCAGTGCGGATGCCGACGGCACGATCGTGAAGATTGCCGCGGATAGCGGCACGGCCGTGCAGGCCGGTGATTTGTTGGTCAAATTTGATACGGGCGTGGAGCTGGCACAATTGAAGGCGGCGGAAGCCCGGGCGACTTTGGCCCGTTTGCAGAGTGACCGCTCGACTGACTTGCTCGCCAAGAACACCATCAGTCAGGCCGAAGCCGATTCAACCAACGCTCAATTGGATCAAGCTCTCGCCGACGTTGCCGCGCTAAAGGCCCAGATCGCCAAGAAGGAAGTGCGGGCACCCTTTTCCGGCCGCGTGGGAATTCGCCAGATCAACGTCGGGCAGTTTGTCGCCCGCGGCGCTCCCCTGATGCCGTTGCAGAAATTGGATACCGTATTCGTGAATTTCAATGTGCCGCAGCGCGAAATGCAGGTCCTCAAGGTCGGGCAAGACGTGCAGATTGCGGTGGATGCCTTCCCGGACAAGCAATTCGCGGCGAAAGTCACCGCGATCAATACGCAGGTCGATATGGCCACCCGCAATATTTCGGTCCAGGCCACCATGGATAATCCCGGCGAAGTGTTGCGCTCCGGTATGTTTGTCCGCGTCGAAGTGGCATTGCCGGCCAATGGCATGCAGATCGCGGTGCCTGCCACGGCGATCGCCTATGCTTCGTATGGCAATTCTGTCTACATCGTGGAAAAGATGAAGGGTGAAGATGGCGCCGAATACCTCGGTGCCCGTCAGCAGTTTGTTAAACTGGGTGCGACCCGCGGGGACCTCGTGGTCATCGCCGAGGGCGTCAAGTCCGGTGAGGAAGTGGTTACGGGCGGAGTGTTCAAACTTCGAAACGGCGCCCACGTGCAAATCAACAACTCGGCCATGCCGTCGAGCAGCGCAAATCCGACGCCGGATAACACCTGAGCAACCTCCGTCACTTATCTCCCATGCTTTCCAAAAGCTTCACAGATTTATTCATCCGTAAGCCGGTCATCGCACTGGTGGTCAATACGGTGATTCTGGTCGTGGGCGTCGTTGCTTACTTCCAGCTGAATACCCGGCAATACCCGCGCAGTGATAGCGCCGTAGTCAACGTCAACACCATCTACTTTGGAGCGAGCGCCGATACGGTTCGTGGTTACATTACGACCCAGCTTGAGCGGGTGATCGCGAGTGCCGATGGCATTGACTATATCGAGTCCGAGAGTCGCGCCGGTTTCAGTTCCATTAAGGCCTATCTCCGGCTTAATTATGATACCAATGCCGCGCTGACCCAGATCAGTTCCAAGATAGATCAGGTCCGCAACGAACTACCGCCCGAGTCCGAGGCGCCGACCATCAATGTTGAGACGAGCGATAACCAATTCGCCTCAATGTATCTGAGTTTCTATTCGGATGAACTCGATCAAAACGAGATTACCGATTATCTGAATCGCATGGTTCAGCCTCAGCTGTCCGCCATCAAAGGCGTGCAGCGGGCGGATATTCTCGGTGGTCGGGTTTTTGCGATGCGCATCTGGCTCAATCCTGACCAGATGGCGGCTCATGGGGTGAGTCCATCGGAGGTCCGTGGGGCGCTGGCTTCCAACAATGCCCTGGCGGCGGTCGGTGCGACCAAGGGCTCGATGATCAGTGTGAGCCTCGTGGCCGATACGGATTTGCAGAATGTCGATGAATTCCGACAGCTCGTGGTGGCGGAGAAGAACGGCACCATAATCCGTTTGTCCGACGTGGCTAATGTCGTGCTTGGGGCCGAAAGCTACGATGAAGAAGTGCGATTTGGTGGCCAGACCGCGACTTTCATGGGCATATGGGTCCTGCCGACCGAGAGCACGGTGGAAGTGATTCAACGGGTGCGCGAAGCGATGCCTGGCATTCAGGTCGCTTTGCCGGCCGGCCTTAGTGGCAAGATCGCCTATGATGCTTCCAAGTATATCGACGACGCGTTGAGCGAAATCGTGAAGACTCTCACCGAGACGCTCATGATCGTGGCGGTCGTCATTTTCCTATTCCTCGGATCCGTGCGATCGGTGATCATTCCCTTGATCGCCATGCCGCTGTCCCTGATCGGTGCCTTGTTTGTCATGCTGGTCATGGGATTCACCATCAACTTGCTCACGCTTTTGGCCATCGTGCTCGCGGTGGGTATCGTCGTGGACGATGCGATCGTCGTGGTGGAAAATATCGAGCGACATATTCGCGAAGGCAAAACGCCGTTTGATGCCGCCATTCTCGGTGCCCGCGAACTCGTGGGCCCGGTTATTTCGATGACCATCACCCTCGCGGCCGTCTATGCGCCGATTGGTTTCCAAGGTGGTTTGACCGGTGCCCTTTTCCAGGAATTCGCCTTCACCTTGGCCGGTGCCGTTACCGTATCCGGTTTCGTTGCGCTGACCTTGTCGCCGATGATGAGTGCCTATTTGCTCAAGGGAGCGGAAGCGGAAGAGAAGGGGCTCACCGGCGCGATCAACCATTTGTTTGACCGGTTGCGCACCCGTTATGATCACGCACTGGGCGGCGTTTTGGAAACCCGCGGGGTGTCCTGGTGGGGTGCCGTTCTGTTGGGTTTTGTGCTCACCCCGATCTACTGGCTGTTTTATGTGTGGGACCGGGTAAAGGGTGCTCGTCCCCGCTGGGCCCCCGTTGCAACCGTTTCCGCGGTTCTGCTCACGCTATTGGTGCTGCCCTTCTTTACCTTTGCGCAGAAGGAACTCGCACCGAAGGAAGACCAAGGCGTCGTCTTCAGCATTCTGTTGCCGTCGCCCACCGCGACGATCGATCAGAACGTGATCTACAGTGCCCAAGTGCAGGACATGTTCATGAAAGTGCCGGAGTATGAAAATTCCTTTCAAATCACCGCGGCCAATTTCGGATTTTCCGGTATCATTCTCAAGCCATGGTCGGAGCGCACCCGCACTGCACTGCAGATCGAGCAATCCTTGCAAGGGCCAGCCAGTGCCGTGGCCGGGATCAACGCGATCGTCACGACGCCCGACCCGCTGCCATCAGGCGGCTCGATGCCGATCGAGTTCGTGCTCCGCTCCACCGATGACCACAAGGAGATGGTCGAATACGCCAACCAACTCGTGCTCTACGCCAACACCGAGGCCAATGCCGGTGGTGGTGCGCCGACCTTCTATTTTGCCGACAGCGACCTGAAGTTCGACCTCCCGCAGGTCGAGATCGAGATCGACAAGGACAAGGTGGCCTCAATGGGGCTCAGCCTCAGTGATGTGGCCCGCGACCTCGGCTCAATGCTCGGTGGCGGTTACGTCAACCGCTTCATCAACGACGGCCGCAGTTATCGCGTGATTCCGCAAGTGGAACGCGGGGAACGGCTCAATGCCGATCAATTGCTCGATTACCATATTCGCGGACCGCAAGGTCAGCTGATTTCGTTGTCCACGATTGCCACCCTGAAGCACACCGTGCAGCCGCGCTCACTGAACCGGTTTCAACAGCTCAATTCCATCAAGATTACGGGCGTGGGTCCGAGTATTGATGGTGCGCTCAAGAAACTGGAGGCGAAGGCGGCGGAAATTCTGCCTCCCGGTTACTCGATTGATTACGGCGGTCAGTCGCGCCAATTGCGCAATGAAGGCGACCGCTTGCTGCCCGCCCTCGGCCTGGCCTTGGTGCTGATCTTCCTGGTCCTCGCGGCCCAATTTAACAGCTTCCGTGATCCGTTCATCATTCTATTCGGATCAGTGCCGCTGGCATTCTTTGGCGCCTTGTTGCCGATCTTTCTCTGGAAAACTTCGCTGAATATCTATTCCCAAATTGGTCTGATCACCTTGGTTGGATTGATCGCCAAGAACGGCATCCTGATTGTGGAGTTTGCCAACTCCCTCCAAGAGCAGGGCATCGCCAAACTCGTGGCCATCCGGCAGGCAGCGGTTACCCGTCTGCGTCCGGTATTGATGACCTCCGCTGCCACCGTATTTGGTCACATGATGCTGATCTTTGTCACAGGTCCCGGCGCAGCCGCCCGTAATAGCATTGGCTGGGTGCTGGTTGTCGGTATGGCGATTGGTTCAGTCTGCACCTTGTTTGTCGTGCCGGCTTTTTATGTCCTCTTGGCGCGTGATCATTCCCTTGATCAACCAACGGACTCAACCTCGACCGTTGTTCCAGCTCCCTCTCACTAATCATCTGGTTTCGTCCCATGAATATATCTCGATCAATTACCGTGTTCGCGGCCCTCTGCGGTTTGGCAGGGCAGCTCCCTGCGCAGCCTGAACCGTTCCAACGTGATGGCCAGCCGGACCCCAATTATGCGGTTCCTGAAGAACTGAACCTCCGATACGCACTGGCGTTTGCGCTCGATAACAATCACGCAATCCGTCAGGCGCGGGAGCGCATCAAGGAGCAAGAGGGAATTGTGCTCGAAGTGAGTTCCCAGCAATTGCCCACGGTTGCCGTAAGCGGCAGTGCCACGGGTAATGATCCGGAAGTTTCCAACACCATTCCGGCCCAACGCCGCGACTGGGGTATTGCCGTGCAGGCAACCCAGGTGATCTATGCCGGTGGTGGGGTGCGGGCCTCTACGCGGAGTGCCTCACTGTCCCGCCAGGCTGCGGAGTTGGAGTTGCAGGGGATCATTAACGAGCAGCTGCTCGCGGTGCGCACCCGGTTCTACACTGTGCTGCTGGCCCAGCAAATGGTCACCGTGCAGGAGCAGAACGTGCGGTTGCTGGAAGAGCAATTGAAGGACGCTCAGAATCGATTTGAAGCGGGTTCGATTTCTAACTTCGAGGTGCTGCGAGCCCGGGTGGCATTGGCCAATGGTCAGCCCGATCTGATTTCTGCCCGCAATGACTACCGCCTGGCCATCGAGGAGGTCCGGCAGGTGCTTGGCTTCAGCAATGTATCCGGGGAGAATCTGGCCAAAGTTCCGACCTTTGTCGGTTCGCTTGAGGTCACTGATCATGAAACCTTTGATCTGCACGATGCCTTGGTCCGTGCCCGCAGCAATCGTCCCGAATTACAGCGTCTGTCCAAGTTGGAAGATGCAGGTGAGGAGCTGATCACGGCTTCCCATTCATCGGCCCTGCCTCAAGTGGCCGCCTTTGGGCGATATGACTGGGTGCGGGGTGGTCCAGGCAGTGGTTGGGCTAATCGTCGTGATGGCTGGACGGCCGGCCTGCAGGCTCAATGGAATATTTTTGACGGCCGGGCTACGGCCGGTCGCACTGCGCAGGCGAAGTCCCGTCTGATCCAAACCAAGTTGGCGGTGGAAGAAAGCGTCCTCGCCATCGATGTCGAGGTGCGTCGCGCCCATTCCTCGCTGACCGAAGCTTGGGAATTGGTCGATGCATCCGGTAAAGTGGTTGGTCAGGCCGATGAAGCCTTGCGCCTCGCAAAGGTGCGTTATTCCGCGGGCACGGCCACCCAACTGGATGTATTGACCAGCCAAGTCGAATTGACCCGGGCGCGTTTGAATCAATTGCAGGCATTTTACCGCTACAACGTCGCCTTGGCATCCCTGCACAAAGCCATGGGTGACGCTGATTCGTATCTGTCCAACTAAAGTCCCGAACCGGCGTCATAGGAATAAAATGCCGGATACCGCAACTCACGGAGTTTCGCGGTGTCTTTTTGCCAAACATGAAAGCCGGGCTAAAAAAACTGGTTTGGGTGCTGGGCGGACTCTGCTCGGCCCTGCTCATCCTGTTGGTTCTGGCGATGACCTCGCCGGTGCAGACATGGGTGGCCCGCAAGATTTTAGCCAATCAACCTGAACTCGGCGCCGAGATCGGGCAGGTGAGGGTCGGCTGGCACCAGCTGAATCTTGAGCAGGGCAAATTTGAACTGTCGGGCGCCGTGCTGACTTTGCCGCAACTCCAGGCCGACTTTCCCGTGGTCGCCGCTGCCTGGAAACACGAAGTTGCGATCACTAAACTGGTGGCCCGGGGGTGGACCCTTGATCTTACACGCTATACTCCGAAGGTGACCAAAACCGCAGCCAATGCGGCTCACCGTGCGGATTTTTCCCTTATCTCCACCGCACATGCTGCCGCCGTTCCCGTCCCGTCCCTTAGTGATGCATTTGCCGGCGTGTTTGCCCAACTTGAGTTGCCGGTCGATCTTTCGCTTGATGGGGCCATTCTTGAAGGTGAGGTCATCGTTCCGGCTGGACCGGGCAACAAACCAGTCACGCTGCGGGTAAGTCTGCTTGGGGGTGGACTTCAGGCCGGTCATAATGGCGTCTTCAATATCGATGCTCAGACTGATCTGACCGGTATGGGCGGTCCGGTGGACCGTTTGAAAGTCGGTGGAACCGTAAGTGCCCTGATGGATTCGCCCCGGACTTTCGCCAAATTTTCCGCCGATTTGAATTCGCAGGCGGTGGGAGGGGCATTCCCGCAAGGGGTGCAGCTGAGTGCCGAACTATCGGCCGCCAAAATCAATGGCGGCGAAGATTATGCGCTGACCCTGCAGACTGTCGGGAAGCGACTGCTGGATGTGCAGGCCAATCTGCCGGAGAACGCCTCCCGTTTTGGCGGGGTTTGGCGGGTGGATATGCGCGACACGGATGTGGCTCCGTTTGTCTTGGGCCGGTCTTTGCCCACCTTTGAAGCGGTCGGCGCAGGGATGTTTGAAACGGACACGCTGTTTGCGGAAATTCACACGGCCGGCCGGATCAAGACGACTTTGGATCGCTTGGAAGTGGTTATTCCTTCCTTGGCCGAAGTCGGGGCGGTGACGCTTTTCAGTGAGTTTGATCTGACCCAGATGGATGCAGTCAGCCGGGTGGATAAATTGAAAATTGATATCAACCACCCGCAGCCGGTGCTCGGGATCGCCGCGCTGCAAGCTTTCGAATTCAATCTGGCGAGTGGCGAAATGAAGGTGGCAGATCCGACGGCGGATTTGCTCGCCGTGGAGGTTCAAGACCTGCCGGTTGAGTGGGTGGGGCCTTTGGTGGATCCGGTGGCCCTCCAGCAAGGGCGGATCAATGGTCGACTCGTCGCCAGTGCGCGGGATGGCGGGGTAGAGGTGCACACGGTTGAGGGTCTGCGCATCGGCAATCTCTCCGTATCCCACGAGGGGCAGGCGCTGGCTGAAGCACTGGATCTTACGCTGTGTCTGCTGGCCGAATATGGCCCTAGTGGCTGGCAAGTGGCACTGGACAATCTGAAAGTGGACAGTGCCGGTGCGAACATCGCGACCCTGAAACTGAAGGCCGGTCAATTGATCGGTTCAGATCAGCCGATCAAAGCCTCAGTTTCGCTTCAGGTCGGATTGGTTCCACTCTTGCGGCAACCGATACTGCGCGACGAGGTTGCCGTATCGAAAGGTAAATTCGCGGCGGACATCCTGCTGACTTTGAGTGAGGCCAGCGAAGTGCAGGGTGAATTCAGCTTGAGTGAGCTGGCGGATGTGGCTGGCACGGTCCTGCCGAACATTGCGGGTTCGATTCAGGCGGGTTTGGGCGCGAATGGGGAGATCGCCTTCAACCTGCCTTTACAGATGACCATGGGCCCACGGGTATCCGATCCCGGAATCAAGGGGACACTGACTCCTCAAGCTGCGGGTTATCACCTTGCCGGTCAGTTGAACGGCAAGAAGATCTATCTGTCCGATATGCAGTTGTTGGCCGGGCTGGCCGCGGTGCCCACTACGCTCAAGGAAGCGGCGGCTCCGGAGGTAGATGCCCCTTTCTGGGCAGGTCTCAGTGGGGTGATCGACCTCGCGATTACCCAGTTGCATTACGATGAGTATTTTGAACTCAAAGATGTGGCCGGCGCGGTGCGGATCAACGAAGGCGCGCTGACTTTAGATAACGTGCATGCCGGCATCGGTAATCAGGGCGCAATGAAATTGGATGGGGCGCTAACCTATGTGCCGGAAATGAAAACGCCCTATGCTTTGCGGACCGAACTGGCTGCCCGGGAGTTTGATTCGGCCCCTTTCTTCAAGGCCTATGATGCCCGTAATCCGGCGCAGATTGACGGCCGTTTTAATTTAAACTCCACCCTGACTTCCCAAGGCCGCGATCTGGAAAAACTCGCCGCCAATATCGGCGGGGATGTGAAACTGACCAGCACCGCCGGAGTGTTCCGGTTACTCTCCGCCAATGTTTCGAATCAGGTGGAGCATGTGGGCAAGGTGGCCGCAGTAGGGGCATTCTTAGGCAACGTGGTCGGCGCCCTCGGCATCAACAAGGATGTTACCGGGCTCGCCAGCAAAGCACAGGCGGTGGCAGAGCTGTCGCAACTCCTGACCGCAATCAAGTATGACCAATTGAATGTCGCGGTGAACCGGGATGCGGACCTCAACACGAATTTGCGGGAATTCGCGCTGATCGCACCTGAGATGCGACTGAGCGGAGACGGGCAGTTGCGCTATCAGGACGACTTGGACTTTATGAACCAACCACTGAACCTGGCCTTGGAAATGAAGGCCCGGGGACGCACCGCGGATGTATTGCGCTATTTGAACCTGCTTGCCACCGAGAAGGATGATTTGGGTTACGCCGTCTGCACGCTGCCACTGCGGGTCACCGGCACGCTGCTAAAGCCCGATACTTCGGAACTCAAGAATGCCCTCGTAAAAGTCGCGATGGAGAGTGGCGGCGCGAGCGACTTGCTCAATCGGTTGCTGGGGAAGTGATACCGCAGATGACGGATATTCCGAAGGCACCCAGATCTGCGTTATAACAGTAAGTTTCGTATAAGTATTTAGCAGTGGATGTGCGAACACGTTGTGATGAAAATCATGTCGATAATATATTTCCCTCACGATTAGTCCTATGAGTCCCAAACAGGCGTTAATGTGGTTTATTTTTGTGACATTCGTTTCCGGTATGCTTGTGAAGTATAGACTAAGATACCATGGCGACCCAGAGAAACTCAGAGATCCCGAAAACACCAAGAGGTTCATTAAGCGAATTGAATTGCCGCCAAAGGAGTTGCTTACTGAAAGAGGGCTACGGTTAAGGGGGTTTGTTTATGAACTATGGACCGTCCCTCTCCTTGGATTTATCATACTTGTATTGTGGAGATAGCTTTGTTGAGGGAGCGTTGAGTGTATCCGGTTGAGAACAGGCGGATGGCCTTGTCGTTCGTGTGGAGGCGTGCATGCTCGGGGCGTGATTGCGTCGGTCACCTTCCATAATTTCAAGGCCCTGCGGGATGCGCAGATTGCGTTGCTGCCGTTTAATCTCGTGTTGGGGCCCAATGGCAGCGGCAAGACGAGCCTGATCCAAGCGTTGCTGCGGCTGCGCACGCTCGCGCGACTCCAGACCGGAAAGAACGCGACGCCAGGGGAAGCGCAATCCGAAGGCGCCCGTATCGAATTCCAACTGGCCGCGCCACACGAGCAGGTGACCGTGCGCCTGTCTTGTGTCTCGGATCTCGTTTGCGACCGGATCGAGTTCAGTCCCGCCGGCGAGTCCGGTCGGGCGGCGGTGGAGCAAGCCATCGGGGGCATTCGCGCCTACCTGTTTGACCATTATGCCATGGCGGAGGTCTGCGAGGACAAGCCGACCCTGGAGCTGGTGAGCAACGGCGCGAATCTCTCCGTGGTGCTCTCGACCTTGGCCGCGCAACATCCGGAGACCTTTGCCGCGCTGGAGCAGGAGTTGCTCCGGATCATGCCGGAATTCAGTCGCATGAATTTTGCGCGCACGGCGAAGGGATCCGTGCAGCTCGCCTTGAAGCTGCGCGATGAACCGGGCGAGGTGACGGCGGACAACCTTTCCCAAGGCACGCTCTACGTCCTCGGCATGATGGTGCTGGCCTTTCATCCGCAGCCGCCGTCGGTGGTGTGCATCGAGGAGATCGACCGCGGCATCCATCCGCGGATGCTGCGCGAAGTGCGCGACCTGCTTTACCGGTTGAGTTATCCCGAGACCGCGGGACTGAAGCGTCCGCCGGTGCAGGTGATCGCGACCACGCATTCGCCCTACCTGCTGGATCTGTTCCGGGATCATCCCGAGGAAATCGTCATCTCGCACAAGGTGGGCAACGCGGCGCATTTCGAACGATTGTCGGATCGCGAGGACCTGCCGGAACTCCTGGCCGAGGGGTCGTTGGGCGACCTGTGGTTCAGCGGCATTTTGGGTGGGGTGCCCGAAGAATGATGAAGGAATTTATTAATATTCCGACAGCGAGGCAGGTGACGTGCGGGTATTTGTCGCAGAAATGTAGGGCGGGATCGCCTGATCCCGCCTTGTGCATTGATTTGCTTTTGTTGGCGGGGTCAGGCGACCCCGCCCTACAACAAATTGGTGCCCAACCCAGGCAGAGGAGCGCGGCATGAAACTCGCACTCCTGAGCGAATCACCGGCGGACGAAGTCGGGGTGCTGGTCTTGGCCGAGGCCGTTCTGCAAACCGAGGTCCAGCGGGTGCATCCGCATTTGCGGGCGCGGGGCTGGCCCAATGTTGCCCAAGTGCTGCCAGCGATCGTCCGGCACCTGCATTTCAAAACCGATGCGGACGGGCTGATCGTGGTGGTCGACTCGGATGACTCGGTCGTGCACACCCCGGCCCATGAGGCGGAGGATTATTTTCATCCGCAGTGCCGCTTGTGCCAGTTGCGGGCGGTTTTTCGCCGGGCGACCAAACGACTCCCGCCGGCCCGCGGTCGTGACCGGGTGATGCGCTGCGTCGGGCTGGCCGTGCCGGCAATTGAGGCATGGTATTTGTGCGGGCGGGATGAAAGCGTAACGGAGGAGGCATGGACCCGGGGACAGGAAGCCGGGCGGGCTCCGTATTCACGCAAGGATTTAAAGCAGCGGGTCTACGGCACCACGCGTCCCTCGTTGCAGTGGGAGATCGATTGCGCCTTGCGCGAAGTCCAGCGTCATCGGGGTGATGCACGAAGGTTGGAAGCGGATTTTCCCGGTGGGTTTGGGGCTTTGGCCCATGACCTCCGGCAATGGCAGAAACAGTCTCAGGCTAGACCGAAGCCTACACGTGATTAGGAAATAGCGGATCGAAAAGCTTTGAAAAATTCCCCGGCACTGTCGGCATAGGGTCAGGCTCATGCTTTCCCCGCTAAACCCCAAGCGTTCCTATCTGCCTCGTCCGCTAGAGTTGATCGCGGCAACGATTGCCCGGCTGTTGTATCGGGTGCGTTCCTCAGGTTCTTTGGATATACCGGCGCAAGGCGGGGTGCTGATCATTGCCAATCATCTTTCATACGTGGACCCGGTCCTGTTGCAACTGGCCTGTCCGCGCCCGATTCGCTTCATGGGGCACAAGGCGCTGCGGACCCATTGGTTTTTTGACCTGGTTTTCCGCTGGAGTGGCGCGATCGGGATTTCGAGTAAAAGCGCCTCCGACGGCATGCGTCAGGCCATCCGGGCCTTGGCGGCCGGCGAAGTGGTGGCGGTGTTTCCTGAGGGGCAGATATCGCGCACCGGTCAACTGATGGTCATCAAACGCGGTTTCGAGGTCTTGGCTCGCAAAGCCAACGTGCCCGTGGTGCCGGCATTCATTGATGGCATCTGGGGCTCGGTCTTTTCGTTCGCCGGCAATACTTACTTGTGGAAATCACCGCGACTGATGCCCACGCCGATATTTGTGGCATTTGGAAAGCCGATGACCCCCGAGGAGGCTGAACCCGCTCACGCCCGCAAGCTGATGTTGGACCTCGGTGCAGATGCCTTTGAACAGCGACCCGTTTTGCGCCGGCATCTGGCTCGGGAGTGTGTGCGGTCCCTCGCCAAGCAGCCGGCTCGGTTGCAAGTTATCGATCGCACCGCGGATCGAAAACCAGTCAAGGCCGGTCAACTGTTGGCCGCCGCCGCCGCACTATCGCGGCACATTAAACGAACGGTGCCGGAGCACCGGGTAGGGATTGTGCTGCCACCGGGAGCGGGAGCCTTTATTGCGAATCTGGCGGTGGCCTGCGCGGGCAAGGTTCCAGTGAATCTCAATTTCACCACCGGTCGATCGGCACTCGAGGTCAGTATGCGGATCGGCGGGGTGAAAACCGTGATCAGCGCCGACATCATGAAAACCAAGGTGCCCAACTTCCCTTGGCCGGAACGCACCTTGGACCTGCGGAAGGAGATTGAAGCCATGGGTGGCAAAAAGGCGATTTTGCCCTGGCTGATCGCCGCGTGGGTGCTGCCGAATCAATTGATTCCCGCCATGCTCGGCCTGCCGACCGTTGGGGATCGCAGCGAGGCCGGACTTCTGTTCACCAGTGGCAGTTCGGGAGAACCGAAAGGTGTCGCGCTATCACACCGCAATATTCTCGCGAATTGTGCGCAGGTTTCATCGCTTTCGATTCTGCCCGAGCGGTGTTCCTTGTTGGGTTGCCTGCCGGTGTTTCACTCCTTCGGTTTTACCATCACGCTGTGGTATCCGCTGATCCGCGGTTGCCGGGTGGTCACGGTGCCGAGTCCGCTCGATACCCGGAAGATTATTGATGCCATCCACGAGGAGTCGGCCACGGTGTTGATCGGCGCGCCGACCTTTGTGCGGCCGATCCTCCGCAAGGCGAAGCCGGGTGAATTGCGCTCCCTGGAACTCGTCGTGACCGGGGCGGAAAAACTGCCGGACGATCTCTACGAGGCTTTCATGAAGCAGTTCCACCTGGAGATCATGCAGGGCTACGGGCTCACGGAAACGACCCCGGCCAGCAACATCAACCAGCCGCATCCACCGATCACGACGTTTACGGCGGAACCCCAGGTGGGGAAGAAAGCCGGTTCGGTCGGCCGGTTGCTGCCCGGCATGACGGCGCGGATCGTGCATCCGGAAACCGGCGAGGAAGTGCCCGCGGGCGAGGCGGGGATTGTGTGGTTCCGCGGCGCCAACGTATTCAGCGGTTACCTCGGCGATGCGGAAAAAACCCAGGCGGCTTTTCAGGACGGTTGGTTTGTCACCGGTGACTTGGGCCGTCTGGATGAAGAAGGGTTTTTGTTCATCGAAGGCCGGCTATCCCGCTTTTCCAAGATTGGTGGGGAGATGGTGCCGCACGGGACGATTGAACAACGGATTGGGGAGCTGTTTGAACTCTACGACGAGGATGGTTATAGCGCCGTGGTGATGGGCGTGCCGGACGAAACCAAAGGCGAGGCGCTCGTGTTGTTAACGACGACCGATATCACGGCGGACCAATTGCGGGAGAAATTACTCGGGGCCGGGTTGCCAAGTTTATGGGTGCCCAAGGTAATCCGGCGGGTGGACAAGATTCCAGTGCTCGGCACGGGCAAGCTCGATCTCAAGGCCTGCCGGGAAGCCGCCATGGAAACGACCGGTTGTTGAACGAATGAATGTGATTCTATCGGAACCGATGTTGATCGCCGAATCCCCATTTGTAAATGAACCGGCGATTGATCGCTGGGGACTCTATCAATTTCCCGCTCTTGATCGGTTGATGGACGGTCGCATAGCAGTGACCTTTCACATCAATGCGGACAGCGCCAAGGCCTACGGCAAGGCGACGGAGGAGCCGAATCGCGGGGTCAGTGCAGACGGCGGGCAGACTTGGCAGCGGGTTTTCCCAAGTGACCCCGTGGCGGGGATCCGTTTGCCTAATGGTGAGCGTCTAAGGGTTGGCACGGCGGATGTCACTCCACGCCCGGTCCCGATCTCCGATTGCTCGTTGCCGCCTAAGCGGGGCACCGCGATCGGCAGTTATGGCCAGCAACCTTATGGGTGCTATCGGCACAACGAATTGCCCAAGGATTTACAGGGCGTGCCCATGACGCGCTGGTCGGAGTCGGCCCCATCCTGGCAGGTGGAGCGCGCCCGGCTAGATGATCCGGAATTGCTGCGGTCATCAACAGAAGGGGTCTTTCCCGTGGTGTGGTGGGGGGATGTCAATTTGGCGCCCGATGGTTCGCTGATCGCAGTGGTGTATCCCGCGCGACTCGAAGGGGCGGAGTTCGGCCATTGGCATTGTGCCTGTTACCGCTCGGTGGACGGAGGCCGCTCTTGGCAGGTGCGGGGACGCTTGCTTTATCGCCCGGATCTTTCCGCCGATGCCGCGGCGGCGAAACGCGACGGATTTTCCGAGCCTGCCAGTTTGATTTTATCCAGTGGTGAAATCCTGGCCGTGCTCCGCACGACGGACGGGAATGGTGACGGGCCGCTCTATCTAAGTCGTTCAAATGATTTGGGTGAAACGTGGACTCCGCCGCGCGTGATCCGGCCCAACGGGGTCATGCCTCGACTCTTGCGCTTAGGAAACGGCATGGTGGTTCTGAGCACGGGCCGTCCTGGAGCGGAGTTACTTTTTTCGAAGGATGGCCGTGGTGAACAATGGAGTGAGCCGTATCCTTTGGTGCCGATTATCTCGGATTACAATCAACACGATTCCTGCGGTTACACTTCGCTGCTCGCGCTGGATGACGACTCGTTTCTCGTCGCTTACTCCTGGTTTCAAAAACCCACCGGTGACGGACAAACCCGCAAGGCCATCCAAGTGCGGCGGGTGCAGATCACGCTTTGATTGACGCGTGCGGATTTCCTTGGGAAAGAGCAGCTGTATGCTCAATCTCAACGCACCCCGGCCTCTCAGCGAGCAACAAGTCGCTTTCTTTAAGACCTTCGGTTTCCTGGCATTTCCCGGTCTGCTCGGGGACCGCATCGAGGAGATCACCCGCGAATTCCTCACCATCTTTCAACGCAAGGGCGGCGGGCATGACGGTCGTCCGCACGATGGTCGCAAGCGCTCCTGCATCGTGCCGTTCCTCGATCAAAGTGAGGTGCTCTGCACGCTGCTCGATGATCCGCGAATTGCCGGGATCGCAGAATCCCTGCTCGGTGACGATTTTAACTACATGCCGAGCGACGGGAATTTTTATTCCGGCGACACCGGCTGGCATTCCGATGGCTGGCAGCGGGATATCACGCACATCAAGATCGCGTTCTATCTCGACCCGCTCACACGCGACACGGGGTGCCTCCGCGTCATCCCGGGCAGCCACCGCATCGGGGAAAAGTTTGCCGACGACCTGCAGGCCCAGATCGGGCGTTCCGAAAAACTCTGGGGCGTTGATGGTCGCGACGTGCCGGCGATTGCGCTGGAGACTCAACCAGGTGACATCCTCGTTTTTAATCACAACACCAAGCACGCGGCGTTTGGCGGCAGTGGCTGGCGCCGCATGTTCACGATGAATCTCTGCCAGCGTTATCCGGAGACGCGGGTGCAGGAATTGCGCGACTACCTCAACGGAGTATCGCGCTTCTGGGTGGAGCGTGCCTACGGTGATATCATGATGAACACGGCCGGCCCGAGCCGGCGGCGCCATCTTGAGCAGGTCATGGCTAATGACGGCCACATCGCCGAACTCTCACGCAAGGCCCGCGAGAGCATGGCAGAGCCGTCACGCGGCTGACTTATTCGCCTGCCGCGAAGCGATACGCGAAGAGGTCCGCGTCACGCAGCGCAAACCGCAAACGGACGGGTTTGCCTGCGTGCGGAGCCAGATCGGGCTGGTGCCGCCATGTAACCACGCGATCGATGGCATCACCGAAAAGCAGCTCGCAATCATCCAGGGCGAATCCAGGCAGGGTGGTGCCGTGCTCGTCCTGCAGTTCGACGCGGATGTCGCCGGCGGCGGACGTGGCGAAGTTCAAACGCAATTCTTCGCCCGTGAAGAGGATTGGCTGGGTGACCATTTCGCCGCCGCTCATCGGTGCATTTACGGAGACAAACCCGTCGAGTCTCAACGTGTAGCGCCGTAGCGAACTGCCGCCGGCGTGTCCGGTCCAGTAGTTTTCGACGGCGTAGAGCGACAACTCGTTGGGGGCATCGGGGGCCAGGCTGGAGGCCGTTTCGACCACATGCCATGCCATGTATTGATGGCCGTAATTCCAGGTGCCCGTGCGCTCCGGCCCCGGCCGCAAAAACCCCTCGGGCCAGCGTTCGAAGTGCACGCCGTCGCGGCTGCTCATGAGCAGTGATTCGCTGATGGCGGAGCCGTAGCGCGGCTGGGCGCTGGCGCGGAGTTCGCGATGGGCCGCGTCGGGCAGGGCGCGCATTGAGGAACCTGCTTCCCGCTCAATATAGCGGGCGGGGAAACCGATCAAAATATGCGGGGCACGGTGGTAGGGCTTGATCTGGTTGACGTAGAGCTCCTCGGAGGGGGGATCTCCCGCATAGGTGAGATTCCGGGCCGGAGCCCAGTTGATCAAATCCGGCGAGGTGGCGGTGCGGATGCAGCGCACGCCGTCGGGATGATTTGTGGTCATCGGCCGGTTGGGCTTTTCGAAGCTGCGCCAATAGGCGCGGTAGACGCCGTGCACTCCATCCCAAAACGCGAGATTCTGGGAATCGAAGGCCCCGTCGGTGATCACCGGGCGATCTGTCAGGGGTGACCAATGGATGCCATCGCCGGATTGCAATACCGCCAGGCTGCGCGGTTCCGAAACGCGGAACACGCCCTTATAGCGTGCCTCGGCGGTGACTCCGGATCGGGAATCGGCAAAGATGGCCGAGTGGGCGGCATCGATTTTCAGGCCGCCCATTGGTTTGCTGGTTACGACGATGTTGTTCGCCTTAGAGCCGTTGAAGTCGTGGAGGCCGAGTTCCGGTTTGCTCCAGTGGATGCCATCGGTGCTTTCCGCATAGCAGGTGAAACGATGGTCAATGTCTTCACTGACAATCTTGCCGGGACTCACGTGGATGGCGAAACCCTTGTAATACATCCGGTAGCGCTCCCCGTCGTGGAAGATGCTGTGATAACCCGTGCCGGTGCCTTCCCATGGGGCATCGTGATGCAGGGCGATCTCGCGCGGCTGAGGCGCGTGCATCCGGCGGAGAGCCCCGCCGGTCAGTTGCGCCACCAAGGCACCGTCAACAAACAGCTCGCGCCGTGATCCGATGTCGGTGGCGGCAGCCATGGAACCTTGCCGGCGGGTTTAGCGCACGACGCGCGCGCCGCCGCCTTGGATCTGTTTCTCGACCTCCTTGCGGGTGGCCATGGACGTGTCGCCGGGCGTCGTCGAGGCCAGCGCCCCGTGGGCCGCGCCGTAATCAACCGCCTTTTGCGGATCATTGAATTCCATGAAGCCGAACTGCACGCCGGAGGCGAAGGAATCGCCGCCACCGACGCGATCGAGGATCTCGAGGTTGTCGTATTTGCGGGATTCGTAGAATTTGCCGTCGTGCCAGAGAATGGCAGACCAGTCGTTGACCGTGGCGGTCTTCACGCCGCGCAGGGTGGTCGCAGCGACCTTGAAGTTGGGGAATTCACTCACTGCGGTCTCGATCATCGCCTTGAAGGCATCGAGCTCGATGTTGGAAATGTTGTGATCCACGCCCTTGACCTCAAAGCCGAGTGAGGCGGTGAAGTCTTCTTCGTTACCGATCATGACGTCGACATACTTGGCGATCTCGCGGTTGACCTCTTGAGCCTTCTTCAAGCCGCCGATGGTCTTCCAGAGGGAAGGGCGATAGTTGAGATCGTAGCTGACGACCGTGCCGTGCTTGTTCGCGGCCTTGACCGCCTCGATAGTAACGGCGGCGGTGCTTTCGGAGAGCGCGGCGAAGATGCCGCCCGTGTGAAACCAGCGCACGCCGAGCTTGCCGAAAATATGCTCCCAGTCCACGTCGCCCGGTTTCAGTTGTGACGCAGCGGTGTTGCCACGGTCGGGATTGCCGACCGCCCCGCGCACGCCGAAGCCACGTTCGGTGAAGTTGAGCCCGTTGCGGACCTTCCGGCCGATGCCGTCGTCCTCGCGCCATTGGATGAAGTCGGTGGCGACGCCGCCCTGCATGATGAAGTCCTCGACGAGATGGCCGACCTCGTTGTCGACGAAGGCGGTGACGACCGCGGTCTTTTTGCCGAAGCACTTCCGCAGGCCTCGCGAGGTGTTGTATTCGCCGCCGCCTTCCCAGACTTGGAAGTGGCGGGCGGTGCGGATGCGACCCTCGCCGGGGTCGAGGCGCAGCATGACTTCACCCAGCGACAGCTGGTCAAATTGGCATTCGGAGGCGGATTTGATCTTCAGGCTCATGAAATGGAAAGGGGTTGAACGAGGAGGTTGGAAATTCAAAGCGACCCGGCGCGATGCGGTCAACCTCACTGATTTTGTCATGAGCGGATTCTGGGTTGGCGTGAGGCGACGGATTGTGCGAAGTGTGCGGGGTGCGAAACCATGCCACAGCCACCCGTGCCCTGAAGCGACGACTCGGTCGCAGCGTGGACACGTCGAAGGAAGGCTGCTGGGCGGCCTCGTTCGACAGCAGCAAAATCTCGTTTCTGCCCGAGGCGGTGATCACGCCGCGTAAAGAAGCCGAGATCGGCGAGGTGCTAACCCTGGCGAACCGTCACAAGGTGCCGGTGACCGTCCGGGGTCGCGGCACGACCCTGATGGGCTCGGCCGCACCCGTCGCGGGCGGCTGGGTGATCGACATGCTCAAGCTAGATTCGATCAAGATCGATGCCGAGGCGGGCATGGCCCACGTGCAGGCCGGGGCGAAGAATGGCGATGTGCAACGTGCGGCCGAAGCCAAGGGCTGGTTTTATCCACCGGACCCGTCCTCCAAGGAATACTGCACCATCGGCGGCAACATTGCCTGCAACGCCGGCGGCATGCACGGCGGCAAATATGGAGTGACGCGGGACTTTGTCATCTGCCTGCGCGGCTACCTGCCGACCGGGGAGGCCGTGCAATGGGGCACGGCGACCAAGAAGTTTTCCGCCGGGTTCAACCTGCGCGACTTGTGGATCGGCAGCGAAGGCATGCTGGGGGTCGTGACCGGTGCCGTGCTCAAACTCGTGCCGCAACCTGCCGCGCGCTGGACCTTGCTGACGGCGTTCAAGACCGAGACGCAGGCGGTCAATGCGGCCCGGGCGCTTTTCCGGCTGCGGGTGCAACCGGCCATCTGCGAATTTCTCGATCGCGAGAGCGTCCACTGCGCCGAGAGTGCGACCAAGCGTCCGGTCTTTGCCGGACAGAAGGATCGCGCAGTCATCCTGCTCGAACTGGCCGGGACGGCCAGCGAGGTGAAGGAGCAATCAAAAGTCCTGTTGGCGTGGGCGAAGCAGCATGCGCTGGCTTATCGGGCGGCGCGCACCCGGGCCGAGGCCGAGCAACTCTGGGAAGTGCGTAGAAAGTGCTCCGGGGCGATGTTCGAGCTCGGTGACGCCAAGCTCAACGAGGACATCGTGATCCCGATGAGCAGCTACGCGAAGTTCATCGCGTTCCTGATGAAGCTCAAAAAGGCGACCAAGCTGGCGATCCCCACCTTCGGGCATCTGGCTGACGGCAACCTGCACGTGAACATCATGTATCACCGCGAGGATCCGGCCGAGTCCAAGACGGCGGAGGAAACAGTCGCGCTGGTCATGAGAACTGTCGTGGCCATGGGCGGGGCGATCTCGGGCGAGCACGGCATCGGCCTGGCCAAGACGCCCTTCCTGCGCATTCAGCACAACCCCGCGCAAGTGTCAGCCATGCAGGCGGTGAAGAAGGCGTTGGACCCCAACGGCATTCTCAATCCCGGCAAGATGTTCACACTTTTCGAAGTCTGGAAGCAGCCTCGAATGGATATCCACCTGCCGTGGGATCACAAGTGAGGGAATACCGGAGTGTCTCACGCAGAGACGCAGAGAGAAATACGGAAGCCAAGAAGCCCTCTTTCTTGGTTTCTGAATTTTGATCCTGTGTCAGGAGGGTGGAGCGGATTGGCCTCAATCCGCTCTAACGCGTTGGGGACAACGCGTTCCACCTTTTACCCGGACGTCACTTGCTTTATGTAGGTCTCGGCAAGCTCCGCGTCTCTGTGGCGACAATCTGTCGGTCTGCCTACAGATGCTCTTCGTAGGTGATGTCGATTTTGGCGGTGAAGGCCTGCTTCTTGACCTCACCCTGGAAGCGGATGCTGTGCGTAAGCTCGTCGTAGACCCAGCCGTTTTGCGGATCTTGTTCCACCGGCTGACCGTCGACCAGCACCCGCAGACTCTTGGCGTAGAAGGTTGCCCCGGGATCGACCGGATCGAGCGCCACCGCCACGGTATCGGCGATACGGTCGCCGAGCGCGGCCAGCGGCGCGGAGAAATCGCTTTCGATGTTCAGCACGGTGCCGCCGGTGTGCTCCGCGGCGCGGCGATGCGAGAGGTTGCCGGGTGACACCACGGAGTCGATCTCGAGTTTTCCGCGCTTGTTGCCCTTCGCGATGATGAAGGGACGCAGCACCCAGTAGTTGATGTAGCCGTCGAGCGTCTGCGGAGTGCGCGGGTGATCCCGGTTGTAGTCGTCGATCAGCTCGGGGAGCGTGCCGTTCTCAACCCACTCGGCAGTGCGGGAGCCGTCCTTGTGATCCTTCCACACGGCCATGCGGGTCTCTTCCTCATCCATGAAGAAAACCACGATGGTGTTGGCGTTGGGCCGCAGGAACGCGTGCTGCTTGTTGTAGTAGCCGGCGACGAAGTTATACACGGCGGTGAAGGCGGTGCGGTTGCTGTCGCCGTTGGTGCCGACCTGCACGAGTTCCGCGAAGATGGGGTCGGGGGTTTGCGGCGTGACCCAAGGGTGATCCATGACGGGCAGGGTCACGAGGTTGCCGTTGCTGGCTACCCGCTTGGTGATCTGTTTCGGCTCGCCGCGACGGACGAGCACCGGCTTGCCGTTCTTGTCAAGTTCGGTGGAGCGGACCTTCTTGAAGAATGGTTGCTCGTCGTCCGGCACCCCCGGCTCGCGGTTGACAAAGTCCGTCGTCAGCACGCCAATGCGGTAATCGAGGTCACGGGTGTGAAACAACTGGCGGAACCGGCTCAGGTTCTCCGCGATCCGCTGCTGGTGTGCGGCCATCGAGGGCGAGTTGTTGATCACGAACACGAGGTCGACCTGCCGGCTCTTCGAACGATCGACGCTGACATGCTTCACGTGGCAGATCGGCTCGACATTGACCGCGACGGTGTTCTCCACGCCGAGCTGCGGGTTGTTTTCGTCGACCGTGTAATAGTTGAAACGGTCCACACCGATGAAACCCGGGTCCGGCGCATAGGTCAGCCGGCCGGTGGCGCGGTCGAGCTTGGCCGAGCCGTGCTGCGGCTTCTTCTGGTCGTCGAGCACGTAGGAAACCTGCGATTTGGCGAGGCCGATGCGGTCGCCCGGGCGCATGAAATCCTCGTGGCTGGGCACCTTTTGCGTGACCGGGGTGTTGGGCCGGGTGGTCAGGTCGACCCCGCGGACGTTCATGAGATGCAGTTGGTCGGCCGCGACCTCGATCTTGTCGAGCACGACCGGGGGCGGCGGGGAGACTGTAATCACGACCTGGTTCTTGAAGACCAAACCCGAGGTCTCGTTGCGCACCGTGTATTCGAAGGAGTCCGTGCCCTCAAAGTCCTCGTTGGGCCGGTAAGCAAAATAGCCGAAATTGGAGGTTTTGGTCTGGAATATGTCCGGGCTGCTGTTACCGCCGGCCATGCCGACCTGGCCATGGACCGGCTCTTTGGTGATGGTGTAGACGAGATTGTTGCCCATCTCCGCGCTGAGAATCTCCGGGGCCACCTCGAGCTGGCCATGCGCACCGGTCTCGCCGTCGGCTTCGATTTGCATGGGCGTGTCGGAGACGATCACTCCCTTGTCTTCGGCGGACGATGCGGTGGAGACAAAAATTGGCGCAAAGGCCAGCAGGAGCACCGACCACATGGAACGGGGGCGCAGGTGAGAGAAAAGGGTGTTTTTCATGGCGAAGGAGGACATGGAAGACAAAACACCCCTTGTGTCCCCATGTCCATGACTAGGTTCCGCTGCAACCGGGGCATCTGACATCGGTTCTGAATTTGACGAATACCGGACAGCGGTCGGAATTAGATCTGAAATGGCTTCGCGCACACTTCGCCGCTTGGCGCCCTCAGCAGGCTAGCGTTTGAGCTCAGACACGCAGGGGAGCGCAGCTCCCCGGAGTTGTCTGTGGCGGTTGGTTAGCCTTTCTTTTCATAGCGGAGGAGCGTCCATTCGTCCGGGTCGCCCCAGAAATCCCAAAGCAGCAGGTGCCCCCTTTCTTCGATGAGGTATAGGCTGATGCCACGATCTTTGATCCGGATGCTCACTTCATTCTTCCTTTTCTTTTGGCTCGGTATGCCGGTGTCGTGTTCGAGCTTCCACGTGCCCGCCGCGTCTAGGAAATCTACTTTGTGTCCGAATTCAGTGATAGAGCTAAATTGGCAGGTCCCGTCCGCGCGAAAGACAATCTCGTGCGTGCGACCAACGGGAGGGGCATATCCGTCATTCTTCGCCAGCTCCATCGTGTGCGAGGCAAGCAGCCAAGTCCCGACAATCTCTTGGGACGACACTTGGCGTGAAAGATTTAGGTTGGGCGGGAACAGCCGGTCGCACCCGCCTAGCAAAAGCGCGGCAATCACTAAGGGGATAATGTGCCATCGGGGCATTGTTCGGCGAACAGTGTTATTCAGCCTACGCGTAAAGCCAACCGTCAGGGCGGCTGGCTAGCCGAAAGCGGAGGGATAGTTCGTTTACCTGCAACATCTATCACGGGAACGTAGCCAATTGTCCATTGCTGACAAGACGGACAATTGCCTACGATTTACACGTCGGTGGCTACCTAGCGTATTCCCGTTGTCGGCACGGTGGGGGACTTGCGGTTGCTGACGTTGTTGCCGTCGTCGAGGTGCAGCCACCAGTAGAGGCTGGAGGAGGCCAACGTGATTATCCCCATGGTGATGAAGGCGTGATGCAGGGCGGGCACGACTTCGGCCGGGTTGGTCTGGTCCAGACCGCGCAGGAACCAGCCTGCGATCAGCGACGCGAAGGCGACGGCGAAACTCAGCGAGAGTTGCTGCGAGGTGCTGGCGATGCTGCTGGCCTTGCTGGTGTCGCGGTTGTCGATGTCGGCGTAGACGAGCGAATTCATGCTCGTGAATTGCAGCGACATGAAAAACCCCTGCGCGAATCCGAGTGCGACGATGAGGCTGATGGGCGAACCGGGTCTGATTAGAGTGAAGAGCATGATGACCACGCCGATCATCAGCGTGTTGGCGATCAGAATGGTGCGATGCCCGAACATCCGGAGCGGCGGCCGGCTGCTGATTTTCATGAGCATGGCGGCCCCGGCCGTCGGCATGGTGAGCAAACCGGCCTTCCACGGTTGGTAGCCGAGCCCGATCTGATAAAGCAGAGGCAGTAGAAAAGGCATGCCGCCGACGCCCATGCGGGTCAGAAAGCCGCCGATCACGGACAGGCGGAAGGTGCGCAGCTGGAAAAGCGACAGGGCCAGCACGGGGGCCTCCACGCGCCGGGAGTGCCAGCCGTAGGCGGCGAGGGCGGCGAGCGAGAGAGCGATGATCAGACTGACATTGGCGGTCGCCATCGTGTGCTCGCCGAAGACCTCCAGCGCATACGAGAGCAGGGCGATGCCGCTGCCGAAGAGCATGAAGCCGGTATAGTCCATCGGGTGGACCTGCTTGTCCTGATAATCCGGCATGAAGCGGCGGCCCATCACAAACCCGAGCAGGGCGATGGGCAGGTTGATGAAGAAAATCATCCGCCAGCTCATCCAGTGCACGATCACACCGCCGAGAAAAGGGCCGATCATCGGGCCGATCAGGGCCGGGATGATCACGTAGTTCATGGTGCGCAGCAGCTCCGACCGGGGAAAGGTGCGCACGAGGGCGATGCGCGCGATGGGCGTCATCATGGCGCCGCCGATGCCTTGGATGATCCGGGAAACCACCAACATGGGCACATTGACCGACAGGCCGCACAGCAGCGAACCCAAGGCGAAGACCGAGATGGCCTGGATGAAGATGCGCTGGGTGCCGAACCGGTCGGCCATCCAACCGCTGATCGGGATGAACACCGCGAGGGCGAGGGTATAGCTGGTCAGGACGGCCTTGAGGGCGAGGGGGCCACGCCGAGATCGGTGGCCATGACCGGGACGGCGGTGTTGAGCACCGTCGCGTCCAGATTCTCCATAAACAACGCGATGGCCACGAGCCACGGCAGGAAGCGTTGAGTTTGGGCGGAAGGCGTCTCGGACACGGGGAAATGACTATGGGGAAAAGTCTGGGAATCAACTTTAGGGCTAAATTGGTCCGCGACCGCATCGGGACGGGCAAGAACTGAGGGTGAATTCAAATTGGACCTTTACGCCATGAAACCGAACCGTGATTTTTTGCGTTTGCCCGGATTCCACGGGTTCCCCCACACTTTCCACTTTCATGTATCTTAAGGCGCTCAAGCTCCACGGTTTTAAGTCCTTCGCAGATTCCACGACCCTACGATTCGAACCCGGTGTCACCGCGGTGGTTGGTCCCAATGGCTGCGGCAAGTCCAATATCGCTGACGGCATCCGCTGGGTGCTCGGCGAACAAAGCGCCAAGGCCCTGCGCGGCGGCAAGATGCAGGACGTCATCTTTGAGGGTGCCGACACGCGCAAGCCTTCGCAGATCTGCGAAGTGTCGCTGCTGTTGACCGATTGCGAGAAACAGCTCGGCAGTGAATTCCATGAGATTGAAATCATGCGGCGCGTGCATCGGGACGGTGCCAGTGAGTATTTCTTCAATGGCCAGGCCTGCCGCCTGAAGGACATCCACAAGCTATTCATGGATACCGGGGTGGGCCGGACGAGTTATTCGATCATGGCGCAAGGTCAGATCGACCAGATCCTTTCCTCGAAGCCCGAGGAGCGCCGCGCGGTGTTCGAAGAAGCTGCGGGCATCACGAAATACAAGAGCCAGCGCCGCGAGGCGATGAACAAGCTGGCATTGACCGAGCAGAATCTGGCGCGGGTGGCGGATGTGATCGGTGAAGTCGGCCGGCAAATCGGCAGTCTCCGTCGGCAGGCCTCGAAGGCGTTGCGTTACAAGCGACTCAACCACCGGCTGCGGCATCTCGCACTGGCGTGGAGCGGATATCAACACGCCCAGCTTGCGGCGACGCTGGATGAACTCGATGCCAAGGTGGCGACTTATCGCACCGAAGCGGAAGCGCACCGCACCGATCTCAACGCGCAACAGACCTCCGTCGACGAGATGAAGGCGCAGCGCAGCCAACACAATCAGCGGGTGCAGGATGCCCAGCAAGGGGTTTACGATTTGCGCTCGCAGAAGGAAGCCGCCGAAAACCAAGCCAATCTCGCTAAGATCAAACGCACCGGTTTGGAAGACCGGCTGGAATCTTCCCGCACCAATCTCGGTGAACTGGAAATGCAGTTGCGCGAAGTGTCGGCGAAGGCGGATACCGGCGCGCAGGACAAGCAAATGCAGCTTGGGTTGCTCGGCAGCAGCGATGCCACCTATCAGCAGCGCAATCGTGAACTCGCGATTGTCGAGGGTGAGCTCAGCAAGATTGAGCAGGAGCTCCAGCAAACCAAGTTTCAGTTGCTACAATTTGACAGCACGGTGGCACGACTCCGCACTGATTGTTCCGGTTATGAGGTCGATCAAAAGACCAGCGTGCACCGGCACGAGACCCTCGCGCAGGAATTGGCCCAGGTGCGGGAACAGCAGACCAGTGCCGAGCAACTATCGGCCGAGTTGACCACCAGGGCCGAGGAGGCCTTGGCGGAGAAATCGCGTGCGCACAACGAAGCGACCGCCGCCCAGCAGGCGATTGCCGACCTGACCTCGGAATTCCGCGAGGCCCAGCGCAAGCAGCAGGATATCGACCGCGGGCTGGCCCAGCGCACGGCGCGGTTGCGGTTGCTGCAACAATTGCAGGAAAAGTGGGAGGGCTTTGGCGAAGGCGCGAAAGCGATTTTGCAGGGCCGGCTCGATGGCGCACTGGCCGGTGCGAAGGCCTCACCGATCACGCAAGGGATTGAGGTAGCGCCCGATTATGCCCGGGCGGTTGAGGCGATCCTCGGATCGGCCGCCGAGGCCATCAGTGTGAGTGATTTGGCCACGGCACAGCGTATCCTTTCCCAGTTGGAAGCCGAAGAAATTGGCTCCGTGGTGTTGCATGTGGGCGATGTCGCCAAAGGGGATAACGCCAACATCGAATTACCGATGTTTTTGCGTTCAGCCTCCGTGGCGTTGCGCGGAGCGGATGGGTCGCATCCAGCTGAAAGTATCCTGGCCGCCTGTTATGTAACGGATGACCTCGGTGCCTTCTTGGAATTTTGGAAAGCCAACCCGACCTTCAGCTTCCTCGCCGTGGCGACCCGCAAGGGCGACTTGGTGGATCGGCGCGGGCTGGTCTACGGTGGCCATCACAGCAGTAAGAAATCGGCCAACAGTATCGTGCAGCGCGAGATTGACCTCCGTGAAACGGCCCGGGCTTTGGCGGATGAACAAAAGGCGCACGACGACCAACGATTAGTCATCGAGGGTATCAACACCCGGTTGACAACGGCGGAAGCCACCTTGGAAGAGAAGCGCGCCGCGGTCTTAACTATTACGCAAAGTGTCGCCGGGGTGCAGGCCGAGCAGAAGAATGCTCAGCGTTCGGTGGAAGAAATTACGCAGCGGGTGGCGCGCATGGAAACTGAATTGGTTTCACTGGAACGGGTGCGCAATGAGGCGCATGAACGCTGGGAGAAGGCGCAAACCGGACTACAACAGGCTGAAGCGTCGGCCAACACCCAACGCGAAACCATCCAGCGGTTGGAGTCGCGACTCGGCGAAATTCGCACCGAGCGGGATGTGAAGCGCGAGACCCTTGCGCAGGCCCGCCTCGAACTGGCCGAACATCGCCAGAAGGTTGAAGTGCTGGATCGCGGTCTTGATGAGATGCAACGGCGCCAGGAGCAAGTCGGTCAGTTGTTGGTGCAGCGCCAACAAGAGATCGAGGTCTGGAGCGATCAGATTGATCAGCTGGCATCTGAATCCTCATCCCAACAGGCGAAGGCCGGGGAGATCGCCGAGACCTTGGTGGTCGCCCAGCAACATGTGGCGGCCGCCCGGGCGGAACTGGTGGAATTGGAACGCAAGATCACCGAGATCGAGGGCACTCAAAGTGCTTTGCGTCAGCGCACCGAAGCCGCGCAAAACGAATTGCAGCGACATGAGGTCCGCTTGGCCGAGAGCCGCCAGCGGATGACTTTCCTGACCGAAGAAGTGCAACGGGAATTTTCCACTCCAATCGCCGAGATCGATTGGAAGCAGTTGTTGTGGCGCTCCGAGGACGAACCTGAAGGTATCCAGGCACTCGATCTGGATGAGGATGAGGCTGAGAGCAGCGGCCAGCAATCAGCGGTCAGTGATCAGCCGTCCGAGGGTGCTGAGTCTGGCGAAATATCGGAAGGCGTAGCCGCGGATACGCCGGCAGCACCGACCAAGCGCCGTCGCAAACAGAAGGAAGCCCGCGGTGAGCCGACCGATGCGGATCTGGCCGCTTTGGATGCGACCGATTGGGCTCAGGTCAAGGGCGAGGTGGATGCACTGCGGCAACGCCTCAACAGCATGGGTGCCGTCAATTTGGTCGCGATCGAGGAATACGCCGAACTCAAACAGCGTCATGACTTCCTCAAGACCCAGTGTGATGATCTTACCAATGCCCGCACGGACTTGCTCAAGGCGATCGATGAAATCAACCAGACGTCGCAGCAGCAGTTCCAAGTGACCTTTGAGCAGATCCAGAAGAACTTTGCCTACACCTTCCAGACGCTCTTTGGCGGCGGCAAGGCGGCCCTCGAACTGATTGCCGCTGAGGACATCCTCGAAAGCGGAATTGAAATCGTGGCGCAACCACCCGGGACCAAGTTGAAGAGTATTACGCTATTGTCCGGTGGACAGAAGACGCTGACGGCGGTCGCGCTGCTCTTTGCACTCTACATGGTGAAGCCGTCGCCGTTCTGCTTGCTGGACGAATTGGATGCGCCGCTCGACGAATCCAATATCGGCCGTTTCACCAATTTGTTGAAACAGTTCGTTTCGGAGTCCCAATTCATCATTATCACCCACAACAAGCGCACCGTGGCCGCCGCCAGTGCGATTTATGGGGTGACGATGGAAGAGCGCGGGGTTTCCAAGACGGTGTCGATGCGCTTCAACCACACCGAAGGGGACACGGCGGAAATTCCCACGCGGAACATCGCCGAAGCGGTTACGGCCACGCAGTCATAATTTCCAATGTTCCTGCGTGCGACTCGCATAAAATTCATCTGGGGGGCCTCAAAGGTCGTGATGGCCCGGTGGCGGTTTGGCTTGTGGGGATTCTACGAACGCAAGGCCGGTCATCCGGATTCCGGCTTGGCGGTCAGCGTGCGTGGGGTGCTGCTCTTGGGCTTATTGGTATCCGTCACGGCGTATATGGCCGGGGCCACGACCATCTACCTCTGGCTCGATCGCAAGGAACATAATTATGTGACCTATACCGACGTCCTCTTATTGCCGGTGCGCTGGGATGAAATTCAGGAAAAGCGCGGACTGGGCTACTTGGATGAGGGCATCGCCAGTCTGAAAACGCAGCGTTGGTCCGATGGGGAAATGAAGTTGCGCATCGGCCTGAGCAAGTATCCGCAGGCCATGACGGCACGATAGGCCTTGGCGGAATTCTACTATTATGCGCAGCAACACACCCGGGCCCTCAAGGTGTTGGAAGACGGCATGGATGTGACCCCGGGCTATCCCGGCCGACGCTACCTCACCAATTATTTCACGATCGCCCTCCAAGCGGAAAACTACCCCAGCGTGCTCGATGCCACGGCGCGCTATCTCGATCATCCCCCGGCGGATTTACCCGAGAAGGAGCGGGACTGGCTCTTTCAGCAAAAGCTCAATGCCTTGATCAAGGAAGGACGGGTGGCGGAAGCCCTGAGCTTGTTGGAAATGACCCCGGATAACGTGGTTTTTAATGAGCAGCGGGTGTTGGTGATGCTGGAATTGAATCGTGCCAAAGACGCGATGGCCTACCTGAAAGACTGGCGGGCCAAGACGGGGGCGACTCCCCAGATTCTTCGGTTACAAGTTCGCGCGTATCGTGAACTGAAGCAAGTCGACGAGATGAACGCCGTGTTGGAGGAATTGCGTGAGCTGAGTCCGGCCGACGCCCGCACCTATGCCTATGCGGTCATCCAGCGAAAGTTGATCGGTGCCGATCAGGCCGCCCGTGAGAGTTTGGAGGACTATTTTTTCCGCTTCGGGGGCTATGCTGCCAACACGCTTTTGGTGGCCCAACCCTTGGCCGAGATCGGCGCGGTCGACATGTTGCAGACCTGTTTGCAGCGTGCGACTGAACAAGGCTATGATCTGCGTCCCTATCTTCTGCTCTTGGCTCAAGCCCAGTTGAAACAGGGTGAGTGGGAAGGAGCCCTGCAAACCGCGCGTCGGCTGGGCAATATGAGCACCATGGGTCGCAATCCCAAGGATTTGGATGCGGCGGAACTTGCCGGATTATTGGCCAACATTGCAACTGATGCATCGGATGGTCCCCAGGTGGCCCTGCTCAAGCATCTCGAATCCCGTTTTTATGTATTTTAAAACTATCGCATGATCGTGGATACCCTG
>Ga0222714_10000825_pt1 | contig 35171 bp, 65 predicted proteins | sample C33_3DmetaG_FD_165048 | JGI IMG/M metagenome (GOLD analysis project Ga0222714, IMG submission 165048) | Estuarine water microbial communities from San Francisco Bay, California, United States - C33_3D | ecosystem: Environmental > Aquatic > Marine > Unclassified | place: USA: California...
CTCACAGGGAGAGGAGTATATAACTTTGTTATTTTCTAGTAATGTAACAGAAGCGTCATGTCCTAGCGACGACAATGCCAATGTGAACATAGATTACATTACGTCAGTATAGTCCGGGAACTCTCTAAAGCAATTGTGGTCAATACAGTAAAGGTTGAGGATACCTTTCTCATAACCTCTAGCTTCAACCTCCCATGGAAAAAGCCAGTAATCGTTGTTATTATCGAGCTTGTAATATTTCTTTTCAAACTTGATAACCATATTACCCCTACGCTCTACTTGCTTCATCTGACCAATCAGAGCCTGCTTAACGTGAACTGTTTCGTGAATGATTGTTTCAACAAACAGTGTCCTAACCTTCTTGGGAAGAACCTTTTTAGTAAAATATGGATTGACCCAAATTACAAAATTTGTTGGTGACCCACGATCTTCGTACAAAGGATCAGTATATGCAAGAGCCATTGCACCATAATCTGCACCATGTGCATCTAAAGACTTGTCAACACGAATCGATACTCTGTTAAGTTTTCTTTTCTGTCTGGTTGTAAGAAGCTTTTCAAGAGTGTATCTACAAATATCAACTGTGTGTTTCCGAAGCTTTGGAGCAATCTTGTTTGTACAAGTAATAATCATATTGGTAGCCTCGGTTGTTTCTGAATCATATTTTGGTCTTCACATTCCGCTTCAAGTTTTGATTTAATAACTTCTGATTTTCTAATTAAGGCTGCAATGGCCTCAATTTCAACATTGTTCTCTTCGCAATACCACATTATTGCTTCAAGGTATCCCATACCCTTTTTATGAACGCATGTTTCAACTATTATCTGAAATGTGCTGACAGTTAGTTTGCTTTCTATTTCATTCATATGATGCATTCCAGTATTACGTTTGCTTCGGTAAATATTTCTTGTGCAAGACTAATCGACGTTTTCCATCTTTCGCCAAAGCCATCATCCAATGAATACTTAGGAAAGGCAACACGAGTAATGCCAGACTGTATAATACTACCAGCACAACTGGCACAAGGGTGATGAGTAACATATAGAGTGCAATTAACCGGACGTTGTAATGAATTGAGGATTGCGTTTTCTTCAGCATGCTTAACTAACTGCAATTTGACAGACTTATTATTTAGTCTAACATCCGTGTCGTGTACATTTCTAGGAAATCCATTATAGCCTAGAGACACAACTCTGCGATCCTTATCAACTATAACCGCACCCACTTTTGTTGAAGGGTCTTTCGACCACTGAGCAATGTGATTGGCAAGATCAAGAAACCTTTTGTCCCAATCTATATGATTGTATGGGTAAGTGTAGTCCATGTTGAACTAAAAGAGGGGGCTAGAGAACCCAGCCCCCTCTGTACCATGTGCCTATTGGGAATTAGGCAGCGCGACTGTAAAGCGAACGAAGAGCAATGCGGGTACGACCAGCATCCATATTTCGCTCAAAACGCTCTGACGGCGTGCCGAGGCGATAAACAACGCTCGTACGACCGTTAGCAAACGTCTTCTTGTTGGAATAGATAGCATAGCCATCAACACGAGCTTCGTGAACACGAGCAGGGGCACCGGTGCCAGCAACTTTCTTAGCTTGGGCAACGGTCAAACCGTTCGGGTTTCTCTTCAAAGCCTTGAGAAGGCGAGTAGTACTATTAACCTTTGACATATTCAATATCCTCATATTTAAATTAACAAAAACTTAACGTCGCAATCGCTAAGTACTGTATATATTACAGCGGTAGGTATTAAAAGTCAACAGGGTGCTTCAATAATTTTTTAGATAACTTAACTTTGTTGAAGTATTCTCTTATAAGACCAGGCGTTCTACCATAAGCCTCTATTTCCCAAGGTTGGTCATGGTAATTAACTTTAGCTAGGTTGTATTTCTTGTTTTTATATACCGATACGTTAAAGTCGGTAGACACAAGATCAACTAGTTCATTCTTAACATATTGTTTTACATGAACCATCTCATGAGCCAAGGACGCTATAGTATACAATAAGTTGGGTTTAGAATCGTAAAAAATTGATATCTTGAACTTGCGGGGTTGGCGTGAGTTATCAACCCATTCAACCTCCGCATATGGTTCGTTAAGATTTATTCTCTTCCTCTTAAGAAACAATATGTTTATTTTTAACTGCTTACTTACATCTTTAGTAAAAAACTTGTTGGCAAAAAATCTCACGAACTGTCTACAATGCTTATGGTGCCGTTGTATGCCGCCATGGATTTTTAATCTCATTACAGGCTCCTATAACTAGTTAGTAGTTATAACGGTGTAAGTGCAAAATTGAATACAAGAACCTTTCCTGATCCTGTAAGGGTTACGCTATTGGCTTCAGCTGTTACAACATCAATTGACATATTAGCGTCTAGTGTTGCGTTTAGAGGTGTAGTGAATAATCCCTCTAGAACTACAGCAACTGTGTTTGGTTCAACGCTGTACTCAGATGTTACATCAACTAGATGTGCATTTGTAAACGTGCCAACTGAAGGTGGCGTAAATACAAGTGGATTTCTTTTTCTGACCCCAACTGTTACAACTTCATATGGCTGATCATGAACTCTATAACTTAAACTATTATCACCAGCAACAATAGTTTCTACAGCAACTTCTGGGCTACCATCATTGTATGATGGGTCTTTGTATGCTACAAAAATATCTGCTTGATAAAAAACAGTGTTTGAAAGTGGTCCGATCTTTCTTTTTTGGACCAAGAAATTAGGAAGTGTACGTACGCCTAAGTAACTCATATTTACCTCTTACGGTTACGACTATAGCTGGTAATAATTGAAAAACGCGTCGCGGGCTTGTTTAAACATAGTTAGGTAATGATATGTAGTCTTTTCGAATATTTGGGCTTCAGAATCTTGATCGTTAGCCACAATAACTACCAGCTTATTTATCGGTTCTTTAGTAAGTTCATACCAGGCACAGGCATATGCTGAGGTTTGCATAAAATAGTGCTCAATCCATTTTTCCTCTTTGGATTTAGAAGATGTTTTGAAGTCAATTACTGCAAGTTGACCATTGTACAATCCAATGCAATCAACTGTGCCAGCCACTTTGAGGTAATCTGACCAAATTTGAGTTTCAAGTGCGTGGATAGATGTAACGCTCTTATTTAAAGTCCTTCTTATCTTATGAAAAAGGTCAACTGCATCAGGCATTGCCCTTTTGTAAGCCTCATCAAACTTTTGATCTTTTAAGATATACTTTTCAGCTAGATTGTGAACAGTTGTTCCTCTACTAGAAGCTTTTTTAGATATTCTATTAGCAGCCTCTTCTCCCACTTTGGTTCTCCACTGCTGAATTCCCTCTTTTGTTGTGAATCCAGTAATGGAGGTCACCGAAGGGAGCTTGGCCCCCTCCGGTGTTACATATAATCTTGGTTCACCGTCTATTCTTTCTAACTTTGGAAAATTATATAGATGTGTTTTTAGTTCAAAGTCAATTCTATCCAAACCCTAATTCCGTTTTTGCAATAATATATTTTTTGACAAATCCTGATCTCACAATATCATCAACTAAAAACTCAATATAGTCAACATCTGCAACGGTATTTAATATCTTCATGAAGTCCTTTAGACCAGATTTATCTTTGGTGGATTGTAAGTCTGTTTGTCTATAGTCCCCACAGAAGATAATCTTGGAATAATCTCCAACTCTTGTAATCACCGAATCAAGTTCACCAAATGTCATGTTCTGAATTTCATCTACCAAGATGATAGTATTGTCTAGTGTAAGACCTCTTATAAACGATGTAGACATGAATTCGATAACGCCTGCATCCTTGAGGAGATCATAACCATCTACTCTTTGAGTTAAACAGTTGACAATTTCTCTATACGGTTGTTCATACACACTTAATTTTTCTTCTAGTGTTCCAGGCATGAAGCCAATCTCTCTTGTTGGAACACAGCTGCGAACGATTGCGATGTGCTTATACGCTTTATGCTCTAGTACTTCTTTTAGAGCTAGGTAGAGGCTGACGAATGTCTTTCCGGTGCCTGCGATACCATGTAGTAGTAGATGTGATTTATAAAACGAATCAAAAACTTTTTCTTGAGCTTTTGTTATTGGATATACTGGGTAAAGTTTAACTCCTTGCTGATGTTGGTTACCATTTGTTACTAGTCTAAGTTTTTTCTTAGCTTTGTTTGGCATTGAGTACTACCTTTTGCTACCATGTGTTGATGTTACTCCTTTTATGCTTGGATTTAATATTTTTAAGGACATCACGGAATCCTGCATCAGGCTTTTTAAGGCCAAGGCGGTGGGGATCTCCGATTGGGGGAGCCTGTGTAATTATAGTCTTAAGATGAGGATTGGCAACGAGGTACTCGTCTCGTGCCGAGATAGACATGAAATCCTCAAAGACTTCACCCGTAAGGGTGTTCTCAAACGTGTATGTTGGCATATGTTTTATTTATCAATCTTCAACTTTTTCGTTGATAAGTTATTCACAAAATCAACAAAATCCTCAGCCTCCTGTTTACGACCATTGATAGTCATAAAAATTACAGCTGCATTGATACCAGCTGTTGTTCCTTTAACAGCACCTTGGAAATACATCCAAGTACCAAAGGCACAGCTCATAACGAACCACAAGATGTGGATGTGGTAATATTCTATCACTGGTTAGTTCCTATCATATTCGTAATCATCGTAGTAATCATCCATGTCGTCATGATTCGACAATCTTTTCAATGCGTCTAAATCTTGTGTCCTTAAAGCATTACGAAAATGCTTTTCACTTCGATCCTTTTGCTTTTGTTTAGATGGACGGTCCTCATAATCATCAAAGCGTTGATTACGATTGAACTTCTTGATTGTCATGGAACTAAGCACCTCTTACTTAATATCATCCGGTAGGATATCAGGGAATGCTAACTTAGCTACATCAGCTGTGATTCCCTTATACAGCTTATGCAGTTTCTTGTCCTTGGCAGCGATAAGCATATCTGCTTCAGCGCCAGGGAGAGACTCTAGCATAGTAATGAATATATTTTCGCGTTTCAATCTATTCATATTTTGACCTGGCTGCTCAATCAAGTAACTAAGCTTACGTGACTCAACGTAGAGATATCCACGATGATAATCGTTTTGGTGTGGGTCAACTCTTTTGAATGGCGGAGCTCCTTCAGGTAGAGCAGCAACAACCCTAGGATGGAACGCTAGCTGAAGAATGCTCTTCAGGGCAAATGAATCGTTAGCCTTGAGGATTGCAGCGCGCTCTTGTTTAGTTTTAGCCTTATTGGCAACTTCAAGGATATCGCAAATGTTATTGTTCATTAAAATTCTCCAATATGTTCCATCAGGTTCTTCAATTTGAACTTAATAAAATAGTTTAATAAATTGCTTCGCTTCTTACCTTCTTGCTCGTTGAACTGACCAAGGATAGTAGTATATACATCACTTGGAATCATTGATAGATCAACAAGTGCTTGATTTCTCTTATAACCACGAAGCATATTCTGGTCACAAAAGTCTTCTGGCTTGGAGTGCTTGACCCACTGATCAAGACTCTTCTGTCGAATAGGTTTCTGACGTCCACCAGAGATGAACACATCATCAGAGGATAGAAAATTTGGAACTCCGTCACCTGAGTCACCCTTCATAATATGTTCCTTTAGATACACATCGGGGTTCTTATGAGAGATGAACTTCTTACGGACAGGATCATACTGTGTTATGTTGACAAACTTCTGAAGTTGAATGAAGTCCTTGTCACCGGAAAGGATTAGGATCTTGGGAGCTTCACCAGTCATTAGCAGAGCGCCATGATGGTGTACAAGTGCTGATATGATGTCGTCCGCTTCAGCTGTTTCAACTTGAATAACTCTATATGGAAAGTACTCTTTTAATTCTTCACGAATCTTATTAAAGCATTCAAAAATACTATTCCAATCAATGTCAGATTCTTCTCTAGCCTTCTTTCGGTTGGCTTTATAGTATGGGTAGATTTTTCTACGCCAATAGTTCTTATCGTCACATGCAATAACGATCTCACCATATTCCTCACCAAACTTTTGTTTGTAGGAGCGTATGGCATTCAATACCATGTGACGAACAAGGCCCTCTTCAATCTTAGCATCCGTATGGTTGCCAAGTTGCATCATCAGGTTAGAAATCATAACCTGGTTTAGGTCAACAATGATCATGCTGTATCCGGTCCTTCATCATCTGAACTTTCGTCAGCTTCTAGCCACTCAGAGTCCAGGTAATATTCTAGTTTATTAAAGTATTTATCAAAATCTTCCGTGAACGAATGGAGAGGATGGTGAGCTTCTCTATACCGTAGTATAATAGAAAACAATGCTTCTCTCAACAGCAGAACATCCTTTTGATCGAAATCTTCTGTGTCAAATCCATATGCTTTGAACAACATCATAGCCTTGTTGAACATATCGGTAGCTTCAGGTCCAGCTTCATGATAGGCTTCAACAAAGTTTAATAGTTGTTGTGATGGTTTGCCCTTAGGAGCTTCCTTCTTCTTCCTGAAGTCCTCAAGACTGACAACATTGTTACTCGAGTCCGTCATCGTCCTCTTTAACCTCAATTGAATCAGTAAACAAAGGTGTAGAGAATGTGGGAACCATATCCAGTTCTGTGAAACCATCTTGTTTCATCTCTCTAACCAAATTCAATGCTTCCATCTTGGTCAGATCATAAAACTCCACAATGCCTCCTTCAGCATTGCGGACATAAACAGAATATTTGTTAGCCATTTGTCAACCCTATAATAAAACCAATGATCCAAGGAGCAAGTGCCAAAATAATTAGCACACCTAAAAACACTCTCATAGATAGACCTCGTGAATGTGATTGCCTAATGCCCAGCCGGCTAAAAACAATACCAACCAAACACCAACTTTAAATAAAGTCCAAAAGAATTTATCCATCAGTGAACAACTGTTGGTTTAGCATCACCAACTTTTACAATACGTCCGCGGCTCTCAGATATAAGATCGACCATCTTATTATATTCCTCATCATTCAAACCAGCTTTATATAAACCTAGAGCCACATTAGCCATCATACCAGCAATTGCTAACAAGCTGCAACCCTGTTCGAGTAGAAACTCGATACTACCCATCATCTCATCTTGAATCATATGCATTTGCTTATCGTTGTCCATTACCAGACCCTCAAGAGAACATTGAACTCATTGAACCGACCATTCATTGGTTTGGCGACAGCCTTAATGGCATCGAACTGTTTGTTCAGCTGTGTCTTACTAGCAGACATAACAACCTTCAAGAACTCTTCAGGCTTCCGAAGCTTCTTACAGATAGAGTTGTCTGCATCAAAGTTAACAAGACTGGAACGCTTGAACTGGAAGTTGCTACCATTGTACCGACCGAGCTGACGAGTCTTAGTGTTGAACACCCAAAGCTGTTCACCACCAATGATCTTCTGAGGATGGATTGAACCAACCTTGAACTCAGTAGACTCCTTACAGTACTTAACCTTAGAGAGCATCTTCTCGACAGAAGGCTTTCTAACCTTACGCACTCGAGCTGCCTTCTTAGTTTGCTCAAGTTGGTTAAGATCAGCCTCAAGCTTCTCGTAGAACGCGATTAGGACCTTCTGAGTCTTCTTGCCGTAGCCATCATAACATTCAGCAACAGCAGGATCGCCCTTCTTCAACAGCTTCATCTCATTGAAGTCAAACTCAAACTCATCTCGGATCACTCGAGCGTGTGCAGCCTTACATCCTTGACCATTCAGATAGTCGTAAAAGTTATCATCATATTCGTTGCCAGCAATGAAGTTATCGATCTGCTGGTCAATCCAAGCGACATAGGGAGTACAAGACTGCTCAAGTCGGTCCCGAATGGAGATTACATTGCTAGGCTGAACGGTCTCATCTTCTTCAACATATGTAGAAGTAGAGATTGCATTAGTAGCAAACGAGAGCACACGAGCAGACTCACCAGTAACAACATTGCGAGATTCCATTCGAGCGATCGCTGCGATAGCACGAGGAACATTACCGCTCGTAGCCTTAGCAATATCAGACTTCGACCAACCCTGTTGGGTGAGGTACTGCCTCAACCAAGTTTTGTGGTCACTATCTTCGCTGTTATAGTTGTACCAGTTAAGAGCCTCAACGAGGTTCAACTTGGTAGGTTCAGTGAACGTCGGTTCTTGGCCGAGTGCTCGAGCAAGAGAATCGTTACGCTGCTTTGCCATAAATTTTACTTTTTACCTGTGCAATATGCTTACATTGATTACGGAACTGGAATCCAGTACAAGTACAGGTCCAGGATCCACTTTTCGAAACTACATTATACACGCTGCCCTTGCTACCGGCAACAGTGCATTCAATAGTTAGTAATTTGCTAAACTGAGTGCTGTTAAGAGCCTTACCTTCTAAGATCTTTAAGTCAATAACCTTGTCCACATAGATGAGCGAGATGGGATGGTAGTGACGACCAGTCTCTACAGCAAATGTGTTACCAACCTCGTTCTTCCAGTATGCAGGAATCGGTACTACCTTACCTGTGTGAGTGTTCTCATCGAACTCTCTACCAGCTACGTTACTTGGCCACCTAGTAGTGACTGTAACGATCGAACCTATAGAAGGGATCTGCATCATTAACCTACAAACTTGTCGATTACGCTAACAAGGTCAAAAGCATAGACATCTTTGATGATGTTGTCGTGGATGATCTCAACACCCTCGACTCGGTTCTTGCGAGTGCGGAAGAACTGAACCTCATAGAGGTCAGGAACAGCGTTGTACTTAACGTACACGTAGCCCTTCCAAGGTGTCATGCCTGAAGTCTTAAACTTCAAACCATCTTCCATCACTACGAAGTCCTTCGCACCCCAAGCGCAGAGCGCCCAAGCGTCGATCGCTTTGATCTGAGAGAGAATAGTCTTAGCGATGTTCATTAGGCAACCACCTGGATGCGAGGTTCAGAGTTCTTCTCTTCGGCAAGGTCATCGAAGAAATGACATCCAGGGAGCGGAGCAGAGAAGTTGATGGGAAGATTAGGTTCGCTGAACGCGACACCTTCCCACACACGCTTAACTGTACGAGCGCGGAATGTGTTGTCCTCTAACGAGACAGAAGTCACGACTCCGACGAAGTAACAGTTGCTAATACCAACGAAGTCAAGGCTCTTGACGACGTCACCGATTCGTACTTGTTGTTTGCTTTCCATGCCGTCCATTATACACGTTTGGTCAATAGATGCAACAGCAATAGCTCCTTTAGAATCAAGGAGTTACACGTGTTTTAAAAATCCCTGTAGAATCAGTAAGTTACAAATCCTTAAGAATCAAGGAGTTACAAGTCCATAGGGAAACTGGCATGGTTTCGACAGTTTCCAGACCTGGTGTAAAGCATGGAACACTGTAGTTAGTGATATGGTGAAATCCAGGATGTTTAATTTGGTACGAGGGATTGTTACGTCCAGACACGCTTAGAACAACTGTTACGTCACTACTTAATTGATGCAAATAGTCAAGTATTTGGTCGCTAGTTTGTTGACCATAAACTAGATCGGATGCTAGCAGTACTGTATTGTTCAATGGTATCTTCGCTTCAAAAAGATCTGTATGGTAACCAACAGTTACAACTTTATTCAAATCGCTGTTAATGTCTAACAGGGCTCTACTATACACACAGCAATCAATGCCTACAGATATCTTAGCTCCAGCCTTAGCTGCTGCAACAGCTACAGTACCTAAACCAGTACCTATATCATAAACAAGTTTGTCTTTGACAATATGATCGTTATCTAAAACCCATCTTGCAAGGGCAGCGCCACATTCCCAAAGGTATGGCCATTGCCACGAGTGATGGTTACTTGTCAGCTGTTGTTTGATAGCATCATTCTTCTTAGGAAGACAACACAAGTTCAACTCTGGAACAAAAGGATGGTTTCTTACTTCAAACTCCTTGAGTAGGGTTTGAAGATTGGGGCTTATAGAAGCGAATTCAAAAGGTACGTCCATTCTTCTTTTCTCACATCCCAACTATAGTTACGATCAAAGTATTCTTTTTGTGCTCTTAGATAATTTGCAGCAGCACCCTTCTTGGCAATATCAATTGCATGGTGTAGGTGATGGAAGAATCTATTAGCGTGGGCATTAACATCTTCTGTATAGTTATACATCAGAGCGTAGTTGGCACATGTTTCAGGTAAGGCAGCTAGTGATGATGTTACGGTCATTGCACCAGCTGACATGGCCTCCATAGCACAAATACAACTTGTTTCTTGCCAGATAGATGGGTAGGCTAAGATGTGGGCTTTTCCAATCGCTGCTCTCAACTCTTCTTGAGAAACAGAGCCATGGTATGTCATATTTGGGTGTTCTCTAATTTCACTGAACAAAGCTTGATATGGAGTGTCTCTTTCTGCCCAACCATAAAGTTTGAAGCTTGAAAACACATCTAGGTGAATATCTGGATGGTATTTCAACATCTCCTTAAAAACTGGAACTAAAATTTCCAAACCTCTATGTGGAGTTGGATGATATATTAATCTTATCTTTTTATGTCTAATATCAGAAGCATCAAGATCTGTTTTATCAATTAGTTCAACTGGTATTGGTTCAATAGCATTCTTAATTACAACCCCTTCAGAGTACGGAACGCCAAGTACAGTATTATACATTTGCTGCTGCCAGTGTGACACAAAAACAATTTTCTTGAACTGCTTTCTGTATTCGGGATCTTTGAGCTTTGCGGATTCAGGATCCCAGGGAAGATCATGCAACCATAGAATTGGAATTCTATCGCTATCAATTTTTCTAACTCTTGATAGTATAATTTGGAACTTACTCAATAGTTCACTATCAACATGTTTTGTAAGAGCGTGGCCCATTAGTTCAGTGCCACCCATAGAATTTTTGTTTACTTCATTTCTTTCGATACTCATACTGCTTCACCTGCTGGTCTGTATCTTTCCATTATCATCTTTGTTGCTTCTGGGGACAACTGTTTATTTGTCATTTCGTGGAAAATTATTTTATTTTTATCCACCAATGATTTAACATAATTCTTTTCAATATCCCCTGGGTTAGAACCATAAAGGTTTTTGTGTGGATTAGAGTTCGCGCCTTTGTATGCTGGAATAGGTAAATGAAAACTACTAACTTCATTGATCTCGTTATCAAGTTTATATTGAAACTTAGTTTCAAAGAAGTCAAATCCTATCAAATGTAATTCATTATATGATCTGATCGTTTCTGTAAAGTAAGCTATTGTCAACCCACCTTGGGATGATCTTTGTTCTTTATCAACAACACCATAAACCTTTTTTACCAAGCGCTGAGTTTCTGGTAAGTTGCCCATCAGAAAGTAATCTTTATAAAGTTGAAAATCATCATTAACAAAAAATGATTTAGGAATTGAGATGTTGCCTCTATCATTTTCATACAATCCAATCTGTGATATGTTTAAGACTTTATATTCTGTGTCCTTAAACTGTTTAGAGTGTCCGTGCCTTAAAACAGAAAGCATCCATACGTTTGTTTTAGATCCTAGTTGTTTTTGGAATTCAGGGTGGGGGTAACCTTTACCCATTCTTACTACAACATCGAAGCTGTCAATGAAATCTCCATACTCATTAGCAAATAATGATATAGCATTACCTACTATCAAGACTTTTTTGTTTTGACAGAAACCAATCAATCTATTGGTGAATTTTTCGTTGAGTCTTTTATTCCACATTATATTCTACCATAAACATCAATGACCTTTTGTTTATAGTAATGCCATCTGTCGGCAAATTCAACATTCTCATAACCTGGATGCCAGGGGCCTCCATCTGTAAAGTGAATTGCTTTTGGATTAACTTCATCATTGTAGTAACCTACAAGATAGTTATATGTGTGTGGTATAGAGCCAATATCTCCATCAAAGCACCACTTGAATTCATGTAAGTAACCAGCAGGAGATTCTGATACTGTTGAAGGAGTTAGTCTTTTGGTAAATGGATGATCGCAATTGAATACCATTAGGGAAGACCAGTTTTTTCTTGGGTACCATGATTGCTTTTGACCATTCATTTTTAATGGCTTTAACTGATCTTCACTAATGTTATGCTTGACTACACTAACCGCGTGTCTAGGATCAACAATGTCAATTAGCTCGAGTGGATCAGAGTTCCAGATAAAATCGCTGTCACAAAATATGGCATATCCGTAAAAGCCTTTAAGGAAGGGAGTTAAGAATCTTGTAAACGCAAACTCAGTACTTCCAACTGCTTGATCTCTCCAGAAATAACCATTGCCCTGCATACTACTCAAATGGATTGGCTCAACTCTTAGAGTTGAATTATCTTTAATCGACATAGCACAGGTATCATATGCAAGAGCCTGTGTTGAGTCCATCCCAACAAATATCTTCACATATTGTTTCATAATGATTCGACTTGCGCTGCAGTATTGTTTATAGTAATGTTTGTACTTTCAAATGACCAAACAGGAAATTGTGGGGCATTGTAATATCTTACCCTAATTGGCTCGTCCTGCTTAGATTCATCATTGTACAGTATACAAAATGACTTATCTGTAAAGGTTTGTTTGAATATATCAATCCACCATTCCACAGACTTTACAGTAATATGAAGATTTTCACCATCTATAAATTGTTTTCTTGCTGGGTTGCCTGATATAGTGAACACAGCTGCTCCATCATGTTTGGTGTGGCTGTATATCTCTTTCAATACGTCTGGTACATTTTCTTCGGGTATATGTTCCATTACATCAGCACAGCAAACAAGATCAAATACCATTCCCTGCGGTGGTTTAACTTTGTATTTTTCTACTGCTGGGTCATAACAGTAGTAGCATTGTATCATGCCATCAAATCTACCTAGTAGTGTTTTTTTGCCATGCTCTTTAAGTGGCAGGTATACATGAATTGCTTTACCGCATCCATAATCTAGCAGAGTGATAGCTCTTTGCTTGCTATCTATTACTTGTTGTATAAACAACGGTAACTTCTTACCTAATTGTGAACCATCGAATAAAACTTTATCTTTAGATGGATCAGTGTTGTTATATTTTGGTGAAGTACCATCTGTTAAAAATTGCTCTGTGCCATTATGGAGAGCCTGGTACTTAAGGATGTATTGTTCTAATTTATTCATATTATTACTCAAGCAAATCGGTTGTATATTATTTATCTGCTCTAGCTTACCCAAAAATACTGTCCAAAGTATTTTTTATCAAAGTTGAAATATTGTGAATTGTGGTAGTAAAACTGTACTGTTGACTTATACCCTGCTTGAGACATAGCTGCATGGTCATTATGAGCAATCACAAATGTCCTGTCTTTTATCACCTTGTTAAATTTATCGATCCACCACTGTATTGGTTTCAGCGTGCAATGTAAATTATCTCCGGGAGTTCCGTCGCTATTTGTAAAACAGGCATAAGATGGGTTATTGCTAATTGTAGCTACATACAGACCATCTTTCTTTAGAAAGGAGATAGAGTCAGCTATAACATCCTCCACAAATTCTTCTGGAACATGTTCAAGTACATCTGGTATTGCCACCACATCAAACAATGAACCAGGTGTGGGCTTCTCATTGTATCTAGGTACAGATGGATCATAACAATAATAACATTGGATCATGCCTTTAAAATGTTCAAAAATTGTAGTGTCTTTGAACTGTTCAAGCATGTTATACCTTGGCATGTAAGTGTGAACAGCTCTACCACAACCATAATCTAAGATTGTTATTGCTCTTGGATGTTTTTGCTTGATGGCGTAATCAATAAACGGTACTACCTTTTTTAGAAACTCTGTACCGTCCCCATACATTTCGCCCTTCCTAAAACCAGTCCCCTCTTTAAAAGATAGTTTTTGAGAACCTGTATAGATACCCGTATACTTTCTTATACATTCATCAAGTTTTGTCATTATTTAAGTATGGAGTGAGAAAATGTTTAATCAATTTGTTGTTGATCATTGAAGGAATATCTTGGAATGGTTGCTCAAGCAGATACTTGCATCCACTTCTCCAGTTTGAATATTTAATAAAGTTGGCATAGTCTTCCACATGTTCCTTATTAGATGGATCAAAGTGAATTCGTTCGCGTGGCTTCAACACACTTTCGTGGTACATAATATTACTCCCTAGGCAATCTTTATTGCCATGTCCAATACCTGCTCTGCTACTGGATTGTTTCTGTTTTGAACGTATCCTGTTCTTATAAACCATCTTGCATTCAGTGGCGTGGCAGCCTTCCTGTCCTCTGGTACGTTTAGCTTTTGAATGAGCTTCTCATATAGTTCTAGACTATTGTCCTTGGTAACCTTGTTCATATGCACGTCGCTCCAATTCTCTCATTTGCTGACTGATTCTTTGTACACATCCGCGATTGTAGTGCCAATACAATTTTGAATCCCTATGATAGGGGTTTTCATATTCACATAATGTGTATACATCTGACTGATTATTACGTAGTCTGCGTTTTGAGTAAAGTATGCTGTCATGGTGATGTTCAGAGCCAAGAACATTTGGCCCTACTTTATAGCCAAGTACGGCACCAATAACTGTAGCTGCTGTCTTACCATCTCCACCACCAATTGTTGAACTGAGGTAGCCGCCAGCTATTGCACCAAGAAGTCTTTCCTTGTCTTGGTTGGAATGGGGGTCGGCATGAGCTACCGGTATTAAAGTTAATAAGGCTACTAAAATTAACTTTTTCATCACACACCTCCTAGGATAGTATTAATATTTATATTGAATGTGGTGTATCAGAAAAAATAACTTGTGTCTTTTCTGGTAATGATCTGACGATTGCAGTTATCAAACCAAATCTACTACCAGCATCATGTTCCTTATCCTGCTCATAATAAACAAATTTATTGACCTTATCTAAGATGTCAATCTTGTTAACTACAAGGTGTGTAATATCATTAACCTTAGCTGCATATGCAAGACTATCAATGTTAATCCAATTACATTTCCTTGGCCGGCCAGTAGTTGCACCAAACTCTTGTCCTAGTTCTTGAATCTTTTTGAGATCGTCACAGTGCATTCCGAATTCTTTAGTGCCAACGTATGTTTCATAGGCCTTTGCAACACCGTAAATCTTTCTAATCTTCTTAGGGGACACACCATTCAAACAAACAGAACCCACAGTACAATGAGAGCTAGTAACATAAGGATAATCCCCCCAGTCAATATCGAGAGCAAATCCTTGAGCACCTTCAGCAAGAATACGAGCATTGTTAAAAAGATCGAGACTGTCGATAACAGTAAAACGATTGCTATTCCGCCAAGTAGTGCTCCCAATCCGTACACCAGTTCTACCATACTTGCACCTATACGCTGGGCCTATTCCCTGCTTAGTTGTACCAATTGCTGTATCTGTATTATCTTCTTCTAAATGATCCTGCAATACTATGTGACATCTCTTGTCGACAAAAATTAGTCCTGTGGTATCAATACCATTAGATTCTAACATCTGAATCTCTTCCAGTAGCTTTTCGATATTGACTACGCAACCAATACCAATAAGAGAACGGATGCCGTAGAGAACTCCAGCTGGCACTTGATGTGTGACAATTTTCTTACCATTGTGGTAGATTGTATGTCCAGCATTTGAGCCACCATTATATCGGAGAACAAGGTCGTACTCTCCACTACTTAGTAAAGAATGAGTAACCTTACCTTTCCCAGTATCACCTGACTGGAGATCTACTACGACATCACAATAAATCATATAGGATACTTCTCATTATGACCGTTGTACCACAACTCCAAAGTATTAATTAAGTACCTCATCTCGTGTGGAGTTGGCATATCATGAATAGAGTTATAAGCAGACATTTGTCTTGCAAATTCTCTGAGAACTTTAAGTTCCTCTATAGTGCCGAGCGGTACTACCTCAAAATCACCATTAGACATAAATCACCTCATTACAAAAGTGGGATTAGTATCCTATGATAACAATTGAAAGACAACTAGTGATAGAAGATATGGTTGCCGACTTGTTTGACAACTTTCTTGGTTCTTGACCAAGTGGGGTCAACGTAAGTGGCATGAAAATACTTTGCTTGGCCAACTACGTTATACTGTACGTTATTAATTAGTACATTCTCTGCTATTGAGAGAGCCTGTTTCCATTCAGCATTGTTTCGCGGGTTACCTTTGTTCTCGCAAACCCATGAAAATTGGCATGTCTGTTTCGTTCTTTGGTAAACAACCCCACATACAGATCGCGGAAATTGTTCACTTTTAACTCTATTCATTGTCACTTGAGCGACAGCTAATTTACCCTTATAGGGTTCAGATCCTGCCTCAAAGTAAATGTTCCTTGCTAGGCATTCAACCTCTTGCATCATTTTCTTTTTCTTTTCAAAAGAAAGATGTAAGAATTCCGCTCGTTGATTGGCAGCTTCAAGTTGCGTTGTTAGTACAACGTTGGATGCTCTCTCAAATTCTAGCTCTGCAAGCAGTGGAGCTTGAGTGCGTTGGATCATAGTGAATGGTATGTATAGTGTAAAAAATACCAATGCAAACAACCCACCAAACCTAATAAACAAATTATGATTTCTATCAAAATATGCTTCAATACGATGTAAAGTTTCTACTGCATTCATGTTGTTACCTCCATTATTGCAGTTGGAAGAAAAAGGCGGACAGCTTGCGCTGCCGCCTCTAACCTTTCTGTTACCAAGCGGTTAACTCTGGAACCTATACTGCTATCAAGCAGCTAGAGCCATTTCGAAGTAATCGTCGTTTGCGTTTACTTTAGTTTGCGCTGATTAAGTCAGTCGCCTCACTGGTAGCCGTCGGTTTATTACTTGCCCTGTCGAAGCCAAATTCATCCCCGCAGTGGTGGAGATGTCGGGGGTCGAACCCGAGTCCAAGACACCTTTAGTCGTCAGTTTACTACCATTAAATCTTATGCAACGATTCCGTACTCTTCGCGCAGAATCTTTTTATATGGTTTGCCTTCCTGATATAACTCAGCAACAAGATTCAATTTGTCGGCAAGTTCTACCTGCTCATCCCTTTGTAAGGACGCAACAATTAATCGAAGTTCATCAATAGTTACTGGAAGATCCATTTGTTCAACCTCTACATTACCAAATATTTATCATTATACAGTATTCAAATGGTCAAGTCAACGGGTGAACAAATGCTCGGCGATAGTGAATTTATCAATGCTTCGAGTTGACCTTTTAGCAAAGTCGGAATGCCAGGTGAACCCCTGTTCCACGAGGTAATTTTTTATATTAGATCGGTCATCAAGACGATCACATATCTCCACAACAATACTTTTAACATTTGGTAAAACTTTATTAACACCACCATCTAGAACTAACTGCTCAATACCATCAACGTCTATTTTTAAATGGTTTGGTGTACCCAACGAAATGGATAAATCGTCGAGCGTATACGACACACACCCCTGAACAAACGCAGGGTTCCTCATATTAAACAGCTGATGGTTACTTGATGCTGTTTCAATAACAGACAGCTTAAGGTCACCAAATTTAGATTGATTAGAAAGGGCGACACAGTAGGCTCTAACTTTATCATATACTCTATTAATTCTTATATTTTCATTTAGAACTCTGTAATTAGCAGCCTCAGGCTCAAATGCAAACACCTTTATACCTTTAATTACAGATGCATATAATGTAAAAACACCAATGTTGGCTCCAACGTCCCATAGAATATCGCTTGGATCAAATGTGTCAATCCACTCTAATGTCCACGGTTCTTTTGTTTTTATTGTACTAGCTCTAAACAAACATGGACCATTTGGTACATAAAAGACAATTGATTTGTCATCACTAAATTGGATCTTGCAGCACGGTTTATTTTCTTTTGTTTTTAAATCCATAACTATCTTTTGTCGGGGTAACGAATATCGTAATGAATAGCTACTCTTGCCTGGCTACTAATGTGTGGACGTACACAGTGGAAGCTGTTATCGGTTCGAGCAAATGCTAATAAGTTATTAGGCTTGAATTTTGTAACAAAGTAAGTGTTGAACATATCATAGCTATGATCTAGACCCTCTTGATCTTTAAAACCATCCTCCTTGGGAATTAAAATACTTGTTCCCTGGTCACAGTCAGACATGTATAGCAACACAGACATTATTTTTTGAGGTATGTCTGTATGGGGTTTCTTTTCGTAACCTGTTGTGTCACATACAAATCTAAAACTTTCAATATGTGGTTGTTTAAGATTTACATTTAACTTTTGAGCAAGCAACGGTTTAACAAATGTTCTGAACCAACTGTATACTTGAATTAGATATTGTTTGTTTGGTATTTGTTGAATGTTACTAAATTTAAAAGCGCTGTTATATACAACACATACATTTCTTCCTTGTTTAATCCGCTGCATTGAATCATCACTCTTTGATCCAAGTACTTTAAAATATCTCAGATCTGGTATAGACGATTGTAGTGTGCTGTAAAAGAAATTGGGTAAAAAGTTCTCTATGTAAACGTAAGGGAATGGAAATTGATTTAGGCTAGTGCTTTGTATATTACTGTCAACCAAATTTTCTAGGTTACTTAACATTTGTGTTATAGAATAAAAATTCGCCGTTGCCGGCATGCTTACCTGACTCTGTCACTCTTCGATCTTCTATATTATGTAGGAATCCCAATGAGTGCATTGTTTTAAACACTGTGTCGTGTTCTTCTTTATTAATATTGAGCTCAACAAGAACAGATTGGATTTTAGGTAAAGTGTTTATTGCCCCACTAATGACTAAATGCTCTAGGCCATCAATATCTATCTTGAGTTTTGTTGGAACAGGTAAACCAATTCGTACCAACTTATCAATGGAATTGATCACGCATCCTTGGAAAAATGTAGTTGTAAACCGGCCGCCAATTGTATGGGCACTAGAGCCAACATGTTCGCTAAGTTGACTTAACGTACCCATTTTCATCTTGTTGCCAATACCCATGCAGTATGCTCTCACTATAGTGTCAACTTTATTCAGCTTAATAGTATCATTTAGTACTGCGTAGTTTAGATGATGAGGCTCAAATGCGTAGGTTGGAGTCCCCATAACAACAGAAGCGAACATAGTGTATATGCCTATGTTCGCTCCTATATCCCAGAATATGTCTTCTGGTGTAAATGTTCTAATCCATTTTATTGTCAGTGGTTCTTTTGAAAGTAGAGTATTAACTCGCCATTCACAAACATCACTTGGTGTGCAAAATTGAATTACTTTGCCACCATCTTCAAAACTTGTAACATCAGCCATTCAATACCTTTGCAGCAGAATTAATAACAGCTGCAATTCTACCAACATCGCGAAGCTGCTCAACTGTCATACCTTCTTTCTTCAAGGTATCATAGTGAGCCTTAACACAGAAATGACACTTGCCAACAATTGAAGCGGCCAATGAGTATGCTTCAAAGTTTAGCTTAGTTGTACCACCATGTGTTGCAATAGCATTCATACGTAGCTGGGCTGGTAGACCCTTCAATGAAGGATCTTCAGCCATTTCAACATATGGATACCACACGTTGTTTTGAGCCATGATTGCTGATGCTATTAATGCAGCATCACATTCAACATCATTAACAAAATCAGCTTCAATAGTTGCAACCAACTTACCGTTACCAGTGGCCATAGCTGCAGCCAGAGCACATCCTTGTGCTAAAACTGGATCTAGTGTACTGCGGTTGATAACTGCGTCGAGATTTAGCTTTGTATCTTTTGCGTACTCTGGCAGTGCTTCCTTGACTGTATCTACCCAACTCATGGTTAACTTTCCTTTGATGCTTCCATGCAGCGTGAGAACAAGTAGGCTTTTGCTGTACGCATTTCTGCGTTGTTCAAGAAACCATCTTGGTTCTTATCTGCTCTTTCAAACAATGCACTTGAAACAGTGCAATAACGATTAATATCTTGAAATGAAACTTTGCCGTCCTTGTCAAAGTCATACTGTGCCACACGGTCTTGAGCCATTGCTGGCGCAGATAACATCATCAATCCAATGATTAGTTTTTTCATTTTAGTTTTTTCCTGTTAAGATGAGAGAGTCTTTTCGCCAACCTTACGATTGCACTGGCAAAGTTCACCAGTCTGCAATGCATCAAGAACACGAAGCGTTTCGTCAGCATTACGACCAACATTTAGGTTGTTGATTGTAACATGCTGAATAACGTTTTCTGGATCAATAATATATGTCGCTCTAAGAGCAGCGCCTGCTGGCTTATAGAATGCACCAAGCTGATCAACAAGACTTAATGAATTCTCACCCCACTCAGCATTCTCGCGCTGGGTGTCAGCAAACATCCATGAAGTTGTCTTCTTTAGATCCTCATGAGCATTCTTCCATGCCAACTTACAGAATTCGTTATCTGTTGAACCAATTAACAATACTGCATCACGATCAGCAAAGTCTTTATTTAGCTTATCGTACGCAACAATTTCTGTTGGGCAAACGAAAGTGAAGTCCTTTGGATAGAACACAACTACCTTCCACTTACCTTGAAAGCTCTTTTCTGTAATGTCAACAAATGCACCATCTGGCTCTAGGGCTGCTGGCTTAACACCTGTAACAACAAAACTTTCTAACTTATCACCTACTGTTTTCATTTAAAACTCCTTTTTAAATTGCTTTTACTAGCCGCCAATCCACGTTGAATTGAGCGGGCCTTTTTAACTTCTCTTTTTCTTTGTTTTTGTTCACGCTGCAATGCATGAATCCATTCGCGGATCGTGAATCCCGTATAACCCATATAAGTGTCCATACCATCCACTTTATAATTTGTTCTATCTTCTGCATAAAAATAAAGCTTGTTAATAGTAAATTTGATATGGCTATCGGTCATCTTACAAATTGCTATGTTGCCGCTATTGCTTTGCCATTCCACATGACGACTTAAAATTGTCTTTTTCATAATATTATTCCTCATGATGCTATATATTTTAACTGTATGAAAATTTAACGGTTTACTTAATGCATAGTTTCTTTCAAATTGATAGACTGTAACTATTAACAAATTAATACATTATTTCAAATCTCCACTAAGTGTTTATGCCTCTGTATATAATACAGTGCGCTGTCCCAAGCACTTGGCAAGTTATCTACTTGATCGTCTGTTACTTGGAAGTTGCTAGAATTATGTGGTGTGGGCACAAGGTGTTGACTTTCTTTTTTATATTGCTCAATAATTGAACTACTAATACCAAATTGCTGTAAATTCGTTGGCTTTATGTGCTTTTCATATGAAACAAGCTGAAGGTAGGGCTTGTACATTTCATAGACAGCTCTCCACATCAATAATTGATCAATAAAGATATTGGTATACATGTGGAGCCAGATAAAAGGTATTTTCATCACACCGTAATCGGGATGGCCTGGATGATTGTTAGTGTATATGAAATTGTCTTCCTTTGAGTTTGCGATTTCAAGTCTATACCTAGCGTTAAGAGTTGAAATGAACTGCCCTACAATATCTTCTCTATGTGTAATGTATATTTTGATGTTATTTTTACTGCAGTGTTCAACAACCTCATAGTTAAAGTTTTGCTTATCTAAGTTTAGCTTAGCAGTCCACTGCACATCTGTGCTGATCAAACTGGAAACTCTTTTTTGTTGGTTGTTGACGAAACCTATATGGTCGAAGCCTCTTGTTTGTCTATTATAGTGACGTGATGATATGTTGTCGCTTGCAAACTGCTTGTAGATTGAAGCTTGTCTGTTAGCTTCTGTATTCCAGTTATATGGTCTTACAATCGAATGTAACCCTTCACCTAAGTTAACTGTTTTGTTAGTATAGGCTAGTATGTCAGCGAAGAATGTGCTGCCAGATCTATTTGTAAATAAAATAAGGTCGCTCATTTTAGTATGTTATAATCTTTTGCAATCCTAACTATATCAGACCAATTATCAAAATGCTCGCCAACTCTGTAAGGCTCTGTTGGCTTTATAGAATTAGTTTGTTGCTTGTACTGCTCAAGTACCTGATCACTTATATCAAACTCATCAAGATAATTTTCAAATATACTATCCTCATAGTATACTGTTTTACCATAAGCACCATATTGCCTTAGATACATGTGCCACAGATTGATACCATTACACAATGTGGTAATTGCACCTAGCATATGGTTAGGCGTCAATCTAGTAACTGGCAGAGGTTTGTTGTTGCCACCAGTATTAACAAAACCAGACGAATCAACAACACCCATAGCAGTTTTATTCACGCGTTGTTTATACTCAGCAAGTAAAAAGCTGTATAGCTGTCGTTCAAAATTTCTACGAGATACAAAAAATATTTTAAACTTGCTGTCTATAGCCCATTCAACTAGCTGCGTACCTTGTATTAGACTGTTAGGAAAATATTTAACAGTGACTGCCTGCTCTGCTGCTAGTTGTTTAATTAGCGATAATGAATTATTATATTTTCCATGCAATTGATTCCAGTCAGGTCTTGAATTAATATCTGAACCCTTTATCAATTGTTGATGCTTTAACTTGTGTTGTATACTAACTGGTAGTTTGTTTAGCAAAGGTAATCTAATGTTGCCTGTAATCAGCTCATCAAGGAACAACGCATTGTTCTTATAAGAGATGACATCTCCAACAAATGTGCTACCACTCCTAGGGGTAAAAACGATTAATGTGTTATCCACCCCGTCTCAACCTTTCAGCACTACCAATAGTTTTAGGATCTGTTTCATCTGTAACATATTGATATGCACCCTTGTTGTATGCGATAGCAATCCGTTTGCTCTTAGCAATAATAGCTTGACGAACATGCTCTGGTTCTTTAGCAAGAACAGCAGCATCTGTCATCGATACACGACTTGTAAAACAGGCATTAGTTTCTAACGAACCGGCTTGCATTACTATCTCACTTCCAGGACGCGGAGGACGTCCTGAATAGGAAGGTGTATAAACAGACTTTTCGTCTGTATACTTAGACAGATCTAACTTCTTGGCAATAACGCCTTTGACCTTACGCTTCTTTTTAGGCTTGAAGCGAGCACGTGTATATACTAACATGGTTTGACCAATTATACACGATTATCAAGATATGTCAACAACTAAATTTTTAATATAATCAAGGAGTTACATCAATCCCAGCTTGACGTAGCGTTTTGTCCACTTCTGCATCAACCACTCTCTGCCGTAATTCCGTCGTAGAGAACGTATGTTCTCTTTTGTTAAAGTAGAACTTGATTCCTCTTTCGATACACTCATTACGACCAGTAAACTCTCTATGCTCATATTCGTTACCTAGAATACGAACATTAATTGGGTAGGCTAAGAGAATATCAACTAAGTCCTTCTCAGTAGCATATACAACAATTTCATCAACATACTTGCAAGCCTGCAACTGAACATATCTCTCAAAGATGCTCTGAACAGGTTTATTCTTTTCCTTTCTATCAATCGTTGGGTCTGTTTGTAAGCCAACAATTAAATAATCACATTGAGTCTTTGCTTCCTTCAACATAATTACATGACCAGCATGAAACAAATCAAATGTTGAACAAGTGAACCCTACTTTCATAATCCAATATTCCTTCTTGTGAACTTCACTAAGATGTTGTCGTTGTAAAAGTTATCTGATTCTAAAACACCCATAAGGAATTGTAACTTTGCTTCCCAATAGTTTGTCTCGCCTCTTGTCGTGCAAAGTCTGATCACAGTTCTCTTAAAGTTCTCTTTACCAAGCTTTTCTATATCTTCAAGTAGACGAGGAGAAGAACCGTAGTAGTCTTTCCAATCAGACTCCTTACGCGTCTTTCTTTTCTTTCCCTTAACTTGACGTGTACCAGCTTTAGTAAAATACTTTCTACCAATATATACTTTCTGGTCTAAAAGGTTCTCTATGATGTAAATGAATCCATAGTAGCCTTTTATATCTTCTTCAGTAAGCTCTCTTGGTTCCTTACTTGAATGCTCTTGCAATAACCACATAATATCACCTCTCGTAGTGATATTTATATTACTTTTAGTGGATCAACTTTCAGTCCTTTTTCAAATCCTGGAGATAGCTTAGAATTATACTGGGCTGGTCTACCTTGTATTGTGGATATTCTATTGCCAACAACACATACAACTGGTGGCGGATCCATTATGCATCTATCAATACCAATCTTATCATGAATAGATAGAATGCCGTCTATTGTAGTATCGACACCACCATATTTTTCTGTGTAATCACCTTCCATTTTTTGTATAAGGTGAGAGAACATGCTAGGAGTTGCAGCGTATGCATGTGTGCCTTCAAACTTATTGATCCCTACAAAGTTAACTGGTTGATCAGGGTATTCATAATCCTCTGCTTCAAGCACTCTGAATCCAAGCATGACTAACTTGTCTATAGGAATTTCGTAATTGAAGAAATTGTGTCTAACAATTACGTCGTGTTCAAATACTGCACTAGCGTATGGTAGTTGTGCAAGTTCTCGCCATAATTTTATATGACTTGCTGTACATCCCATTTGCTGCATGCTGGTAACACATTTGACTCCTGTTTCCGTTTCAAACGTATTTTTACATACATTTTCACATCCTTTCCACAACGTGTATGGCATTCCAAAGTGTTCGCAAGATTTTGCACACTCTTCAGCGTATTGCACTGACTCGGCGACACGATCAATGTAAATTATATAACAGTGTTGTATTAAATTGGATACTGTCATGCTAACCATATAAAGCTGTTAAATAGTTATTGTTTAGTGACCATGGTGTATGGTTGTCAATATAATTTGGTATGTCTGTTACTTGTATATATTCACGTACACCGTCATTGAATGTATCATATCGAGCAGCTATTTTAAATGTGCTGAGACCTTCTCTAGTTAGACCGTCCACAAAGCCTTGTGTTTCGCTTACATTATATTTTGCAGGAAGTTCTCTAATTGTTGATTTTCTTTTACCAACAACAGCTATAGCAACTGGAGGACTGATAACAGATTTATTTATTCTTAGGTTGTTCTCAATTGATATTAATCCGTCGACAGTAGCATCAATGCCACCATACAATTGTTTGTATTCATTATGTAATTTATCAAGTAGTACCTTTGCCATTGTAGGCGTTAGAGCATATGCATGCGCACCTTGAAATGTTTGTATGCTATGTAGCTGAATTGGTACGTTTGGAAAATTGTAGTGGTCTTCAGAAAGTAGTCTATACCCAAGCATTACAACTTGGTCGTCAGGTATATCTATGTTAGTAATTTGATGTTTAACTATTACATCGTGTTCAAACACGGCACAAGCACAATCTCGACTTGCAATTAGTTCCCATAGCTTTAGATGACTTGCAGTACAATTCAGCTCTTTATTGACACTATCTGAATTGATAGTTTCGTCTTCATTGACGCAGTCCAAGTATGCGTTATCAATTATCCAATTAAATCCCGTAATACTTGTAAGCTTGTTATTGGGTATATCGCTATACCCTTTAAACAAGGTGTAGGGTACACCAAACCTTTCACAGGATTGTGCACATTGATTAGCATACTCTATAGAATGCTCATTATCAATATAGATTATATACGCATGTCCAATAGCAGCCATATACTATGCAGCCCAAACATCCTCCCAAGAACCACTCAAGGCACCCTTGGCGTAATCCGTAGCTCTATTCTCAAAGAAGTTGGTATGTGTAGGAGCATTAATCATCTCCTCTACCCATAGCAATGGATTCTTTTTTACCTTAAAGATACCCTTCATCCCAAGTGATATGAGACGTCTATCAGCGATGTATCGGATATATTTCTTGACGTCTTCCGAAGTAAGATTCTCCATCTCTCCGCCTTCGAACGCCAAATCAATAAATTGATCTTCCAATTCGACCATCTTAGTTGCAATAGTATAAATTTCACCCTTGAGTTCGTCATTCCACAACTCCCTATTCTCTTCGATATAGGTTCTGAACAACTTAATCATTGCCTCGGCATGTTGAGTCTCATCAACAATACTCCAAGTAATGATCTGGCCCATTCCCTTCATCTTGCCATGGCGCGGAAAATTAAGTAGCATAATGAATGAACTAAACAACTGCATACCTTCAGTGAAGGCAGAGAATGCAGCAATGTTCTGTGCAATTCTCTTCTTATCACTCTTTGTAAACTTTGCTAGATAGTCGTGTTTATCCTTCATTGCTTGATATTCTAGGAACTGATTGTATGTATCTTCCGGCATACCTAAAGTCTCAATTAGATGAGAGTAGGCGGCAACATGCAAAGCTTCGCGAGCAGCAAAGCCAGCCAACATCATTCTAATCTCAGGCTGAGGGAAGAACGGAAGATAAGTCTTAATGTAACCACCAGCAACATCGATGTCACCTTGGGTGAAGAATCTAAAGATCTGTGTTAAGAACTTCTTCTCGTTGTCGTTGAGCTTATTCTTCCAGTCCTTTAAGTCCTCTAGCATTGGTACTTCTGTATGTAACCAATGGCTTTGCTCGTGTTTCAACCAGGCTTCATAGGCCCAAGGATAATTGAATGGCTTGAAGTATGAGCGCTCATCTGTTAGTATTAATTCTTGCTTTGTTGTCATTTTTATTTCCTTATTTTTCTATCCAACCAGTGATAATATACTTCTCACCACTCAATGGCTGATTGCCTCTATGTGCATGCGTAAAGTAAGCTGGCCAGATCAACATCTGACCCATCTCAGGTTTAAATCTAACCTTTTGATATAAAAATTCTGTTTCCCCACCCTCTTCCACATTATTGAGATATAGAGAAAATGCTAGTAATCTTCTTGGTGCTCTGCCGCTTGTTCCGTGTTCATGGTGCCAGACATGATACCCCTGACCAGGAACAGTCTTTTGTATTTTTGTATCCTGGATTGAAAGCTTCTTCTCAGCATCTGGAAACCCAGCAAGTCCGGGAAACCTTCTGCAATATTCTTTCAGACATTGATTCATTAATATATTTGCAAACTCGCTCGAGTGTGTATACACCTCTGCAATTTCAGGATGACTATTAATAATGAAGTCAGATAGATTGTTGCCGTTTGCTGTCGTGGATAGATCATCTTTGGAGAACGGTGAAACATTTTCACTATTCTGTCTATTAACAACCATTCCTGCTTTTTGAGCATTCTTGAAAAAGCGAATCCAGTTATTACATTGTTGTTCAGAGCAGGCTTGGTTAAAAACACCAATAAAATCTCCTCTAATATTACAGACCATATTTTACCACCGCGTAAATAAAAAATCCAGCAAATAACAAAATAGTGACTAGGCATCCACCTTGTGCATCTTCACTACTATTGCTGGAATATTTTTGTTTCTTTCCTAAGGTTTGTTGTTCTACTTTAAACCAACCATCGCCAGACCTTGTCGTCCGTCTGACTACAGTCTTACCATTTTTTGTAGTGGTTGTTACTCTATATCCACTACCACCTTTTTTGCCTGCACCCTGAGAAGTTGACGTTGTCCAGCCCTTGTTAGTTGAAGTATAGGTTACTCCACCAGACTTGCGTCTTCTTCTCAGGCTAGCCATTAGCCTTCACATGCTAGACATTCATTGCCTTCTGTTAGAGCCTTGATATCAATCTCTTGAATAATCTCGCGCTCAATCTTCTTGGCAACTTTATCAGCCTTACCAATCTTTTCAGATCGGCAATAATACAGTGTCTTTAGTTCGTGCTTCCATGCCAAAAAGTGTACAGCATGAAGATACTTAATATTAGCATTTGGTCTAAAGAATAAGTTAACTGATTGGCCTTGATCAATAAATTGTTGACGGTCAGCTGCATGCTCAATAACCCATCGCTGATCAATTTCCATAGCAGTTTTGAATACATCTTTCTCATACTCCTCTAGAATATCTAGATGTTGTACAGAACCATCATTAGCAATAATTGAAGACCAAAGCTCAGCTAACTTTTCATCTTGAATACCTTTACTCTTTAGTAAGCTGTTGAGATACTTGTTTCTGTAAAAGTAGGCACCTGATAGTGTGTCTTGTCTGAATCCATTGGCTCTGTATGGTTCGATGGAGGGGGAGGTATTACCCATAATAATAGAACTACTAGCATTAGGAGCGACAGCAATGAGATGGCTAAAACGTAGCCCAGTACCCGCAGCATCTGGTGCCTCTCCTCTTTCTGCACCCAACTTCTTATTAGCTTCATCTAACTTCTCCCTAATATGCTTAAACATTCTCATGTTGGCTGACTTAGCCATTGCTGACTCAAATGCGAGCATATTTTTCTGAAGGTAGGCATGAAAGCCTAGAGCACCTACACCAATTGATCGCTCGCGAGTAGCTGAGTATACAGCTCTTGCAACTGGCTTTGGAGCATTGTCAATGAAGTGTTGGAGAACATTATCCAACATCTCAGCAACATCGTGGAGGAACTTCTTATCATCCTTCCACTCATCATAGTATTCTAAGTTAACAGAGGATAGACAGCAGACAGCTGTTCTCTTCTTGTCAGTTGGTAGAATAATTTCAGAACATAGGTTTGATTGCTTAACTGATAGTCCCTTATCCTTTAGCCACTGTGGTAGATACTTGTTCGACGTATCAATAAAGTGAAGGTAAGGCTCGCCTGTCATCATTCTAAGTTCAAGAATCTTTTGCCAAAGCTCTCTTGCTGATACTTTCTCTTTCACCTCATGTGAGAATGGATCAATAAGTTCCCATGTATCATCAGCAGTAGGATCAGTCATGCACTTCTCAATGATCTGCATAAACTTATCTGTAATGTTAATACCATGGTGAAGGTTCAAGCAACGAATATTTTGATCGCCAGTTGGCTTTCTCATTTCCAAGAATGAGATGACATCTGGGTGAGAAATGTCAAGGTATGCAGCATATGAACCCCTACGAGTTCTACCCTGACGATAAGCAAGGCAGGAGGAATCATAAATCTTTAGGTGAGGCATAATGCCAGTAGACTTCTCGTCGGCTGATCTAATACCAAGACCAATACCAACGCCGCCACCTAGCATCGACAACCAATTAGTTTCAGAAAGTGTGTCTACAAGACCCTGCGATGAGTCATCCATGTAGTTAAGGAAGCAGGATATAGGCAAGCCCTTAGACGTTCTACCGTACGACAAAATAGGAGTAGAGTATGACAACCAATGCTTTGAAGCATAGTCGTACAATCTCTGTGCATGCTTCTCATTAGAGCCAAATGCCTTAGATACAAAAGCAAAGCGATGCTGAGGAGATGTCTCATCATCCTTCATATACGACTCACGTAGCCTCTTCATGCCGTGATCATCAAACAACTCGTCTCGCGATAGATCAATATTGATGTCTAGGTATTTCATTTCAATCCTCGGGTGATTCTAGTTTACGAATATAGCATTGTTTGCCATCATCTGAAATAACCCATGCTAACGTATCACCCTCTTTCCAACCAACATGGTTCATGAAGTCGGGAGGAAACAAAATAACCATTTCACCATTTTCTTCGACTACACTAGTAGTCCAAATTTTTGGATCATCTTTTTCACTCATTGTACTTTCTTCCATTTTTGTAGTTCTAATAATGCTTGCATGCCTTTCTTGGCATTTCGATAGATTATACCTGAAATCTCTTCTTGGCTCAACCCATTTATCACCATATCATTAACATCTTTTTGTTGAATGTTACTTGGCCAAAAAGTTACTCTGTATCCTTTATCTATCATCTTTTTCATACGCTTGACAGTGTCTACATTTCTAGGTTCGTTATCAAAACAAAAGATTAGTTTGTCATCTAAACCAAGCCTCTCAACATCACCATTGTCACCACCCGCCATAGCGATAGCGTTTGGTAAGAAAAGAGAATCGATTGGACCTTCTACAACAATGATATCTTGTTTAGTATCAATTGTATCTAGACCAAACAACCTTGGCTTACTCTCATCCAAGACAATCGTAATGTACCTAATCTTATCGTTGTTAAGAGCTCTACCCTGATATCCAAACATTATACCTTCTCGGTCAATTAATGGAATCAATAATCTACCGCCATCAACATCAGTGTTCTCAAACTTACCAGGAATTAGGTTATTGGTAAACTCTTTGAACTTAGGACAGTAGTAGAGTAGGTAGTGCTTATTAGAAGGGATCTGTCTACTGACCACATACTTCTTGGCAATATGGTCTGGTTGTAGCTGGGAGACCTTCTTTAGCTCTTTCAATGGTTCAAACTTCTCAAATCTCCTCTTAGCAAACTTAGACATATCAGGCTGGAATACGTTATCAGAAACACTAGAGGTAACGACTTGCGTAGCTCTCTCCTTATATTTCTCGAGAACATATTCCTTATGTAGTACTGGGTCGACAAATTTAAGAGCACTGTCGAAGCTCGTTGACATACCACAGTTGTGGCAATGATACACCACAAACCCCTTATTGTTTTCTAAGAGGTAACCTCTGGTCTTGTATTTATTGTTCTTAGAGTCGCCGCAGTACACACAGCGGAAGTTAGCCTGGAACGGCTTTTGCTTTTTTACTTTATACCGGGGGAACTTGCTAGACGCAAGGTTAGCGTACTTAATATCAATCCAAAGCATCTTATAACCCTAATCAGAATGGTGACACGCTGATTATACAGAGAGAGGGTTAAAAGGTCAACTATTTCTTTTTGCTATGCATATTGATGAACCAATGTGCAAGCTGCTTCTGTCTTGGGGATGCGGTTTTTGAAGATCTAACTTTCTTTAGTTGAGCAATTGATTTGCCCTTCAGACCATGACGGGCCATATCACCTTTATCTTGAGGGTTACGGCCATCCATGAAGTTTTCTAGGAATTGCTTGAACTTCATACTACTATGTGAATCCGTTCTCTTGCTTTTTCCCAGGCCTCAAGCTGTCGTTGTATTTCTTGTGGACTGGTTGATAGTAAACTACTATCGGGTGTAGGTTGTATTCTTGTGTTATTTGAAATTAAGCTTACTGAAGTCAGAGCCATATCCTGTCTTACAAGCGGCACATCATTGCGGATGCTATCTACAGGTTCAACCACGTACTTTTTCCTCAAACGTGTTATAGGGGTCCTATTAATACGACCTTGAATAAACATTGATTATTTGCCTAACAAACTTTTTGAAAAAGTTGAAACGATCCAAGCAACTAGTGCAGCAGCTCCAACCACAATCCAACGCCATTTGTTCAAGTCATCAATCTTTTGTCTTTCGATAACATGCTGTTTGGCCATATCATCTCTAAGTGCTTTAATTTCTTCCATGATATTATCTTGCAACTTTGCCATCGTCTCGTTGATTTCTTTTCTATCTTCTAATTGACGCTCATCCAACTTATCAAGAGTTCTGTCAAATTTTTCATAGATTACAGAAAAGAAGCTAACCTTCTCTTTCATGGCTGCTACATCCATTTCAATTTTTGAAAGTCTGGACTCGAAGTCAACCATGAATGTTTCTCCTACAGGTAAGTAGGATTATTTATTAATCTTACCATTTTCCATCGTAATGGCAAGCTCTCTATTGGATAGTCTATCGTAGATGCTTGCGTCTTTGTATTTCTTTTCAACAATGCCATACATATGTTTTAACATATAAGCTCTGGTTGCATCATCACCTACTCTTTCTTTGCAAAGCTCATCGCTAGCTTTTGTTTTCCATACATCTGGTAGTAGACCATGGACAAATAAAACAAATGCATATTTCCATGCATAGAACAAATGCTGGAAATAATTACGGCCTATTTCATTTAGGTGTGACATAGATTGATTCTCCTGCAGGTGTACCACTAATACCAGCATCGCCTACGTTTTCTGGCATTGGTGGTTGTTCTGGTTTAACTATAATTTTTAATTCTTGAGGTGGCTTCATTAATTCTTCAGGCAATTCAATCTTCTCAAGTTTAGGTAACAGTCTCGTTAACTGTTTACCACAACCAGTTAACATTAACGCCATAAAAACTACTAGTATGTATTTCATTGCTGGGCCTCCTTCTTCCAAGGTAGGTCTGGTAGCTTGATATCAATTCCACGCTTCTTGTTTTCTTCGTCAATCTTTTTATTGACTTCAATTAGATACTTCTGAAGTGAAGTTAGCTGCTGTGCATTCTGCAAGCAGATTGAATAATTCTCTACGATTGTTTGTAGCCCAACATTGTCTTTAACAAATGAGCTTGAGCCGTCTGAGGCAAGATTTAAATCAAGATCAATAGATGGAGATGCTGCAGCATTATGTGCATGTATCCAACCATTCGATAGGTCATACTGACCAGGAACTGTTTCAGCTGCAGCTTGTACAATCTTTGTTTCTTTCTCTTTGATTTTAGTGACTCTGTCAACATATTCAACCTTGACAACTTCACGAATCATTTGTTGTTCTTTCTGAAGAGCCACTCGAAGATCTTCAGCTTCATTTGCAACACGTTGAATTTCTAGCTCTCCAGCTTCACCACCCTTTTTATATCCAGCAGCAAAAGCTCCACTTACAATCATAGCAAACAATAATAATCTATATGGCAAAGGGATCATACTTAACATAACTACCTCACTCTTTTGGCCAGACGTTTGATTCTACTAAGTCGTTGAGATCCATACTCCAGCCAAGTAGCTTTGAGTACGCTGCATATAATAAGTTTGAAAGTAGTAGGCAAAGTTTAGCCAACCACATGAACAAATAAATGAATGGTAATGCAAATGGTTCTAGAATAAACATATTAGTTACACCATGATTGCTTCTTTTCGCCATAGTATGGTCTTGCATGACCATTTTCTATTAGCAGTTGTGATAGTCTTTTACCATCAAGGATAACATCACCAAGTACTCTACCACCATACTTGTCGTGTTGTTTAAGTTCTATTTGAGTTTGTTTTGCTTCAGCTACAACTTTCTTTGTAAATGAAGATGCAGCAATAGCTGCCAATTCTTCTTTCTCACATTGAGCTCGTGGAGCCTTTTCTGGCGTATCGACACCAAGCACTCTGATGCTCAATTGTGGCTTTAGGGGAGCTGGCATGAATGGTGCTTCAAACATCACTGTGTCACCATCTACTACTCTAATGATTTTCCAGTTATATGGATTTGCACTAGCTGATGTTGCTAGCAATGCTAACGCTGTGATGATAACTCTTTTCATGTTCCCTCCAAATAAAAAAGGGGCGAGTTTTGCTCGCCCCCAACATATCACTCTTCTACTTGTTCGTCAGCTGGTGTTTCAGCTGACACTTCAGCAACAGCTTCTGCTGGTGCTGCTTCTTCGACAGCTGGTGCCTCAACGGCTGGAGCTGCTTCTTCAACTGGGGCTGCTTCTTCCTTGGCAGCACAACCGGTTAGAGCAAGTGCTAGAACTGACAATGCAATAATCTTCTTCATTTATATACTCCTTGTTTAAAATTACTTCTTGGCAAACTTTTCTGCTACTGTTGTACCAAGACCTGCAACAACAATCATCATCATTGAGTCGTACATAAACTGGTCAACTGTAAAACTCCAAAATAGATTTAGCACGAATGCTAATGCTACAAGGAATGTGGCCAAAAATGTAATCACTCTCTTAGATGAGATTGATCCATCTACACCATCTGATAACATTGACTTTAGATTTGCTAGTAAGCTCATACTTGTCTCCTTTAGACTGTTTAAATAGTATGGTAATAACAAACACCGTCAACAGTATCAAAAAGTATAATAAACCTATTTCTTAACAACTACCGTGTATGATTTGGGGTAGTCATATTTCTTAACTAATTTGTCGATACGTTCGGCGTACTGGCGGTTATGCGTAACAATCAGGATCATGCCCTTATTTGCAACCACAAACCGCTTTTCACAACGAGGCAAAAGTAATACTTCCATTATTATTTAGCCAACGGATTTTCCCAGGCCTTCTGGATCTTATCGTCTACTTTTTTCTCTAAATCTTTCAATTTAGCGTCTGTTTCGCGCTCGATCGTTCTCAATCGACCTGACATATCGCGATCTGTGGCAGCAACGAAACTGCGGACTTCCTTATCAAGTTCGCGGTTACGACGGTCTGCAGCGTCCATATCGGCTTGGAGGCTATCAATATCACCCTTTAGATCTGTACGAACATCACGGATAATGTCATTTGATTCATCGACCAAAACAACTGCATTGTCGATCTTTTGTTCAAGTTTAGTCATACGCTCTTGAATACCAGATAGGTCTGGAGCAACATATTCTTGGATCTGCGCTTTCATATCCATGTAGTCTTTATAGACTTCAAATGCACCATAGAGACCACCGAGTACTGATGAAACGATACCACCAGCGATCATGAGTTTTGCAGGGGTGAATGCATAGCCACCAATACTGATAACTGTATTTGGGTCTACAGCAGCTTCTAGTTTATCTACCTTCTCGTCTAAATCGCTCATCTATTTGCTCCTATTGAGATTTGATACTTTTATGTCATCGATATCTTTGCGCATATATTCAATATCTTTTTTTATCAAATCAACCTCACCTTGCGCGCGACTAGGTGAATCGAATTTATGATTAATTAATTCGATAGAGTGTTCCAACTCTGTAATTCTTGCTTGTGTTGTAAAAACATAGAATGCTGCAACCAACAAAGTGCTTATTACTCCAAGCAATGTTTTTAATGGCACGGTCACTTCAGTTTCTTCATTTATTTTCATATTAAATTTTCCACTTTTTTGGGTTTAGAGCATTGCCTGCTTTCTTTGCAGTATTTTCAATTGCCTTGCCAGTATCTTTTGCAGTATTTTCAATTGCTTTACCAGTATCTTTTGCTACTGCTTCTGTTTGTTTTGCTGCGTTCTCTGCGTCTTTTGCAATCTTGTTTCCATCAACTGAGACTTCAACATCAACATCCAATCCAACAAGTGCTGCTACTTCACCTTCAACACCAACTGTGACTTCACCATGATCATAAGTTGCTTTACCGCCACCACCAATTGATGCCTGTTCTCCAAAACTTACACCTGCACCAGCAGTGGTTGAAACACCACTTACAGTGCCAGTGGCTGATGCATCAACACCAACCGCTGAGCCAATACTTGCTCCGCCGCCAATATCAACCCCATTCTCACCAACCTGTGCGTGGGCATCTGCTGATGCACCTGAAACTGCATAAGCTGATGCTTCTGTTTCAACACTAACAGGACCAGCATGTGCTTCTGCTGTTGTTGTGACTCTTGCTTCAACTGTATTGTTTACACCAACTTCTGCATAAACATTATTGCCATCTAGACCTGCGCTTGCTGATGCACTTTGATTTAATTCTACGCTGGCTTAACGCCAAT